>Ga0126334_10000108_pt1 | contig 27749 bp, 27 predicted proteins | sample InaspJWI49metaG_FD_94491 | JGI IMG/M metagenome (GOLD analysis project Ga0126334, IMG submission 94491) | Marine gutless worms symbiont microbial communities from Oahu, Hawaii - Inanidrilus sp. 2 OAHU.JWI-49 metaG | ecosystem: Host-associated > Annelida > Digestive system > Unclassified...
CAGACTGACTGCGTCCAGTTTGAATTCTTTCGAATATTTCTTTCTCGTTGTCATTAATCGTTACCTCAGTTAAGTTTCATTATCTCTTAACTGGGTGGTATTAATCTATTGGACCATGTCAATCGCTCCAGTTTGGGGTGCCGTAGTGAATCGCGCTGTGTAGATTCTTGGTCCGAAAATCGAAGGGCGACAGCTTGCTGACGAAATTAATGGTTATCTCGGGATGCCGTTCCAGGAATTGCGGTATCTTGGGCATCAACCAACGTGTGCCGAAGGTAGGCAAAATCGCCAGGTTGAGAATACCGTTTAGTGGGCTCGTCATCGCGTTTAGCGATGCACTCCGTATGCGCTGCAGTGCGCCGTGAATTTCCTGGGCATAGGCCCTGCCGATATCGTTTAGCTGTATCGTTTTTTTTGTTCTGGTGAACAGGATTACGTCTAGCTGATTTTCCAACGCGGCAATCTGGCGACTGATTGCGCCCTGGGTCAGATTGAGTTCTTTGGCCGCTGCCGTAAAACTGCCCGTTCGCGCCGCCGAATCGAATGCAAACAGCATGCTGGTGCTCGGAAATACACGTTTGTGATAAATCATATAATATTACCATTACTCACTAATATGTGAGCTTTGTTCGATTGAGAAAACCCGGTCACCCATCTAGGATTCGTTAATATTCCCAGTATATATAAGTTTGCGGGTCGCATATAAGTAAGTAATTTCCGTGCTTCTTTCAAATATATGGGTGAGTATAAGACATGTATGGCAATCAAATTGAATCTAACCGGGCAGATTGAGAGCAAATGACAAAAGCGGAAAAATATCAGCCGTCCGAAAAAGGGCAGGCGTTTTTGGATACGGTCAATAACGGCAAATATGACCGTCAAATCATAACGGGCATGAAAAAGTTCATGGACGGTAATGCGCCGGAGGATATGCAATCCTTTTACACGGCGGTGGAGTTGCAAGCCATCTCCGATTTGAAAGGCACTGCCAAAGACGTCGAAGCGCGCATGCCGGTAAAAATCACGCGCCATTATTTCGAGTTGGCAAAAACCAGTAAGCCGATTCAAGTGCTGGTCAAGGCCAGCCCGAAAGAAACCTATGACCTCGACGGCGCCGCGGATCCGGGAAAACAAATGGATTACAGTCCGGTCGAAGGCTTGATTCACAAGTATGAGCTTGGCCTGATTTACGTCGCGTCTACCTGTTCTGCGCACTGCCGTTTTTGCTATCGCGAAGAATTGATCGCCAGAAAAGATGTCGAGCGCCCCGACGGCAGCATCGCGCCCAAGGGTCTGGCGCAGATTCGGGAGATTGTGGATTATATTCAGGACCATAATGCCAAGGTGCAGGCTAACGGTGGACGCCACCCTGAGACCGGGCGCGAAAAACTTCGCGAAATCTTGATGTCCGGCGGCGATCCAATGGTGCTCAGCAATCGAAATATTGCCGCCTGGTGGTCGGCGCTGGCCGAGGCGGGCATCGAATCTATTCGCCTGGGAACCAAGGAACTAGCGTTTTTTCCGAATCGATTCGACCCCAACTTTTTCGATATGATGGACAAGTTTCACAATATTTACCCGGGCACCAACATCCGCTTGATGGTGCACTTCAATCATCCTGATGAGTTTCTGCTGAAAGACGCCGACGGCGACTATATTGAAAATCCGCAAGGCGGCCTGGAGTGGCATCCCGATACCCTGCGCGCGGTGCAGGAATTGAAACGGCGCAATTGGCTCAACATCGACAATCAGGCGCCGATTATCGCCGACATCAATAACGATCCCGACGCGTTGCGCATCATGCAGCGAGAGTTGAAACAAAATGGCGTCGAGAATCACTATTTCTTCTGCGGCCGGGATATCGTCGGGCACAAGGCGTTCAATATTCCCATCGAAGAAGCCTGGCGCATATTGAATGAATCGCAAAAGGGTTTGTCGGGCGTGGAAACCCACGCGCGGCTGTCGATTACACACTACAAGGGAAAAACCGAGGTGTCGGCGGTTACCAGCGACCCGCTGCCGGGTGTTGCGGGCGCCGAAAACGGGTTTGTCGTCATGAAATTGTTGCGCGGTGCGGCCGATGCACCGGATCGGGGCAAGGTTACTTTGCTCGGCCGTAATCCCGAAGCGATCTGGTTTAGTGGTTATGACGATCGCGTGCTATACGATGAGGCCGGATTGTTTACCGACGTCGGTACAACCACGGGTTCCGAGGCAGTGCAAAAGGCATCTTGATGAATTGGTCCTGTCTTATCGAATCAACTCTTGTGGAACTACCGGTCAGATTCGCTTGAAGCGAAAACCGCCGGTTGATTTCGCGCTTCGGATATAATGTCATATGACCTTCGTAGTCGTAGAAAACTGTATTAAGTGCAAGCATACGGATTGCGTAGATGTCTGCCCGGTCGACTGTTTTCATGAAGGTCCTAATTTTTTAGTAATCGATCCCGATGAATGCATCGACTGTGATTTATGCGTACCGGAATGCCCGGTGGATGCGATATACGCGGAAGATGAAGTGCCCGCGGACCAAAGGCAATTTATTGAGCTGAATGCCGAGCTAGCGGCCATCTGGCCCGTGATTTCCCAACAGAAAGACTCGCCGGAGGACGCCGATGAATGGGATGGGGTTGCCGGTAAACTCGCTCTATTGGAACGATAGTTTGATCGGCAGGTTTGGCAAGTTTTTAAATGATTGACAAGAAAGTAGACTCCGCCGCGCACGCGGTTGCCGATATTCACGACGGTGCTACCGTTCTGATCGGTGGTTTTGGCGAAGCCGGCAGCCCGATCGAACTCGTGCATGCCCTGATCGATCAGGGTGCAAAAAACCTGACAGTCGTCAACAACAATACCGGCAGCGGCCAGGTTGGGCTGGCCGCGCTGATCAGGAACGGGCAGGTCGCCAAAATGATTTGCTCGTTTCCACGTACCGCCAATTCAACCGTATTTGGCGATCTATATCGCAACGGCGAGATTGAACTTGAACTGGTGCCCCAGGGAACCCTAGCCGAGCGAATCCGAGCGGGTGGCGCGGGTATTCCCGCATTTTATACTGCCACCGGGGTTGGAACTCCGCTCGGCAAAGGCAAAGAAGTTCGCTGTTTCGAGGAACGCGACTATCTACTGGAACATGGCCTGGCAGCGGATTTTGCACTGATAAAAGCAAAAAGCGCCGATCGCTACGGCAATTTAATCTTCAACAAAACCGCGCGCAATTTTGCCCCAATCATGGCGATGGCGGCGGCGGTCACCTGTGTCCAGACCGAGACGCTACTCGCGGCGGGTGAAATAGATCCGGAGTCCGTCGTGACGCCGGGAATTTTTGTAGACCGAATCGTTACGGTTTCGGATCCGGCGCACGAATCCCATTTGGTCAGCACGGGACAAATCTATCCATGAATACCGAAGCGGCGCCAGCCGAGGGCCAGGTTGAAACTGCCGGCTGGAGCCGGGATCAAATGGCGCGGCGCGTGGCGCTCGATATTCCGGATGGATCCTATGTCAATCTCGGCATCGGGATGCCGGAACAGGTCGTCTCCTATGTGCCCGCGGGCCGTGAAGTCATCTACCATACCGAAAATGGATTGTTGGGTATGGGCGCCGAACCGGCAACCGGCGAAGCGGATCCCGAACTGATCAATGCCGGGAAAAAGCAGGTATCGGCAATACCGGGTGCGGCCTATTTTGACCATGCACTGAGTTTCGCGATGATTCGCGGCGGCCATATCGATATTTGCGTGTTGGGCGCGATGCAGGTCGCCGCCAACGGCGATTTGGCGAATTGGTCGACGGGCGCGGTCGACGCCATCCCGTCGGTCGGCGGCGCGATGGATCTGGTCGCCGGGGTAAAAACCATCTTCATCATTACCCAGCACCGCACAAAAACCGGCGAACCCAAACTGGTCGAATCCTGCAGCTATCCCTTAACCGGCACCCAGGTCGTGAGTCGTGTCTACACGGATTTGGCGGTTATCGACATCACTCCTGCCGGCTTCGGTTTGTTAGAACTTGCGCCGGGGATCGACTTCGAGCAAGTGCAGCAAAAAACTGCGGCGCCGTTGACCGACCTGCGCCACACTTAAACAGTGACCCGGGTATAGAGCGACACAAACAATGCCAACCGGAACTACCGCAAGACATTCAACCAGCGCCAAATTATACGCACGCGCCTGCCAATCCATGCCCGGCGGCTGCAGTCGAAACACGGTATTGAAAGATCCCAATCCCTTGTATGCCGAGCGCGGCAGCGGCTGCTACGTCACCGATGTGGAAGGCGTCGAAAGAATCGATTTTGCCAACAACATGGCATCCCTGATACACGGCCACGCCCACCCCGAAGTCATCGGGGCGGTCTCCAGGCAACTGCAGAAAGGCACGGCATTCACGCTCGCCACCGAAGTCGAAATCGAATACGCCGAACATATCTGCAGCCGAAATTCGGCCTTTGACAACATTCGATTCGTGAATTCCGGTACCGAGGCGGTAATGAGTTGTCTTAAAGCTGCTCGGGCTTTTACCGGGAGGTCGAAAATTGCCAAAACCGAAGGCGCCTATCACGGTTTGTATGACTATGCGGAGGTCAGTCAAACAGCCAATCCTTCGAATTGGGGCGATATTGACAATCCGGCGAGTGTTCCCGTGGCGCATGGTACGCCGGCGTCGGCGTTGAACGATGTCGTTGTGATTCCCTTCAATGATCCGCAAGCAGCGATCGAAATACTGGATCGGCAGCGTGACGACATGTCCTGTGTCCTGCTGGATTTGATGCCGCATCGGATAGGGCTGATACCGGCCAGCCAGGAATTTGTGCGGGCAATTTTCGACTGGACCCGCGCCAATGGAGCGCTGTTGATTTGCGATGAAGTGATAACCTTTCGCTCCAGTTTCGGCGGTGCCCAGGAAGGCTACGACGCCCAGCCCGATTTGACCGCCCTGGGAAAAATGATCGGAGGCGGCTTTCCGGTGGGCGCCATAACCGGGCGCGCAGACGTGATGAGCGTCATGAATCCGTTGGCGGAGCCGGTGTTGTTCCCGCATTCGGGTACTTTTTCTGCGAATCCGGTGACCATGACCGCCGGATTGGTGAGTATGCAAATGTATGACCGCGCCGCCGTCGGTTACCTTAACCAGCTGGCTGAAAAAGCGCGTGCGGTTATTACCGAAGCGATAGCTATCACGGGAGTTCCCGCCTGCGTCGCGGGACAAGGCTCGATGTTCAGGGTGCATTTGAAAACAAACCTGCCCGCAACTTACCGCGAGGCTTATGTTACGCCGCAGGAATCAAAAATCATCAAGGTTTTGCTCAATCATCTCTTCGATCATGGGATCATGCTAATCAATACCTGCAGTGGCTGCATGTCGACGGCCATGACGGAAAAAGAAATTAACTTGCTGGCGGAAGCCTTTGTCGGCGGGTTCAATAAGATTAAGAAGTTGCTATGAACCGTATCACAATGATTGACTGCCGGCCTGTCGCCTCGCATCATGAGGGTCCGCTCCGGCAAAGCGCCTGCAATTATCGAATCGTAATCCCGTTTAAATCCAAACTTACCGAGAAAAAATGAAATGAAGCACAGCGAAATTCTTGAAAAATGCGGTTTTTCCAAAGATGAACTGAAGCATGGCGCGCTGCTTGTATCGACCCCTGTCGATGGATCGGAAATTGCACGGCTCGAAATGCATTCCGTAACCGAGGTGGAGTCGATGGTGGATAAAAGCAGGGCCGCCTTCGACCAATGGCGGTCCGTACCCGCGCCGCGCCGGGGAGAGTTGGTGCGCCTGATTGGCGAAGCGCTGCGTGCCGAGAAAGAGAACCTGGGCGCCCTGGTCACTCTGGAGTGCGGCAAGATCCTGCAGGAAGGTTTGGGGGAAGTGCAGGAAATGATCGATATCTGTGATTTTGCCGTAGGCCTCAGCCGGCAATTGTATGGCTTGACCATCGCCTCTGAACGGGCCGGCCACTCGATGCGCGAAACCTGGCATCCCATGGGGCCCTGCGGCGTTATCACCGCGTTTAATTTTCCGGTTGCGCCCTGGTGCTGGAATGCCGCTCTGGCTCTCGTTTGCGGTGATCCGGTACTGTGGAAGCCGTCCGAGAAAACGCCGCTAACCGCGCTCGCGGTACAAAAAATTTGCGAGCAAGCGATGCAAGCTTTTGGCGATGCCCCCGCAGGCTTGATTCAAACCATAGTCGGCCAGCGTGATGTCGGTGAGGCACTGACTACCAATCCCGGGGTGGCGGTAGTATCCGCCACCGGCTCGGTTCCCATGGGAAAAGCGGTTTCACTCGAAGTCTCGAAACGACTCGGTCGCAGCATTCTCGAACTGGGTGGTAATAACGGCATGATCGTAACCCCGTCGGCCGACCTCGAGATGGCTTTGCGCGCGGTTGTATTTTCAGCCGTCGGTACCGCGGGCCAGCGCTGTACCAGCTTGCGCCGCCTGATAGTTCACGAAAGCGTCTATGATGAGCTGGTTCCCAAATTGATCTCGGTTTACGAAAATTTGTCGATCGGCGATCCACTGGACGAGGCAACGCTGGTCGGACCGCTGATCGATGCCGCGGCGCTCGACGGGATGCAGCAGGCATTATCCCAAGCGCAGGCCGATGGCGGCGTGGTGCACGGCGGCGGGCCAGCGCTGCGGGATAGTTTCCCCGAGGCAGCCTATGTGCAACCCGCCATCGTCGAGATGCCGGGGCAAACGGATATCGTCTGCCGTGAAACTTTCGCGCCCATCCTGTATGCGATGAAATACCGTAGTCTTGACGAAGCGATCGCGTTGCACAATGGTGTTCCTCAGGGGTTATCTTCCTGTATTTTCTCTACCGATGTCAGAGAAACGGAATTATTCCTGTCTGCGATGGGGTCAGATTGCGGTATCGCCAATGTCAATATCGGGCCGTCGGGCGCCGAGATCGGCGGAGCTTTCGGCGGCGAAAAGGAAACCGGCGGCGGCCGCGAAAGCGGCTCGGATGCCTGGAAGGCTTATATGCGTCGCCAAACGGCAACCATCAACTACTCGCGAGAGTTGCCGCTGGCCCAGGGAATCAAGTTCGAGTTTTGAGCGACGCCGGGTTGGCGCTGCCTCGGCGGCGGTGATGCGTTGAATCCCGGCCGAAATTATGGGCCGGGGCGGCTAAGCATGCGGCGAACTCCCGTATGCGCGCTAAGTGGCAACTGAAGCAACGCGCTTGTGGATCGCGCGCGTGATTAATTCATGTAAATAGCGAGGGAACCGCTGCCGTATCCGGGAATGTCGACCTGGAATCCCAGTCGTGTCGCGAGCGTGTCGAGTTCCGCCTGTTGCGCGTAATCCAGGGTCTTGTCGAGGCGCAGATGCGCGCTGGTGTCCGACATTAACAGCTTGGTGCAAATATTCATGACTTCGTGAAAATTGCCGGAAATTGCCTCCGAAATCGAATTGTCGGCGATCATGTCCTGGGCCCCGCCGGCCGGTATCATCGCCAGCGCGGCGCCCGAGTAGACGACGAATTCCCGATCGCAGACGCAGGCCGCGACCAGCTCGTCGTTGTCATTGATAAAGGTCGCAATCCGCTGCCCCGAAACACTGGCGCTATCGAGGTCGCTGGCATTTAGCTCGTCGCCGTAAATCATCGCCAGTAACGAAATGACCGATTGCGCGGTCGGTTTGACATAGGTTTCACTCATCGGGATCTTCCTTTCGGTTAGTGGCCGGGCTAGTTAATAAATTTGCCGAGCGCTTTTTCGAAGGATTCGGCGGTAAAAGGCTTGGATATCAGGAAACTGGCGCCCGATTCGATCGCCTTTTTACGCACCGATGCGGTCGATTCGGTGGTGATGAAACCGAAGGTTACGTTGATTTCCTCGGCGCGCACCGCTTCGAGTAACTCGATGCCGGTCATATTAGGCATATTCCAATCGGCCAGTACCATGTCGGGGACACTTTTGATGATGCTTTCCAGCGCTATCTTTCCATCCTCGGCCTGCTCGATGTCGAGACCGGTAAAACCGGCCTTGCGCAGCGTGCTGACCACCATCATGCGCATCGTCGCACTGTCGTCTACTACCAATACTCTCATTTGCGTTACCTCGGCAATGCTTTTAATAAATCTTGACCGTCGGCGCCGCGCGCCACGGGATACTGTTTCACTATCCGCTATCGGCCAGCCCGGCCAATGCTTTAGTCTTGGGCAAGTCGGCGCTGTCCGATTTCACGGCGGTGACCCGCTGCGGGCGGCCGAATGCATTCATCAGCGCTGGCAGGTCCTGCAGCGAACAGCTTGTTGTCACGCCGCCCTGTTCGAGCGCGCGTCCCGGCATGCCGAAGATGACGCAACTGGCCTCGTCCTGCGCCACGGTGAAGGCGCCGGCGTCGAATAATTCTCTCATCCCGCGAGCGCCGTCGTCGCCCATGCCGGTCATTATGATCCCCAGCGTTTCACGGGGGGCGGCCTGTGCCGCCGCGCGAAATAATACGTCTACGGAAGGGCAGTGGCGACTGACTAGGGGTCCCTGCCGGACGCAGACGCGGAGCTCGCCCGCGCGATTTTCGACCTCTAGTTGCTGCCCCCCGGGTGCAATCAAGGCCAGGCCTTTTTCGATACGATCCCCGTTTTCGGCTTCCTTGACGCGGATCGTAGACACCTGGTCGAGGCGTTGCGCGAAAGCGCCGGTAAACGCCTCGGGCATGTGCTGCACTACGACCACGCCGGTCGCATCCGGGTCGAGCCTCGAAAGTATGAATTCCAGTGCCTGGGTGCCGCCGGTCGACGCGCCGATCGCAATCAGCTTGGCTGTCGCATTAACGAGTCGGGGTGCGTGCTGCGCCAGGGTATCGCCTGCGCCATCGGTCTCGGGCGATGGCGGGATTTCGCGATGCTTCCCCCCGGATGCACTCGGTTTGCCCTGTTTGACGGGTTTACCCAGTTTGCCCTTGTCGACGCCGGCAGCGACACGGATCGCATTAATAATTTCCCGGTTTTGCAACTGCAAGTCCTGTTTCATATTGGCGAGTGGCTTGCCCACGACTTCGACCGCGCCCAAGTGCAGAGCGCGCAAACTTTCCTCGGCGGATTTCTGCGTCAGTTTCGAGCACATCACTACCGGTATCGGGTTTTCGGACATTAGCTTTTCGAGGAAGGTCAGACCATCCATGCGTGGCATTTCGATATCCAGCGTGATCACGTCCGGTTTGATTTTTTCCAGTTTCTGTTGAGCGAATATCGGGTCGATTGCAGTATCGATGACCTCCATGCCATCGGCATTATCGATGATTTCGCTAAGCACCTGCCGCACTACAGCCGAGTCGTCGATTATCATTACCTTGATATTTTTCATTTGCCGTCCCCGGCAAGGTCAATATCGGAGGGTTGCCTGATACCTTGCTCTACATGAGGATGCCGCACCCAGACATGGCCGGTGGAAAAGTCCATGACGATGCGCTGGTGGTGCACTTCGCCTACCATCGCGGCCCTGATGTCGACCTGCCTGAGGGATAACATTTGCTTTGCTTTCGCTATATTGCGCTTACTGACGTCTTCGGAGGTTGAGGTTTTATCCGCTTTGGTGCAGGTTCCGCCGAAAATCTTGGCGTGATATTCCTTGTATTCGGTACGGTGTAGCTTGACCGCCTGGTCGAACAGCTGCATCGCTTCGTCGCCGTATCTGCCTTCGAGCGCGGCCGAGGCCGCGGCACCCGGTGGACGCGTAGGCAGCAGGAAATGACACATGCCGCCGATGCGCAGTAGGGGATGCCACAGGCAGATCGCGACGCAGGAACCGAGTATGGTGTGGACATGGGTGCCGGGTTCGGCAAAAATCAGTTCGCCCGGGTGCAGGAAAACCTTGCGTTCGGCATGGTTCATGCGTCGGATTCCAGTTTGCGGAAGGCTGCCGGCGCGATCGATTCCAGCGGCAAATCCATGCGTTTTAAAGACTCGGAATGACCGATAAACAACACTCCGCCCGGAGACAGTTTTGCCAGCAGCGCGCGAACGATAAGTTCCTTGGTTTCATCGTCGAAGTAGATCAGCGCGTTACGAAAAAAAATAACATCGAACCGACCCAGATCGGGCAGCGGTTTGACCAGGTTGACTACTTCGAAGCGGCAGCGATCGCGTAGCCGGTTGTCGATCAGGAAGTAACCATTGTATTTGCCGATACCTTTGAGGCAGTAGAGCTTACGAAACTCGTCCGAGATCGCGTCGATACGTTGCAGCGGGTAGAGGCCGGTTCGCGCTTGCTTGACCATGCGCGCGCTGACGTCGGAACCGAATATTTTCCAGTCGAAGTTGTAGCCGTAATGTTCGCTTAATACCATCGCGATGGTATAGGCTTCCTCGCCGCTCGAACTGGCGGCGCTCCAGAGGCGCAGCGGTTGTTTGCGCGGATGGGTTTTCAATACCTTTTCGCGCAGCAGGTCCAGATGCTGCGACTCGCGGAAAAAATAGGTTTCATTGGTGCTGAGCAAATCGATTGCGGCCTGTCGTTCGAAGCTATTGACCGGGTCCGCAAGCAGGCGGGTATATTCGTCAAAACTGTTCAGTTTGCAGCTCGTCAGTCGCTTGCGTAGTCGCGCGATGACCAGCATTTGTCGTGCTGGCCCGAGATCGATACCGGCTTCCTGGTGGATATAATCCCGAATCCACCGGTAGGCTTCGGCGGAAATCTGATCCGAATTGATGGCTATTGACAACTGCGGGTTCATCCACGGACTCCCTCGATCACGACTTGCACTGGCCATTCGTATTGCAACTCGCTTGCCGGATTTGCGCACGCCAGCTTTATCATTGGAGCGCGGCGGTTAATTGCGCGGCCAGTCAACCTAAAAGCGCTGGAACTGGCTTTCATCGATTGTTTCCTCGTGCATCGCGTCGGCATAGTTTGGGTAGGACGGGTCCGAACCGTTGGACTTGGCCGCCGGTTGCGGCGGCGCCGGGATTTCCTCCACGAGCGCGGTTACCGGTTCGGGTACCGGCGCCGGCGCCGCGGCAACGGCCGCGCCTTCGGCCAGACGGAAAAACGCAATGACGTCGAGTAACATCTGGGTCTGGCTGCGCATCTCTTGCGACGTGGCGGCGAGCTCCTCGGAGGCGGCCGCATTTTGCTGGGTTACCTGGTCGAGTTGCTGCATCGCAGCGGAAATCTGTCCGACCCCGCCGGCCTGTTCCCCCGAGGCGGCGCTGATTTCCTGTACCAGGTCCGCGGTGCGGGCAATATCCGGCACCATTTTTTCGAGCAACTCTCCGGCTCTTTCGGCTACTTTCACGCTTTCACCGGTTAGTTCGCTGATTTCCGAGGCCGCGACCTGGCTACGCTCGGCCAGTTTTCTGACCTCCGCCGCGACTACCGCGAAACCCTTGCCGTGCTCCCCGGCGCGCGCCGCTTCGATGGCCGCGTTCAACGCGAGCATATTGGTTTGATAGGCAATGTCCTCGATGATGGAGATTTTTTCCGCGATATTCTGCATCGCTTGGGTCGTGGCGAGCACCGACTCGCCGCCCTCGGTGGCGGCCTGGGAGGATTCGGAGGCAATGCCGTCGGTGAGTCGCGCGTTTTCGCTGTTCTGATTGATCGATGCCCCCATTTCCTCGATCGACGCACTGGTTTCCTCCACGCTCGACGCCTGTACGCTGGCGCCCTGACTCAAGGATAAGGCCGTACCGCTGACTTCTTCGGAAGCCGTGGCCAGGGCGTCGGAACTACTTTTGACCTTGGTGACGACGGCTCTTAGTTTGTCCCGCATCGATTTCATCGAGGTCAATAGTTGCCCGATTTCATCGTTGCCGTGGATTTCGATGCTCGCCGTCAGATCACCTTCCGCAATTTCTTCGCAAAAGTCGACCGCATTGCGCAATGGCGCGGTAATGCGGCGATTGAGCAATACCGAGGCCAAGATAAGCAGCATGCAGGAAATGACGACGACCAGCAGAATACCGCGCTCGATTTGGCTCATCACCTCGAATGCCTCCGATTCCTCGATTTCGGCGATAATCGCCCAGTCGAGACCGTGGAGGTCAAGCGGTGCGTAGGCCGAAAGCGCCGAGGCGCCGCGATAGTCGGTTACGATTTTCGCGCCGGATTCGCCGGCCAGCCCTAGTCGCGCGGTTTCGGTGTCGACGCGTTGACTGATAATCGTATTTGCTTCACTGAAGCGCGATTGCGAACGCATCAGATGATCCTTGGCCACCAGGAAACTTTCCCCGCTTTCTCCCATGCCGTCATTGGTCTGCATGATCTCGTTGATGCGTCCGACGGGCATCTGGAAAATCAAAACGCCCAACAAATGACCCTTATCGTAAATTGGCGACGCGATGAACGAGGCGCCGGCGTTATACGAAGGCAGGTACTCTTCGAAATCGGCGATGACGACGTCGTTCGGGTTTTTCAGCGTAAGCGCGCGTCTAAATACCTCCGCGAAATTGGTATCGCGATAGGGGCCGGTCATCAGGCTGGTGCCGAAGTCAAGTTCCTTAAATACCGAGTAGACGATGTATCCGTTCTCGGGCTCGACCAGGAAGACATCGTAATAACCGTTTTTTTCGAGGAAGCTTTTATATAAGGGATGGTATTTTTTGTGCAATTCGCTGTAAATACTGTTGTCGTCCGCTTTGAGCAGTTCCGATTTCTGGCCCAGTGGATGCGGGTTTCCTCCGATGTAGAGGTATTGCGCCACGAGCGAGCTTTCTTCGCTAGGGATCAATGCATCGACGCTGATCGGCTCGTCGTTTTGCGCGCGGAATTCCCTGCCGAACTCGCTCCGATAATAGTCTGCTACCTGCTTTTGAAAGCCGGGCTTGAGTCCGGATTCCGCCGCCGATAATTGTGAGAATTCGTATTCGAATCCCTGCATCGCGGCGACCGTAGTCAAGTCTTTGGAAAGAAATTGCACCTGGTTGTGAATCGTGCCGAAGTAGTTTTCGATTTGCAGTTTCTTAATGCTCTTAATCGATTCCAGCTGACTGAAGACTTGATTTTTGACTTCCGAGTTGATGTAACTCAGCGAAAATACGCCAACGCCCAGCATCGGCAACAGGCCCGCGGCCATGAGGCTCACGATTAGCAAGTGTTTAAGTTTTAAGTTTCATTTGGAAAACCCCGTCGTTATTGCTCAATGGCCCGTGCAGGACTGGCTGTGGGATTACCCTGCGCCTCCGCTATGGCTGAAATCTCGCTGATCGCGAGGATGTGATTGATGTCGAGCAGGATCATTAGTTGATCGTTGATGCGCCCCATGCCCTGGATGAAATCGGTGCGAATTCGGGTGCCGAAAGTCGGCGCCGGCGCAATTTCGTCAGCGTCGAGTTCGATCACTTCGTTGACGTTGTCGACGATGATGCCGGCTTCGACGATGCTGTCTTCGCCGGTCTCGATTTCAACCACGATAATGCCGCTGCGCTTATCGATTTCGCGCGGCTGCTGGTCGAAACGCAATGCCAGGTTAATTACCGGCACGACATTGCCGCGCAGGTTGATTACGCCGGATATGAATTCCGGCATCATCGGCACCACGGTTAGATCGCCGTACTCGATGATTTCGTGAATGTGCAAGATGCCGATGCCGTAGACTTCGTCGTTCAGACCGAAGGTCAGGAATTGTTGGCGTTTGCTCGACTCGGTTAACGCATCGTCGGCCAGCGGCAGATTGGTTGGGCTAGACATACTGTTATCCTCTAATTGGCCGCATCCCGGGACCGGCGGCGATAGATCTGGTTTTTGATTCGTCTGGAGACATCGTCTTTCCCGGGTTAATTGATCGAATTCGCGCCGTGGCCGGTGGGGTTGGCGCTGGTAACCTGGGAGATCAAAGCCGGCACGTCGATGATCATCGCGACTTCGCCGCCGCCGAGTATCGTGGCGCCGCTTATGCCTTTCAAATTTTTGAACACCGGTCCCAGCGGCTTGATTACGGTCTGGTGTTCACCCAGCAAATCGTCTACCACCAGGCCGGTTTTCTGGCCGGCCCACTGGACCACGACAATATTGTTGCGCGGCTTAATCTGCTGCTCCGGCGCCGCTTCGCTAAACACGTCGGCGAGATGCAGGTAAGGCATGACCTCGCCGCGCAAATCGATGTATTTACCGCTTTGTGTAGCGCCCTGCATCGAATCCAGTTCGATGCATTCATCGACCAGATCGAGCGGGATAACATAGGAGGAATTGCCGACCTGGACCTGGAAGCCGTCGATGATCGCCAGAGTCAGCGGCAGCCGGATAATGAACCGGGTGCCGACACCGAGCTCGCTTTCGACCGTTATCTGACCGCGCAATGCGTCGATGTTGCGGTTGACCACGTCCATGCCGACGCCGCGGCCGGAGATGCTGGTGACTTCGGCCGCGGTGGAAAACCCGGGTGCGAATATAAGGCGGTGAATTTCGCCGAGGCTGAGTTGCTGATTGGGCATGATAACGCCGTTTTCGACGGCCTTGGCGACGAGCACATCCGGGTCGAGTCCCTTGCCGTCGTCGGCCAGCTCGATCACGATGCTGCCGGAATCGTGGTAAGCCTCTAGCGACAAGATCGCGGTTTCCGGTTTGCCCTGTGCCAGCCGTTGGTCGGGGGTCTCGACACCGTGATCCAGCGCATTTCGGATCAGGTGCATCAGCGGGTCGCTGATGCGCTCCACGACGGTTTTGTCGAGTTCGGTATCGCCCCCCGAGATTTGCAGATCGATTTTCTTGCCGAGTTCCTTACTGGTATCGCGCACCACGCGTTTGTAGCGGTTGAAGGTGTCGCCAATCTGCACCATGCGCAGGCTCAGGGTCGCATCGCGGATTTCCTCGACCAACCGAATCAGATGCTCGGTGGTCTCGATCAGCGCCGTTTGTCCGGTCTGGCGCGCCCTGAGCTCGGTATGCGCGCTGGAGATGACTAATTCGCCGACCAGGTTGATCAAGTCGCCGAGTTTTTCGGAATTGACGCGTACCGAATGGTGTTCGGACTGCTTGGGGTCTTTGGTCCGGTTCTGCTGTTGGGCGGCGGCTCCGATCCGCGCGGGATCGGCGACATTGTTTTGGTCCGGTTTTCGAGCGGACTGCGGCGCGGATTTCGCTGCAATTGGTTCGGCGTCGGCATCGGTTTCGCCGCCGTCCTGATCGGGCTCGGGCGATAACGCCAGTTCCAGTTCCGCCGCGGTCAGCGCGCCGTTCGCGACCAGGACTTCTCCGAGCGCTCGGTTTTCCTCGGGTAGCGCCTCGATCATCAAGCGGTACTCGGCCAGTTGGACATGCGGCGGCAGAATATGCAGCGTGCATTCCCCGCGCATGAAGTCGAATACCGCCGCAATCGCTTCTTTTTCGGCGCTGGATTCGAACTCTATTTCGAAACCCAGGTAGAGTCTTTCGGGTTGCAATTCGGCCAATGACGGCAGCTCGGCCGGTAGCGTGTAGAGATTCGCGATTTGGCCCACGGTCGTCAGGTAGTTGAGGAAGTAGATGGGATCGAGACCGTGCTGCAATGCTTCGGGCTGCATGCGCAGCGATATATGCCAGTGGTCGTTGGCGACGCGGCCGGCGCTATCCGTTCCGGGGTTGGCGGAATTTTCCGCAGGCGAGCCCGCTTGATCGACGGGCGGGGTCGCATCGCCGTCGAGATACTGTTTCAGAGATCCGACCAGATCGGCGCCCGCTTGAGCGATGTCGTCGGCCAACGGCTCGCCGGGCGCATCGACGGCCTGGCGGATCAAGGCGCGGGTTTGATCGCAGCTATCCAACAGCAGGCTCAGCAGCGATTCGTCGAGCGCCAGCTCCTTGTCGCGTAAACGCCCCATGACCGATTCGGCGATATGGGTGAAAGCGACGACGTCATCGTAGCCGATGATACCGCCCGAACCCTTGATCGTGTGCACGGTGCGGAATAGTTCGTTGATCAAGTCTTCGCTGTCGGGTTCATCTTCGAGCTTTAGCAGGATCGCTTCGAAATCTTCGAGCAATTCCTTCGATTCTTCGTTAAAGATCTGTCGGACTTCAGCTAAAAATTCTTCGTCGCTCATATGCCGCGCCTATTTCGCAGTATCCCAATTAAATTTTTGCCTGACCCGTAGCAGATCCATTGCATCGGTTACCGCCGTGGAGGCGCTACTTAGGGTCAACTGCTTATCCGCCTTGCCGGCGGAGTGTTGCAATGCCAGCAGTAACTGTATGCCGCTGCAGTCGATTTCTTCGAGCGCGGCGAGATCGATATCGAAATGCCGGTAGTCGTCGAACAGCTTTGTCAGCTCGGCATGATTTTGCGCGACCGTATCGATGGTTAGGTCGCCAGTCATGCTGAGCTTGCAGCGCCCGGTCTTACTGTTACATCCCCTGCGTTTTTTGATAGTCATTGGTTCAGCTTGGCCCGATTGGTTTCGATTAGATCAATCCTTTGCTACTGCATGCCTTGCGTTGTAATTCGACATTGCTCAGTGTTTCGGCCGAAGCCCTGGTTTCTTGAGGTGCGGAAACGTTTTATTTCGGGGATTCGATGTTGCCGCGCCGAAGCGGTAAACAACTGTGTGGTTTGCTGCGAAACCGATGCGGCCGGGAAGTCCGGCAGCTCGTCGTTTAAGTGGTGCGAGTGTCGGATCTGGGGTAGCGTCAAATCGGCGAGTAATTCTTGCCCGCTTTACGGCGCTGCAAAGTTAGGCTCGCCGGGGCAGCTTGCTGCCCTCGATCGGGTGCGGTTTCTGGAGGTCGGGTAAACGACACAACCCACCGGCCGGTAAATTTCCATCAATTAGTTTCAGTTTGCAACCGAAAGAGGGCTCGGATCCAAATTTCTTCTCATTAACCTCCCGAAAGCCCGAGCCGCCTCTTTAATGCGGTTGGGTTTAAACCTATTATAATCGGTCCTGACAATCGTTCCGAGCCGATAGGGACTGAATCTAGGCGCTCGCAAAATTCGCCCGAATCGGCGGTCGCAAGTTAAGGGGCAATATGAAAAATTACAAATACACCTGTATCGGAGCCGGGCTGGCATGCCTGATTTTCTTGAGCGCTGTGATCTTCGATGCCGACTTGTTTGAATCCTTCGTTGCAGTCTTGAATTCGCTCGAAAACCACGAAGTGGACGAAATAGTCATTCCGCTGTTTATCCTATTGTTATTTGCCGCAATCGATTTACTGCGCAAGCAGCGTTCGTTGCGCATCGAGCGCGAACGCATCAAGATTTACCATGCCATGATGACGTCGACCGGCCATGTGCTGGACAATATTGTGCAGCAGTTGCAGATGTTCAAGATGACTGCCGAACGCACACCGGGCTTCGATTCGCGAGTTTTAAGTCTGTATCACGTGGTGATGGAAGACGCCTCCTTGCAGCTCGATAAACTGTCCAATCTGGACAGGGTCGACGAGGATTCGATCCGTTCCGCCGTTCCCGCCAAGCCGAGTGCGGCCGTGCATGGCCCGGTCGGGAACATTGCAACCCAATAAGCGCGGTCGAGTACAATTCAGAAAGCTCTGATTGGTGCTGAGCTTCCTAAAGTGACAGATTGCCGCTAGGGATTTAGTTCAAGAATCCAGCGAACGCCGTTATCGGCATCATCCGCATTCAGATAAGCGAGGTAACGCGGGTGGGACTCGACCAGTTCGAGCAAAGCCGCTCGGGTTGCTACTCTGCGCGGCGGTTTGCCCTTGCCGGTAAATACGCGCTTGGCCCAGTAGGCTTTCAGTTGGGCCGGTGATTTTTTCAACACCAGGCGAGCAAAGCGGGCGAAACCGGGATCGGAAGGATCGAGGTCCAGCGGTACGACTTCCGCGCCGCTGGGATATCGGGTGACCTTGCCGAGGAATATACGCGCCACATCATCGACACTCAATTCTTCGACGTTCTCCCGTGCGGTTATCACCACCAGTTTATCCGCGTATGCCTGCGGGCAGACCAGCGCCGACGCGACTAGCGTCAGCAACAGCTGTAATAACAATTTCGGCAGGTGAATGCGCATGACTAAAACAGGAAGTCCACGACAAAACTGAACAGGTTATTGGTCAAGTCGCGTTTTTCGTCGGTGATGTATTGGTATTCCGCCTTGACGCTAATCGGCTGGGTGAAGTCGTAGCGTAGACCCAAGGTATAACTGAACTGTTCAGCCTCCAGCGCGGCAGTTGCCTGCTCGACGCCGCCGGCCAGCGCCAGCAAACCCGCGTTACCGGGCGCGCCGACTATCGCCGCCAGCTCCGCTATCGGTCGTGAAAAGTCGTGCTCGGCTTTGCGTTCGACTTCTCCGTAAGTGAGATGTGCCGTCCAGGGGCCGAAACGCCGGCCGCCCATGACGTACCAGGCATCGGTTTCCGGCACCAGGCCGCCATCCAGCGGCAGGTGGATGAATTCGGTATTGAAGAGCCAGTTTTGGTAGTCGATGCCCGCCGCAAAACTGAAAAGTTCGCCCTCGAAGCCCTTGGTCTCCATGGCATCGGCCACGCTGCTGAAACCGGCGAGTCTTAAAATTGTCGAACAAAGTTTCCAGGTCTTTAGAGGATATGACGTCGATGTCGGGGCTATCGTGATAGCCGAATCGCAACGACAACCAGTCCATTTGCAATTCGAGGATGATGCCGACGTCGTCGCGCGTCTTGAAATCGCTCTCTTTGCCGGACTCGATTTCTACTTCGCCGGATGATTGACCGACGTAGATCTCGGTGGTGATGTCCCAGCTACCCAGGCTGGTCGTGTACAACAGGTCGATCGCGTCCAGTTCATCAAATAATTGCGTATCGCGCCGGTAAACTTCCAGCGGCGGTCGTATCCAGGGATAGACGTATCCGACCGGCAAGACGTCCGTCAGCGCGAAAAACGGCCGCCGTTGGCGGCCCGCGCGATTTTTGAGGTTTTGGTTAGGGTCATAGCTCAGGTAAGCCCACTCGAGTTCGGCATCCTCTTCTTCGGCGCTGTGGGCGACAATTTGCACGGTGGCGCTGAATGCGTCGTTAGCAAAGAGCGTGCCCTGGACGCCGAGACGGGAATCGACGTCGAACTGGAGATCTTCGTCGAAAATATTGTGCGGATTTTTATTGGTTTCATTAATCGAATTATCGTCGAGCAGTCCGGCGCCGACGCTACCGAAACCATTCCATTCGAATTCGACTTCCGCTTGCAGGCCGCCGGCGAAGGCCAGACAGTACAGTAATGACGCGATTCGCATCCCATGGGACGGCGAATTTTTCTTTTGCTTAGTTGGCATTGATCACTCGGGGCATTTTGTTTTGTTGTTGCATGAATTCTTGAAACCTGTCGACCGGCATCGGATGCGCAAATAGATAGCCCTGGACCTGGTTGCAGCCCATTTTTTTTAGTTCGCGCAATTGCGCTTCTTCCTCGACTCCTTCCGCGACCACCGAAAGCTCCAATACCTGCGCCATGGCGATCACACCGCTGATGATGGTGGTTCGAGTTCCTTCCTGGTTCAGTTCGGAGATGAATCCGCGATCGATTTTGAGGCTGTCTATCTGGCAGAACTTGAGCAGCGACAGCGACGAATGACCGGCACCGAAATCGTCCAGCGCGACGGTCACCGACGATTCCCGCACCTGCCGAATGTTTTCCGCGACGGATTCTATGTTCTTCAGCGCCGAGGTTTCGGTAATCTCCAGTTCGACCGAATAGGGTGGTAGGCTGTTCGCTTTCACCGCGGCGCGCACAATGCCCACCAGGCTACCGTGCGCCGCCAGTTTGGCGGAAATGTTGATCGCAATCGGCGTAACGGGTGTGCCGGCTTCGCGCCATAGCCGGATTTGCCGGCAGGACTCCTGTATCACCCATTGATCGAGTTCGTAAATTAAATCGCTGTGCTCGGCCAGAGGCACGAATCGCGCCGGCGATATCCAGCCAAACTCGGGATGCTGCCAACGCAGCAATGCCTCGGCGCCGACGATCGTGCCAGTGCCGATATCGTATTTCGGCTGGAAATACAGCTCTAGTTCACCGTTGTGCAGCGCCTGACGCAGGGCGGTTTCGATTTCGGCGTCGAGGCGGGCGGCCTCTTCCAGCTCGGTATTGTAGAAGCAGTAATTGTTTTTATCGCGATTCTTGGCTTCGTACATGGCAAGATCCGCCTTTACGATCAATTCATCTGCGGTTGCGCCATTATCGGGATAAACGGCAATGCCGATGCTAACCCCGATCTCGATTCCCGTGCCGTGCAGATCGATCGGTCTCAGAATAGTCTTGCGCACCCGTTCGGCAATCGCCGCGGCTCCCGAAGTGCCGTTCAGATCGGAAATTACCAGCATGAATTCGTCGCCGCCCATGCGTGCGACCAAATCCTCGCCGGCCGCTAGCCCGCCTTCGAGATCGAGCGCGACGAGATCGCTGCCGCGCACGGTTTGTTCGAGACGGCGCGCAACTTCGCAGACCAGGGCGTCGCCCGCCTCGTGACCGAGCTGGTCGTTAACCAGCTTGAAGTTATCCAGATCGAGAAACATGACCGCCAGGGATTTCGACAATCGCCCACAGCGCGAGATTTCGGCCTGCAAATGTCGATTGAAGAGGCGGCGATTCGGCAGGTTTGTCAATGAGTCGGTGTAGGCGAGCCGGCGGATTTCGCGGGTCGATTCGGTGGTGATGCGTTCCAGCCGCGCGATAAAACGATTGAACCAGTAGGAGAGTTCGGCCATCTCATCGTTACCCTCGACCGGTATCCGAACACTCATATCGCCATCTTCGCGCGCAATGGTGCGCAGGGTCTTAACGATGTGGTTGATGCGTGCGATAATCCAGCGGCTGGTGACCAGAGCCAGTGTGAACAGCAACAACACGGTTACGAGACCGACGCGAAAGCCGATGCGGATGATGGAATTGGCTTGCTCGGTTACGCGGTTGACTGCATCGGTAAAGGTTTTCAGTTCGTGCGCCTTGAACAGTTCCAGCTTGCGGGTCACTTCGGAATAGAGCACGGCGTTTTGCTCGCCCCGCCGGGCGCTGCTGGCGAAGTCTCGGTTGCCTTCGATGAGGTCCCGCGCCAGGCCGAAACTCACGTCGTAATAGGCGAGAAAGGCGGCTTCGACTTCCTCCACAATCGGTGTTTTCGACGGATCCAGCCGGCGTACGGCCATTATCGATGCGAAAAACTGATCGCGCAGCAGGCTGGCTTCTTCTAGGCTTTCGATTTCGCCGGTCAGTACCGCGTCCTGCATTTCCGCCTGCAGCAGGCGCAGCGCAAACAGGCCCTCCTGCAGCTTCGCCTGTAACGGGTATCGCGTGTTGCGTATGTCTTCGAGCAGGGCGGCCTGGGAATTGAACTGTATTTGGTTGAAGCCGAGATAGGCCGCAAAGGCGATCGCCAGAATTTTCCAGCGAATCGAAGCCGGGCTGAATGCTCGTGCTCTGGCCCATTCCCTGCTCAAAGTCCGTTCTTCAGTGCTGGTTGACGACGCGACTTTCAGTTCTCGCCCGAAATGTTTCGACATGATGCGGCGACTCTGTTATTGATGGATCTTATACATTTAGTTGTAACCCAAATACTCTGAAATACAGTCACTAGTAACCCGGTTCGAGGGTTGCCCACCGCCGGTTTAATCGACCTGAATTCTTAATATCGGCCGTTAATGCTTGTTGTTAAGTCTATTTGGGAAAAAGATAGTGGTACGATTTACCGCTTTTGAAACAGATGGCCGTGGACAACCCCAGATTACCTTCCTGTCTCCGATAGCTCAGAACACTATGATCGGCGCGCTACACGATTTAATCGGATGGGCTGATTACTCCCCTGGTAAATGCTGGCGAGTGCATGCGTAGAATTGCATTAATTTCAAAAAAAATTAATATATGCGTAAATTATGCATATATAGACATACTATAACATGCAAGACTTTAGTGCTGCGTTTGGGTTGGCGTTTTCACTGGTAATCAATGCCGATGCCGATCTGGTAGAAATCATCCTGTTGTCGCTGCGCGTCAGCATCAGTGCGGTCGCCTTGGCGGCTTTAATCGGTTTTCCGCTCGGCGCTTTGACCGCAGTCGTGACCTTTCCCGGCCGCCAGGCGATTGCAGTCCTGTTGAATGCGTTGATGGGGTTGCCGCCGGTGGTGGTCGGATTGTTGGTGTACATGGCCCTGTCGCGCGCGGGACCCTTCGGCTGGATGAACCTGCTGTACTCGCCGGCGGCGATGATTATCGCGCAAACCATACTGGTTACTCCCATCATCGCGGCGCTGACTCGTCAAGTGGTCGAAGACATGCACCGCGAATACGACGAGCAGTTTCGCTCGCTGTGTATTCCGCCGCGACGCGTCGTCGGTGCGCTGATTTGGGATTCGCGTTACAGCCTGCTGACTGTAACTCTGGCCGGGTTCGGCCGCGCGATTGCCGAGGTCGGCGCCGTCATTATCGTCGGCGGCAATATCGACCATTTAACCCGTGTCATGACGACGGCGATTGCGCTGGAAACCTCGAAAGGCGATCTTGCGCTGGCGCTGGCGCTAGGATTTATCCTGCTGGTGCTGGCCTTGTCGGTGAATGCCGCAGTTTACGGGTTGCGCTTGAGCGCGCGGCGCCTGGCCTATGCCTGACGCCGTCGCAGCCTTGTCGCAACGACGCGATACGATACCGTTGCCGCTGCAGGTCGACGGCCTGTGTTATAGGGCGGACGAGGAAACCCTGATCGATAATATCAGCGTCTGCATCGATTCACCGGGTATTAGCGTGATCCTGGGTCCCAACGGTGCCGGCAAGAGTCTATTCCTGCGACTGATACACGGGCTGATCGAACCGTCTGCCGGCGACATTCGTTGGCAGGGAAGGCCGCCGGACCTGGCGCAACGCCGGCGCCAGGCCCTGGTTTTTCAGAAACCGGTGCTGATGCGCCGTTCGGTGTCCGCCAACATCGATTTTGTGCTGAAACCCCTGGGGGCCGGGTATCGCGAGCGGCGCGATCAAGTACTGCAGGCGGCGGGCCTGTTCAGGTTGCGCGACCATCCCGCGCGTCTGCTCTCGGGCGGTGAGCAGCAAAAACTCGCGCTGGCGCGCGCGCTAGCCACCGACCCCGCGGTGCTGTTGCTCGATGAACCCTGCGCCAGTATCGACGCGGGGAGTACGCTGCAAATCGAGACTCTACTGGCGCAAACCAGCGCGCGCGGTGTCAAGATTCTGCTGGTAACCCACAATATCGGTCAGGCCCGCCGGCTGGCGGATGACGTACTGTTTCTGCACCACGGCCGCCTGCTGGAATACAGTCCGGCCGAAGCCTTCATGAAATGCCCGAAAAGCGCACCGGCGCAGGCTTTTCTAGCCGGGAATATTGTGCTTTGAGCCCACCCATCATGATCAGGAGTACTATTGTGAATACAGTTAAATGGCAGGCACTGTTGACAGTCGCGCTGATTGGGCCGGTTTTTGGGTTCGGCATTGCCGGGGAGCGGTCGATTATCATGCAATCGACGACTTCGACCGCAAACTCCGGGTTATACGACCACCTGCTGCCGCAGTTTAAGAGAGATACGGGTATTACCGTACACGTGGTTGCGGTGGGTACCGGGCAGGCGATTAAAAACGCAAAGAATTGCGATGGCGACCTATTGCTGGTGCACGCGCGCTCGGCGGAAGAAAAATTCGTCGCCGAGGGTTATGGCCTGTCCCGTCACGACGTTATGTACAACGATTTTATATTTGTCGGTGCGCCCTCCGACCCGGCCGGAATCGCCGGCGGCAGATCCGCTACCATCGCCCTGAAAAAAATTGCGGCGAGCCAGTCCAGGTTCGCCTCGCGCGGCGATAATTCGGGTACTCACCAGAAAGAGATGGCGTTGTGGAAACAAACCGGTATCGACCCGACCGCGCAAAGCGGCGCCTGGTACCTGGAAACCGGTTCGGGCATGGGCGCCACGTTGAATGCGGCGGTAGGCAGCAATGCCTACGGCATGACCGATCGCGCTACCTGGATCAGTTTCGCCAACAAGAGCGATTTCGATATTCTGGTCGAAGGCGATACTGCATTGTTCAATCAGTACGGCATCATCATGGTCAATCCCGCGAGGTGCGGACAGGTCGAGCGCGAGTCGGCGCAAGCTTTTATCGACTGGATATTGTCATCCAAGGGTCAGGCCGCGATCGCGGCTTACCGGCTTGCGGGACAGCAACTGTTTTTCCCAAACGCGAAGCCCTGAAGCGGCGACGCGGGCAACCGCCTCAATTCTTGCTGTTGTAATGCACCCTGAACTGGTCGGTGATATCGTAGCCGACCAGTTCCTGCGCGTGCCGGTGCAGTTCGGCTGAACGGCAAAAGCGTACGAAGGTTTGCCAGGCAGGCTCGAACCAGGCGCGCCTGTGCACCAGAAGGTCGTAGCGTTCGTTGATTACCGGTACGAATCCCAAGCGATACTGGCTGGCCAGGCTGGCTAATCCGAAGGTCGCGTCCGCTCGGCCTTCAACGACCTCGATGACCGCATCGGTCTCGCTGCGTGCGGCGCGTTGCCAGTTCAGAGTCGCGCGGTCGATATCGCGGCTTTGCAATAGCGCCTCGAGCAATACCTGGCTGCCGGCCTCGGCCTGGCGCGGCACCAGCTTTTTCCCGAACAAGTCTTCCAGGCCGGCATATTTTTCGGCCTGTTCGGGTTTTACGATAATGCCGCGCTCGCGTTTTGCCCATTCGACCAGCACCACCGGGGCGCGGGCAAAGCGCGCTGCTATCTCGTTGCGGTTCCAACTATCGGATTCGGCGTCGTAGAGGTGCAAGCCGCTGGCGATCCCGGCGCCTTCGGCAAAACGTTGCAGGCCGTCGAGACTGCTGTCGAAGTAAGTGGCCAGTCCGCAACGCGCTTCGCGCAGCGCCCACTCCAGTAGCGGGTCGTGGCTGCCAAGCAATACCGGCGGCCGCGCTGCGGTCTCCACCGGGGCATTCGAATTCCCCGCCAGCCAGGCGTCGATGGCCTGGCGCGGAAACAGCAATTTCCCGGTAGCGCGGGAGCAGGGTATTTCACCCGAGGCCGCCAGGTCATAGACCTTGCGTTGTTTGATGCGCAGCAGCGCCGCGAGCTCGCTGGTGGTGAGGTATTCGGTCAAGTCGGGTAGCGGGTTGCCAAGTTCGGCTCAATCTAACACAGAGCCGGGGCCTGCAAAAGCTATTGCCCGAGCCGGCGCGAACCGCCGCTCGAATGAGTTCCCTCGTTGATAAATAATAGAAAAAGAAGGCCGTTGCGCGGCTGCCCACAGTCGACGTTTTCAAAACTTGCCGCAGAGTGGCTTCGGCTGCATTTTGATGCCTTGCTGTGAGCAGACAGGCGCTGGCAGAGTGCGGCATATTTTGGCGTCGGATTAATAAAATCGAAAGATATCGTGGTAAGCCGCGGCAGCGTATACACTGTATTTTTCCCGAGGCGGGGCTCGATGCATGGCGCGGTATCAGAACAACAACTTGCTCGGCATTGGTTTGATGCTGCTGGCGACATTGCTGTTCGCGGTTATGGACGCCATGGCCAAGTGGCTGGTTACCGCGGAAGTGTCGCCCGTCCAGGTGATCGCCGTGCGTAGCTGGATGATCACGCCGATGCTCCTCGTGTTGCTGATCGCCCGCGGCGAGTTGAAACAACTCTCGACGCGGCAGCCGGTGCGGCACCTGGCGCGCGGCATGATCGGGTTTCTCGCCCCGATGTCCTATTTTGCAGCGCTCGAGACCCTGCCGCTGGCCGATGCGTCGGTGATTTTCTTCAGCGCCGCCTTCATGCTGACCGTCGCGTCCGCGTTAATTTTGAAGGAGCGGGTCGGTGTCCATCGCTGGAGCGCGGTCGCGGTCGGCTTTATCGGGGTCGTTATCGCCATGGACCCGTCCGGCGGCGGCGGTATTGCCGCTTACCTGCTGGTGCTGGTTGCGGCGATGATATATACGTTGATTTTTATCTGGGGCAAGCAGTTGTCGCGCCGGGATTCAATTATTTCGCTGGTGTTTTCGCTGAATCTCGGTATGGGGATCGTCGCCACGGCCATAGCGCCCTGAATATGGGTTCCGATCACGCCGACAACGCTGGCCGAGCTCGCGCTGATGGCCGGTTTTGCGCTCGGCGCGCACTATGTCTTTGCCGCCGCCTTAGCGCGTGCCGAGGTTTCCGTGCTGGCGCCGTTTGAGTATTCGATGCTGTTGTGGACCGCCGCGATCGGCTACCTGGTCTGGGGCGATCTGCCGACCCTCGAAATCTGGATCGGCGCTACCGTGATCATTGCCGCCGGTATTTACGTGGCCCGCCGCGAAGCCTTGCATCGAAGCGGCCGGTAAGCGACCGCCTTGCGGTGTCGAGGTAACCTGTTATTTCGACTCAATTCCGATAACAGCCTGATCGGGCCGGCGGTTTGCAATCGAATGCGGCGAGTCGTATGCGCGACTCGCCGCGTGGGCTAGCTGGATGAGCGCCAGCGAAGTCGATGCAAGCGCTACCGGAATTGGATTGCGCTCCGGGTCGAATGCCCTACCGATTGTGGCTGTTCCGGTTATATCCGCCGTTTACCTGCTGCGGTCGTAGGCACCGTGGGTTTCATCGTAATCGTCGTACTTTTTCTTAAACGACATCTTGTCGTCAAAGAAACGCTTGAAATCCGAGCTCTTACCCTTGTGCTGCCCGTAAACCAGCTCGGCCTGTTGTTTCCAGCTTTGCAAATCCTGGTCGGACCAGGTGCTGATGTGGACGCCCTCTTGCCTGAACTGCTGCAGCGCCTCCATATCCAGGACCTTGCCCCTCAGGGTTGTCGTCAGGGCGAAAGACTTCATCGCTGTTTCGAGAATCGCCTGGATATCGGCCGGCAATTGCTGGAAAGCCTCCTGGTTGATCAGAAAATCCCCCAAAACGGAAGGCTGCCATACGGCCGGCGCGATAATATGATCGGCCCTGACTTTTTCCGAGTGGTGGAATTTCATCTTGATGGTTGCGCTGGGTACCGTCCATTCGATTTCATGTATGCGTCCCGATTCGAACGCGTTTTGGATATCGGCGCTGGGAATGGTTACCGTTCTGACCCCGGGCGCAGCCTGCTTTAAGGTTTCATTGGGAATCCCCGGGCCTATGCGAACGACCTTGCCTTTCAAGTCGTCAAGGCTTTTGATACTGCGCTGAGTGATGAGACCGAGCTCCATACCGGCCCACCAGGCCGGGCGCCAGATGATGCCGTCTTTATTGGCCAATTCGTTGGCGAATTTGGTTCCGTTGCCAATGAAATACCACATCATCGACGCATCGATATTCATGAATCCGTAAGGTCCGGATTGCAGCGCATTCCATGCCGAATTGGATTGATGCCACCAGTTGGGCCAGCCGATGGCCATTTGCACCTGGTTGTGTTTCACCGAGCTATAAATACCCGCTCCCTTCGAACGGCGGTCGGGGCTGTCGCCGGCAATCGGAGTAATGATCAAACGGCCATTGGTCATGGCCTTGACTTCCTTGGCGAATTCTTCCACTGCCTGAAAGTCGGGGTTGACCGCTGGTGCCTGCGATTGCAGCACCCATTCGGTTACGGCCAGCGCACCGGAAGAATAATAAAGCAGGCAGGCCAGGGTGAATATTTTCAGTTGGTTCATTTTGTTACCTCGGGTAATCGGATTTATCGATGTATGTCAACTTGATTCCGGGGATCGGCTGCTGGATCGGAAACTTTAGCCTACGAACTCAAGTTTTATCCGAGCCGCCGATACAGTGAGCATAATCTTCCCGGTAAATCGGGGCAGACAGGATAACGAGGTTATGAATCACTGCTGTCCCGTTAACAAAAATAAGACGGCCTGATTCGAAGCCGATTTGATACAATGAGTTTGCGTATAACTTGTTGAATCAAAAAGGAGAATCAGGCCGTGGCACATTGTAATACGA
>Ga0126334_10000111_pt1 | contig 27386 bp, 29 predicted proteins | sample InaspJWI49metaG_FD_94491 | JGI IMG/M metagenome (GOLD analysis project Ga0126334, IMG submission 94491) | Marine gutless worms symbiont microbial communities from Oahu, Hawaii - Inanidrilus sp. 2 OAHU.JWI-49 metaG | ecosystem: Host-associated > Annelida > Digestive system > Unclassified...
CACATCAATTGAAAAAGATCGAAAAATGGCTTAACAATCGCCCTAAAAAGTGTCTAAATTTTAAAACACCGGCCGAAGCCTTTAAAGCCGAGTGTTGCACTTAAACGTTGAATGCAGGCAACAGAAAGCCTGTCGGGCGCATGCGTTGCCTTTAAAATTATGATTCGACTGGATACTACGGATCAACGACTAAATCATCCGCACTCGGCCCGGAAGAGTCATCATATAAAAGGAAAGTCAAATAGTGGTTGCTACGTATTAGTTTATCGACGCCACAATATTCACAGATACCTGCTGAAAGTGAGAATCTCGGACTGAACACCACGACCATGTTTCGATGGTATTCCTGATCTTCTAATCACCAAGGAATACCAGAATTATTACTCAGACCGGGATGACCATTTTGGTATCCCGGTTTTTCCATATATCAGGCTTTGTAGCTAACTTGGGATCGTTTGGTGGGTATGTAACCGAGCAATACCATCTGGAGTGTTTAGAATTTCCGCAAAATCTTTATATAGTAAATTCTTGGCAAAAGTGCCAAGCCCTGATATTTTCGATTCACACTATGGTAGGGAATATCGATGTCATTCTCAAGAAGGAGTGGTTACCGTGCCAAAGGAGGTTTTCAGATGACGGAATCTATTGACAGGGACGTGAGACACTATATCTACACGACTTTCGCCGAGACGACTTACCCCCCGACCACGTCGCAAGTGGCGGAACAATTTGGTGTATCAATTGCATCGATTGAAAACGCGTTTGAAAGATTGGCGAATGCTCATCACATTGCGCTTGCGCCAGGTAGCTATTCGATCTGGATGGCACATCCATTTTCAGGTGTGCCTACTAACTATGTCGCAACCACAAGGTCGAAAAAATACCATGGGAATTGAGTGTGGGACATCTTCGGAATTTCTGCTATCCTGCAGAAAAATGTCGAAGGTCATGCCCCGTGTGGGTGTGGTGATTGCAGCCAAAAGTTGAGGCTATCAATTTTTCCTGGCGAAGCAATAAAGTCTGACTGGATCGTTAATTTTATCGTTCCAGCCGCACAATTTTGGGACAGAATCGGCTACACCTGAGCAACGATACTTCCCTTTAGTTCAAAGGGGCATCTTGAAAACTGGTTGCAACGAAAAGGCTTAAATGATGGCTACGATATGCCCATTCAAACCTGCTGGGAACTTGCGCAGAAATGGTACTCTGGTCGTTTGGAAAAGGATTGGAACCGTCCCGCCAGTGATGAGGTACAGAATTTATTTAATAGCCTCAATCTTGATGGCCAATTTTGGGAATTAAAATAAACTACGTTCAATAGAGGCAGTCCGGCTTCATGGTAGCGGATTTAAGGTAGAAACAAATATTCGAATGCAAGGCTTATCAACGAGAACTACGACCATTAATTCTCAGTTCTATTTACAAACGACAGCTGCAGAATATCTGCTTTAGTCCGCGCCATTTTATATTGCAGAAATTAGCTATTTGCCTAATCTGAGAATCTTCGTGATGGCCGACGGTATCTCTTCAGGCAAGTGGGTGATGTATAGCAGGTGGGTTGCATTCTGGCTGCAGAGCTGCCCCACGATAGTGAGAATCCTGGCGCGATTTTCAGGGTCCAGCCCCTGGCAGGGTTCATCCATCACCAGCAGGCGGGGTGCTTTTACCATGGCCCGCGCCAGCAGGACCAGCCGCCTTTCCCCATACGAAAGCTGATCAAAGGGTGTTTCCCGTTTGGCGGCCAGGTCAACCGTTGCCAGCCACCTGTCCGCCGATGAGCACTGCGGCCGGCTGCAATGGCGATAAATTCCGACCGAGTCAAAAAATCCTGAGCGAATCACGTCGATGACCCGGATGCCTTTGCGGTAACGCAGCTGCAGTTCCGATGAGATCAGGCCGATCTGTTGTTTAATGTCCCAGATGCTTTCACCGGATCCCCGGGGCCGGCCGAACAGATGCATGCGATTGGCATAGGCTTGGGGGTGGTCGCCGCAGATCAGCTTGACCAGGGTCGATTTCCCAGAACCGTTCGGTCCTAAAACCGCCCAGTGCTCACCCTCGCGAAAGGTCCAGTTCAAACGATCCAAGACAATTTTTTTCCCGTAAGCGACAGTCGTTTTTTCCATCCTAATCAGGTCTGGATTTCCACCGGAAGCGGGCGGTGTCACTGTCTTCCCCATAAGTGGGGTGCCGGCTGGGCGGTGGTCGTACAGGTCGTCCACTATTTTCGGTACCAGGATTTCATGCCGGGGGCCCTGTGCGATAACCCGGCCGGATTTTACACACAGGACATGGGTAAAATGCCGGCTGATGCGATTCAACTGGTGGGTAATCAGGACGACACTGGTACCGCTTTGCATGAGATGGGGAAGCATTTTGGAAAGTTTTTCGGCTGCGGCTGTATCGAGTCCTTCGTAAGGCTCGTCCAGAATCAATAATTGCGGCCGACCGAACAGAGCCCTGGCCAGCAGTACCTTGCGGATTTCACCCGAAGAGAGGCATGCAAAACTTCTTTCCAGCAGATGCCGAATGTCCAGCGTTTGCGCGATACGGTCTATGGCCGCATGGTCCGCACTGGTTGCACCCGGTGCGATGATTTCCCGGGCCGTGGTTGTCTCTTCCTGGCGGTTGGCAAAATGACGGGCTTCTTCCAGCCGTTCTTCCCGGGCCATCAGACGATCGACCATCTCAAAGGAGAGTGATTGCGTAGCATCCGGCGGACAGGTACGCACGGTGCGTCCTTTAATCACCGGCACACTGTTGGTCAGCATGCCGACCAGGGTGGATTTGCCGGAGCCGTTGGGTCCGATTACAGCCCACTGGCTGCCGGCTTCAATTTTCCAGGAAGTTTCCGCCAAGATGGGTATATTGCAGACACGTGCGGTGACGTTTTGCAGTTCTATCAGTACCTGGCGAGAGCTCACTTCACGTCGTCCGGGATTTTGCAGACCGGAATCGGCAGCATTTTGTGCCGGTTGGCGCGGTGATAACCCATGTAGATTGAGAGCACCTCTTTCTGGCGTGAGGTCAATTCTTGTTGAGAATCGGAGTCATGGGACATGGCCCACTCCAGTTCATCATAGGAGGCACCGATTTGGTTTTCATCCGTCCGTCCGTCTTCCCAGAGCCCGTCCGTGGGTGGTGCCGCTATGATATCTTCCAGGATGCCCAGTTCCCGGCCAAGGGCATACACCTCCGATTTAACTAAGTCGGCTATGGGCGCAAGGTCGACACCGCCGTCCCCATATTTTGTGTAGAAGCCGACCCCGAAATCTTCCACTTTGTTGCCGGTGCCGACCACCAGCATCCGGTAGTGGGTGGAAAAAGCATAAAGTGTGAGCATTCGCAGGCGGGAGCGGGAATTGGCCATGGAGAGTCCATCCTGTATTTCGGCCGGTAGCGTCTCCTCGATGCCTTTGAAGGCCGGGGTCAAATTTATATTGACGCCCTTTACGTTATCATAGATAGCTTCAAGCCACCGGATATGCTCGTGGGCGAGGGTTACCTGGTCGGTGGCCTGGTAAATCGGCATGTTGAGGGCCAGGACGCTTTTGCCGGTCCGCGCACACAGGGTGGATGTGACCGCAGAATCGATTCCTCCGGAGACGCCCACGGTAAAACCAGTCATGCCCGCCTGGTCGCAATAGTCGCTCAGCCATTTAACAATATAATCGGTTACTTTTGCAGTCTGCATCGAATATACCTCTCTCATTTACTCCAGCACATGATTCCAATACTGCAGTGCGGCACCTGAACTTAACGCCCTTTTGAGCATATGTAAACCCGGCAGACATGAGATTCTGTCACCGCCAAGGCCATGGTACATATGGGTACTTTATCTCGAATATATTCGTTGTAATATTAAATTTATAGGCAATAAAATACTCAAAAGGGGTTGACAAATACACCAAAAGAGTATTAGACGGAAAAGAGCGGAGGGACGTATGTATCGTACCGGCAATACCGACTGGCGCGCCCGGCTCTTCATAATATGCGCCGGGCTCTTTTTAATCTGGGTAGTGTATTACCTGTGTACCGAGGCGCTCGACCCGGCTGCTCCCTGGTCTAACCGGACCATGGGGAGCCGGGCCGCGGCCGGTGCTGCCGCACAACCCGGTGGTTGGGTACGTCTCACCCTGGACAAACCCGCAGCGGTCGGTACGACCCATCTGATCTATCGGGGGCGACAGAATGGAAACCTCTTGATAGATGTGGTGATACCGCAGTTAGATCAAGGGTTTGCCTACCACTATACGATTCCTTTGAAAGAAGCCAAACAGCGCTTCAAGTTGGCCGGCCGCGAGTATAGATTGCTTGCCGCCAACAGGCGGGCGGCCCGCTTAAAACTGGCCCAGGCCGATTAGCTTATCTAGTCCCCCCCTCAATCGTCTTCTGTCGGCGTAAGCAAGGGACTGTTGCTGTTATTTTCCGAAAGATACCATCGATCTGCGCCCGCCCTGAATTATAAGTCGGCAGTGGACATACTCGTGTGTTGTCTGCTATTGCGGACAGGCCTAAAATTGCCGGCGTGAAACCGGTAAAGTTTGCGCACGATTTTCCGATATAGTTTGAAGATGGCTTGGTCTGGAAGGTTTTTTAGGTCTGGCATACCGAACTGGTCCCTAAAGGCTGCTTCAGCCGATTTTTCAAGGGCATTTATATTTACAAATGGAGATTGCACAAGTGAGTATGGCAAATGAACAAAAGCATGTGGCGGCTGGGAACAACCTGTCGAATATTGTCCCTTCTGATGATATTAACCGGACCGATCCGGCCAGGGATGCCCTTTATCGCACAGTGTTTGAAAATACCAATACCGCCCTACTGGTGATGGAGGCGGATACCACTATCTCGATGGTGAACCGGCAGTTTGAAGAGCTCAGCGGTTATCCGCGCCAGGCTATCGAAGGCAATATGCAATGGACGCGCTTTGTTCATTCGAAAGATCGGGAAAGGATGACAGCTTACCATCACCGCCGCCGCCGTGAGGCTACGGAACCGCCGAATGTATACGAGTTTCGTTTCGTCAACGCAATTGGTGAAATCCGGCAAATCCTTCTGCGGGTTGGCATGATTCCTGGTTCCGAGCAAAGCATTGGGTCTCTGATCGATATCACGCCGCGCATTGAGGCTGAGAAAGCCCTTAAGGCCAGCGAAGAAAAATATCGCACCATTCTGGACAGTATCGATGAAGGCTATTGTGAACTGGACCTGAAGGGCAATTTTACATTTGTGAACGATCCCATGTGCAAAATTACGGGCTTTGACCGTCAAGCGCTGCTAAACATGAACAACCGTGAGTATGCCTCCCCGGATACAGCCAAGGAAATGTATGCTGTATTCAATGAGGTGTTTCGGACCGGCAAACCCTCCCGGGTTTCACGGTTCCAGGTTGGCATGGACGGCCGCAGCGCCCACCTGGAGATGGTGGTGTCCCTGGCCCGGGACCAGAACGGCAATCCGGTGGGATTTCGGGGTTTGGTTCGGGACGTCGCCGACAGAGTTAAAGCTGAGGCCGAACGGATAGAGTTCGAGCGGTTGCAGGGCGTCTTAGAGATGGCCGGGGCCGTCTGCCACGAACTCAACCAGCCCCTGCAGAGCATTATGGGGTATTCACAGCTTCTCCAGCTAGATGTTCCGGAGGGATTCCCCGGTGTTGACTATTTGAAAAAAATTGTCGACCAGGTAGAACGCATGCGGGAGATCACCGGAAAGTTAATGGGCATCACGCGCTACGAGACGGTAGAGTACCTGAGCGGCAGTAAAATTGTGGACATACATAAATCTTCGGCCAAGGAGAGTTGAACCTTTCAAAAGGACCCCGCCGATTTCAGCTGTAAGCTGGATTAAGCCGTCAATACCCGGTCCAATCGCGCCACCATGTAATCCAGTTCTTCGTCCGTAATAGTCAGCGGCGGCGATATCCGAATGGTGTGGCCGTGACTGTCATTGGCCAGGACCCCCAATTTCAGGAGCTGCCTGCAGAAAGCCATTGCGTTGCCGGCTTTGACTTCGATCCCGATGAACAGGCCGCGCCCGCGAACCTCTTTTACATGCGGCGACCGGGCGGCGATATCCTGTAATTTATCCATGAGCTTGCGGCCTTGCTCAGCCGAACGCTCCGGGAGATGCTCTTCTTTCAAGACATCCAATGCGGCGATGCCGGCCACGCAGGCCAGGGGGTAACCGCCGAAGGTGGATCCGTCCGAACCGATATTAAAGGCCATGTCCATCAGTTTGCGGTTGGTGATAAAAACGGATAGCGGCACCAGCCCGCCGGAAAGGGCTTTGCCTAAAATCAGACCGTCAGGGACCACGTTTTCATGTTCGAAGCAGAACATCTTGCCGCTGCGGCCCAATCCCACTTGAATTTCATCGAACATCAGCAGCAGGTCGTGCTCATCGGCCAGGGCCCGCAAGCCCTTTAAAAAGCCCACATCCGGAACGCGCATGCCGCCTTCACCCTGCATAGGCTCGACAAGGATACCGCAAGTGTTCGGCGTAATCGCCTTTTTGACCTGTTCCAGGTCATTGTAGCGAACGGAGACAAATCCAGGTGTCAGCGGTCCGAAACCAGCGCGGTATTTGGGGGTCGAGGAAAAGGAAACCACGGTAATCATGCGTCCGTGAAAATTGTTGTCAAATACGATGATCTCCTGTTTCCCATCCGGGATACCCTTTTTCTGCCAGCCATAAAAGCGGGCCATTTTTATGGCAGTTTCCACCGATTCGACACCGCCGTTTTTAGGTAGGATCTTATTGCCGTTTTCACCGAAGCGGTTTCCCAACTGCGGTACGAATTCCGCCATCTTGCGCAGAAACACACCCAGCGGATCGGTATAGACCACATTGGAGATGACACTGGCGTAGTTGCCGGTAAGCGCGTTGGTCAGAGCGGAAACAATCTTGGGGTGGTGGTGACCAGGATTGGCGGCGGAATAAGCGGCCAGGCAATCGAGGTACCGATTGCCGTGGGCATCTGTCAGCCAACAGTTCTGAGCCTGGCGGATGACCACGCCGATTCTTTCATAATGATGGGCGCCAAACGTCTCTTCGTTTGCAATGATTTTCTCGTCCGGTATCTGTGAAAGTCCGAAACGGTAAAGGTCGGAATTGAAGTCCAGCATAGCAGGCCCCCTATGGCTGTCGGTTACTTAGTGACTACTATAGTAGTAACTATAAGATCAAAGGATGAATTTGTCAATAATTATGTGCCCCAGAAACCCGGTGGCAGGTATGGGGAGGATGTTGGCCCCAGGTTGAAAATCTTGTTGCGGCGTTTTACTCGTCAGGTGGATTAAAGGGGTCTAACTTATCGAGATTGTTTCCAAAAATATCTTTAACCGGTTGGCCGGCAGCGATCATGACCCTTTCCAGATATATCTCGTGGTTAACCAGATCCACGGCGTTGGTGACCAGGCCCAGGTTCATGGTGAAGACCCCCTCGACCACATTGTTGGGGAAAACCGTGCCGGTGATACAGCGTTCCATATCGGCCACCAGGACGAACTGGCGGCCCATGACTGGGATGGCCTGCCGCTTGCTGCGGTTGTGCTGGATGACGCCCGGGCTAAGGCTCTGTAATTGAGCCAGGCCGGGATGTGGATTGTAGAGTATGAGGGCGATGCGGATACCGCGTTCGGCGGCGGTCATAAAATTGGGCAGGAGCTTGGCAAATTCCTCCGACCAGATCGCCACGTGTAGCGTTTTGTTTGCATCGTTGGTGAGTTTGAGGCCGCGATCGACCAGGTCCTGCCGAGAGGAGATCCGCCAGAGCACCTCAACCATGCGGGGTGAATCCTCGAAATGCGCGAGCGCATCGCGGGCCCGGTCCATGGATGCCTCTAAACCACCGGCGATATCATTGAGCAGCTCTTTGGGGTCTGTAGGCGCAAATAGGCGGGCTGCGTCATCCTGGCTTTCCACCTGGATGGCGGCGCCGCGTGAAACCAGCCGCTGCAGGCATTCATATATCTTGGCCCGTGGAATTCCGCTGGCCTGGGCCACCTGGTACCCATTGGCGGGCGCTCGGGTGAGCAAGGCGCAGTAAGCCTTGGCTTCGTAGTTACCGAAACCAAGCGCCATGAGGGCATCGTGGGCGTCTTTGAGCCTGTTCTCCATATTGTGTCACTATAACGGGAGATGCCTGCCAGGGTCAACTGCAAGTGAAAAAGCGACCATGGATGGCGTTGACGGCCTTTTTTAGGTTCTTCTTTTTGGTCAGAAAATAGAGGGCCGCCCGAGAAGGGCCGAATGAGATCATTTCCACATTGACTCCGGCTTCGGCAACCGCGGCAAAACAGTTCGCCGCTATGCCTGCCTGGCTTAAAAGCCCCTCGCCCACAATGCTGATCAGGGCAATATCCTCCACCGGTTCCAACCGCCGGAAAGGCTTGGGGCGCAAGGTCTTCAGGGCGGCAACGCCCGGTGCCAGGTCTTCGCCGGCCAGCAGGAGGCTGATGCAGGTCTGCGAAGTAACCACCGCCTTAATGTTGATACCGGTATGGGTGATACAGGTGGCTACTTCAGCCAGGATGCCGGGGCGGGCTCCGACTCCCGCGGCATGGACTTTCAAGATGCCGATGTTGCAATCGTGGGCAACACTTTTGATAACCGTTTTCAGACGTGGGCTCCGGGCGGTGATCAAACTGCCTTCGGCATCGGGATTGAGAGTATTTTTAATCGAGATATTCAGTTTCCGGGTGCGCACCGGTTCCACACAACGCGGGTGCAGGATTCGGGCCCCGAAGTAGGCCAGCTCCGAGGCTTCCTCGTATGAAAGGAGCGGAATCAATTCGGTACAGGGCACCAATTTGGGGTCGGCAGTCATGAACCCGTCCACGTCCTTCCAGATCTCCAGGATCTCTGCCTTTATGGCCGCGGCAACCACTGCGGCACTGTAATCGCTGCCTCCGCGTCCGAAGGTGGTAATGTCTCCTTTTTTGCTGACGCCGAAGAAACCCGGTATGAACAGGATTTTATTGTTTGCGAGTACAGGTGCCAGATTTTTCTTGAAGTTCCGGGCCGTGGCCGGGATATTGGCGGTGGCGTCGCCAAACTTCCCATCGGTCAGCATACCGATCTGTTGCGGCATATGGTAGGAGGTCGGGATCCCCCGGCTGCTCAATATGGCTGTCAGCAGCTGGGCCGCAAACCGTTCCCCGAAACTGACGATCGCGTCTCGCAGGCGCGGTGAAATCTTCCCGGTAAAATTCAGGCCGTAGTAAAGCCGTTCGAGTTTAGAAAGGGTTTTCGTGAGGTCCTGGCTGAACCCCTTGGCCTCTTTCGGTCTGCGGATCAGGTGGCGGGCCACCAGGTCATGCCGGGCTTTGAGGCGACTGATGATTTTAGGGATGTTGGCCTCGTCCGCCAGGGCTGCATCCATGGACTCTATCAGAAAGTCGGTGATGCCGTTCAGGGCCGAGACCACGAAAAGGTGGCCGCGCCCGCGCTGGGCAATGAGGTCGATATTCCGAGCAATGGTCTTCTTTCCGTTGAGGCAGCCGCCCCCTACCTTAATTACTTTCATTATTTTAACTGGCTATCCTTGCTTCCGCGGCGATTATATCCGCTGTTATTTTCCTGCTGTTTTTCAAGGTCGGCCTGGCACTCTACACACAACCGTACCCCAGGGATTGCTTTGCGGCGGGCTTCCGGAATCGCTTCTTCGCATTCCACGCAATGGGTTGCGCCTTCACCCTCGGGCAGATTGCTGCGCGCCCGTTTTACAGCGTCGGATACACTGGCGTCGATTTGTTCCTGAACCGCCCCGTCTTTAGCCCAGCCTACGGCCATATAGATCTCCATTGTTCAGGTTGGTTAGGCTGACAGGTTTTTGAAACACTATACCGTCTCACGGTTGATTTCAGCCTGGATGGATCGAATCGTATCAGCCTGGATGCCGGCCTCCTCCGCCATGGATAGAAAGCGGGTCAAACGGGCCGGCGCGCTGCGTCCCATGCACTTGTGTTCCGGGTCCCCGGCGATTCCTTCCGCCACGCCATCCATTAGAACGCTGCGTGTGAACGTTGTTTTCGTTACGACTTCCTGCAGATCGATAATCTCAGCGGCGACACGTTGGGCCAACGCGTTATGATCTGCCCAGAGAACACCCGTGGTGTCGCCGGTTTTCAAGCCGCAGATATTGATCATGTATACAAATACGTTTTTGACAACCAGTTCTATCAGCAGGTCATCGGCCGAAGCCAATCGCCGACAGGGTATCCCCACACCTTCCAGGACCGTGGCCATCAAATCAGCCTGCGGTCCGAACAGCGGGGATGGTCGCAGTACCTTGACGTCCATGCCTTTTTTCTTCTCGAACCAGACCGAGATGACCGTCGGATCGCTCACACCGTTTGAAAGCCAGGTGTCGGGGAGCAGTTCATTTTGCAGCAGCCCCAGGGAGGATCGTTTGTCAGGACGCAACTCCTGCAATACGGCCGGCAGGTCTTTCTCGCCTACCGCGACCAGCGTCAATGCAGGATGAGGAATCTGTTCCAGGGTCTGGTTCAGGGGCATTCCCCGGGTCACGGGATACACGGGGTGCCCGGCCTTCAAAAATGCTTGAGCGAAGACCCCGCCCAGTTGGCCGATGCCGATAATTGCTATAGGAGGCAGCATATGTCTTCTTTCTCCATATTTTAACTGGAACGCGCCTTGATTTCGAACAGATTACCGTCAGGATCTTCTACAAAAAGAAGGGTTTTGTCTCCTTTCGGTATCTGGTTGACGATGATGTTGAGTCTGTTGCAGTCTTCGAGGAAGTTGCCGCGTGATTCTACTTCGATGCAGGTATGTTCTATCTTGGGCTTACTGTCCGCAGGGCTGTCGACAATGAAGATTTCAAAGTGCATCTCATCCCCAGTGTAGTTTATGATCGTCAGTTTTGAGTCCACTCCGAAGATGGCCTGCGACAGGTTGGCCGGTAAAGTTTTGGGCTCCGTTTTTTCCAGCCCCAGCAGCTCCTTGTAAAACCGGTCAGCATTGTCTTCACTGCGGCACACCAGGGCTGTATGGATAAAAGTAGTCATATTTTTCAGGATTCTATTTATTGGGTTGTATAATAACCTTAACCGATTCCCCGCCGTCCAACACCAGTTTAAACCCTTGGGCGATTTCTGCCAGAGGCAGGCGGTGGGTAATGAGGTCATCCACCTGAAGTCGCCCGGATTCCAAAATACCCATGGCTTCTACAATATCCGGTGGGCCACAATAGTAGGACGTCAGGATGGATATTTCCTGCATCCAGAAGTCATTGATTGGGATAGTGACGTTTTTGTCCGGATCGGGTACCGCAAAGAACACAATACGGCCGCCCTTATCAACACATTGCCAGGCCTGTTCGATAGCAGACATGGCCGAGGTGCAGTGGACGACCACATCGGCGAGACGGCCGTGTACAGCCAACAACCAGGCCGGCACGTCCTCATCTGCCTTGAGCACCAGGTCGGCCCCGCAGCGGGCTGCGTATTCAAGGCGCTCCGGCCGAATATCAACCGCGATGACACGGCAGCCCTTTGATTTGGCCAGCTTGATTTGCAACAGGCCGGACATGCCGCAGCCGAAAATCAGCACCGTTTGCTGCGCCGCTAAGCCAGCCAGGTTCTGGGCTCTGACCACACAGGCCAGCGGCTCGATGAACGTACTCTGGTCGGCTGAAATGGTATCCGGTAGGCGATATGTGCCGCCTCTGACCAGGGCGGCCGGTACCAGAATGTACTCGGCAAACCCGCCGGGCAGCCGCTCCTTCACATTTGGGCAGGCCGGATAGTGCCCGTTTTCACAATAGTAGCATTGCAAGCAAGGAATTTTGGGCGCGATGAATACGCGATCACCCGGTACGAAGTTCTGGACAGCGGCACCGGTCGCAACCACTTCTCCTCCGATTTCGTGGCCGGGCACCAGCGGGGCCCGGGGCAGCCGGTACCACTCGACGATATCGCTGCCGCAAATGCCGCAGGCTTCGATTCTGACCAGCATCTCACCGGAACCGGGCGTCGGGCGATCCGTTTCTTCAATCCGAATATCCTGGTTGTTGTACCAGAGGGCAATGCGCATATCGCTTCTTCCTTTAGCGGCCTGATCTGCAGAATGTTAGGAGGCGCCTGACCATGATTGGAAATCATGAAGAGGCAATTGGCTCTTAGCTGTTGGCTTTAGCTGACAGGCATGAACCGATCGCTAATCGCTAAGAGCCTACTGCTAAAAGCTATATCCCGAGATCTTCCTTCAGCCTTTGGCCTTCAGTCTTCAACCCTCGCTTTTAATCGTATTGTATAGATCCAGCGCCTTTTCCGGGGTTTCATTTTCGTGCACCACGGCCTTAATGGCTTTCAGCATGGCGATCGGGGATTCGGACTGGAAGATGTTGCGGCCCATGTCCACCCCGGCCGCGCCTTGCTGCACTGCGTTGTAGGCCATGGTCAGTGCATCCAGTTCGGGAATCTTCTTGCCGCCGGCCATGACGATGGGTACCGGGCACGAAGAGGTGACCGTCTCAAAGCCTTCATCGATGTAATAGGATTTGATGTAGGTGGCCCCCAGTTCGGCACAGATCCGGGTCGCCAAACGGAAATAGCGTGCATCCCGGGCCATGTCCTTGCCCACGGCCGTAACGGCCAGGGTGGGAATGCCGTAGCGGTTGCCCATATCGACCATCTTGGTCATGTTGATGATCGACTGTCTTTCGTACTCACCGCCGATAAAAACCTGGACGGCCATGGCGCAGACATTGAGGCGGATCGATTCCTCGATGCTAACCGCGATTTCCTCATTGGACAGCTCCTTGAGGATGCTGGTTCCGCCGGTCACCCGGAGCACGATCGGTTTGGTATAGGACGCCGGTACCACACTGCGCAGGATACCGCGAGTCAGCATGAGTGTGTCGGCATAGGGTGCGATGGGCATGATGTTGACATCCACCCGCTCCAAGCCGGTAGTCGGCCCCTGGAAATAGCCGTGATCGATGGCCAGCATCACCGTGCGGCCCGATTTTGGGTTGAATATCCGGGCCAGCCTGTTTTTCATGCCCCAGTCCAGGTTGCCGCAGCCTTTCAGGAAAAAGCCCTCGGTTTCCTGGGGTTTGTCAAAATGATAGTTTTTGCCTTCAGTCAATCCGTCCATATCTGCCATGGTGATCCTCCTTATGATTAGCGTAACGAGAGATTTTTATAACTTCAAATACGGGAAACTTCAATAGGCGGCCTGTCGAAATTTTCTTTTGAACCAATATTTTGCACGCAACCTGATCGGCGGGCATCTACTTGTATATCCAAGTGTAAAAGTTTTGTAAAATGCCACCCCCGGCTTTACTTGCCAGCCTTATTTGCTGATACTAACAGTACTAAAAATGACAAATGGCGTGGTAACCCTGACCCGGTTGGCCAACCGGGTTTTTTTACGGGCGCGAAACATCTCAGATGGGGGATGACGTTTGAATTATACTATTTTCGATACACCGATCGTGCGGAGCCTGATGCGCTGGTTTTCCACCGTTTTTCTGTGGCTCACTGGCTGGCGCATCTCCGGGCGTTTGCCGCAGGCTCCCAAAATGGTCCTGATTGCGGCCCCTCATACCTCCAATTGGGATTTGCCCTACATGCTTTTTGCAGCGTTTGCCCTGCTTGCCAAGGTGTACTGGATGGGCAAGGATGCTATTTTTGGCTGGCCGTTCGGTCGGTTGTTCAAATGGTTGGGCGGAATACCCATCGACCGGTCCAAAGCGAACAACGTGGTGGCCCAATCCATTGACCATTTCGCTTGCAACGAGAACCTGATTCTCGCCGTGCCCCCAGCCGGCACCCGCAAACGGGTACTCAACTGGAAAACCGGTTTCTACCATATAGCCTACGGCGCCGGGGTTCCCATTGCCCTTGGGTTCCTTGACTACAAGAAAAAGATCGGTGGCGTCGGTCCAATTCTGCATCCCACCGGTAATATCGATGCGGACATGGTTGAAATTCGTGCTTTCTACCAGGATATTTCCGGTAAATATCCCCTTAAATCGATTTCTGCTGCGGCTGTCAAAACGACCCCGGCTGCCTAAACTAGCGATACCCTTCTCCTGGGGCTGAGTGGCAGAAAAGTAGAATTACGCCTCTTTTGTCGCTTTTTCTCGCAGCTTCTTTTCGACAACGCAGTAAATGCCGCCTTCTTCCAGTCCCGGGCCGAAACACGCGTTACATGAGATACAGTTCGAGGAGCTATGGTCGCCCGCCTGCCAGCGGGACGGAAGCCCCGGGTCGTTTATCAACGGGCGGGACATGGAGACGTAATCCATCAACTCTTCGGCGATGGTCTTTTCAGCGACGGCATAAGAGCGGTACCCACCCACCACGATAACCGGGCAACTGACCGCGCCCTTGACCATCCGAGCCAAGTCGAGATTGTAGGCCTCTTTATCCGGGTTGATGATTTTCTGACGGGCCGGATTTCTTTTCCCGGAGGCCGGTGTGCCTGCCGAGACTTCCACCGCATCGATACCGGCTTCGGAAAGACGGCGGGCGGCATAATCAGAATCCCGGGCCGTCAAGCCGCCCTTGAGGTTATCCGATGCATTCAGTTTGATCATCACCGGGAAATCATCGCCCACCTGTTTGCGGACTGCGCGGTAGACTTCCATGAGAAAGCGGATGCGTTTTTCAATGCTGCCGCCGTATTCATCCAGCCGTTGGTTGGTCAGCGGCGACAGGAATTGATTGATCAGGTAACCATGGGCGCCGTGGAACTGGACGCCGTCAAATCCCCAGGCTTTGGCCCGTCGGGCGCCTTCACCAAATGCCGCCACGATTTGCTGGATCTGCTCTTTGGTCAACTCAGCCGGTGTTTCCTGGAACTGATCGACATCAACCGCAGATGGGGCCAGCGGCTTTTGGCCGATGGTCTCGCTCATCGTCTGCCCACCGGCATGAACGATCTGGGCCACTACTTTTCCACCGGCCTCATGGACAACACTGGTGAGGGCCTTGTAATCATCGGCAAAGTCATCTGTATGGATGCCCATCTGGCCCGCCAGGGCTTTGCCGTCCGGCCGAACGAAGGCAAAACCGGAGATGATCAGGCCCACCCCGCCGGCGGCCAGTTCGCGATAAAACGCATTCATTTTAGGCGTGGGACGGCCATCCGGCGCGGCCATCCCCTCCCAGGTAGCCGACCGCACCAACCTGTTTTTCAAGGTCATCCCATTAATCGTAGTCTCTTCAAATAAGGTCGCCATGCCTTTTCTCCTTCTAATTATTTTATCTATTCGATTATCTCGTTTGTATGGTATTTCGTCCTTGAACCCTTGAACCCTTGAACCCTTCTCCTACCTCCATGCAAATGTCGGCTGCTCATAATGCGCCACCCGTGTATGTCTGCCCAGCAGGGCCACTTCCCGGAACTGGTAGAGCAAGGCTGCGGTCGGGGCGGCGATGCAGGTGTTGCCGACCGGCATGAGCAGCAGAGGCGCATTGCTTTGCGGGCTGTTCTCAATCAGCGGGGCATCGCTTCGCAAGAACTCAACCAGCGGAATCCGGTGAATGGAAGCCACTTCGGACGGGTTGGGGACCAGGTCCACCCGGTCACCGCCCCAGACGACGACGGGGGTGATCACAAAACCGGAACGGGTTGTGAAATCATCCAGGTAGCCGATCACCCGGTCCGGTGTCAACTCCAGGCCGACCTCTTCGGATAGTTCCCGCAGGGCCGTGTCCGCGGCCTCTTCGCCGTCGTCCCGACGCCCCCCAGGCAGGGCCCACTGGCCCGAATGGTTTCGCAGGTTTGCGCTGCGCCGGGTGAGAATCAGGGCGGCATCGGGCTGCCGTGTCCTGAAACTGGGCAGGCCGTAGTCTTCTGAGCCGTGGGCCACATCCACGATGGTCAGGGCCACCGCCGCTCGGGTAACACCTGTTATATGCCCGGCCCTTGTTTCAAATTGATCCAGGTTTATCTGAAGTTTATTCCGGAGTTTTTCGTCACAAAGCATTTTTTATTTGGTTTTTCTTAACACTTAACACTTAAAACTTAAAACGAAGAATTCGTCAGGGACGAATGCTTCAGGTCTGATCCTGAAAGCAGACAAACAGGGTAATGCCGGCACAGGTGATCAGGATGCCGAATACCGATAAGATATCCGGGAAAGCCGCACCGATAATCACGATCTCACCCAGCAGGGCGAATAATACATCGCTGGACTGGGTGGCGTCAACCGCCGCCAGTTCCCCGGCCGTTTTTGATAGGTTGCGCGCCTGCAAAAACAGGCTGGTTGCGGCAACCCCGGAAAACAGGGCTACCAGGGCCGTGTTGAGCAACTGACCGGCAGAAGGCGGGGCGGGGGTGGCGACGGCAAGCAGGATGCCCCATAGCGGCAGCGAGCCGAGCGACATCAGCAGTACCCGGGCGAAGGGGGTTTTCAAGACCGGGCTGCTGACATCCGGCAGCCGCTGGTTGCCGTTGGTGGCCTCCCAGACCATTTGGTTGCCGAGCGGGTAGCAAAAGGCCGCGATCAGGACCGGGATTGCCCCGGCGGCCAATTCTACCAGGCCGGCGTTTTCCGCCTGGCCCAGGTTGACCATGAGAACACCGCCGAAAACCAGGGCGGAAAAAAAACAGGTTTTCGTGGGAAAGGAGCGGCCGAAAAACAGCAGGACGAACAGGGTGGCGATAATCGTAAACTGCCAGGTGGTGGCGACCACCCAGCCGGGGGCATGGTCGGCACTGAAACAGATCAGGGCATAAAACAGCCCGAAACCGACACTCCCGGCGACGGTCCAAAAGATCCAGTTCCGGATAAAAACACGCAGGACCTGAGTGAGGGCGGTCGTACCCTTAAAGATAATAAACCAGACAGCCAGAAAAAGAATCATGTAGGCGTAGCGCAGGCTGGCGCTCCATATCCAGTGCCCGCCTTCCAGGCTCATCACCCGGTTCAAAATGAAAGTCGAACTGAAGAACAGGCCGGCCATCATCCCGATTAAAATCAGACGCAGCATGGCTAATCTATTTTTGCCTCCACGGATCCGTCCCTATTCAGGCTCACAAAGACAGTGGCCGCTTTGCCCGGCACAGGTTTTCGTCGCGATTGTATCCGGATTTCCCCTGAAGAAAACCGCTTACCAACCTGCTGCCAGGTGATGATTACCGGGTTGCCCCGGTAAAGCCGGGAAGGAAATGTGGTTACGCACTGCCTGCCCGCCAAAATTAGATTGCAATCAATAAATCCACCGGTTTTCGGTACCTGCAGCCTCACGTCCTGCAGCGATTGCAAGGTATTGTTGTGAAACACCAACCCGCCGACACGAACCGGCTCGGTCGGCGGCAGGCCGGTGCAGCCGGCCGCCATGACAAGAGAGAAGGCAAACAGGGCCGCTATCCGCTGTTGCGTGATCGGCCGCATGGGCACACCTCCACATTGTTTTCGGCCAGCAGTTTTTGGGTTTTACTGCAAACCGGTGCGGTGGTTCGCAGACGGATGACGGCGCCAGGGATCTTTTCATTTATCCTGGCTGCTTTCGCCAATATATTTTTACCATCTTTCATGATGATCCGGCTTTTACGGTTGATGACCAGCGTGAACTGTTTTTCACCGGATTGCTCCAACTGCGTGGTATGGTGCAGGCCGAAACGTTTGGGATCGATGCTACGTACCATCCGAACCTCCTGGTTCTTTTCTTAGGGTGGCATACAGGGCCGCGCCCAGGATGACGACGCCTCCCGCCAGTTCGCGCAGGGCCGGCATTTCGGCCAGCAAGAGCGTGGCGGCCAGGATACCGTATACCGGTTCCAGGCTGGCTATAATGCTGGCTGTCTGGGCTTTTACGGTAGCCAGTCCTTTGATGAAAAGCGAATGGGCGATCCCCGTGAACACAATCCCCAGCAGGGCCAGCAGCAGCATGTCCTGCATGGTGAGGGTCGGCCCCGGCAGGAACAGAAATGGAAACAGAAACAGGGCTGCAGCGGCATCCTGATAGAAAGCCACCACCAGGCTGGAGTACGACCGGGCATATTTCCGGTTGAGGATCGATAACAAGGCAAAGGTAAAGCCGGAGGTGATGCCCCATAGCGCACCCTGGGTAGTCGTGTTGTCCAGGCTGAAGGCGGGGACCACCAGGACGACCCCGCAAAAGGTCACCAGGGCCAGGGCCACATCCGCTAGGCTCAGCCTTTCCTTGAAGAATATCGGTTCCAGAAACGTGACGAAGATGGGGAAAGTGGAAAAGGTAATCAAGCCGACCGCCACCGTGGATACCTGGATCGACTGAAAAAAAGTACCCCAGTGCACAGCCAAGATGAACCCCTGCAGCAGCAGGGCCAGGTAGTCGGACCCCCTGTTCAGTTTCAGACTCTGGCGTCGCAGCCAAAGTGCCGGCAGCAAGAAGGCCATGGCATAGAACACCCGTCCAAAGACGATGACGGTCGGCGGCTGGTTGACCAGCTTTCCAAACAGTCCGGCCAGTCCGAAAAAGAGCACGGCAATGTGGATTTCAAGCAATTACAGTTCCAATGCAGATTATCTGGATGAAAGTATGGTCCGGTATTTTGCAATCCGTTCACTATAGCGGGCAAGTTTTTCCATTCCCCGCGGACCCTTGAGCCCGTTCTTGGTATAACTGTCCACCGCGTTGGCGTAGTAAAGCACCGACAGGGACTCCCGGCGGCTGATCTCTCCACGTTTGAACATTTTATAACCGCGGCCGCGAATTTTCTTCACGATATCTTTTTTGTCCTTGCTGTCCTTCCCGACTTTTTCCAAATATTTGAAAGCTACCATGTAGGATTCGAAAAAGGGTTTCAGCAGTCCCGAGAAGAACATCAGTTTTTTGTACCCGGACGACGTGATGTTATAGGTATCCGGTAGGGTGGGGTGCGGAATAATGATCGCATCGTCGATAAAAGCTTTCACCGTTTTACGTACCAGGAACGCCGGTGGCCGTTCCGGATCGGGCGTGAACTCATTGATGAACAGATCCTGCAGAAAGCTGTAGTGTTCATGGAGGTTGGCGGCACTGAACTGGAAAGCGTCTTTTTCGCGGATCAGCAAGGCGGTAAACGCCGCCGGAACGAACGCATTGATGATGGAGTTCTTATAATAATCCAGTTCCGTACGTTTCTTGCTGTTTATGTGATAGTGGACGTGGACGGCTGCTTCCGCCTGGGCCTCGTCCAGGCCATGGGGATCGATAAGCTTGCGTTTGATATAATCCACCAAGGCATTGTTTAGGGCGGCTTCGGGATTCGTTACCAGGGAGTCGGAAAAATGAATCCGGCGCGAAGTGAGATGGGTCAGGCCGGCTTCCATCTGGAAATCCAGTTCTTCCTGAGTGACCTGGCTGTCGTTGTGCAGGATCGCGGAGGCCGCCAGGGCATGGGGAGTAGCCACGTTGTCCGCGTTGATAGCCGCTAGGATACGCTGCCCCAGATAACGGCAGAAAAGGTTCTGCCGCTTCCCATCCAGGTTTTCCATAGAGAGCCCCTGCGTTCTCATCAGGTCGCTGAGCAGGAAGGGTTCATGGAAATTGACATAAATGCGCCCATAGCGTCTTTTAAGGGCTTTGCGCGCTTTGAGCATTTGTTCCAGGTTTTCCGGGGCCTTGCCATGGCCTTCGACTTCGCTGATGTAGGCCTGCTCTTCGGGAACCCGGTCGTAGCCGATAAATACCGGCACAAAGGACATATCTTCGCAGGCGCCCTTTTTCAAGGCGTTGAGTAAAATAGTCAGCATGCCCAGCTGGGGGGCATAAAGCTTCCCGCTACGGCTGCGGGTACCTTCGATGAATACGCCGATATTGTGGCCATTGATCAGGATCCGGCGGATGTATTCGGCAAGTATCTTGGCGTAAAATACTGCCTTGAAAGAGCGGCGCACAAAGAAGGCCCCCAGGCGGCGGAAAATGGTCCCCATGGGCCAGAAGGCAAGATTGCGCCCGGCAAAAAACAACGGGGTGGGCAGATCATGCCGGTACAGAATATGCGCCACGAGCAAAGAATCAAGGTGACTTTTGTGACAGGGGATGAAGATTAGCGGCCCCTTGCGGGCGGCCCTTTTAATACTGTTCAGAGCCTGGGTGTTGATGGTGACGCCATCGAACATCGTATTGAGCAGCCATTGTACCACGGTGGCCCCGCCTTTGATGACGGCCGGATGGGGTTTTGCCGCAATTTCATCGAGGTAGGCCAGGGCTTCGGCTTGGACCCCGTAGCGGGTTTTCTCCCGTCGCTGGGCATACTTACGCATATAGGCCTGGATGTCATCCCCGGTAAGGATGCTCTGTTTCAGTTCGGTATCCGTACGTCTGACCGGCCCGGTGATTGCCCGGCGATGCCGGTTTACCTGGGTGAGCAGGTCCCGTCTTAAAATCCGGGCGGCATGGTTGGTGGAGATGCCGCGGCTGGGCATGCCGCTCAGAAAATCCTTCAAGTTTACCGGATCCGTAATTTCTATGAATGTTTTTCCCGGATTGTTGAAGATCGTTACCATGCGTCTCAAATTTCCGGGGTCCTGTTCCGGGCCAAAGAAGACGTCTACCAAGGATGGTATGGCGGGCAGGGGTGCCTTACCATAGAACACCACCTGGGGCACCAGGCAGATCGGCCGACTGGTTTCATGCTGGAGTTGCAGTAAAAACGCGAACGGGTCCGTTTCCGATTTTACAAAACGTCGGCGAAAGTCGCGTTTGCTGACCAGGGACAAAAAGGCGGTTTTCCCCTTTTTCAATTCACCGGCCAGATAGCCGTTGTCGAGCGGTGAGAGCAGCTCTTTCTTTTTTATCAGCCGCAAGCTGCCGGCCAGCATGATGCGCAGCAGCCGCATGACCGGCTGCAGAAAAAGTATACTGTAGTAAAATCCCAAGGTCGGATAGGGGAGGCCCAACTGCCTGTAACGCATATAATACAACAGGTACTGAAAAGGGCTTTTTTGCTTGGCGATGTAGACAATGATTGCATCTTCGGGCAGGTTGTTCAGGACGGCGATCTGCTCATCTTCTATTCTGATTCCCGAAAAAAAACGGTTCAGCCAAAAGCCGGTGAAAAAACCGGGCTGGTCCGGTAATTCCAGACTGTAGTGGTTGTACGTTCCCTGAAGGAATTTTATGATCCAGTTTGTTTTAGAAGGCATGATTTCTTAGGTTATTAGGCTGAAGGCTGAGGGCTGAAGGTCAAGCCTCGAACCTGATCAGGCCTGCCGATATTACCTGTCGTTTTCTTTGCTGCCATGGTGCACAAGCATCAATTTTTCCACGATGGTCTTCTTGAGGCTTTCCAGGGCGGTAAGCGCCATTTCATACTCTTCCATTTCAGTGGCCTGGCGTATGGTTTCAAGGTAACTCTCCAGGGCCTTTTTCTCTGTGATGGTCAGTGAGGTCCGCTTATTCATGGTTTTTTTCCTACCAGCGATGCCAGTCGCGCCGGTGTTTCCGAGCATCCGCTGTCCGATTCAGCGTAATGCAGAGTCTCCAAATTCGCAAATGCTTCCAGCAGCTCATTTGCCTCGAGCAGATATTCTCTTTTGAAGCCCCTGTCCAGCGCTTTGTTGATTGATCGCATAAACGTTTCGAAGATAAGCACGCCGCCCGGTTTCAAGGCCCTGGCAATTTGAGGAAATAGCCGTCGGTTGAGGTACCTCAGATTTACGATGAGGCTATAATGGTCGACCGGCAGATCAAAAGTGTCGAGATCGGCGCAGATAGTACGGATGCCCGGGTGCCGTTTTGCAAATTTGGCCAGGGCCACGTCCGATATGTCCACGGCGTCCACGCGAAAACCCAAACCCGCCAGGTAAAGGCTCACCGCTCCGGTGCCACAAGCAATATCCAGCGCGGGTCCGGCGGGCGCGAGTCCGCAGAAATCACGGACGATCTCTGGAATAAATGTGCCCGGGGTTTTCTCAGCATGTTTTTTATTCCACTTTATGCGATCTTGCTTCAACTCCTTTACCTATATTTTTTGTTTGAAGGGTTGCTGCCTTCAACCCGGATCGTCAGCTAGCCTCTGAGCGAGATATTTGGCTAAGAATTCACGCGTAGTGGCATTGATATCCAAACTGTCCAGTTTATGAAAGGGTATCCAGGCGGCCTGAGCGGCATCGTCGCCCGGCATGAGGTCACCGTCCAGATATTTGGCGGCCAGATCCACGATAATGTAGTGAAAACGAACGGCACCTTGCTGGTCACGCTCAATGAAATCAAAGGTGTAAACCGGCTCCCCGGCCGTGATGCGGATATTGGTTTCTTCGAAAATCTCCCTTTCCGCGGCCTGCTGAAGCGTCTCGCCCAGTTCCACGCTGCCACCGGGAATAGCCCATTTGCCGCCCGAGGGCGCTTTCCCACGTTTCACCAACAAGACCGCTCTTTCTTTGATGACCACGGCACCCACGGCTACGCGGGGCAATGGGGGGTAACGAGTGGCGAATGCATTCATTGGCGGTATACCGCTTGTCACATACAGCACTTTTTAGATCATTATTATCATCTCACACGCGGTGAAATATTTTAGAAGCTACCTTAAAAATGGATATTGGTTTACCGCATCATTCGCGCGGGATATACGACAAGTCCAGGCGGGTGTTACATTCGAACCGGAGGTGCCAGCGCAGCCAATGCCTATCGTAGCAAATACTCCAGTATTTCAAAATTTTGGTCCGCCTTACAATCAGCCGCATTTCTTACGGCGCGATTTACTCGCCAATGTAGCGCCCAACGCAGAGATTTATCCGCCCCTGGCGGATTGAGCCAATCAGGCTATGCCAAGGGCTTACGTCTTCGCCCAAGACGACGCCACACAAGACGCCCGACAGAATGACATTTATGAATAGCTTCTACAACCAATCGGCCAAAGCCGCCGGCGAGACGGCCAGCAACTTGGCGCCGGCTTCGCTCAGTTCATGGGCGGTTCGCAGGCCCCAGAGCGCACCGACCGGATACATCCCGGCGGCCAGGGCTGTCTGCATGTCTACGGGCATGTCCCCTAAAAAGATGCATTCTTCCGGTTCCACGCCCATTTGCCCGGCCATTAATTCCGCACCTAAAGAGTTTGGTTTTTTAGGAATATTGGGGCGTGCGCCTTTAACGGCCGCAAAAATCTCCGGGAGGAGGAAATGATCCACAGTAGCCTGGGTGGCATCATCCGGTTTGTTGGATAAAATGCCCATTTTGAGTCCGATTGACTCGTAGCGATTAAGAAGAGTGGCAATACCGGGATAGGGGCGGCTCTTGGCGGCCCAGTTCCGGCTGTAAACCATTTTCATGGCAGCCAGACAAGCTTTTAGATTTTCCGGCTGGCGCTTGCCTTCCGGAAGCGCCCTTTTAACCAGGACATCCATGCCGTCGCCGATAAAATATCGATAGGCTTCAACCGGGTGAGGAGGCAATCCGGCCTTCGCCAGAACCATGTTCATTGAGTCGGCAATGTCTTCCATGCTGTCCAGGAGGGTGCCGTCCAGATCGAAAATAATCGCTTTGAATCGGCTCATGCATCTTCACATAACGGTAAATGCGCGGGGACTCAACGATTTTTTAGCCGTATGGTTCCCAGGGGGTGGCAGATGTTGGTGGTTTCCCGGGGCCGCAGATGTGATTTTAATAGGTTTATAGATCTGGTGAGGCCCTGCCAGACGGTCAGGCCGCAATCCGGTCTTGCAGCCAGGCGGTCAAGGCAGCAATCACTGTTTGCCGCTCTGCCTGTGTCTCGTTGTAGATTTCGTGGAAAAGGTCTTGGAAAACGGTCAATTGGCGGTCCGGCATCACCAGCTTTCCGAAAAAATGCTCCACCGCCTTTGTGCTTACCAGGCGGTCATCGCCGGCGGCCTGTATCAAAGTGGGGAGTTGCAATTCGGCGGAATGGTTGAAAACTTGCTCGATGGCCGCCATAAACTGAACGTACCAGTTGGTGGAAACCCGGTCATGGACCAGTGGATCGGCTATATATCGCTTTACCGTTTCGGGATCGCGGCTGACATGCTGCGGATCAAGTTCATTGTTTATACCCAGCCGGGGAGCCACCCGGGCCAGACAGCGCAAGGCTACTTTTTTGTAGATTGGCAAGTGCGCGGCTACGCCAACGGCCGGTGATGAGAGAACCAGGCCGTCAAGCTGGTCCTGGTATTTCAAGGCCGTCAATATGGAAACCAGGCCGCCCATACTATGCCCCAGCAGGAACATGGGGACTATACCCGCATCTTCAATCCGGGCCTGATCCAGGACATCTTCAACGTCCCGGGCATAGTCATCAAAGGAGTCTACATGCCCCCGTTTTCCGCCCGACCGGCCGTGTCCTCTTAAATCGAGCATCCAGAGTGAAAAACCAAGGGAGGCCAGGTGATCCGCCAGTTCAAGGTAACGTCCTGAGTGTTCTCCCAAGCCGTGGACGATCACCATGCGGGCTTTTTCATCATCAGCCCGATAGTGTCTGAAAAATAGAGGTGGATGTTGAGCACGTTCCAGGGTGGTCTCAGATAGATCAGCAACGCGCATTGTCAGGCTCCCCTCGTTTAGAAGCTATCTCAAAAACAGATTTTGGCCCAAGGTCAAGGCGGTCGCGAGGAATAGGCCTCAGGAATACACAAGGTATTTTGAGGATTTATTTTGAGCGCCCAACGCTGAGATTTATCCGCCTTTGGCGGATTGGGTCAATCAGTCTTCGCTCTGTGAGCTACGCCCGACAAAAAGATTTTTTTGAGATGGCCTCTTAGTCCTCCCCCGATGACCAAGGATTTGCTGGGGGTATTAACAGCGCCGATTGGAGCTGTCAACTATATAAAATTAAAAGAGATCATGGGTTTGATCGATCCGATGTCTCTTTTTCCCAGATCGGCAGGTCTTCCGGGACATCAACGTCCTCTAGCTCCTCCAGTAAATGAGCTTGCAAGCCGGCGGCAGAAGCTATATTCAGCGTCTCGTTCAGGACAGTGGCGGTACCCCACGGAAGGCCCTGGAACATTTTTCGTCCGGCGGTAAAAGCTTCGCTGTGCATGCCAATCAGATAGTATCCGCCGTCACTGGAGGGACCGAGCACCACATCAGTCTGGTCCAGACCGTCGTAGGCGCTTTCAACGGTGGCGGCGGCGATGCCGGGAATGTCGGCACCGATGAGAACGACCTGATCGCAACCATTTTTAAACGCTACAGCAAATGCCGCAGCCATCCGGTCACCCAGGCTGCCGATCCCTTGAGGCTGGTAATCATAACCTGGACCCAACCACGCCTGCATCCGGTCAAGATCACCACCGTCAAATCGAATTTCAATGTTCAGGGCAGGTGCTAACTGAACCTGCCGGACCCGCCTGAGGACATGCTCTGTCATCCGGCGCTGGAGCCGGGCGGCACCTGCGGCCCCCAATACGGGGATCAGGCGGGTCTTGGTGGAACCCGCCAATGGGAAACGGGTGAATATAATTAGCCGGCGATTCATGGAAATTTTCATTGTGATAATCTCGCAGCGGTATCGAGAACTGTCTATATCAATCTGAAATTAAAGTCAAATTGGCTCGATTGTACACTCCGGACCACGACCATGATCAGCCCGTCCCAGGGTCCTTCTGGTGATCGCATACAGGTCTTGCAGCTGCCGGTAGCCTGGGACCGGCAGCATCGCGAAGCCTGCCAAAATAAGGCGTATTCGGCTTGACACCACTATACTTTTATTTATAATCTTGCCGAAATTTGTAGTATATATGGACGATTGCCCGGGCCAAGCACCACTAGGCGAGAACCAGGCATTAGGCGTGTTGCAACCCGGACAGAGCGGCTTGCGCGTTCCCGGAAATCAATTCTCACGACTATCTTTGTATGGGCATAATAAAAAGGGACTCAGAATGAAAAGAATATGGTTAACCTGCCTTCTTATCTTGATGGGGGTCATCTTATTTGGGGCTTCGGCGGCCGTGGCTGGGCCCGCTACCGAAGCGGTCCGGCAACCGATCAATGACGGAATTGCCCTGCTGAGGGACCAGACGGTGGAGACAGAGGATCAACGGCGCGAACAAGCGGATAAAATCTGGGAGATTCTAAGTCAGGCTTTTGATCTAAAGCTGATCTCGGCTTTAGCTCTCGGCAGTAAAAACTGGAAAAGATTTTCACCCGCGGAGCGCGCGGAATTCATAGATGTCTTTACACGGTTGCTGGGCAATACTTATATCACCAAGATCCAGGGGGAATACAAGGATGAGGAGGTCTTGTTTGTCGGTGAAGAGGTGATTTCGAAAAAAAAGGCCGTCGTAAAAACCATGATCAAGAGACAGGATATGGAAATCCCGGTGGATTTCAAAGTACGCTTTAAAAAAAACGAATGGAAAGTGTACGATATCAACGTCGAAGGCATTGGCCTGGTATTGAATTATCGCCGCCAGTTCAACACGTTCCTCTCGAAAAAGGAGGGAACGCCGGAGAGCCTGATAGCGGAACTGAAAGGTAAGCTTGATCCCAAAGCGAGCGAGAATTGAAGCGTCTTAAATTTATAGCAATATTTGCAGCATTGTTGCTATTCGGGCCGGTTGTATTACCGGCCCCTTTGTTTTCGGCCGAGAAAGCGGACATCGAGTCCAAGACTGACCGCGAAGTTGCCGATGAGGAACTCATCGAGGATGAGGAATTCCTGGATGATGAGGAATTTTTAGAGGATGAGGCGTTTTTAGACGAAGATCTGGCGCCGGGCGGCAGTGACGCCGTGTCCGTGCCGGACCCTTTGCGCCCAGTCAACTACGCCATCTATCTTTTCAACGACAAAGTTTATTTCTGGGTCCTCAAGCCGGTGGCCAGTGGGTACAAGGCGGTCATACCGGTCGAAATTCGTGTCTGTACCCTTAATTTTTTCAATAACTTATATGCACCGGTCCGTTTCACCAACTGCCTGCTGCAGGGCAAGTTCAAAAATGCGGCCGGTGAATTCGGCAAATTTTTTATCAACACCACCGCCGGAGGGCTGGGTCTGGGGGATGTGGCCCGGCGTTACCCGGAACTCAACCCGCCGGAAGAGGATTTCGGACAGACTCTGGGCTATTGGGGGTTCGGGAACGGCTTTTACCTGGTGTTGCCCGTGCTGGGGCCCTCCACGCTGCGAGACGCGGTCGGCCGGGTCGGCAATTGGGCGGTGGACCCGCTTTCCTACCTCGAACCCTGGGAGGCATCCCTCGCGGTTTGGGCCTTCAAAAACGTGAACTCGACCTCGTTTAGGATCGGTGACTACGAGACCATCAAGGATGCGGCCCTCGATCCTTATGAGGCGTTTCGGGATGGGTATATACAGTTTCGACGCACCAAAGTCGGCCAATAGGGGGAGACCGGCCACAAGGGGCATCTTTTGGCCCGGGGCGGCGTTCTCGCTTCCTGGCAATCCTCGACGTAGATGGTCTACGCCTCCGGTTGCCAGGAATGCTGCGGCCTTGCCCCGAACCAAAAGCTACCCCTTGTGGC
>Ga0126334_10000113_pt1 | contig 27088 bp, 23 predicted proteins | sample InaspJWI49metaG_FD_94491 | JGI IMG/M metagenome (GOLD analysis project Ga0126334, IMG submission 94491) | Marine gutless worms symbiont microbial communities from Oahu, Hawaii - Inanidrilus sp. 2 OAHU.JWI-49 metaG | ecosystem: Host-associated > Annelida > Digestive system > Unclassified...
ATTGGAATCTGACCCTATCGCAGTTGGCCATCTTCTTTGAAGGCCGGCTTGATGCTGCACTCGATCTGTGATCTGATGGATCGAGTGTTTTTACGTTGACACAAAATTCTGAACAGTCTCTAAAAAACGGCCAGGAATAATGTAAAAGCTAACCCGAGTATATGCTTGTGCGCTTGCATGACCGTGCTCCTCTACGGGTCGCCGTAACAGACGTCGTGTCTAAGGTCAGGAGCCGTGATTAAAGCCCGCTAACTGGCGATCCCTCGTTTGCTGTTCTTAACGAAATTGACAAATTCTGCAACCTCAGGGTGTTTATCACACAAATGTTTGAGATTATCAAATGCGTCTTGCTTAGATCCCCTGGATTTCAATAGTTCACGAAACGATTTATGCAAAGCGCGTATCACTTCTGGAGAAAAGCCATTGCGTTTCAGCCCCTCCTTGTTGATTCCAACCACCCGGGCTCGATTCCCGGCAGCGGTCGAGAAAGGTGGAATATCCTGGGTAACTACCGAGCCCAGACCGCAAAATGCCCTGCTACCAATCTGAGTAAACTGGTGTACCGAAGTAAATCCGCCGAGTATGGCGTAATCACCGACTTCGACATGGCCGGACAGCGAGGCGGCATTGGCAAAAACAGCATGATCTCCGACTATACAGTCATGGGCCACATGACTGTAGGCCATAAACAGGTTATCGCTTCCGATCACGGTCTTCCCATTACCCTCGTCGGTGCCGCGATTTAAGGTCACATATTCGCGAATCACATTGCGATCACCCAGCTCCAACCAGGTTGCTTCACCCTGGTACTTCTTGTCCTGAGGTGCCTCGCCGATTGACGAAAACTGAAAAATTCGGTTGTCACGACCGATTTTGCTTGGCCCCATGACGACCGCGTGCGGCCCGATCACGGTTCCCGAGCCAATTTCTACGTCGGCTCCGACAACGCTATAGGCTCCTATTTCAACATCGGCCGCTATGCGCGCGGCGGCATCGACAATAGCGGTTTGATGGATCATGCCTGGCGCTCCTGGGCGGAACACATCATTTCGGCTTCAGCTACCACCTCGTCGGCGACGAGCGCCTGGCAACTAAACATACCGATCCCGCGCATATTGCGTTTAAGCGATATATTCAACACCAGTTGATCGCCGGGCACCACTTGTCCGCGGAAGCGGGATTTATCGATACCTACCAGCATGTAAAGCTTGGACTTGTGCTCCACCCCCATATCCGCAAATGCCAACAAACCGGTGGCCTGCGCCATCGCCTCGAGGATCAGAACCCCCGGCATGATTGGCTGGTTGGGGAAATGCCCCTGAAAAAAAGGTTCGTTTATGGTGACGTTCTTGATTGCGGACAGGCTTTGCCCTGGTTCTATTTCCACCACCCGATCAATTAGCAAAAACGGGTAGCGGTGCGGCAAGAGCTCCATCACCTGGCTGATATCAAGTTCCAATTTCAATCCTCATAATCTGAATATTAGCCGTTTTGGCGGTTATTCCTTGGTTTTTTCGAGTCCGACAACACGTTGTGCGAGTTTATCCAGAGATTTATAGCGCGCATTGGCGCGATGCCACAAACTGTTTTCCATCAATGGTGTGCCGGAGGAATAAACTCCGGACTGTTTGATATCCTTGGTGACCAGCGACATGGCGGTAATGCGGACGTTGTCGGCCACACTTAAATGTCCCAGCACAACGGCCGCGCCGGATATCTTGCAATGGCGTCCAATAGTTGCACTACCGGCGATTCCCACGCAGGCCGCGATGGCGGTATGCGCGCCGATGCGAACATTGTGTGCCACCTGAATCTGGTTATCGAGTTTGCAACCCTGTTCGATGATCGTATCGTCGAGCGCGCCGCGATCAATGGTGGTATTAGCACCGATCTCGACGTCGTCTCCGACCACTACACTGCCCAACTGCGGTATTTTTTGCCACTGCTGCTGGGGCTCGACCAGGCCGAAACCATCCGAACCGACAACCACGCCGGAGTGCAGGATGCAGCGCTCGCCGATTGCAACACCCTGCCCCAGCGTCACTCTAGGGTGTATCTGGCAGTGCGCGCCGATGCGGACAGAGTTTTCGATCACGCAGCCGGCGCCGATTGACGTGCCGGCGCCGATTTCGACATGCTCCCCGATAACCGCCAAACCACCGATACTGGCTTCAGGGCCGATACTTGCGCTCTCGGCGATCTGCGCCGACGGGTGAATTCCAGCGGCGGCGGCGGGGCGTCGCTCGAACCCGAGGGCTGTAATCGCCTGCACGAAGCTGTATTGCGGGTTATCGGAAATCAACAGGGCCTTGCCATCGACTTCGCTACTCAAATCCCGCGGCAAAATAACGGCGCTGCATCGACTAGCGGCGATATCCGACAGGTAATTTTTATGCTGAATGAAACATAAATCCCCGTCGACGGCGGATTTGGGCGACGCCAGGCCGGTTATGGTCAGATCGGCTTCGCCCAGAAATTCCAAATGCAGTGCCGCGGCCAGTTGTTGCAGATTGAGACTCATCGGGCTGGTTTTATTTGCCGGGAAAACAGGAGCAAGACCAACACGCTCTACTGCGATTCCTCGCTTGAATCGGGGAGTTGTTTGAGCATTTCTATGGTTTGCGTGGTGATGTCGATCCGGTCAGAGACGTAGCTGACGCCTTCGGTCAGAATCAAATCGAAGTTGCCGCTGTCGCCCTGCATTTTCAACACGTTCGATATGACTTGCTGCAGCTCGCGAATCTCCTCATTGCGGCGTAGGTTCTGGTCTTCGCGAAATTCCTGTTCGAGAAATTTAAGCTGGCTGACCTTGAGCCTGATTTCCCGTTCGAGCTTGCGACGGGCATTCGAGTTCAGACCGGTTTCGGATTTTAATTGATCTTCCATCGTCAGAATTTCCTGGCGCTTTTCCTTGAGTTGCGCCTCGCGCGGCCCGAACTCCGCCTTCAATCGCTCTTCAACCTTGCGCGCCTGTGGCGCTTCCTTCAATACCCTGGCGGTATTGACGAAACCAACCTTCAAGACCGCTTCCTGGGCGGCGGCCGTTTGCAATACTGCCAGCAGCAGTACTGCGAAGAATAAACGTATATGCCTGTTCAATGTAGTCTCTAAAATGAAGCACCTAATGCGAACTGGAAGTTCCTGGTATCGTCACCGGATTGATCGTTAATCGGAACCGCATAACTGAACTCGATCGGACCGATGAACGAGAACCACTTGGCGGAAAGCCCCACCGATTGCCGTAGCTCGTCGGATTCAAACGAATCGGTATCGGCGAATACATTACCGGCGTCAAAGTATACCCCAAGCCTGAAAGTTTCTGTACTGCCCAGAAATTCCAATGGGAATAGCACTTCGGTGGTTGTAATTACTTGCAGATTGCCACCGAAAGGATCACCTTCACTGTCGAGAGGGCCTAGGCTGTTAAATTCGTAACCTCTAATCGAACGCACGCCACCGGCGGTGAATTTCTCGAAAATCGGTAAATCATCGGTGTCGTCATATCCCTCGCCGTAACCGATTCTGCCTTTAAACGCGAAGGTAAAGGTATCGCTTAAGGCAAAAGCGGTCTGGTGGCGATATCGTGTTTTGTAATAATTGAGATCGCCGCTATGAATCTCGAGCTGGATACTGTTGAGGTGCCCCGAATCGGCAAATATTCTACGGTTACGGGTATCCTTAGACAGTCTAATCGTGCTAAAGAAAGTGTCGTAGTGGTCTCCGTCAATTTCCGAGTTGGGTGTCGACTCGTCAAAATCGTCACTATTGGCGACGATAAAATCGAATACCTCGTCGGACGAAGAGCCGGTAGTTTCGATTTCATTACGCAATACCCCGATTTCGAGTCTGAGACGGTTAAACTCGGACAGGGGAATCCCGTAGTCCACCGAAAATTTAGTCCGATCGATTAGGAAGTTGCTGGTATTGTTTTCCGAGGCATCGGTTTGGATCAGACTGAAATTAAAACCGCGACTGACACCATCCTGCGTATAATAGGGGTTTACATAACTGAGTGAATAGCGTTCGGTCGCGGAGGAATTATTGAAATCGAACGAAAGCGCATTACCCGTACCAAATATATTTTCATGCGCAAAACCGATATTAACCACCGCGCCCTGTACCTGCGAGTAACCCACTCCGAGCTGCAGGTTGCCGGAAAAACGTTCGGTTACCACCACTTCCAGATCGATCTGGTCTTCGATGCCAGGCACTTTTTTAAGCTGGATATTCACCGATCCCAGGTAATTCAAGCGCTGCAGGCGGACCCGAGAACGTTCGATCTTGGAGTGCTTGTACATCTCTCCTTCAAACTGCCGCATTTCTCTTCGCAACACGGTATTTTGGGTTTTCTCGTTGCCCACAAAATTGATAAAACGAATTCGCATCTGCCGACCGGGTACCACCAGAAACTTTAGAGAAACCGTTTGCTCGGCCTCGTTCAACTCGTTCACAATCCTGACTTCGGCAAAAGCATAGCCGTCTTCACCGAGGCGCTTTTGCATGGCCGTAATCACCCGATTGACCTGCTTGCGGGATATGACGTCGCCTTCAACCATGCTGATCAAGGCCCGCAGCTCCGCCTCGTCAACTACCATTTCACCGGCGATGTCGAGGCTTCCTACCCTGAATTGCATGCCTTCGTAAATATTGATGCTAATGGTAATGTCTTTGCGATCGGGGCTAATCGTAACCTGTTGCGATTCGACTTGAAACTGGATATAGCCGCGATCGAGATAATACGACTTCAATGTCTCGAGATCGACGGTGAGCTTGGTGCTGGAATACTCATCGTCGGCAAAAATCGCGGAATCGCTCGCCTCGAGCTGAAAGATTTCGAGCAAATCGTCTTCGTCGAAGTTCTGGTTGCCGGTAATATTGATCGATTTGATCCGGGCCGAAACACCCTCGGAAATCGCGATATCAATCGCTATCCGATCTTCATCGAGTTTACGCCACTCGGCCTCGATGCGGGCCGCGTACTTGCCCAGAGAATAATAGACTTGCTGCAGTTCGAGCTCGAGTTTTTCCAGCTTATTCTGATCGAAAATGCGACCTTTCGACATACCCACAGCGTCCAGAGCCTGCTCAAGCGCTTCGTCCTGGATATCCTTATTGCCTTCAAAATTCACCTCGGCGATCGAGGGTTTTTCGACCACCTTGATGACCAGCACGTTGTCGCGTCGCAGCAGCTCGATATCGTCAAAGAAACCGGTCGAATAGAGTTCGCGAATCAATTCGGGCGTGCGGTCAATATCCAGGATTTCGCCGACATTGATCGGCAAATAACTGAATACCGTGCCGATGGTTATCTTTTTGATACCCTCGACCTCGATATTTTCAACCGTAAAGCTCTCGGCCTGCACCCAAGACGAAGCCGACAGTAACAGCAGAGCGCTGATCCAGACAGAAGTTCTCAAACTTACTCTACCAGATGCAGCAAATCGTTATAAATCGCGATCGACATCAAACAGAAGAGCAACAGAATGCCGATTTTCTGGCCAATAATTTCAGTTTGCTCCGACACCGGACTGCCCTTGAAGATTTCGATTAAATAGTAAAACAAATGGCCACCATCCAGCATCGGAACCGGCAGCAGATTTAACACACCCAGACTAATGCTGATGATTGCGAGAAAACTCAGAAACGGTTCCAGTCCGATGCGCGCCGTAATCCCGGCATAGTGTGCGATCGTGATAGGTCCGCTCAGATTTCTGACATTCGCCTCGCCGGTGACGAGCTTACCCAATACGCGTAAGGTAAGCCAGGTCATTCTCCAGGTTTTATCCAGTGCCTCGACCATCCCGTCGATCGGCCCATAACGTTCGACCACGGCCATTTCGCGCCGCAGGGATTCGGGTATTTCGATCCGATTCTTGACGCCGATATAACCAAAGGTTTCACCGTCTTCGCTACGGCTACGGGGTGTCAGCGACAACTCCACTTCGGCGCCATTCCGAATTACCTTCAAAGACATCGGCTTTTCCAGATTGTCCCGAATCGACTGCACCCATTGATGCGCATTCACAATCCGAATCCCGTCGAGCTCTAGAATCCTGTCCTCTTCAAGCAGGCCCGCCTGCCGGGCGGCGCCATCGGGCAAAACTTCGGCGATAATCGGCGGTATATCGGGTCGCCAGGACGATAACCCCAAATCCCGCATCAAGTCGATCTGCTCCTTTTTCAACAATTCGAGGCCGCGTATATCAATCGTCTTGTCGCGAATCTGTAAATCCGCGCCCTGCACCTGCAAAACGATCTGCTGCGCGTCCACTGCCTCTTCCAGCATAGTGAATCGGGCCTTTTCCCAACTTCTGGTTTCGATACCATTTACCGCGAGAATAACGTCCTTTGGCTTAACGCCGGCTGTATAGGCGGGACTTGGATTGCTGATTTCACCGATGACCGGCTTGACACCGCCGACGCCAACTACAAACATCAGGTAATAAGCGAGTATCGCGAACAGGAAATTAAATACGGGACCCGCCGCAACTATGGCGAAGCGTCGCCAAACGGACTTACGGTTGAAGGCACGATCCAGTTCTCCCGGCTCGACATCGCCTTCGCGTTCATCAAGCATCTTGACATAACCGCCGAAAGGGATACTGGCGATCACGTATTCGGTTTCATTCGCGGCGGATTGCCGGGTCCAGAGAGGTTTACCGAAACCGACCGAAAACCGCAGCACCTTGACGCCCATCTTACGCGCCACCCAGAAGTGGCCGAATTCGTGGATTGTGACCAGTACGCCAATCGCCACAATAAACGCCAACACGCTGTAGATAAGGCCGAGGACATCCATGTTAGCGATCCCCTGACGCGACCAGCTCGAGCGCCAGTTCGCGTGCCGCAGCGTCGGCCTGCAAGACGATGTCGAGATTGTCGGCCGCCCCGGTCGAGCTTTGCTCCATCACTTTGGTAATTATTCTCGGAATTTCCATAAAACTGATATTTCGCTGCAAGAATTGATCGACGGCAACTTCGTTAGCCGCATTTAACACGGTCATACAGGTTCCACCCCGATGCCAGGCTTCACGCGCCAGGGCGAGGCAGGGATAGCGGGCCTCGTCCGCAAGTGTGAAGTCTAATTGACTGACCTGCAACAAATTCAATGGTTCGACACCGCTGTCAATCCTTTGCGGCCAGCCGAGGGCATTGGCAATCGGCGTGCGCATGTCCGGATTACCCAATTGCGCGATTACCGAGCCATCCAGATAGGACACCATCGAGTGAACAATGCTTTGCCGATGCAGCAGAATTTCAATATCGGAATGCTCGACCGCAAACAACCAGCAAGCCTCGATCATCTCCAAGCCCTTGTTCATCATGGTGGCCGAGTCCACCGAAATTTTCGGCCCCATATCCCAGTTCGGATGAGCGCAGGCCTGTTCCGGGGTAACCGATTCGAGCTGCTCGATCGCGAGATCCCTGAAAGGACCGCCAGAACCGGTAAGAATGATCTTGTGCACACCAGACTGCAGTGCCGGCTGGCCTACCCTACCCGGCGGCAGGCACTGAAAAATGGCATTATGCTCGCTATCTACCGGTAACAGCTCGGCCTGATGGCGCCGGACCTCATCCATGAACAATGCGCCGGCCATGACCAGTGATTCCTTATTGGCTAGCAGCACTCGTTTACCCGCACGGATCGCGGCCAAAGTTGGGATTAGCCCGGCGGCGCCTACGATTGCAGCGACCACGATATCGACCTCGGATGCGGCGACAACCTGCACCAGGCCCGATTCGCCGACCAGTACTTCGGTTGCAAGATCGGTAATAGCCGAGCTCAGGCGCTCGGCGCTGTCAGCGTCCGAAAGCACTACGTAGCGGGGTTCGAATTGTCGGCACAGTTGCTGCATTTTCCGATGGTTGCGATTTGCCGTCATTGCAAATACCGCAAACCGATCGGGGTGACGCGCGATGATATCGAGCGTCGACTGGCCGATCGAACCGGTAGCCCCGAGGATTGTGACTTGTTTCATATCGACTCCGCCAACAGCAACCCGGATACAAATACGGGTGTCGCCGAAATTACGCTATCGATACGGTCCAGCACGCCGCCATGACCGGGCAACAGCCTACCGCTGTCCTTGACGCCGGCCTCTCTTTTTAAAACGCTTTCAAACAGATCGCCGGCGATCGATATCGATACCGTCGCCACTCCGATCAGCAAAAATTCGACCAGACCCGTATGCAGTAAATGGGACACGGCATATATCAATAACATCCAGGCCAGGGTGACCAGTATTCCGCCGTAAACGCCTTCCCAGGTCTTGCCCGGGCTGATCGACGGCGCGAGTTTACGCCGGCCGAATCGGCGACCGCTGAAATAGGCCCCGATATCGGCGAGCCACACCAGGGTCAACATGTACAACAGCACCCAGCCACCGTAGGCATAATGCAGATAGATAACGCCATGCGCTGCTATCCACAGGGACAGCAGCCCGAGCCCGAGCAGCAAGACCCGTTGCGGCAAGGGACGGTTAGCATGATGGCGGTAAAAGACGAAGCCGACAGAAATAGCTATCCACAGGGCAACGCCCGCGAGCGATTGCCAGTAGACCAGTAGCGGTGTCATCGGCGCGAGCGACCACCAGAATAGCGAGGCAAATATCGCCGCAACTATGATTTCAATAAGCGCTCGGGGCTTTATCGTGAGGTCTAGCATTTCGCGGGTCGCCGCAAACATTACCCCGGCAAACAACAGGCTTAACCAGGCCGTATCGGCAAACAGGATACTGCCGATAAAGACCACGCCCAGGATCAGCGCGGTTATGACGCGTTGCTTCAACATTAACCGGGAAGCTCGACCTGCTCAGCGGTTTTGCCGTAGCGCCGCTGGCGCTTCGAATATTCAGCCAGGGCCGCGGTCATGTCGGATTCAGCAAAGTCAGGCCACAGCGCTTCGCAAAAATAGAATTCGGTGTAGGCCAATTGCCACAACAGGAAATTGCTGACACGTTGTTCACCGCCGGTGCGGATAAACAAATCCGGATCGGGGCTATCCCCCAGCGACAAACCGGCGGCGAACAGTCGATCGTCGATGTCGGCCGGATCGATGGCGCCTGCCTGCACTTGCCGCGCCAAGCGCCGACTCGCATTGACGATATCCCATCGCCCGCCGTAGTTGGCGGCAATATTCAATACCATATTCCGATTCGCGCCGGTTTCGTTTTCGGTGTGCTGAATTTGCTGCTGCAAGTCTTCGGAAAACGAGCTGCGATCACCGATGAAACGGATACGTATCCGTTTTTCATGCAGCTCCGCCGTATACTGCCTGAGCGATTGAACAAACAATTCCATCAGGTTGCTGACTTCTTCGGCGGGACGATTCCAGTTTTCGCTACTGAAGGCAAATAAAGTTAAATGCTTGATGCCGGCACGAGCAAAAAACTCGACCGCGAGGCGCGTACGGTCCACGCCCTTGCGATGTCCGTAACTGCGCGGCATCAACCTTTTTTTCGCCCAGCGCCCGTTGCCATCCATAATGATGCAAACATGACCCGGAACTGAGTCTTTAGAATGCGAAACCATGATCCCGTAGCTAAATCGCGATCAAATCTCCATTAATTCCCTTTCCTTGGTTTGCAGCAAGGATTCAATTTCGTCGGTCGACTGGTTGGTGACTTGCTGCACCAGATCCTGGCCTCGGTGTTCATCGTCCTCGGAAATATCCTTGTCCTTGGCCAGGGTTTTCAAATCATTGTTACCGTCGCGACGTATGTTTCTAACCGCAACGCGTGCATTTTCGGCGAGTTCACGCACTACTTTGACCAATTCCTTGCGTCGTTCCTCGGTCAGCGGCGGCATCGGCACCCGGATAATAGTACCCGCGGTGGTCGGATTAAGGCCGAGATCGGAACTCATGATGGCCTTCTCAATAATCGGCACCATACTCTTATCCCAGGGCGTTACCGCCAGTGTACGGGCGTCCTCGACATTAATGTTGGCCGCCTGCCCGATCGGTACTTCGCTGCCGTAAAAATCGACGTTAATATGGTTGAGCAGACTCGGATGCGCGCGCCCGGTTCTTATTTTGCTGAGCTCAGCCTTGAAAGATTCGATGCTTTTGTTCATTCGAATTTGTGCATCTTTTTGAATATCTTCTATCATTTCTGTGCCTCTTTTGGAGTTACCCGAGTTCCTACCGTTTTGCCCCTGGCCAGGTCAAGTAATGCACCGGGCTGGTTTATATCGCAAACCACCAGATCAAGCGAATTATCATTGCATAATATCATCGCCGCTACATCCATCACCGCAAGCCGCTGATCGATGGCCAAATCATAGTCGAGATGACTGTAGCGCGCGGCATCTCGATGTTTGACCGGATCCTTATCGTAAATCCCGTCGACCTTGGTGGCCTTGATTAATAAATCTGCGCGAATCTCGATAGCGCGTAAACTGGCGCCGGTGTCGGTGGTAAAATAAGGACTGCCGGTACCGGCGGCAAAAATCAATATCTCCCCGGCCGCGATCCGCCGGCGCGCATCACGCTGGGTATAGGATTCGCAGACCTGAGGCATAGCGAGACCCGACATTACCGTTGCAGCCTGACCCTGCCGCAGCAACCCATCCTGCAATGCCAGCGCGTTCATGACCGTGGCCAGCATGCCCATGTGGTCTCCAGTCACCCGATCTAATCCGGCAGCCGCCAGGCCCGCACCCCGGAACAGATTGCCACCGCCGACTACCACACCGAGCTCCACGCCGGCGTGGGCTAACGCGGTCAACTCGGCGGCAGTTTTTGCAATCATCTGCGGATCGATTCCGGACGCTTGCTCACCGATTAAGGCTTCGCCGCTGAGTTTTACCAGGATACGCTTGTATTCAATTTCCGCCATAGGCCTCTATCTGCTTGGATTTGCGGGAACCCCCGTGCGCTAAGCCTTGAGCAGCAAACGGACCCGTCGAGTTCACCCGCGAGAGTTTATCGATATTGCACTGACATTTTAAGCGCATTATTGACACTCTTTCGAAGCCGCCGATCCTGCGCAAAAAAAAAGGCCGCGAAGCTCGCGGCCCTGGTGTTACTCATGAGTTTAGCTGCGAGGCTACTTCGGTGGCAAAGTCTTCAACTTTCTTTTCGATGCCTTCGCCCACTTCGTAGCGAACAAAGCCGTTTACGACCGCCCCGGCCCCGGACAGTAACTTGGCAACCGTCTGATCCGGATCCTTGACGAAAGGTTGCCCCAACAAGCTAACCTCGGCCAGAAATTTGTTGAGTCGCCCCTGAATCATTTTCTCGATAATTTCGGGCGGCTTACCGCTGGACTCAGCCTGGGCGATCAGGATGGCTTTTTCCTTTTCGACGAATTCCGCCGGAATCGAATCCTGGTCGACAAACTGAGGGTTGACGGCTGCAATATGCATCGCGATATCGCGCGCCAGATCGTTATCCGCAGTGGCATCGATCAGCACGCCGATACGGGCGCCATGCAGGTAACTGGCAATCGACGCATTAGTCTCGAGGATTTCGAACCGCCGTACCTTGATGTTTTCCCCGACTTTCGAGATCAGCGCTTGACGGGCCTCTTCGACAGTTTGGCCATCACTCAGTTGGGTTGCCGACAAGTCTTCCACCGAAGTCGGTTTATGCTGTGCCACCGCCGCCAGCACTGCTTCGGCGAAAGCCTGAAAGTTATCGTCCTTGGCGACAAAATCGGTTTCGGAATTGATTTCCAGCATGACCGCAGACTTGCCATCCGCGCTGACCGAGACCTTGATGGCGCCGTCGGCCGCCACACGACCGGCCTTTTTATCCGCCTTGGCGGCGCCCGACTTACGCATCAACTCAGCCGCAGCCTCGATATCGCCATCGGTTTCGACCAGTGCTTTCTTGCATTCCATCATGCCCGAACCGGTGCGTTCGCGCAGTTCTTTTACTAAAGATGCTGTTATAGCCACTTGAATACCTCGCTGTTGGCCTGCGGTTTTCTTGCAGGCGCGGAATTAGTCCTTGCTGGCCGCCTTCTTGGTAGCCGCCTTTTTGGTGGATGCCTTCTTGCTAGCCGCTTTCTTGGCAGCCGCCTTTTTAGTGGCCGCCTTCTTGCTAGCCGCTTTTTTAGCGGCGGCTTTCTTGGGGGCTGGCTTGGCTGCTGCTGCGTCGGCTTTGGCTTCCGGCGCATCGACCTTGGCTTCCGGGGCGTCGGCCTTCACTTCCGGGGTTTCGGCCTTGGTTTCTGGCGCATCAGCCGCGACAACGGGCGCGACGGCTTGATCGGCCGACGTTGCCTGTTGCTCGCCTGCGCCGTCCTCTGCGGTCACCGGGCGCGACTTCTTGGCGGTTACCTTAACCGCCGGCCGGGTTTCGGGAGTAGCCGTATCGGCCTCGACCTCGATCAGTTCGTCGTCGCCGTCGACACCGCTAACAATGCTCTTCTTGCCTTCGAGTACCGCGTCCGCCACCAGGCGGGTATAAAGCTTGATAGCCCGCATCGAATCATCATTGCCGGGCACGATATAGTCGACATCTTCGGGAGAATTATTAGTGTCGACGATGCCGACAACTGGAATTCCGAGTTTGGCTGCTTCCTGCACCGCAATTTTTTCATAGCCGACGTCGATCACGAACAATACGTCGGGCAAGCCTCCCATTTCCTTGATGCCGCCAAGTGTCTTGGTAAGCTTTTCCTGCTCGCGCGAGAGCTGCAGAATTTCCTTTTTGTTAATCTTTTCGTAGCTGTTACTGGCGGCCATGTCTTCGAGTTCCTTGAGACGTTTTATCGACGCGCGAACGGTACGAAAATTAGTCAACATGCCGCCCAACCAACGGTGATTGACGAATGGCATGCCGCAGCGCTGGGCTTCTTCCTTGATCGCATCGCTGGCAGCGCGTTTGGTGCCGACAAACATTATTTTGCCTTTCTTGGAAGCGACCTTACCGAGGTAATTGACCGCATCCTTGTACAGCGGCATGGTTTCCTCGAGGTTGATAATGTGAATCTTGTTGCGCTCGCCAAAAATGAAGGGCGCCATTTTAGGATTCCAGAAACGGGTCTGATGGCCGAAATGCACGCCCGCTTCCAACATTTCACGCATGGTGACGTTAGACATAGTATCTCCAGATGTCTGATGGATAACCGTTTTTTGGTTATCCCGGGTTAAGCCTCCACATACCCGACGTTCACGACCTGCTGTCTCTGGTAAAACGCAGGCACCCATGAGCGCGTTGCGGCATGTGTGTGTCGTTAAATACACCAATTACCCGGTGTTTCGATAAATTAGGCCCGGCAGTTGCCGTGGGCGCGCGCTTTATACCATAATCGCGTATTCTCAACAACCTGCCGGCTGTATTTTTATGGGCGTTACCATCAAATCCGCTGAAGAAATAGAAAAAATGCGCGTCGCCGGGCGGCTCGCCGCAGACGTGCTGCGGATGATCGAGCCGCATGTCGAACCGGGCATCACCACCCAACAGCTTAACGACATCTGTCATGATTTCATGGTCAACCAGCAATCGGTAGTGCCGGCTCCGCTGAATTACCGCGGTTTTCCACGCTCGATCTGCACCTCGGTCAACCATGTGGTATGCCATGGCATTCCCGCCGACAAGAAATTGAAAAACGGCGATATCATTAATATCGATATCACCGTGATCAAGGATGGTTACCACGGCGATACCAGCCGCATGTTTCAGGTCGGAAAATCCAGCATCCAGGGCCGGCGCATTTCCCAGATTGCCTACGACTGCATGAAATTGGGCATCGAATTGATTAAACCGGGAGTCCGGCTGGGCGATATCGGCCATGCCATTCAGCAATACGCCGAGAAAAATAATTGTAGCGTGGTACGGGAGTACTGCGGCCATGGCATCGGCAAGGTATTCCACGAAGATCCGCAAGTATTGCACTACGGCAAACCGGATACCGGACTAATGCTCGAACCCGGCATGACGTTTACCGTTGAACCCATGATCAACCTGGGCCGGCGCAATGTAAAGCTACTGCCCGATGAATGGACCGTGGTGACCAAGGATCACAGCCTTTCCGCGCAATGGGAGCATACCAACCTGGTAACCGAGAGCGGTTTCGAAGTGTTGACGCTGCATCCCGGCTTCGGATTCTAAAGCCGCGTGGTTGAATCCTTCGAATCATTTTTGCAAGCGGTCGATGCGGGTAAATCGCTGGCGGCGGGATCGATTGCTGCCGGCCTTGCAAGCGCGCGCGAAAAAATATACCGGGATTTCGAGCACGGCGAGCCGGCCGAAAAACTAATCGACGACACTTCGAAATTGATCGATCGCGTCCTGGAAGCCTGTTTTCTGCATTTCATCGGCGATCTCGATCATGCTGACTGTTGCCTGGTTGCGGTCGGCGGATACGGACGCTCGGAACTATTGCCCGGCTCGGATATCGACCTGATGATCTTACTGGAGAAAAAAGCCAATAAAGCGCAGCGGCAGCAAATTTCTTCGTTCTTGACCTTCCTGTGGGATATCGGCCTCGAGGTGGGGCATAGCGTGCGCACCATCAGGGACTGCGTGCGCGAAGGCAAGGCCGACGTCACGGTTATGACGAATATGATCGAGTCCCGCCTGGTATACGGCAAACTGAAGCTTTACGAAAAATACCAACGGGCAATCGCTCCGAGGAAATTGTGGTCTTCACGCAAGTTTTTCGAAGCCAAACTCAAGGAGCAACAAGAGCGGCATCTGCGCTTTAACGATACCGCGTATAACCTTGAACCGAATATCAAGGAAGGACCCGGCGGCCTGCGCGATATCCAAATCCTCGGCTGGGTAGCGAAACGACATTTCGGCGACAAATCTTTCAAGGAATTGGTGGAACACGGGTTTTTGACGCCTACCGAGTACGAAATACTGGACGCCGGACAACGCCATCTGTGGCAGGTGCGTTTCACGCTGCATCGCATCGCCGGGCGGCGCGAAGACCGGCTATTGTTCGACTATCAAAAGAAAATCGCCGAAGTCTTCGGTTTTAAATCGGCTGAAAATAACCTCGCTATCGAGCAATTCATGCAACAGTACTACCGTACCATCATGGAGCTAGAGCGCCTGGGCGAAATGCTGTTGCAGATTTTCAAGGAGGAAATACTGCTAACCGCCTCGCAGCGCAAGCTGAAACCGATCAATCAGCGTTTCAATCTGCGTAATAATTTCATCGAGGTCGCGCATCCCGACGTGTTCCGCGACTACCCCCCGGCGCTGGTCGAATTGTTTTTACTGATATCGCTAAACGAGAATTGCGCGGGCGTGACCGCATCGACGATTCGGCTGGTGCGCGAACACCTCTATCTGGTTGATGACGAATTCCGCAACGATCACAGCGTCAACCACCTTTTCATGGAGTTGATGAGCGCGCCCAGCGGGCAGACGCACCAGATGCGGCGGATGAATTCCTACGGCTTTCTAGCAGCCTATATCCCGGCATTCACCAAGATAACCGGGCGCATGCAGTACGACCTGTTCCACGCCTATACCGTCGACCAGCATACAATTTTCGTGATTCGCGACCTGAGGCGTTTCGCGCTCGAAATCCACGAGCATGAGTTTCCGTTTTGCAATTTCGTTTACAGCAAACTGGAAAACCCCTGCCTGCTCTATCTGGCCGCATTGTTTCACGACATCGCCAAAGGACGCGACGGCGACCATTCGCTGCTCGGCGCCGAGGATGCGACCCGATTCTGCATTCAGCACCAGCTCAATCGCAAGGAAACCCGCATCGTCTCGCAACTGGTGCGCCATCACCTGCTGATGTCGGTAACCGCACAGCGCAAGGACATCAGCGACCCCGACGTGGTACGCGATTTCGCGCAACAGGTCGGCAGCATGAATATGCTGAATTATCTCTACCTGCTCACCGTCGCCGATATTCGCAGCACCAACCCGAAATTATGGAATAACTGGAAAGACGCCCTGCTCAAGCAGTTATACCACGCCACCAAGACAGTGATTCGCCGCGGTATCGATCAAACCCCGGATATCGAAGAAATCATCCAGGAAAACCGCGACGCCGCCCTCGAGCAAATGTCCGATCTACCCTACAGCGCGGAGCAGATCGATTCGGTCTGCGACCGCGTACCCGGGGACTACTTCCTGCGCCATCATCCGCTCGAGATCAAATGGCACGTCAACGCCATTCTGAGTCATCCGCACGACTCGCGACTGGTCAGCATTCGCCAATCGGCGCAAACCAGTAACACCAAGGTTTTTGTTTATGGCGACGAGGTCGTACACGCCTTTTCCCAGGTTACCGGGACCTTGGGAGCTCTCGGTTTGAGCATTTTAAACGCCGAAATCTTTACCACGCGCGACAAGAAGATCATGGATACTTTTATCATCCAGGACCACAACAACCAGGCGGTTACCGATCCCGCGATGATCGCCGAAATCGAAAAACGCTTGTTGCGGGCGCTGCAGTCGGATTCGATCTACGAAGGTCAGAGCAACACCCGTAAACCGAGGCAATTGAAGGCTTTCGACCATCCGACCAGGGTGCAGTTCGAGCAAGATTATCTGAACGGCCGTACCGTGATGGAAATCAGCGCGCTGGACATGCCCGGTCTATTGTCCGTCATCGCCAACGTAATCGCCGCCATGGATATCGACATCACGCATGCCAAAATATCGACCCTGGGTGAAAAGATCGACGACATTTTCTATTTGACAACCCCAGAAGGCAATGCCATTTCCGATCAGTCGATACTCGAGCAGCTGGCAGAAAATTTGGTGACGTCGCTGGAAGCCAGGAAGGCCGCATAGGAAATCCCGTGGTTTCATCCCTGGGCAAGCCTTTCACGCAAGCGTTGGACGGTGAAAACAACGCGATCGAATTCGATGTCGCCTATCCGCTCAGCGGCGAGCTGGTTCACGCCGTAAACGAGCTGCGGCGGCGACATGGCGAGGATATTTGCCTGTTACCCCTGTCCGGGATGTCCTGCGGCGGCGGAATATTCCAGGCCGGGAAGCGTCCCGCAGGCACGGTTGTCGGCCTCAGGTTTGACCCTCCATCCAACCCCCGCATCCGATTCACCGATCGGCTCCGACTGGCTGAACTCGGTCTCGATGAAATCGTCATCGACCCGCGGCGCCAGCAGATATCGGCCGGCAGCTCGGTCACGCTCGATCAATTAAACCAGGCGCTGGCGCAACAACTGGGCCCTCAATTCAAGGTACCCGGCGCCGACTTGACGAGTTACCGGTACGCGGCAGTGGGAGCGACCTTCATGACCGGCGGCATGGGACCGCAGCGCAGATACTTCAGCGACAGCGTCATCGCCGCCGCTATATTTGACGGCGAGACGCTACGCCAGATTAGCGGCGGGGTCCTGGCGGGCTACGCCGGCACCTACGGCTGGAGCGGTATCGTCAGCGCGCTGAGCTGCCGTTACTATCGCTTCCCGGATAATGAAATTGCGTTTGCATTGCCGGTGGTCAACCGCCCGCTCGAAATAGCCCAATTGCTCGAGCGGTTAGCGCCCTACACCGATCTCAAGCTGGATCGAACCGGCGTCAACTCCGGCGCGGGCCGACAAGACTTGATTCTCGGACTCGAGCAAGTCAGCGTCGGCTCGATGCAGCCGCTGCTCAGGGATAATTCGGCAAGCCCGATCGCCGAGAAGGCCCGCGAGCTGCGGCAAAACTGCCAGCTTGCCGGCGCCGACAGCCTGGTTTTCGTGAATGGTTACAGCAACCGGCCGATCGACGAATTCCTGCTCGAACTGGCTACCGAGACCGACGACGGCGAGTTTAGCATCGCCGGCATCGAACTCGAGCACGCCGGGGTTTTCCCCGACCCCGAAGCCATGCGCGCGGTGCGCGAGGCGATACCCTATGCAGCGCGCATGCAAACCCCAACCGGCGGGCTGGTCTATAAAAATCACAGCGATGCAAACATTCGCATGCCCGCCGCAAACCTGGGCGACACCGTACGGCAGCTATGGCGGATCGAACTCGATTACGTCGCGGCGGTAGAGCGGTATTTTGACTCGACGACGGATATCGACGGCGAAATTCTGGTCTATGGTCATCTCAACCCTTACGGCATCGATCCGCATAACCGGGTCACGCTGAGTAGCGACCACGAGATCGCATTCCGGCAGGCTCGGGAATTCCTGATTACCGAACGCGCACGCTTTTATCGAGCCCTGGCCGCGCTATGCCGGGATAACGACGCTATTTTCGTCGGCGGCGAAAAAACCGCCGATTCTGAAATCGCTATTTTTACCGCCCTGGGCGGGGCGCAGAATGCGCCGGCGGCACTGTACCGGCGTTTCCAGCAGCAACGGGCATGCATTGCCAAGGCCGCGCACATGTTTAGCTGGCGCGCGCTACCGCCCTATATCTGACAGTCGGGCTCAGCCGTGATTGACGGCGGGCGGCGCGAGTTGCTTTTTTAAGGGTTTTTCGTTTCGATCGCCGCCCGGTTGTGGCCGGTTTAAGCTTATTTATCAGACCAGACGGCGAATTCATTACCGCTGGGTTCGCAAAAATGAAACCGGCGGCCGCCCGGAAACTCGAACACCGGTTTTTCGATGCGACCACCGGCCGCCTCGACTTTTAACAGCGTAGCAGCCAGATCTTCGCTGTAAAAAACCAGCAGGGCAGCACCCTTAGCGCTGCGCGAGCAAAGCTCGGAGCGATAGAATCCACCGTCCAGCCCCTGGTTGGAAAAGGCACAATAATCGGGGCCGAATTGTTCGAAGCGCCAACCGAAAACTTGGTGGAAAAATGTTTGGGTCGCCGCCATGTCGGCGGCCGGAAATTCGACGTAGTCGAGTTTTTCGTGGGCACTCATGTCATCCTCCTGATTGGGCTTTTAACCAGACCGCGGTATCGTGGAAAATCGCGCCGCCATTGGGTTTTCCGGGTTCGGCCGATACCAGCGCGTTAACCCCGAGCCCTTCGATAAAAGCGCCGTTGGGCCAGATACTCTCGATCACGACGACGCCGGGCTGCATGCCATCGAATAACCTGGCATGCAGCAGTATATCGGCGAGCCGATTGCCGACTCGCACCAGACCACCGTCGCAAACGCCAAGCTCGGCCGCATCGTCACTGCGTAGCAAAAGCGTCGGCCGCCCTTCCGCGGCTTTTGCGGTCGAGGTTTCTGTGAAACTGGTATTCAAAAACTGTCTTGCCGGGGCTGCAACCAGGCGGAACGGATGTTGCTCATCGCTCGCGTTGCCGACCGCCATGTGATCCGGCAGCGGCGGCATCGCGTCGCAATCGGCGCCCACCCGGCCCCAGTCGGGTTTGAAATGGAAGCGCCGATCGGGAGTCTCGAAGCCATTCAGAAAATTTCCGGTTTCGAAATCGGGCGCGCAATCGAACCAACGCTCGCGATACAGGGTTTTTTCATCGGGCAATCCGCTGGCCCTGAGACTCCCATCGATCAATTCACGCGCTTCCAGCTCGAAACCTTCATGGCTGAAGCCGAGACGATGCGCGATCTGTTTCAACACCCAGTGGTTGCTGCGGCTTTCGGCGAACGGCGTTACCAGAGCCCGCGTTGTCTGTACATGGGTATGACCGCCGGCCTGGTATAAGTCATCGTGCTCGAGAAACATGGTGGCCGGCAAAACGATGTCCGCCAGGGCGGCGGTTTCGGTCATGAATTGTTCGTGCACGCAGACGAACAGGTCGTCACGGGCAAAGCCCTGCAATACCTTGCGGGTTTCCGGCGCCACCACTACCGGGTTGGTGTTTTGTATCAGCAACGCGGTAATCGGCGGCCCGCCCTGCAGGTCGCGCGGATTACCACAGAGCACATCGCCGATACGCGACTGATCCAGCACCCGGGTCGCTGGATCGAGCCGATCCAGCCCCTTGATTACGGTTTGATCGATGCCGTACATGCCGGAGTTCGAATACAGGGCCCCGCCCCCGCGATAGCGCCAGGCGCCGGTCAAGGCCGGCAGGCAGGTAGCGGCATGCAGGTTGGCGGCGCCGTTTCGCGAACGGGTAAAACCGTAACCCAGGCGTAAAAAGCTCTGTCGGGTACTACCATATAAACGCGCAAACTCGATTATTTCGGCGACGCCGAGACCGGTAATCGCGGCCGCCCAGGATGGCGATCTCGATTGCAGGTGGGCTTCAAGCTGATCCGGCACGTCGCAGTAGCGGGCGAGGTAATCGCGATCGACCAGCTCATCGGCAAACAATTGGTGCATCACGGCGCAGGCCAGTGCGCCATCGGTGCCCGGACGCAGCATCAAGTGTTGATCGGCCTTGCTCGCCGTGGCGGTCCTGTAGGGATCGACCACCACCAGCTTGGCACCGCGCTCGCGCCGCGCTTTGGCAATATGGTGCATGACGTTGACCTGGGTATATACCGGATTACCGCCCCACATGACGATCAGGTCGCTGTCCGCCATCTGGCGCGGATCGGCCCCGCGCTTGATGCCGGTACCGGCGATCCAGCCGGCGTCGGCCAGCGTAATGCAAAAGGTCGAATGCTGGCGCGACGTCTTCAACAGGTTGCGAAACAGCTGAATGCTGTCGCGCTGAATCAAGCCCATGGTGCCGGCATAGTGATAAGGCCAAAGGGTTTCGCTGCCGTGTTGCTGCATCGCCCGCGCGAATTGTTCGGCCACCTCGTCAAGCGCCTGCTCCCAACTGATCGGCACGAAGGCCGACAGGCCGGCACCCTTGGCGCCGCGCCGCCGCAGCGGACGCGCGAGCCGATCGGGGTGATGCAGACGTTCGGCGTAGCGCGCGACCTTGGCGCAAATGACGCCCGCGGTATAGCTGTTGTCGCGCGCGCCGGTGACCCGCCCAATCGTATCGGCCGCGAGCAGCTCGACTTCGAGCGCACAGGTACTGGGGCAATCATGCGGGCAGGTGGAATGCCCTTGACGCGGGTAAACTTCGGCAGCCATGCCCCGCATTTTGCAAGAATGCTCTAGCCGGCGCCAGACTAAACTGCCTTTATTTATAGTTTGTTTTCTATTAACCCGGCGACCATCGAAGCCGTAGACAGTTATTGGCTGCAAGGCGCGCTGCGATTTAGCGCGCTCTAGGGGCCCTGAATGCGGCATATATTGTCGCCGGGTTAATGATGCTAGAATTGCCGTCTTTCGAAACCACAGCAACCGGGGAAACTCATGAGCGCGGACGAAAAACAGCATTTCAAAACACGCGAAGTACGGGCCGGCGTCAGACCCGACCCGGTTACCGGCGCCATCCTGACACCGATTTACCAAACCACGACCTACGTCCAGGAATCGGTCGATCAATACCTCGCAAAAGGTTACTCCTACAGCCGCTCCGGCAATCCGACAGTCACCGCGCTGGAAGATAAAATTACCGCGCTCGAGGGCGGCGCCGGCAGTCTGTGTTTCGCCACCGGCATGGCCGCCACCAGTTGCACCATCATGGGCCTGGTCGGCAGCGGCGATCACGCCATCCTGTCGGACGTGGTCTATGGCGGCACCCACCGGGTGACGACCAAGGTATTGAATCGCTGGGGGCTTAGCTGCAGTTTTGTCGACACCTCCGACCCGGATAACATCAAACAGGCGATGCGCGACAATACCCGTTTGATTTTCACCGAATCGCCGGCCAACCCGACGCTCAAACTAACCGATATCGCCGCGGTTTCCGAGGTCGCGCAAGCCCACGGCATTCCCCACGTGGTCGACAATACCTTTCTAACACCGTTTTACCAACGCCCGCTGGAGCTGGGCGCGGATATCACGCTGCATAGCACCACCAAATTCATGGAGGGACATAATGTCAGCGTCGGCGGCTCGATCACCGCGGCAAACCAAGCGCTGCTCGAAAAAATCATGTTCGTGCGCAACTGCCTCGGCAGTAACATGACGCCGATGGTGGCGTTTTATACGCTGCAGGGCATCAAAACCATGAGTACCCGGATCGAAGCGCAGTCGGCGAATGCACTCAAAGTGGCGCGGTTTCTCGAGACTCATCCCAATGTCGACCAGGTTTGTTATCCCGGTCTGGAGTCTTTCCCGCAAAAGGAACTAGCCGAGCGCCAGGCCAGCGGCCACGGTTCGATGTTGTGGTTCGAGGTTCACGGCGGCGTCGCATCGGGCAAGAAATTGATGGACACATTACAGCTCTGGAGCCTGGCGGAAAACCTGGGTTCGGTAGAGTCGCTGGTGACCCACTCGGTTACCATGACCCATGCCGATATGCCGCGCGAGGAACGCATGGCCGCCGGCATCACCGATGGACTGGTGCGCCTGTCCGCCGGTCTGGAATCCGCGGAAGACTTGATTGCCGACCTGAAGCAGGCGCTGGACGGACTCTAAGCGGTTCGCCGCATGCTAATCTCCAGTATCGAAACCTTTGCCACGGAATATGTGGCGCTGGTGCGGCTGCGCACCGACGAGGGGGACGAAGGCTGGGGGCAGTTAGCGACCTATAACGCCGACCTTAGCGCCGAGGTCCTGCACCGCCAGGTCGCCTGCCACGTGCTCGGCATGCAAGCCAATGACATCGAGGCGGTAACCCAGCGCGTGCTCGAGCGCGAGCACAAGTTCCAGGGGACTTATTTGTATCGTGCGTTGTGCGGCGTCGATACCGCGCTGTGGGATATTCGCGGCAAACGCGCCGGCAAAAGCGTTAGCCGCCTGCTCGGCGGCAGGCGTAATGAGTTTCCGGTTTACGCCTCCAGCATGAAACGCGACATCTCCCCGCGGGCGGAAGCCGAGCGTATGCTCGCGCTCAAACAGGAACACGGCTACCGGGCGTTCAAGTTTCGCATTGCCGCCGAATGCGGGCGGGATGTCGATCAATGGCCGGGGCGCACCGAGGAAATCGTCGCAACCATGCGCGCGCAACTGGGCGACGAAGTGACGTTGATGGTCGACGCGAATAGCGGCTATACCCCGGAAAAGGCAATAGAGGTCGGGCGTATACTGGCCGATTTCGGCATCAGCCACTATGAAGAACCCTGCCCTTACTGGGAGCTCGAATGGACACGTCAGGTGACTGCGGCGCTCGATATCGACGTCGGCGGCGGCGAACAGGACAACAACCTGACTGTCTGGAAACAAATGATAGACAGCCATGTAGTCGACATCGTCCAGCCCGATATCTGCTACATGGGTGGCATTACACGTACGCTCGAGGTGGCCAATTACGCCAGACAGGCCGGAATTCCCTGCACCCTGCATTCCGCCAACCTGAGCCTGGTCACGCTGTTTTCCCTGCATTTCATGGCGGCTATCGAAAACGCCGGTAAATACGTCGAGTTTTCGATCGAAGGCAGCGACTATTATCCCTGGCAACAACATATTTTCAGCCCCGAATTCGAAATCAGGGACGGCAACGTGTTATTGTCTGACAAGCCCGGCTGGGGGGTCGAGGTCAATCCCGAGTGGATCGCGCTCAGCGAATACCGGGTCAGTTACAATAGATCCAGCTGCTAACTCCGACGATAGGAATTTACGATGGAAACTGTTAATTCTGTGCTCGAACTGATCGGCAACACGCCGATTCTCAAACTCAGCAAGTTCGATACCGGTCTCTGCGACCTGTATATTAAAATGGAATCCGAAAATCCGGGCGGCTCGATCAAGGACCGGATCGCGATCTGCATGATCGAAGCGGCGGAGAAAGAAGGCAAGATCGAGCCGGGCGGCACCATTATCGAAGCCACCGCGGGTAACACCGGTCTGGGACTGGGGCTGGTCGCGGCGCAGAAAGGTTATAAATTGATCTTGGTGATCCCGGACAAGATGAGCCCCGACAAGATACGCCATATCCGCGCCATGGGCGTAGATGTGCGATTGACGCGTTCCGACGTGCAAAAAGGACACCCGGAGTATTATCAGGATTACGCCAAGCGCCTTGCCAGCGAAATCCCAAATTCCTATTTTATCGACCAGTTTTCCAATCCTAACAATCCCAAGACCCATCAGATTGACACCGGCCCGGAAATCTTGCGCCAAATGGATGGCAAGCTCGATGCAGTCGTCGTGGGCGTCGGCTCGAGCGGCACGGTTACCGGTCTGGGGCAATATTTCCACGAAGTACTGCCGGCGCTCGAAATGATTGTTGCCGATCCGGTGGGATCGATTCTGGCGGAGACGATCAATACCGGTCATACGCCGAAGGCTGCTTCCTGGCTGGTCGAAGGCATCGGCGAGGATTTCATGCCGCCGATCTGCGATATCAGCCTGGTCAAGAAGGGTTACTCGATCAGCGACCGGGAAGCCTTTCGCAATCAGCGCGAACTACTACGCCGGGAAGGCATCATCGCCGGATCTTCCACCGGTACGCTATTAACGGCGGCGTTGCGCTACTGTCAGGAGCAAACCGAAGCAAAAACAGTGCTTACTTTCGCCTGTGATACCGGCAATAAGTATCTCAATAAATCGTTCAACGATTCCTGGCTCGCCGACCAGGGCTTACTGGAGCGCGAGAGCCATGGAGATTTACGCGATCTGATCGCGCGCCCGATGGATAGCGGCGACATGATCACCGTGACTTCGGAAGACAATCTGATAACGACCTATAAACGCATGCGTATGTTCGATGTGTCGCAACTGCCGGTGGTCGATGACGGTCACATTGTCGGCTTGATCGACGAATCCGATATTTTGCTGGGCATCTACGAAGACAAGGACAGCTTCCAGATGAAAGTCGCTGAAGTCATGGTGCGCGACCTCGAAATGGTGCCGCCGAGCGCGCGCATCGACGCCATCGTGAACCTATTTAAGGAGGATAAGATCGCGATCATCGCCGAAGACGGAAATTTTTACGGCTTGATTACGCAGATCGACCTCATCAACCACCTGCGTAAAGCAATGTTCTGATAGCGCAACACTCTGCCATCCGGTGCGTAAGCGCGGCGGCGGCGAGATAGGCGGGCTAGCGTTATGAGATTTACAGCGGTGGAGAAGCACCTAGCAGCCGTTCGGCGCAGTCATTTTGACTTCCACCTGAAAACATTATTAAATGCCGTGGCTAGAGTTGCCCGTTCCAGAATCAGCTAATTCACCCAGAGAACCCCGCAATGGATATTCAGCGCCTGCTCACCAGCCTTAGTCTCAAGATCATTATTCAGTTCGGCGTCGTGGTGAGCGCTGCGGTCTTGCTGATCGCATTGAATTTCCAGCTAATCTACCCATTTTATTTTGAAAATCAGCTGACCCATATCGGCATCACGATCAATGGCGCGATTCTGGGTCTGTTGATCCTCGGCCTCGGCAACATTCTGCTTAACCTGCTGCGTTACCGGCGCGAAGAGAGCGCGATCGCCCGCTTCGTCAAAAACGTCGAAGCCCTGAAACCCGATTTGATGGAGGGTTTAGCCGCCGATTCGATCGTGGCGATGCGGCATTCAACCCTGCAATCGATACAACACGCCAACGGTGAAATCAATCACAGCGCGTTGGCCGCGATGCTGAATGCGGACGAGTCCACGCGTTTCGGACTGATTCGATTTATCAATAATATCCTGATACTGACGGGTGTTTTCGGCACCATCGTGGCGCTATCGATCGCCCTGCTCGGCGCCTCCGACCTGATCGATTCGGCCGATGCCAGCTTGGGCGGCATGGGCCTGGTAATTCACGGCATGTCCACCGCGCTATCGACCACCATTACCGCCATCATTTCCTACGTCGTGTTCGGCTATTTTTATACCCGGCTGAACGACGTGCAAGCCCATTTTCTCAGCGGCGTAGAGCATTTAACCTCGGTTTACCTGTTGCCGAATTATATCAAGTCGAGCGATGATATCGTGCACAAGATGAGCGACTTGATCAAATCGGTGATCCACGCCGCCGACCGATTGCGCGCCACCCAGGATACTTATCACGACGCGGCGCTCAGCCTGCAACAGACCATATTCACCAACCAGCAACAGCTCGAAAACCTCGGCGCCGAACTGGAAGATATCAAATTGATTCTGCGCGAAGGCTTCCGTCTGCCGTCGAGCCAGCGCGGGTCCTAGTTTTCATGGATACGAGTTTTCCGCCAATCGGAGGCCACCACGCCGGAATTGGAGGTGAAAACAGCTTCTGGCCATCCTTTACCGACATCATGATGGTTATCACGCTGATTTTCCTGATGGCGACCAGCCTGCTAGTGGTGCGCAACTGGCAATTGGTGGCGGAACTGCAGGAAAGCATCGCCGCCGAGCGTATGGCGGTGCAAATAATCGAGTCGACTTCGCAAGAAAACGCCACCCTGGAAGAACGCCTCGCCAATGCCGAACAGAGTAATTCGATACTGCGGCTGCGGCTGCTGAAAAAAGACGAGGAACTCGAACTCGCGCAACAAGCGAATCGCGAGCAAGCGTCCAGCATCGCCACGCTGGAGCTGGCCAATAGCGAACTCGAAACCAGTTTACAGCAAACCCGCAGGCAACTGGATGCGGCGAACCTGGAAATCGACGCCGCGACCGCCCAGTATCGCGAGCTGGCGCAACAGATTGAGGTCCTCAACCAGCAGCTAGAGCAACAGAAACTCGCTGATGAACAAACCCGCCGGCAACTCGAGCAGCAGAAACTCGCCAGTGAACAAACCCGCCAACAGCTTGAGGAAGCGCGCACGCAAATTGGCGAATTGTCCGCCTCGAGCACGCAGCAGCAACAAAGCATCAGCCAACTTACCCAGGAAAGATCCCTGCTGAACCAGGAAATCGAAGCCTATAACCAGCAATTGCTGACCTTGAAGGGCGACTACGATACCGTCAAGTCCAAGTACGAGGAATTGATCAAACCGGCGCGCAGCGCCAGGGGTAAGTACATTGCCGAGGTTTATTACGTCAAGGGCCAGTCGGGTAAAATTATCCGTTACCGGCAGCCCGGCGATAAGGGTTACAGCCGCCTGAGTCTGGCGCAGGTCGAGCAACGCCTGGATAAGCTAAAACGCGAAAAGGGAGCGGATCTTTACGTCAAAATCATCATTCCGAAAGACAGCGGTTTGTCCTACAGCGAAGCCTGGCAATTCATGCGCACCCTGCTGGTCAAGTACGATTATTATTACCAGGAATGACACCCGTGTTACCCGATGCAGGCGATTGCCTATAACTCTGGAGACTGTTCAGAATTTTGTGTCAACGTAAAAACACTCGATCCATCAGATCACAGATCGAGTGCAGCATCAAGCCGGCCTTCAAAGAAGATGGCCAACTGCGATAGGGTCAGATTCCAA
>Ga0126334_10000114_pt1 | contig 27064 bp, 27 predicted proteins | sample InaspJWI49metaG_FD_94491 | JGI IMG/M metagenome (GOLD analysis project Ga0126334, IMG submission 94491) | Marine gutless worms symbiont microbial communities from Oahu, Hawaii - Inanidrilus sp. 2 OAHU.JWI-49 metaG | ecosystem: Host-associated > Annelida > Digestive system > Unclassified...
CAGGTCAACCTGTTCGAAAAACGGGAGCTGGTGGCACTATTACTCGGCGCACCACTGGATCAGAATCTACCCGATACTGGTCAGATGGTGCTAATTTGAAAGTTAACGGGACAGCAGTGGCATTTTGTACTAAATCAGGGTGGGTACGTAAAGTATAATATCGCCAAAAAAAAGGGTGCCTGGGCACCCTTTGCGAAAATAGTTGCCGACTACTTGCCGTAGCGCTGGCGAAACTTGTCGACTTGCTTGGCGGTTTGCAGGATGTGCTGCTTACCCGTGTAAAATGGATGTGACTGGCTCGAAATTTCCAGCTTCAGCAGCGGATATTCATTGCCGTCTTCCCATTGGATGGTTTCCCTGGTGGGCACTGTGGACTTCGTCAGGATTGCGAATTCAGATGAGATATCCTGGAATACGACGTCTCGGTATTCGGGGTGGATTCCTTGTTTCATTTTACTGTTGCTTTCTGGGCAAGGGCTAAAGGGCGCGAATTTTGACCTTTTAGCAGCAAAAGTGCAAGTGTTTTTTGGCCGGTAAACGGTCTTTTGCGACATCATTTAGAGATAACACTTAAAGTGTTTTGTAATTAAGATTTGATAATACTCTGAGCGCTTTATCGAGCCCGATTTTTATCCACATAAACTGTGGATAACTCTGTGCATAAACCTTTCGCTGCTGACGCAGAGCCAGTAAAACACTGGGCTCGGGTTAGATTAGTCAATTTTTAACCAAATTTAAATAAAAGTTAAAAATCAACGACTTATATAATAGGCAAATTTAGATGTTAAATTTTTATTAAAACTGCTTGACATTTTGATCGGCAGTTCACCCGTTGTGTATAATTATTCAGGCGCTCTCAAAAAAAGGTCTATTCTTGGCCGATTCGGGTTGCAAAAATAGTGCCTGTAATTCGTTTAAATGCCTGAATCCGAGTTCGGTCGGCTGTATTTTCGTGCCGTTGAATTCGATCAAGCCCTTACGGCGCGCCGTTTCCAGACCCGGTAGTAACAGATTTAGCGCTAAACCGGTATTGTCATGAAACAGGCTTGATTCGAAACCCTGTTTGAGTCGCAAGGCGTTGAGCATGAACTCGAAACACAGGTCGGCGGCGCCGAGTTCGGTTTCGCTGATAATGCTGTTGCAACCGGCCTGCTCGAGATAGCGACGCGGCTGGCGCTGACGGATGCGCCGGATCACCCGGTTCTCAGCGGCGAGCGTGATCTTGCCGTGCGCGCCGGCGCCGATACCGAGGTAATCGCCAAACCTCCAGTAGTTAAGGTTATGTTGCGATTCGCGACCCTCGCGGCAATAGGCCGAAACCTCGTACTGCCGGTATCCGTGTTGCGCCAGCAGCGCCTGACCGTCAACCTGTTGCGCGGTGCATAAATCGTTATCCGGCAGTTGCTCGGGTTTGCGGCTGTGGAATAGGGTGTTGGGCTCGATCGTCAGTTCGTAGTAAGAAATATGTTCGGGAGCCAGCGCGATTGCCTGCTCCAGGTCGGACCGTGCCGCGGCCTGGTTTTGCGCGGGCAGGGCGAACATCAGATCGAGATTGGTGTTTTCGAAACCCGCGGCGCGTGCGCTCACGAGGGCTTGTTGCGCTTGCTCCGCGTGGTGCACGCGCCCGAGGCGTTTAAGCTGACGATCGTCAAAACTTTGTACCCCGATCGATAGCCGATTGACGCCGGCCGCGCGATAACCGGCATAGTTGTCGGTGTCGGCGCTGCCGGGATTCGATTCGAGGGTGACTTCGATCGCCGGGGCCAGGTTGAGCAATGCATGCAGGCCCGAAAACAACCGGTCGATGGCTTCGGCGGAAAACAGCGATGGCGTGCCGCCGCCGATAAATATCGACTCGATACTGCGGCCCCAAATCAATGGCAAGTCTTGCTCGAGGTCATTGAGTAGGGCATCGACATAGGATTGCTCCGGAATGGCGCCGTCCACTTGGTAGGAATTGAAGTCGCAATAGGGACACTTCTGCTCGCACCAGGGCAGGTGGATGTAAAGCCCCAGCGGTGGATTACTGTTAAACATCCTGTTCGGTCAGCCGGCGTTTAAGTTCGTTCAGCGCCTTGCCGCGGTGGCTGAGCCGGTTCTTTTCGTCGCTGCTGAGTTGGGCGCTGGTACAGCCCAATTCGGGCAGATAAAAATAGGGGTCGTATCCGAAGCCGCCCTCGCCGGCCGGTTGCAGCTGGATCATGCCCTCCCAGCTGCCTTCGCAAATTAACGGCGCAGGATCTCCGGCATGGCGCATTAGCACGATAACCGCGCGGTAGCGGGCGCTGCGCTGTGCGGCCGGCACGGCGCGAAGCTTTTCCACCAACAGGGCATTGTTGGTCGCATCATCGGCGCCGCTGCCGGCGAAGCGCGCGCTGTAAACCCCGGGCGCGCCGTCGAGCGCGTCGACTTCGATACCGGAATCGTCGGCTAGCGCCGGAAGCTGAGTTAGTGCGGCGGCATGGCGCGCCTTGATAATCGCGTTTTCGACGAAGGTGGTGCCGGTTTCAGCGACTTCGGGTACATCGAATTCGGACTGGGGATGTAACGCGTAGCCGAGATCCTCGAGAATCCGCGCCAATTCGCGCAGTTTGCCGGCGTTACCCGATGCCAGAACCAGTTGCTTCATGGCTGTTGCTGCAACTCGAAAATACGATTGATACCCGCGCGCGCCAGCGCCAGCATGGCATTCAAGTCCTGGTCGGTGAATGCTGCCGCTTCGGCGGTGCCCTGGATTTCGATGAATCCGCCGTGACTGTTCATGACGATATTCATGTCGGTATCCGCCTCGGAATCTTCGGCATAATCGAGATCCAGCACCGGATTGCCCCGGTAGATGCCGACTGAAATTGCCGCCACCTGGCATTCGATCGGATTCTGCTCCAAATCTCCGGCATCGATCAAACCCCGAATCGCATCGGAGAGCGCAACCCACGCACCCGAGATCGATGCGGTGCGGGTACCGCCGTCGGCCTGGATGACGTCGCAGTCGACGGTGATGGTGCGCTCGCCGAGCTTTTTGGTATCGATACTGGCGCGCAAAGCGCGTCCGATGAGACGCTGGATTTCCATCGTGCGCCCTCCCTGTCGACCGGCGCTGGCTTCGCGGCGCATGCGATTGCCGGTCGAGCGCGGCAGCATGCCGTACTCCGCGGTTATCCAGCCGCTGCCCTTGCCGCGCAGAAACCCGGGTACCGAGTTTTCCACGGAGGCGGTGCAGATGACGCGGGTGTCGCCGCATTCGATCAAGACCGAACCGTCGGCGTGTTTGATGTAGTGGCGGGTGATGTTTATCGGTCTCAATTCATCCGCCGTTCGGGCACTGGGTCGCATCAGACAGTCTCCATAAAAAAGGCGCAATTATACGCATGCCGTGAGATGCAGGGTAAGCCGAATATTGCACCCGTCGGATGCCGGTCTTTGATATAGCCGGCCGGGTCGGTGAAAAAAAGTAGTATCAATCAAAAAGTAAGTCAATCTCCCTGTTAGCGGCGCCATATTCAGGTTAAGAGAAATCGCAAAATAGGCTATGATGCCGGCTGCAAACCAAGAGAATATCAACGTGATACGAAGCATGACCGCCTTTGCACGGGTTCAGGAAAGCAACGAGACCGGATCGATAGTCTGGGAAATACGTTCGGTTAATCATCGTTATCTCGAGCCCAATATCAAGCTGCCGGAGGATTTCAGGCACCTCGAGCCCGAGATTCGTAAATTGCTGGGAAAGTATCTGACGCGCGGCAAGGTCGACCTCGGATTGCGCTATAAGCTGGATCAGCAACCGCAGGGCGGGATAAAACTGAATCAGGATATTGTCTTGAACCTACGTGAAGTCGAGCAACAGGTTTTGAACATCGTGCACGAAGGCAGCAAGTTGTCTGTGGCCGACATCCTCGGTTGGCCTGGCGTAATTTCCGATACCGAACAAGATTTCACGTCGCTCAACAAGCTTGCCCTGTCGAGCCTCAAGACCGCTCTGGGGCAGCTGCAGCAGAGTCGGGAAACCGAAGGCAGCGCGCTCGATGAACTGATTCGCAGCCGCTGCGCTCAGATCAACGCTATCGTGGCCGAGCTGCGTAAACATCGCCCTGAAATGATGACTGCGCTGCGCGAGAAGTGGGAGGCGAATCTGGATGAGAAGCTCAAGCAGTGGCGCGAAACGGCGAGTGAAAACCGGCTCGAACAGGAGTTGGTCGTGCTTGCACAAAAGCTAGATGTCGACGAGGAGTTGGATCGGCTCGACACTCATGTGGCCGAGGTAGGCAACGTACTCGAGCGGGACGAAGCGGTCGGACGCCGTCTCGATTTCCTGATGCAGGAACTCAATCGAGAGGCGAACACGCTGGGCTCCAAGTCACAAGATAGTCTGACGACACAACAGGCAATCGATTTGAAGGTGCTGATCGAACAAATGCGGGAACAGGTGCAAAATATCGAATAGCCCCAAGCGCTGGTTATGAAACTCAATATTTCAAGCTTTAGCATCATGCTGGTGGCGGGGCTCACGCTGTTGATGTTTCTGCTTTGGAGCCTGTCGCTAATGGTGCTGGTCGATCGTCACAACCTCCAGAATTCAGCCAGCTACCGGCAAGATTTACTACGCCAGGTGCTGCAATTGCAGCAGAAACAGCGCTTATGGCTGCAATCCCAGTATCACCTACTCAATACGCTGGTCGAGTCACCCGGCGAGCCTCGCAATTTTCAAAGCTTTCTATGGGGTTACTATCAACGCAATCCCAATATCTGGGCTGTCAACCTGATCGAATTCGACGCCCGCGGAAATCCGCTTACCAGGTCCGGCAAACCGGGATGTTTTCAGCCCGGACAAATATGGCGCGATGATTTCGACGACAAACTGCTACCTGGCATTACCAGCTGCCGGATCGACGACAAGGCGCTGCTGGAGATTGCCGGACCCGTGGTGATAGACGGTAATGCAAACCTGTTGCTGGTCAGCATGGATTACTTCGATTTTCTCAATGATTTTTCCGACCTGTCCGGACGCCGACTACAGCCTGCGGCCAGGTCAGAGCGCGGCATCCAATATCACGAGTATGGCCTCGATAACGATGGCGCCGCCCGGGTTATTATCCCGCTGGGAGATGCCGCCTCGGTATTCGGTGAGCTGCACCTGAGCCTGCAGCCGATGTCATTCTGGCAAGTATTCGAACGCCAGTTTGCGATGGTGCTGGCGATTTTGGTTGCCGCGGCAATAGGGGTGTTATTCCTGCTGCACTTGAATGTGATCCGGCCGTTACTCGAACTCGCGGAAAGAATGCGGCTTGCGGCCAACAGCCTGCAACAGGCCAGCGCCAATCACCGGGCCGAGGTCAAGCCCGGACTGCAAGTAATGCGGGATTACTTCGACGTATTGCAGAAAATGGCCAAACGCGATCCGGTCACCGGGCTCCACAATCGCCTCATTTTCGAAGACCGATTGTTGCAGGCGATTCGCGAGGGTAAACGCAGCGGACGCCGTTACGCCCTGGTAATGATCGACTTGCGCGGCCTAGACGAACTTGCATTGCAGCGCGGCCACTTCATCGTCGACGTTTTACTCAGGCAGGTAGCCGACGGTTTGCGGGAATCGCTGCGCGAGAGCGATCACGTGGCGCGCTTCGAAAGAAATCTGTTTGCCTTGTTGCTGGAAGTGCAGCAACGCGATCAACTCAATACCCTAATTGAAAAAATCTACCTTTCGGTGGTAAAGCACTATCAGATTTTTGGCAGGGAAATCGAACTCAGCGCCTTGTTTGGCGTAGCCATTTATCCCGAGCATGCGATCGAAGCGGGAGATTTGTATCAAAACGCCAGCGACGCGCTGGTCCGGGCCGAGTCCAGCGACTGGCCGATTCAGTTTTTCCGCGACGCCGATGCCGGCATCGATACTTCGGGATTTACCATGATCCAGTCGTTGCGGCGTGCGATCGAGAGCGATGAATTGAAACTGGTATATCAACCGGTGGTGGATCTCGAGACTTATCAAACGGTTTATCTCGAGGCCCTGTTGCGCTGGAAAGATCCGGAAAAGCACGAGATGCCGATCGATAGCACCATCCGTCTGGCGGAACAGAACCGTTTGATCAAACCCTTAAGCAACTGGATTATCGAATCCGCCTGCCGCTTCGTCAGTGAATTTCAGCTCAAGGATATTGCGGTCGGCATTAATCTGTCGATGATCGATTTGCACGATCGCCGCCTACCCGAACGCATCGAAACCTATTTAAAGCGTCATCGGGTCAAGCCCGAACAAATTGTGATCGAAATTACCGAGGGACAAATCATGCAAGATCCCGACGAGGTGGTCGAAGTGCTCGTGCATCTTGGAGCGATGGGCTTGTCGTTGTCGATCGACGACTTCGGTACCGGGCAGGCATCGCTGACTTATTTGAAAGAACTGCCAGTGGGAAAACTGAAAATCGATCAATCCTTCGTGCGCGATATGGCCACTAGTCCCGATGACCGGCTAATCGTCAGGGCGACTATCGAGCTGGCGCATACGCTCGATCTAAAAGTGGTCGCCGAGGGTGTGGAAACGCTCGCCGCCTGCGATTTGCTGGCTGAAATGGATTGCGATTACGTGCAGGGCTATTACGTCAGCCGTCCGCTCGAAGCGGAGCAGGTTGCCGCCTGGTACGAGACCTCGGTTAAACCAGACCTCGCTCGGAAAGGCAGGTAACCCCGTCCCCGACAATCACGTGATCGAGCACGCGAATATCGACCAGCGCCAGCGCCGCGCGCAAATTCTCGGTAATGCGGATATCCGCTTGGCTGGGTTCGCATACGCCCGACGGGTGATTATGCGCCAGGATTACGGCCGCCGCGTTGTCGAAAAGCGCCTGCTTGACCACTTCGCGCGGATAAACGCTGGCGCCGTCGATGGTGCCGCGGAACAGTTCGCGAAAAGCGATGACGCGATTGCGATTGTCGAGCATCAGGCAGGCAAAAACCTCGTAGTCGTAGTCACGCAAACGCGCCCGCAAGAAGTTCATGGTTTGCGCCGGCCGGGTCAGGCAATCATCGTGCTGGAGGTGTTCAGCCAAGTGTCTGCGGGCGACCTCCAAGGTGGCTTGCAACTGTACAAACTTGGCCATACCTAAACCCTTGACGCGGCAAAAGGCTTTCGCGTCGGCATCGAGAATGCCTCGTAATGAGCCGAAATCGAGCAGCATCTGCCGCGCCAGGTCGACCGCGGAGCGTCCGGCGTAACCGGTGCGCAGGAATATCGCCAGCAATTCGGCGTCCGACAGCGCTCCGGCGCCACGATTGATGAGTTTTTCACGGGGTCTTTCGGCGCTGGGCCAATGTGAGATTGCCATGGGTATTCCTTTACCTAATGTCCTCAAGCGCTAAAATAGTTTAAATGCAAGCACTCGGCAACAAAAAAATCTTACTCGGAATTACCGGCGGCATTGCCGCCTACAAGTCCGCCGAACTGGTACGGTTGTTAACCAAGGCCGGCGCTGAAGTACGGGTCGTAATGACACCGTCGGCGCAAAAATTTGTGCAACCGCTGACCTATCAGGCCCTGAGCGGACATCGCGTTTATATCGATTTGTTCGATGCCGAAGCCGAATCGGCGATGGATCATATCGAGCTGGCGCGTTGGTGCGATCTGCTACTGGTGGCCCCGGCGTCGGCGGATTTTCTCGGCAAGATGAACGCCGGTTATGCCGATAATCTGTTACTGACATTATGCCTTGCAAGCAAACAAACGGTAGCGGTGGCGCCGGCGATGAACCAGCAAATGTTCGCCAATCCTGCGATGCAGGAAAATATCAAACAGCTGGGTGCAAAAAACGTATTGCTATGGGGGCCGGCCGAGGGCGACCAGGCCTGCGGTGACGTCGGACCCGGTCGGATGCTCGAGGCGCAGCAGTTGTGCGATAAGGTGGCGCAGCACTTAAGCCCGGGACGGTTTGCCGGCGTTAAGCTACTGCTAACCGCGGGCCCGACGCGAGAAGCAATCGACCCGGTGCGCTACATCAGTAATCGCAGTTCGGGCAAGATGGGTTATGCCATCGCCACGGCGGCGTTCGAGCAGGGCGCCAGCGTCACTCTGGTAAGCGGTCCGGTCGCATTGGCCGCGCCCGCAGGGGTGAACGTGATTGCTGTCGAGTCGGCGCAGCAAATGCACGATGCGGTGATGCAGCGGGCTGCAGACAGCGATGTTTTTGTCGCCTGCGCCGCGGTCTCCGATTATCGCGTCGACCAGGCCGCCGATCAAAAGATTAAGAAATCATCCGACATCCTATCGTTGCGGCTGATTTTAAACACCGATATCCTGGCCGCGGTCAGCGCGCTCGAGCAGCGTCCTTTCTGCGTCGGGTTTGCCGCGGAAACCCAGGATGTCGAACGCTATGCGCTCGATAAATTGAAACAGAAAGACCTGGATATGATCGCCGCCAATCAGGTTGGCGGCGGCGATAGCGGTTTCGAAACCGACTTCAATCAGCTCGAGGTATTCTGGCGCGGCGGTCGGCATGCCATCGAGCATGCGAGCAAAGCCGAAGTCGCGAAACAGCTTATCGATTTGATCGCCGAGCGCTATACTTGCGCGCGTTCTTAATCAAGTACGGCGAGATATGAGCGTTAAAAAAAGCCACGTTGCGGAAATTCTGATCGAGGCCTTGCCCTATATTCAAGCGCTTGACCGCAAGACCGTGGTCATCAAATTTGGCGGCAACGCGATGGTTGACGAAGCCCTCAAAAGCAGCTTCGCGCGGGATATCGTGCTGTTGAAACAGGTCGGCGTCAACCCGGTAATCGTACACGGCGGCGGACCGCAAATCGGCAAACTGCTCGAGCAGATCGGCAAAAAAAGCCGGTTTATCGAGGGCATGCGCGTCACCGACGATGAAACCATGGATGTTGTCGAAATGGTGTTGGGCGGGCAGGTGAACAAACAAATCGTCGCGCTGATCAATCGTCACGGCGGCCGCGCGGTCGGTCTTACCGGCAAGGATGGCGGTCTGATCAGCGCCCGCAAGATGAAACTGGGCGGTAGTGATTCGAAAGCCAACGATCTGGGCCAGGTCGGCGAAGTCGATGCCATCGATCCGGCCGTGGTCCGCATGCTGGATGACGACGGCTTTATTCCGGTCATCGCGCCGATCGGCGTCGGCAGCGACGGCTCGTCTTACAATATCAATGCCGATCTGGTGGCCGGCGAACTTTCCAAGGTGCTCGGCGCCGAAAAATTATTGTTGCTGACCAATACCCCGGGCGTGCTCGATCCCGAGGGTCAATTGTTGACCGGGCTAAGTGCGGAACAAACCGAACGCCTGATCGCCGATGGCATTATCCACGGAGGCATGTTGCCGAAAGTTCGCTGCGCGCTGGATGCGGTCAAGGCGGGGGTCGGCACCAGCCAGATTATCGATGGACGGGTTAAACATTCGGTCTTGCTGGAGTTGCTGACCGATAGCGGGGTGGGCACGCTGATCAGGCGCGATGCCGGCGATTGACTCGCCGGGTTAATTCTTGTTTTCCGCGGATTTGAGTTCGCGGAATCGGATCAGATCGATTTCGAACTGTTCGTTAATGCGGTCTTTCTCTTCAATCTTTAACAACATCTGATCGGTGCGGTTTTCGATTTTACGGGTGAAGTGTTCGATTTTCTGCGCCAGGCCGCCGGGTATTTCCTTGCCCTGCGAACTGTAATTCTGCTCGGCATTGGTTTCAAGTTCCCGCAATGTCGTTTGGGTCGTAGTGATGCTCTTGTTAATCAGCTGAATCACCGAGTCGAGCACTTCGATGCGATCATCACGCGCCAGCGTCAGTTCCTTTTCGGAGCTGAAGGTAAGCAGCAGCACCTTGTCCTTTTTATCCTGCACCACCTTTAACTTGGCATCTTCCTTCGCCTGTTCCTCCGCCTTGCGCTTGGCTTCGGCCTCGGCGGCTATTTCTTCGTCCGATCTGGCGGCTTCCGTGGTGGTCACCACCACGCCCCGCGAATTCAACTGCTGGTGTTTCTTTTTTGCCTGTTTTGCCGGTAATCGATCGCTATAGCGAACCTGTCCGTTTTCATCGATCCATTTATACATCGCCGCCGCGGAAGCGGATCCTGCAGCCATGCACAGAGCCGCTGCCACTACCGGAACCGGAAACTTCTTTAAATAAAGGTATAAATACTTAACAACTACAAGCACAGTGTCGATTCGTCCTTGACCGAAAACGGTCTCTCAGAGCGTATCAAGCATAATAGTTTATTTATTGTGATTTTTCATTAAATTAGCCGTTACTGACGGCTGAGTAAACTGGCCACCGGTGTATGCAAAGCTTGCAGATATTGCTCGCTGCCGGGCGAGGTTACCAGCACCGCGACACCGACTCGCTCGGGGTTCCATTCCGGATCGATGGCGATGCGATGGCGATTATCGGGCTGCAGGCTTTTCGCGTTACTCATGTAGCGCACAACCTGTTGATGATCGAGGGTTTCACCCGAATTTTCACCGCGCTTGACCTGGGTCGATAAATCGTTTTCATATACCAGGTAGCGCAGGCGGGCCGGTCCGACATCGTCGCGCGTGGCGGCTGTATGCAGATCAATTACCAGGCTGCTTTGTTCTTTGGCGACACGTAGTTCGAGCTTCAATGGCGCCGGTTGTTCGTTGCTCTGCTGTATCTTTTCGAGGATATTACCACTGCCCCGCGCCTCTATGCCGTTGACGAAAAACTCGGGGGTATAGATCGTACGCTGTCGATTGTTTGCCCCCAGTTGGCGTTGCCGGCTGGTGTAAGCGGAACTCGCGAAGCGATCTTTCCAGCCCAGATAATCCCAATAGTCGACATGGAAGGCCAACGCCAGCACGTCGAGATCTTCCCTGGGTATTTCCACCAGCTTGGAGAGCCAGCGATCGGCCGGCGGGCAGCTGCTGCAACCCTCGGAGGTGTAAAGTTCAACTACCGCGGTCTGTTTGTCGCCGCTGCTAACCACAATGGGTTCGCCGGCGAAAACCGGTAGAGAAAACAGACTGGCTATCAGGAGAATACGAAACATTTGGCACCCGTTTGTTTTTAGCACAAACCTAATAGACTCGGTTGGGCCGCCCGAGTTCAGTCGATACCATACTGGGCGCGGTAGGACTCGATCGCGGTCCGACGCTCGCTGTCGCCGCTGGTTTCGAGAAATTCGAGGATGTGATCGAGTTGGATGATGGAAACGACCCTGAGTCCGCGCTGCTCGAGTTCCTGTATCGCCGACCGCTCGCCGAGGCCTACTTCCTGACGATCGAGCGCAATCGTCACCGCGCAGGCCTCGGCGCCGAGTGCTTCGATTAATGCAATCGATTCGCGAATCGCGGTGCCGGCGGTAATCACGTCGTCGATAATCATGACGCGCCCCGCTATATCGGCGCCAACGATGTTGCCGCCCTCGCCGTGATCCTTGGCTTCTTTGCGGTTAAACGCATAAGGCAGGTCGCGCCCGTGCAACTGGAATAGCGCGCTCGCGGTGATTGCCGCCAGCGGAATGCCTTTGTAGGCGGGCCCGAACAACAAGTCGAATTCGATGCCGGAGTGCTGGATTGCGGCGGCGTAAAATTCGGCGAGCGCGGCGAGATCGGCGCCGCGGTTGAAAATACCCGCGTTAAAGAAATAAGGGCTGATGCGTCCGGATTTCAGCGTGAATTCGCCGAACTTGAGGGCGCCGCGCTGCAGGCAGTATTCGACGAAACAGGTTTGATAGGTGTGCATGCGGGAATCGTTGTTAGCCGGTTATCTCAAGTCATGTATCATATCGCCAGATTTTATTATTGGTAGCAATTTCAGATGCGCGTGATTTCAATCAACACCAACGGCATTCGGGCGGCGGCGCGTAAGGGTTTTTTCGACTGGCTACCGCGCCAGCGTGCGGATTTTGTCTGCGTGCAGGAGACCAAGGCTCAGGTCGATCAGCTCGATCAGCCGATATTTCATCCAAAGAACCATCACTGCAGTTATTTCGATGCACTCAAAAAAGGCTATTCCGGCACCGCGATTTACAGTAAGCACGAACCGCTGCAAGTGATCCGCGGCTTCGGTGAGTCCGAATTCGATAATGAAGGGCGTTATCTCGAATACCGATTCCGCAATTTGTCGATTATCTCGCTTTACGCGCCGTCGGGTTCCTCCGGCGACCATCGCCAGGAATCAAAATGGCGCTTTCTCGACAGCTTTGTCCTGCATTTGCAATCGCTGCGTCGCAAACGCCGCGAGTTCATCGTCTGCGGTGACTGGAACATCGCGCATCAGAATATCGATTTGAAAAATTGGCGCTCTAATCAGAAAAATTCGGGCTTTCTACCGGAAGAACGCGCCTGGCTTAGCGACCTGTTCGAGCGCGTCGGATATATCGATGCGTTTCGGGTCGTCGATACCCGCGCCGAGCAGTACACCTGGTGGTCGAACCGCGGTCATTCCTGGGATAAGAACGTGGGCTGGCGTATCGATTATCAAATCGTCACACCGGGGCTAAAGGACAAAATCAAAAAAGCGCGTATTTATCGCGAGCGTCGATTTTCCGACCACGCGCCCCTGATCATGGACTACGATCTGGAGTTGATGCCCTAGTGTCGCCGGTTGTGGATAACTGGCTCGACTCGTTGAAATTATTTTGCCATCGGCGAGTGATTACGATGCTATTCCTCGGTTTTTCCTCCGGCGTGCCGCTGCTGCTGATATTTTCCTCGCTGAGCCTGTGGTTGCGCGAAGCCGGCGTCGATCGCGCGGTGGTCACCTATTTCAGCTGGGCCGCACTCGGATACTCGTTCAAGTTCGTCTGGGCGCCGCTGGTCGACCAGTTGCCGCTGCCGTTGCTAACGCGAATGCTGGGGCGGCGTCGCGCCTGGATGCTGATCGCGCAGCTGGCGATTGCCAGCGCGATCCTGCTAATGGCCTCGATCAATCCGCAGGCCGGCGAATCCAGCCTGACCCTGATGGCACTGGCGGCGGTATTACTCGGATTTTCGGCGGCGACCCAGGACATAGTCATCGACGCTTATCGGATCGAATCCGCCGAAGCCGATTTGCAGGCGATGATGTCCGCGACCTATATCGTCGGTTATCGACTCGCCATGCTGGCTACGGGTGCAGGCTCGCTGTATCTGGCAGAAGGATTTGGCAGCACCAACGAACTCTATAATTTCGAGGCCTGGCAGGCCACCTACTCGATCATGGCGGGCGCGATGTCGGTAGGTATCCTGACCACTCTCCTAATCGGAGAGCCCGAGCGCGGCATTTCGAAATCCTATCTCGAATCGACCGGGGAGTATGCGCGCTTCTTGCTTTTGTTTGCGCTCGCGATCGCCGGATTCATCGGCTCTTATACGCTGTCCAGCGATACGGTCGTTGCGGCGAAACGCGCCTTCGGCGATCTGCTGGGGAACCCGATTCTGGCGGCGACGTTGCTGGAGGCTTTGCGGCTGGCAAGCGCCCTGGCGGTCGCATGGCTGCTGGCGGTCATATTGGTCAGGATGCATGTAGTGCGTTACGAAATGGTGGATCGAACCTATGTCGCGCCGATTCGTGACTTTTTTCAACGCTATGGCTGGACCTTTGCCTGGCTGTTGCTGGCGCTGGTCGGTCTCTACCGGATATCCGATATCGTACTTGGCGTCATTTCCAACGTGTTTTATCAGGACCTCGGGTTTGAAAAGTCGGAGATCGCCCGAGTGGTTATCGTTTTCGGTATCCTGATGACGATCATCGGCGGTCTGGTCGGCGGCTTGCTGGCCGCCCGTATCGGCGTCATTCGCATTCTGCTGTTGGGCGGGGTACTGGCGGCGGCAACCAACCTGCTGTTCATGCTGCTCGCCGGGATCGGCGACGACCTGTTCTGGTTTTATGTCGTTATTTCAGCGGATAATCTGTCGGCGGGAATCGCCAGTGCCGCTTTTGTCGCCTTTTTATCGAGTCTGACCAACGTGTCATTTACTGCGATGCAATACGCAATTTTCAGTTCCCTGATGACCCTGATTCCCAAGTCCCTGGGGGGTTACTCGGGGTCGATGGTGAACGCGATCGGTTATCCGAATTTTTTCCTGCTGACGGCAATTCTCGGCTTGCCGGTACTGCTGTTAATCGTGCTGGCGGCGAGGCGATTCGATATTCAGGATCGAGGCGGCTGATAACCCGACCCCATATATTGCCGCCGGGTAACGCGCCGATTTGTTGTATTATATGCACACCACAAGAATATTTGAAAAACCATGAGTAAATCAGAACAATTGTTTGAGCAGGCGCGCGCGGTAATTCCCGGTGGCGTCAATTCACCGGTACGCGCTTATGCCGCGGTCGGCGGCACGCCGCCTTTTATCGATAGTGCCGAGGGCGCTTACCTGATCGATGTCGATGGCAAGCGTTACATCGACTATGTCGGTTCCTGGGGACCGATGATTACCGGTCACGCCCATCCTGAAATTATTGCCGCAGTCGGTGAAGTTGTGCAAAAAGGGCTTAGCTTCGGTGCGCCCTGCGCGCTGGAGGTGGAGCTGGCACAAAAAATTTGCGATAGCATGCCGAATATCGACCTGGTGCGCATGACCTGTTCCGGTACCGAGGCGACCATGAGCGCTATCCGCTTGGCGCGCGGATTTACCGGACGTGACAAAATCATCAAGTTTGAAGGCTGTTACCACGGCCATGCCGATTCGCTGTTGGTTAAGGCCGGATCGGGCGCTCTGACCCTGGGAGTACCGAGTTCACCCGGCGTTCCGGCGGCGTTGGCCGATCACACGGTGACGCTGGAATACAATAACAGCGAACAGCTGCGCCAGGCCTTTGCCGAAATCGGCAACGAAGTTGCCTGCGTGATTGTCGAGCCGGTTGCCGGCAACATGAATTGCGTGCCGCCGGTTGCGGGTTTTTTGCAAACCCTGCGCGCCTGTTGCGATGAGTCGTCCAGCCTGTTGATTTTCGACGAAGTGATGACCGGATTCCGGGTGGGGCTTGGCGGCGCGCAGGAGCGTTACGGCATTGTTCCGGATTTGACTACCCTGGGCAAGGTTATCGGCGGCGGCATGCCGGTGGGCGCGTTTGGCGGACGGCGGGAAATCATGGAGCATATCTCACCGCTAGGCCCGGTTTACCAGGCAGGCACTTTGTCCGGTAACCCGGTGGCAATGGCGGCCGGATTGAAGAATCTCGAAATCATTTCTCGTCCCGGCTTTTTTGAAGAGCTGACGCTGCGCACGACACAGTTGGTGGACGGCCTGCTGGCTGCCGCCGAAGCGAACGATGTGGAGCTGCGCGCCAATCAGGTCGGCGCGATGTTCGGGCTCTTTTTTACCGATCAGTCCGAGGTAACGAGCTTCCGAGAAGTCAGTGCCTGCGAGGTGGATCGTTTCTGCAAATTTTTCCATGGCATGCTCAAGCGCGGCGTCAATCTGGCGCCGTCAGCCTATGAAGCGGGTTTCGTCAGCGCCATGCACGGCGCGGCTGAAATCGAACAAACCATCGAAGCCGCGGCCGCTACTTTCGCCGAACTCTAATAAAGATGTTTAATTTCGGGTCAGAGTAAAAACTAAAATAGTTTTTACTCTGACCCAGAATTATTTGTTAGAGGCCGAGCATGCCCTTTTTTAGCTTCTTGTCGGCCGGATGATTGCCGAGCCAGATTTCGAGTAACGCGTTTTTGAAGTCTTCGCCCGGGATCATGCCCAGTTCTTTTTGATTTCGGGTGATACGGACGCCCTGCTGTGGCAGATAATCGAAAGCGTACCGTTCCTTGGCGACAACGCTGCTATCGAAATACTGGTAAAACTCGTCGATACGCGTCCGCAGCCGCTCCAGGATTTCCGCACTCTGGTTTTTTTCGAAGCCTTCGCGCCAGGCCTCGATCAATTTTTTCTGGTCGACTTCCTTATATACGAAATCCAGCTGTACTCGCCAAGGCCCGGGTCGAGACAGTATTTCAGCGACGTCACTAGACTTGCTCGGCAGGTATAGCGCGCCGACATAGACGTCTACCCAGAATTTTTCCCGCAGGCCGATGCCGTTAAGCAGCAAGCTGTCGCCGTTCGGCGTCGTGATTTCGTCATCGACAAAAACACCCGAAAGCTCGGCCGCGGTGGCGAACATGCTGACCAGGCTTAAACATCCGGCAAATATTATTTTTTTCATTTCCGTTGGCTCCTTGAAGACTGACCTCAAGGCAGTTTAAGCCTGCCCACCGGGAAATGGAACCCTGCGCTGGTGGCGATTCCCGGTTGACTGGCGTGCTTACTGGTTGGCGGCTTCGGGTTTGACGTATTGAATGACGCCCAGTCGAATCAGCTCGGCGTGCAGGATTATGGCGCGCTCGCTGCAATCCGGTATCTCGAGCAGGCGCTGTTTCAGCGTGACTTCCAGCGGCAGCAGGTAAATCAACTGATAGAGAATATCGCAAAAAGGCTGGTCGGTTGTGCCAATTCGGCCTTCCTGGGCGCTGATGTGATCGAGTAGTTCATGCATGTAGTGGAATTGTTCGGGAATCTCCCGGGTATTGCTTTCCCCGAGTATCTTGACCTCGGCGATGGTCAGGCCATCCGGCTGCGTGCCGGTGGTCAGAATCTCGAAACGTTCGATGCCGAGTGCAGTGATTCCGAGCAAGCCGTCGGCACGGTGTTCCCAGTCGCTAATCGTGACGCTGGTGCCGACGGAGTAGATTTCGGAATCGACTCCGGTTTCCTCGCCATCGTGAATCAGGACGACACCAAAACCGCTATTCTCGCGCATGCAGGTTGCGACCATGTCGAGGTAGCGGGGTTCGAAGACTTTTAATCCCAGCGTATTGCCTGGCAGCAATACGGTTTTTAGCGGAAAAAGTGGTATTTCGGCCATTGTCGTGTCGTCTTTGTTAGAGGCCCCAGCGTGGTGACAGGTCGTTATCGATGTCGAGCTGATCGAGAATGCGGGCGACAATGAAATCAACCAGTTCGGATACCTGGTTGACGCCGTGGTAAAACCCGGGGTTAGGGGGCAATATAACCACGCCGAGGCGCGACAACTTGAGCATGTTTTCCAGGTGGATGCTGGAGAAAGGCGTTTCCCTGGGGACTAGAATCAGAGTCTTGCGCTCTTTGATCGCGACATCGGCGGCGCGGTGGATCAGGTTATCGCTACTGCCGACCGCGATCGATGCCAGGCTGCCCATGCTGCAGGGACAAACCACCATCGCGTCCGCAACCGATGAGCCGCTTGCCGGCGGCGCGGTCCACTGATCCTTCGAATAAACGCTGATCAATGCCGGGTCGGCATCGAAGTAGTCGGCAAACTGCTGTCGCATTTTTTGCGGGGAGCCCGACAGTTTCAACTCGGTTTCCATCCCCAGCACGATTTGTCCCGGTTGCGAAGTTATAAATTGCACTCGAATATTTCGCAGCAGGCAACACTCGAACAGGCGCAGCATGTATTCTGCGCCCGAGGCTCCGGTCATCGCCAGAGTAATGATTCCGGGTTTCATGAATCTGAGATGACTATTTCGGCTTCAACCAGTTTATCGGTGGCCTGTGACAGGCGGGTGATCAGATTTTCCAGAAAGATTCGGTAGTATCGCAACTGCGTTTCGGTGGAAGCCTGCTCCATTAGCGATGTGTTGACACACATTAACGAGACTTCGGTGCGCGCAACAATGGTGGCATTACGCGGTTGCCGAGTCAAAAATGCGATTTCGCCGAAGCAATCGCCTTGCTTCATCATTCCGACGACCCTTTTATTCTTGACCACTTCGACACCGCCCTTGGCGATGATATAGAACGCGGTTTCCTGCTCACCCTCGGTGACGATCACTTCGCCTTTTTCGAATTCCTTCCATTCGCTGGCATTCACGACCTCGGTGATCTGTGCGTCGCTGAAATCTTTGAAGAAGGCGAGATAGCGCAAGGTTTTCCATTTTTCCTGCATATCGATGCGTTCACCGACGCCGCGCAAGCGGCCGAAGGCGTTACTCAAGTCCTTCGCCAGCGTGTAGGCGGATTCGTAGCGGTTGTAGATGATTTTTTGCATCGCTTTTTCAACGATGGCGGCGATATGTTCCGGGACCTCCGGATTGACTTCCATCACCGGTTCCGGTTCGAGATTGCTGATCTTGTAGATCAGTGATTCCAGGCTGCCCGCCTTGTAGGGAGTTCTTTTTGCCAGCAAGGCGTACATTACTGCACCCAGCGAATAGATATCCGACTGTGCAACCAGGCGCTTTTCCTCGGATAATTGCTCGGGCGGCATATACATCGGCGATCCCTGCACTTCGGTATCGTGGCCCTCGAAGCCGACATCGACGTGAGCGATGCTGAAGTCCATTATTTTCACTTCGCCATCGTTACTGAGCATGATGTTACCGGGTTTCAGGTCGCGATGGATGATGCCTTCCCGGTGCACGTAGTCGAGGCCCTTGGCGCACTGGTAGATGACATCGACTATCTGGTTAGGGGTCAGCGACTTGCCGCCGGTAACGTATTCTTGCAAGGTTAACCCGTCGACGAATTCCATGACGATATAATTGAGATCGGCTTCCTGTCCGGCATCGTACACGCTGATCACCGATGGGTGGTGCATGCGCCCCGCGCTGTACACTTCGGAAAAAAACGCTTCGCGCAGCTTCTGTCTGGTTGCCGGGTCCAGGTTACTGGCGGAATGCGCCACCTTGATCGCGACGGTACGTTGGACGAAGGGATCAAAGGCTTCGTAGACGACGCCCATCGCCCCGCGACCGATGCGGCGTTTGATCTCATACTTGGCTATTTTGGTAGGTCTTTGTGATTTGTCAGACATGCTCGAAGTCTAGTTTTGCAAGGCACTTACAAGGCGATGATGAATATTATCAAAACCGCCGTTACTCATGATAACGATTTGATCCCCCGACTGACAATTGCGCGCTAAGTAATCGACGATCTGTTGAGAATCGTGTTTTATCTCTACTATTGTAGGTGCAGATTGAGCCATTTTCTCGATATCCCACTGCAAATCGGGATTATCGCGCAGCAAAATCAGATCCGCGGCGGCGAACGACCGACCGAGTTGGTCCGTGTGTGCACCCATTTTCATGGTGTTCGAGCGAATCTCCAAAACCCCGATCAAGCGGCCGTCGCTGGCGCCCTTGAGCGCCTCCAGCGTGAGCGCGATGGCCGTCGGGTGGTGCGCGAAGTCATCGATAATCCGCACCCCGTTAATCTCGGCGATTACTTCCTGGCGACGCTTGACGCCGGTGAATCGGCTCAGGGCCTGGAGCGAGGTTTCGACCGACACCCCGGCATGTTGTGCCGCGACGATCGCGGCGCTCGCGTTTAGCGCGTTGAATTGCCCGGATTGCGACAGCTCGAGCGGGTAGTCCTTTGCCGTCGCTTTTTGGTGCAGCCGGTACTGCGAGTCGAGGAAAAAATCGGCTCCCGAATCGCGCCTGGAGAAGCCCAGGCGCTCACTCCAGCAGCCCATTTCCAGGACCGCCTGCAACTCGGCGTCGTCCTGGTTGAAGACGATTAGCGCCGATGCCGGCAGCGTTCGCACCAGATGATGGAATTGGCGTTTGATCGCATCGAGATTGTCGAATATATCGGCATGGTCGAATTCGAGATTATTCAGGATTAGCGTCCGCGGATGGTAGTGGATGAACTTTGAGCGCTTGTCGAACAGCGCCGAATCATACTCATCCGCCTCGATCACGAAAAAAGGATCGCTGCCGAGTCGGGCGGAATGGGTAAAATTGTGGCCGATGCCTCCGATCAGATAACCGGGATCGAGCCCGGCATCCTCGAGTATCCATGCCAGCATGCTGCTGGTCGTGGTTTTGCCGTGGGTGCCGGCAACGGCCAGCACCCAGCGGTTTAGCAGGACATTTTCGTAAAGCCATTGTGGCCCCGAGCAATAACGTAATCCGCGTTCGAGGATTGCCTCGAATTGGGGGTTGCCGCGGCTAATCGCGTTGCCGACGATGAATACGTCACAGTCTTGCGGCAGGGCAGCGCTATCAAAACCGTCGTGCAGCTTGATACCGGCCTGCTCGAGCTGGGTACTCATCGGTGGATAAACATTCGCGTCGGAACCTTCGACCTGAATTCCTAACTCGCGGGCAATTTGCGCGATGCCGGCCATGAAGGTGCCACAGATGCCGAGAATATAAATTTTCACCAGTAAAACCAGATCAGAATGAATTGATAAATCACGTAATAATTGAACGCTATCATAGCCGAAAGATGCGTGGTAATTTCGAAGGCGCGCTTAAATATTAACGACATGACCGCCAGATTCCAGAACAGCAGCAAATAAAACGCGGGATTCTGGAGAATGTTGTCATACCCTGTATCGACTCGGTAAACCAGAATCGAAACCAGGGTGATGAGCAGGTTAATGCCGACCAGCGCCGAAAATGTTTGCTGGAAGCGTGACAATGAACCCTTCCAGCGTAAGCCCGTATAAACGAATAAAGCCACCAATCCCAGTTCGAGCGTCAAATGAGCGCTCAGTTCGGTAAAACTGCGATCTTGATCGACCAGCGCCAGGCACAGCAGGTAGTAGGCAAAGATGGTCAGCACCGTGCAATTGGTATTATAAGGCAGCCGTTCGGGGCCAGACAGGAACAGGCTCATGGCGGCGTATTGCTTGAGGCTGGTGAGCCATTGCCCGAGGATATTTTGCATGGGCGACATCATAGCGAGTTGGCAACGCAACACAATGCCATTAACCCGGCGACGATATATATCGTCGCCGGGTTAAAAACCTTTCGCTTGCCCGCAGGCGGTACTTGAAGTTGAATTATGAGTAACGGATACCGGCTGCCAGGGGCTGCTTCTGGTAACCTGCCTGGAGTTATACTTTAATGTATCTGAACGAAAACGGGATAAATCCGCCTCCTGCGGATTCGCGATGCGCAACGATCCCGAAGGGGCGTGCGCCAGGGATCAGGCACAGCAATAACCCGAGTGCCAATCCGAATTGCCTCCGCTGATGGTCAGGTGCGCGGAAGCGCCGCGTCCTCGGGGATATACGCGAAAAATCGCGCGGGGCGTTTTTTATGCCGGGTTTTTGCGATTTCGTTTCGGTTATGCGCCCTAAAGGATACGGAAAATGCATGAGGAAAAAATTCCAGTTGGTTATAATCCCGGGCTTTTAGCCAGTCATCTAGATGAACGATAATCCCGCGACCGATTTGAGTAGCTTTCAAGGCTTGATTCAGACCTTGCAAAATTATTGGTCCGAACAGGGATGCTTGATAATGCAACCCCTGGACATGGAGGTCGGTGCCGGCACTTTTCATCCGGCAACCTTCATTCGCGCGATTGGACCGGAACCCTGGCGTTGCGCTTATGTTCAGCCGAGTCGCCGTCCGACCGACGGCCGTTACGGGGAAAATCCAAATCGATTGCAACATTACTTCCAATTTCAGGTATTGCTAAAACCTTCACCTGACAATTTCCAGGAACTCTATCTCGGTTCGCTCGAAGCGCTCGGATTCGACAGCTTGGTGCACGATATTCGATTTGTCGAGGATAACTGGGAATCACCCACGCTCGGCGCTTGGGGATTGGGATGGGAAGTTTGGCTGAATGGCATGGAGGTGACCCAGTTTACCTATTTTCAGCAAGTCGGTGGCCTTGAATGCCACCCGGTTTCCGGGGAGATCACCTATGGTATCGAACGCCTGGCAATGTACCTGCAGGGAGTGGTCAATATTTTTGACCTGGTCTGGGCGCGCGCTCCGCAGGGGAATATCACCTATGGCGATATATACCATCAGAACGAAGTCGAGCAATCCACCTACAATTTCGAACTGGCCGACACCGATGCGTTGTTCAAATGGTTTGATATGTGTGAGACGCAGTGCCGATTGCTGATCGAGAATCAGCTGGCGCTGCCGGCTTATGAGCAGGTAATGAAGGCATCGCACGCGTTCAACCTGCTCGATGCGCGCCATGCGATATCGGTGACCGAGCGACAACGCTTCATCCTGCGGGTGCGAGCGCTGTCGCGCGGGGTTGCCGAATGTTATTACGAGTCACGCGCAGCGCTCGGTTTTCCATTGACCAAAAGGGAGACCGGCAATGAGTAGTTACTGCCTGATCGAGGTCGGCACCGAGGAACTGCCGCCACGGTCGCTGTTGTCGCTGTCGCAAAACTTCGCCGCGTTAATGCAGCGCGCGTTGACCGAAAACGATCTTGCACCCGCCGCGGTCGAGGTCTTTGCCACGCCGCGTCGGCTGGCGCTGCGGTTACAGGACACCCCGCTGCGCCAGGCCGACCGGGTGATCGAAAAACGCGGCCCGGCGCTGTCGGCGGCTTTTGACGAGAATGGCGAGGCATCGCGCGCGGCTCTTGGGTTCGCCGCTGCCTGCGGGGTCGAGCTGGATCAGCTCGAGCGCCGTGAAACCGATAAGGGCGACTGGCTCTATTTTTGTTCGACGCAGGCCGGCAAGTCATTGTCCGAACTGCTGCCCGAGATGTTAAGCGCCGCACTCGGCAACTTGCCAATTCCGAAGCGCATGCGCTGGGGCGATCGTAACGACGATTTCGTGCGCCCGGTCAAATGGCTGGTAATGATGATCGACGGTGACGTCATCGACGCTGAAATCTTTGGATTACGCTCGGCTAATCAGAGTTATGGACATCGATTCCATGCACCTCGTGGAATCGAAATTACCAGCGCGCGGGATTACGAAGACATCTTGCTGTCCCAGGGTCTGGTTATCGCCAGTTTTGAGATCCGCCGCGACAAGATCCGTCAGTTGGTGCAACAGTCGGCGGCGCGGCTTGGCGGGGTTGCGCATATCGAAGACGGATTGCTCGACGAAGTCACCGCCCTGGTCGAGTATCCGGTAGCGGTCTGCGGTCAATTCGACGCCCAGTTTCTCGAATTGCAGGCGGAAGTTCTGGTGATGACCATGCAGGAAAACCAGAAATACTTCGCGTTGTTCGACAAGGATGGCGGCTTGCTGCCGAATTTCATCGCCATCGCCAACATCGATAGCCGGAAACCGGAAGTGGTTGCGAGCGGTAATGAGCGCGTGATTCGACCGCGTTTCGCCGATGCGGGTTTCTTTTTCGCCCAGGATCGAAAGCAGGGGTTGGACGTTATGCGTTTCCGACTCGATACGGTCGTGTTCCAGGAAAAGTTGGGCAGCCTGGGGGACAAGACCGCCCGTATCATCCGCCTGGCCAAGTACATTGTCAGCCTCACCGGCGGTGATCAGGATTTAGTGCGGCGCGCGGCCGACTTGTGCAAGGCCGATTTGATGAGCGACATGGTGGGTGAGTTTCCGAAATTGCAGGGTGTCATGGGGCGCTATTATGCACAGCTGCAACGGGAAGAACCGTCGGTATGCGATGCGATCGAGCAGCATTACTGGCCGCGCCATGCCGGCGACAAACTGCCGCAGGGCAGTATCGCGCAGGCGTTGGCGTTGGCGGACCGGTTAGACAGTCTGATCGGTATCTTTGCCATTGGTGAAAAACCCGGCGGCGACAAGGATCCGTTTGCGTTGCGCCGCGCCGCGCTCGGCTTGTTGCGTATCATCGTCGAAAGCGAATTGACGCTGGATCTCAGAGACCTGTGCCAGGTGGCGGCCGACGGTTATTTCAACCGGATCGAGGCGGCCTCGTCAATCGACGACGTCATCGACTATGTCTTCGACCGGTTGCGGGCTTATTACCAGGAGCAGGGCATCGGCTTCGACATCGTCGATGCGGTCGCCTATAGCCGTCCCGGCATGTTGTACGATTGTGATTTACGCATTCGCGCGCTGGCCGAATTTCAGAGCCACGAAGCGGCGGCCGCCCTGGCGGCGGCCAATAAACGTATCGGCAATATCTTAAAGAAACAGGGTTTGGCGGCCGATACGGTCGATCAGAAGCTGTTCCGGGAAGATGCGGAAAAGCAGTTGTACCGGCAATTACTGGAACTTAAGAATGGGGTCGCGCAGCAATTCACGCAAGGTCGCTATTTGCAGGGATTACAGCAACTGGCCCAACTGCGCCCTGCGGTCGATCGTTTCTTCGACGAGGTTATGGTGATGGTCGAGGACGAGGACCTGAAAAACAACCGGCTTGCGCTACTCGATGAACTGATGCAAAGTTTTCGTCAGGTAGCTGATTTTTCACGGATTCAGTCCTGAGGGACCTGTGACGCACGGGAGATACGAGTGCCCAAAATGGTAATCCTGGATAGAGATGGCGTCATCAACCACTTGATGGAGGATGACGCTACCAGCGTTGATGGCTGGGACCCGATACCGGGCGCGATCGAAGCCATCAGCCGGTTAAAAAAAGCCGGCTACCTGGTGACTATCGCCAGCAATCATACCGGTATAGCGCGCGGGATTTATACCGAACAGGAATTGCTCCAGATGCATGATAAAATGCAGAAACTACTGGCAACCCGGGGGGCGAGCGTCGATGGAATTTTTTACTGCCCGCATGGACCCGAGGCCAATTGCATCTGTCGTAAACCAAAACCCGGATTGTTGTACCAAATTGCCAAGCAGTTCGAAATCGATTTGTCGCAAACCCCGCTGGTGGGCGACAATATCAGCGACATCAAGGCGGCCAGGATGGCGAATGCGAAACCGGTGCTGGTGCGTACCGGCAAGGGCGAATACGTGATGCAGCATTTTCCCGAAGCGCTCGATGTCCCGGTTTACGACGATCTGTCCCACTTTGTGCGCGAAACCCTGCGCCGAAAATAGAGAAATAGTTGGTTAATCCGCTTTACAGATTCTGGTTGGGGATACGTTCGGCAATCTTCTGGATTCTATTCTTGCCGATGGTGCTCATTCTGGCCAGCTTGTTGTCGCTGGCGTTTTTCATGCCGCTGGGATTTCGTATCGGCATAGTCCATATCTGGATTGGCTACAGCCTGGCTTGCCTGCGTCTCGTCTGCGGGCTCAAATACCGGGTTGAGGGGCTGGAAAATATCCCCGATCAGGGCTTTATCGTCATGAGTAAACATAGTTCGACCTGGGAGACTATTGCGATCCAGCGTTTTTTCAGACCCATGGTCTGGGTGGTCAAGCGCGAGTTGACCTGGATTCCTTTTTTCGGTTGGGCTCTGAAGGCGATGAATGCGATCGCCCTGAATCGCGGTACGGGACGCAAGGCGATCAATCAACTGGTTCAGGAGAGCGGTCATAGAATGGATCAGGGCCGCATCCTGATGCTGTTTCCCGAAGGTACCCGCGTGCCGCCCGGGCAAACCAAGCCGTTCAAGCTGGGTGGTGCGATCGTCTCGCAGCGGACCGGCTACTCGGTGTTGCCGATGGCGCATAACGCGGGCGAATTCTGGCCCCGGCACAGCTGGATTAAATGGCCTGGTACGATCCGAGTGGTTATCGGCAAACCCATAAATCCCGAAGGTAAAACCCCCGAACAAATCATCAAAGAGGTGGCAAGCTGGATTCTCGACGAATGCGATAACATTAGCGACAAGTCACAGTTACAACGACTCGATGTCGCATGATCGGCGCCCGGCTTTCGTCATGGGTTGCGCAGTTTATTACCAGGGGTCAAGCAGACCCGTTAGCGCCGCGGACCGCGGCGTCCCTGACTATTTGCCGCGGGGAATAACGCTTGTTGCCGCTGCGCTATGGACTGCTGCTATTACTGTGTTACCCGGGGCTGGCTAATGCCCTGTGGAGCGGGATTTCGCTCGAGCTGGGGAAATTCGATTCGGATTGGGATTTTGGTGCCGATACGCGCACCGCTCAGCACGGCGAAATCAGTATTCAGGTCGAAGAGAAAATCGAGTCCAACCTCACCGTCGGCGCGAGTATCGGCTACGTCGACCTGCGCGTAGTCGCCGCCGGCGAAAGCATCGCGCAGACCCAAAAATTTGATGGTAATTTCGTTAGTGTATATTTGCGCCAATGGTTGCGAGTCACCGACCATATCTCGCTAACTGGCGCTTTCGGTATTCGTTACACCAACGGTTCCGAGAGCGGCGCCGACGATGATCGGGCTGAGATCGAATGGACTCAGTCGGTTGTCGAGTTGGCTCTTGGCCTGCGTTTGGCAAACATTCGTATCATGCCTTTCGCCGCCTACCACGATATCGATGGCGACATCAGCGACGACCGCACCGATGTCTTCGAAGCGGACGAAGCGTTGATCAGCGGATTGCGGTTAGACTATTTCGTCGAGGATAGCGCCTTCATTCGATTCGAATTTGTCGGCGGTGGGCGGCAGGGCGGTTATCTCAATTTTGTGCGGCGCTACTAGCCTGAAGATCAATCGCCGTTATGGTATTGGTGCTTGCGTTCGTTGTAGGCCAGAATCAATTGGTCTATTTTGTCCTGGTCGTACTCACGCAATCCGCTGAGCACCATTTTCTTTTGTCCCTTGCCCACTGTCTCGCCGTTGCAGCGAAGATCATAGTTCAAGGCCACGTCGCCGCGCTTGCCGTAAAGTCGAAATATACTTTCGGTCAAGTTGAGATCGACCGAGTCGATGTCGAGGGTATCGAGGGATATTCTCATATGATCGTAAATGACCAACGGCCGCTCGGTATTGATCATGACATTATTATCTCGCATTAGCGGTACCAATATATGCGGAAAGGTATGGCCGGAAAACTCGACATAGTTTCGCGTCAGCGACACGATCAGATTTTGGTCCCTGCTCTGTTTACCATTGGTAGATACATCGAGGTATTTCTTATCGTTTTCATCGTAGATCGATATCGCGCGCGCGTTGACCTCCGGCAAAATCAGTACGATATCGTCGCCAACCATGCCGGAGAACGAAAATCCCATGGTCTGGCGCAGACCGTAGTGATGGATGATGATCGAGAACAACAGGTCGCCGGGAACACAAAAACGCTTCGAATCGACGTCGTGAATCGAATTGAAATCGCCGGCGACCGTCTTTGCAAAATCGCTCGCCTGTTGGCGCGTGAAAGAAAGTTTGGAGCCTTCCCGGTTAAAGTACTTTTCTAAATTCATATTTTTTATTCACGGGTTAACTTCCTGCGGCCCAAGATGATATCTTAACCCATTTTTCAGGGCAGTTAGCCTGCATGTTGCATGAGTAACACAAGATATAGGCTTGTTTTCGATTTTTCGTTGTTTTGGATTTAGGTTTGGCGAGATCGGGACGCTGCAGCTGATGATTGCTTGGCTTGTACTGG
>Ga0126334_10000118_pt1 | contig 26704 bp, 25 predicted proteins | sample InaspJWI49metaG_FD_94491 | JGI IMG/M metagenome (GOLD analysis project Ga0126334, IMG submission 94491) | Marine gutless worms symbiont microbial communities from Oahu, Hawaii - Inanidrilus sp. 2 OAHU.JWI-49 metaG | ecosystem: Host-associated > Annelida > Digestive system > Unclassified...
ATAGATTATCGGTTCGAATATTCTACTGTCTCTTGATATCATGCAGGTCATATGGCAGGGTGGTGTTCATATAATTATGTCAAAAATAGCTGAATGATCCTCAATATATCTCATTTAAAACCGTCTAATTGACTGGATTTCTTGTATAGATTATACTAAAAAAAATCCTTGTAATATGTGGTATTAATCTAAGAAAGGTTTAATAATGAATAGAAAAAAGGTGAAAATTATATCAGATCCAACCATTATGATGGGTAAACCGGTCATTTCCGGTACACGAATTACCGTCGAATTAATTTTAGAGAAACTAGCTGCTGGTGAAACATTCGACCAAATCCTCGATGCTCATCCACGCTTGACCCGTGATGCCATCCAAGAGGCGCTTTCTTTTGCCGCTAAAGCTTTAAAAGCCGATGTGATTTATCCCACCTCAGAGGCAAATGCATGAATTTCTTGGTTGACGAAAGTGTTGAGAGTCAAATAGTAGAGGTGCTAAGGCAAGATAACCATTCGGTCCTGTATGTGGCAGAGATGGAGCCCGGTATATCTGATGATTCTGTATTAGAAAAAGCTGAACAGAATTCTGCGATTTTAATTACCGCTGATAGAGATTTCGGTGAGCTCGTATTTCGTCAGCGACGAATTACTCACGGGGTTGTTCTTGTCAGATTAGCCGGACTTTCATCTTCAACCAAAGCGGAGCTTGTTTCTGCAGTAATTAATAAGCATTTGAAAGCGATTCAAAACGCATTTTCAGTTATCTCCCCAAGTACAATTCGCATACGAAAATTAAGCTAATTGTCATTAAGGATCTTTCCTCGATAGTTTTTATGCTTTTCTTCATCTATCCCGCGGTTTATAGCATAGCTCAATGTCAGCACCAAGTGCAAAACCGAATGAGAATGAACTGTTGATTGAGTTTAAAAGTTCTGTAAAAATAACTTAAAACCTGTATTTTGCAAAATTTAAATACTTCCATATACAAGATCCAGGCAATATTTCTCCTCCAAATTTTCAATATCTTCAATCCATTCAATTCCAAACATCTCAGAATTCCTAAATCCCTTTAAATGTAAAAATCCGGATCCTGAGTTGATATATACAACTCGGTCAACCAGGTACCCAATTTTTTTCAAACTCAAAAGGTTTACGAACAAGTAATAAGTCCAAAACTCCTCCCCACTTTATGGGAGAGGGCTGGGGTGAGGGTGAAAAAGAGGGGAAGGGAAATTATGACTTTTTGCAAGATCATCAAGGTTAGATTTCTCTGAAATTACCGCAATTTTTTTGGAGCCAATCGTCTGAACATAGAGATGCTTTACAATTCAATCATGCTGCATAAGAATAATAAAAGAACAGAGGTTGCCCCAAAGGTCTTTCGCCATGCGGATGAATCCAACAATTGGAACTTAAAGAAAGGTGGCCGGGGATGAAAATTCAAATGATATCGATAAACTATAAAAAAGGAGTTACCAAATGCTGGAAACCACCATAGCAGGCAGTTTGCCCAAGCCGGAATGGCTGGCCGAACCGGAAAAACTCTGGGCGCCCTGGCGCCTGGCAGGTGAAGAACTCAAGCAGGCCAAGAAACGTGCCGCAGCCGAATGGCTGAATCACCAACAGGCGGCGGGCATAGATATCGTAACCAACGGTGAGCAGTTTCGCATTCACTTCGTGCACGGCTTCCTGGAGCACATCAGTGGTATCGACTGGGACAAGAAAACCGCCATGGGTATCCGCGACAACCGTTATACCGTGCAGGTTCCTACGGTGACCGGGCCGGTTATTCGGCCGGAATCCGTTCATCTGGATGAAGTCCGCTTCACCAGAGCTAAGACCGACCGCAAATTGAAGTTCACTTTACCCGGCCCCATGACCATATGCGACACGATTGCGGATGTTCACTACGACAGCCGTCCCGAGATGGCCATGGCGTTTGCAAAAATCCTGAACGATGAAGCCCGCGAGCTGGCTGCCGCCGGCGTGGATGTAATTCAATTCGACGAACCGGCCTTTAACGTGTTTATGGATGACGTCAAGGAATGGGGCATCGCTGCGCTGCATCGTGCCATCAATGGGTTGACGTGCACCACCGCTGTGCACATATGCTACGGCTACGGCATCGATGAAAATCTGCACTGGAAAGAAACCTTGGGAAGCGAGTGGCGGCAGTACGAAGAAATTTTTCCGGCCTTAAATGCCAGTCGCATCGATCAGGTGTCGCTGGAATGCGCCGATTCGCGTGTACCGATGTCACGCATGGGCCTGCTAAAGGACAAGGGTCTGATGGTGGGTGCGGTGGCTGTTACGCCTGATAAGGTGGAAACACCTGAGCAAGTGGCAACCACCATTCGATCAGCTTTGCAGCACGTGGATGCTGAAAGGCTTTTTCCCTGCACCAACTGCGGGATGGTGCCTATCCCTTACGATACTGCGCTCGGCAAGCTTAAAAGCCTTGCTGCCGGCGCAGCGATAGTTCGCAACAAACTTTAATTATGCTTAATGAAAAATCTTAAGAAATGATCAATCAAAACCAATATGAAATACTGGGACAAGAATACCACGACCTGTTCAAAACACTCGAGACATTCAAACCGGAGCAGCTGCATTTCAAACCCGGGCCCGACAAATGGTCACTGCAGCAGATCATCGAACACCTGGTATTGGCTGAAATATCCGTGCTAAATTGCCAGCCGAATTTACAGAGGCGAATGGCCGCTCCGAAAAGACTCTTTAACGCCTTCAATTACCTTCTGGTTGTTGGCGTGCTCAAGCTTGGTATACCCGTTCCGGTGGTGTCGTCGGATATGGAACCGAAAGGAGATGTTTCATTATCAGACTTATACCGGCGATGGAATTTGAACAGGCAAAAATTAAAACGTCAAATGCAGGCCCCGCTTTCGGATCTAAAAAGACGTTTATTATTTTGCCATCCGGTAGCCGGTACGCTGACATTGAAAAGAACATTCCACGTGGGTCGGCTGCACTTTCATTCCCACATGTCTCAAATCGATCGCAATATAAAAATTTTAAACCAGAGGAATTAAATTCCGTAAATGGCACTGTTCTACCGCATTTCTACGATGTCATATCCTGCGACATGGGTCCGAGGTAATTTAGGAATCTTTGCAACAGTAGTATTTACCTACCACTAAACTCCAGTTTGTTTATCGTTGAAAATTTAGAATTCATGGTCACATTATAATTCAAACACGAGTTACACAAAGTGCTATTAGCAACTAAAATAACAGGAGGTGCATTATGGCAGATAAAACTCAAGATTATTTTGAAACCGACAATGAAAGAGAAGAAGGACACGTGGACACGCGCTGGAAGAACTTCGAGTGCGAAAAGCCGGATCCCCACCTGGGATGTGATCTGGGCATCGATGTTCAGGGTTGATTGCCGGAAAAAGAATTCGACAAATCAGCCAATATATTACTTCAAAGTGCCAATATGAAAAGGGCAGAGCCTCGCAAGACTCTGCCCTTTTTTATCATGAGAACTTCCTTCTAACTTCCCTTCGACCGATAGTGATGGTCAGAAATATGTTTCGTTAAAATCTGCTGTTATAGCGATTGTCAGATTTCTATTCCGTTGCAAGATAATTGTGCTTCTAGAAAAGTCTTGCCGGCGCGGATAAACGACACGGTTGAGCTCGTCGCAGGCCTCGCCGCTACACCGGTTGTCACGGTTACCCAATCGGATCATAATTATTACAACAGCTTTATTCATCTAAAAGCACTGCGGGCGGTTTGCCCCCCCTGAAATAGCTGGTCATTGTCACCCTCTCGGTACAAATTTATGACTTCAGAAATAATGAATCGAAGCGTGGATGAATGCGATCATCATTTCCGGATAGATTTTCTCACACACGATGTTTCCAGGGACAATCCGAACCTTAGGATGCTCTTGGTACGATGTTTTTGTTTACGCGAAACAAATTCTCCGGATCCCACTTCGTTTTAACTTCAACCAATCGCTCTAAATTAGCCCCATAGGCTGCCTGAATGCGTTTGTCACCCTCCTCCTCCGTCAAAAAGTTAATATAGGTGCCGCCCGTTGAGAAGCTTCGCATATCCTGCCAAGCCGCACGCGCCCAGTCGATGTTGGCCTGGTCGTCATTAGCCTTCTCCCACGAAGACATGATGTTCAACAACAAAGCGGCGTCCCGGTTACCAACCGGGGAGTGATTCACCGATAGTCGATTAAGAGTGCCGCCGATCGGGAAGAGGAAGATCGCCGAGTGGGGTGAAATAATGCGCCCGGCATACTCAATAATTTTTGCGAGCAATTCCGGCTCGAGCTTGGGAAGGTACTCGGATTTCCAGTAATAGCACCGACCTTTAGGCTGGGTCGCGTCAATCAGGCTCTGTTGCGACACATAGGGCCGCCGCTGGACCACATCAGCCACCGGAGACCCGAACGTTTTAATTTTCGCTACTTGCTTTTCGCCGTCCTCAACCGACCCGGTGTAACACACGAGGAGCATGACGATGGGTTGGCCGTGAATGTCGTCAGGCAACCAAGGTGCCGGCGGGGCGATTTTGATTGTATTTCTGCGAGCATTTCCTTAATTGAATGAAAGTCAAGCCTGCCCAGAATCAGGATTTCCAGAGGCGGGCAACGACTGTCTTCGACCCTGCCTTCGACTTGAGCTCCGGCCGAATGTAGCTCAGACCGAAGAGGGTACATTCGAAGTCAAACCGTCTCGCCTTTAGCAGTACTGTGATCCTTTTGGCCGAAATCCTGTGATCAACCTGACAATTAGCGCAAGCCAATTCAATTCTGACATCAAATAGCCAACCATCTTTAATTATAGTATTGATCAACAGCACCTGACGGCCAACCGGGCACTTTCCATCAGACCTCTAAGGAAATCACCATTCGGCGGCAACCCATTTTTATTTATGTCTGGGTCATCAACAGGTCGACTTGACATTTGCCACCGATACCATCAAGTTAAAAATATGTGGAGATTGACCAAAAATCTTGATACCGGCGAAAAACTAAAAATCTTCGGACCGGCCATTATCATCACTTGTATTGGATTTTTGGTCGCCTACCAGTTTGTTGCTCCGGCGCCTCCCCGAAAAATCACCATGGGTACCGGTTCTGTACAAGGCGCGTATTTTGCCTATGGTAAAACTTTCCGTGAGCTATTGGCCCAAGACGGCATCACGCTGGAATTGAGAAACACGTCCGGCGCGGTCGAAAATTTGAAGCTGCTCGAAGCGCAAAGCGGGGGTGTCGAGATAGCTTTTGTACAAGGCGGCTTGGCTACGTTGGCCAAAGAAAACAACCTGGTATCTTTAGGCAGTCTTTTTTTTGAACCGCTGTGGATTTTTCACCGATCCGGCATCAAATTGCATCGTCTGCCCGATCTGAAGGGACGTCGCGTGGCAGTCGGCCCTGAGGGCAGCGGTACAAAAGTTTTGACGATGCAAATGCTTGAACTGAACGGCGTCGACGATAAAAACACTCGAACCCTCTCATATGGTGCCCAAAAGGCCGCCGATCTTCTGCTGAGTGGTGACATAGATGTCGCCGTCTTCGTTGCCAATCCGCGTTCACAATACATTCTGCAGCTTTTAAAATCCAAAAAAGTGAAACTGATGGGGATTGAACGGGCCGAGGCGTATGCCCTGCGTTACAAGTACCTTCATTTGTTAAAATTACCCGAAGGTGTTATTGATTTTGAAGCCAATGTGCCTTCACGTGATCTTGCTTTGATTGCCCCCACCGCCCAGCTGGTCGCCCGTTCGGACCTGCACCCGGCGCTGGTCGCCCTTTTTTTGCAGGCGGCCGGAGAAGTTCACCGGACAGGCAGCGGGTTTGAGTCCATCGGGCAGTTTCCGGCACCAAAATACCTGGATTTCAAATTGAGCGAAGAAGCGAATCGGTTTTATGAATCCGGCCCACCTTTTTTCCAACGCTACCTTCCATTTTGGGTGGCCAATTTCATCGACCGTATGAAAATCATGCTGCTACCTTTAATTGCGCTGTTATTTCCATTCTTTAAGCTCATGCCACCCATCTACCGCTGGAGAATGCGCTCGAGAATCTACCGCTGGTACCCTAAGCTGGGAGCCATAGATGCCGAAATATTCAAGGAAAAAATTACTGAAAACCTCGATAAATACATCGCCGATCTGGATGCTTTGGAAAAGAACGTATCCAGCATTTCCGTACCGCTGGCATTTTCAGAAGAACTTTACGACCTTCGGCTTCACATCGATTTGTTGCGAAAAAAACTTCAAAAAGTAAAAGATGCCGATAAGCCGGGGGCTGAATAAATGAACGCGGCGCTTAAAATTTGTGCCGTAAATAGAGGTTCGTCAAATTTGATTTTTGAACTACTTGAAGGTTTTGACACCCCTTGTCCCAAGGAGGTCTGATGATGATCAATAATCAACTGAACTTAAAGCTTCTATTAATCACACAACTGGTCGTGGTGCTTGTACTTGGGCTAAATACAGGCGAGAGCCAGGCAGCGACCAAAAAAAGTAAAGGGGATAAAAAGCAACCCGCCTTTGTCATGACCGAAGCAGAGCTGCAGGCACAGGTGATGGCCTTTGCCGATCGTTATGTGTCGATCATTACAGCAGCGAGTTTGGAGTATGATGCCCAGTCCCCGTCTCCGGCGAACCGCCGCATAATTCGAAGCCAAATCGTGTATTCCATTGCGAATGCTTTTGTCATTGCCGCCGAGCCTGACCCGGATGCCGCCCTGTTGGATTTGGTAGCAATGATCACCCTGGGTCGGATGATTTTTGAGGAACACTGGAAAAAAAAATTCGGCAGGGAAGTCAATCCCATAATTGCGGGATTAAAAACAGCCGAAAACGATATCTGGCAAATCGCGGCCAGGGTGCTCACAAAGCAGCAGCAAAAAGAACTGATGGCTGAAATTTGGGATTGGCGCCAAAACCACCCGGAGGTGATCACTTTCAGCTATATCCGTTTTGGTGACTTTGCGGCCTCCCGTACTAAGCAGGATCCGTCAAAACAGAAAAAATCCAGAGGATTATTTAGATCCGTCGAGAATGCCACCCAGCAGGTAGAGGAGATGCGCTTGTTGGCAGAGCGGGGGATGTACCTGGGAACTCGAATGCCCTTGACGATCGGTGCATTTGTGGATGTTTGGCTGTCACAGTTCGCCGCCAACCCGGATGTCGACAAAACCCTGAATGATCTGCATCAGATTTCCGGCGTATCCGAGCGCCTGGCAGACGTAGCCGAAAAACTACCGGCACATTTTGCCGCGGAACGCCAGGCAACCGTCACGCAGGTCATAAAGGAGGTGGATACGCTAGGCCAGGCCACGCTGGAGCGCGTCATGAAACAAATAGCTGCCGAACGGAAAGCGACAATCGATCAGCTTGTGGATCGAATATCTGCCGAGCGGGAGCGTGCCATAAATCATCTTGTCGATCGGATGGCGAACCAGCGAAAACAAACGATCGAGGAGTTTCTGGCCGAGGAGAAACGTATGCGCGGCCTTCTGACAGACCTGAAACAGACGCTAACTGCCGGAAACAACGTGCTGACGTCGACCAACACCCTGGTGGAGCGTCTCAACCTCGGCCAGACGGATTCGGGCAGCGCAGCCCCTTCCAAGCCTTTTGATATCACAGATTATCAGACTACCCTGGCGGAAGCGAGCAGTGTCATCGTGCAGCTTGACGGTCTGGTTAAAACCGTCGATCAATTGATGCTCTCTCCCAGGTGGGAAAAAGCGCTGCCGGGAATAATCCGGGCGCTGGAAAAGGCCGAGGAAAAAGGAGAAGAGTGGGTCCAGCAGGCATTTTTACTGGGTATCATTCTGATTTTGATACTTCTGGCAGGATCAGTGCTGGCCATGCTCGCGTACCGTTACATGACCCATAGGTGGTTCGAATCAGACCAAAAACAAAAGGTCTCCTGAAAGGATCATGTTAGATACCATATCGATCTTTATAAAGAAGCAACGATCTAAGGTCCGGCTCATGCCAAAAGGGAAGTCTGATAGCGAAGGTCGGCATTATTTCCTCCTATATGAGCCAGTTTCTCACAACATCCCCCAACTGCTCTTCGAAATCCGCCCTGGTTCCGTGGGTCTTTACACAGCCCAGATCCAGAACATACACCGCATCCGCCACGGACATGGCGGAGCGCACGTCCTGATCCACCAGTAAAATCGTTCGTCCTTCGGCTTTCAGCGCCTGAAGCTCCTCGTAGATGCTCTGGGCAATGACCGGGGAGAGCCCGACCGAAGGTTCGTCGACCAGCAGCAGGCTCGGATTGCACAGAAGGGATTTAGCGATATCCAGAATCCGCTGAAGCCCGCCGGAAAGCGATCCGGCCAAAAGCTTGCGGCGATCTCTGAGGACTGGAAATCTTTCAAGAGCCCATTCAATCCGTTTGCGTACTCTTTGGAGGTCCCTTTGAAACACCCAGCATCCCAGCTCCAGATTTTCAATAACGGTCATCTGCGGAAACACGGCCCGATCCTGTGGAATGTAACTGATTCCACTTTTTATTATTGCATCGAGCTCGATACCTGTGATCTCTGTTTGATCCAGCCACACGCTTCCCCGCACGGGTTTAAGAATACCGCAGATAGACTTGAGCAGCGTCGATTTACCGGAACCGTTGGGACCGATAACGATAACGATCTTGCCCACTGGGACGGACAGGCTCAATCCTTTGAGAATGAACAAATCTCTCTGGTAGGCGGCGTACAGATCACGGACTTCAAGCTTCATAGTTGCCTCCCAGATAGGCGCTGACGACCCTCTCGTCGGCGCGGACCGCATCAGGGGTGCCCTGGGTGACCAAGGCCCCGTGATCCAGCACAACCAGCCGCTCGCAAATACGGAACACGGACGGCATTTCGTGACTTATCAGTATGATTGTTTTGCCGGAACTGTGCAGCGAGACCAGGTAGTCTTCCAGTTGACTTTTTAGTTCGGGGTGTACCCCGCCGAAAGGTTCGTCGAGAAGCAGAAATTGGGGATCGGTCATCATAATCATGCCGATTTCCAGCAACTTTTTTTGCCCGCCGGAAAGACGCCCTGCCGATGTATGCGCCAGATGCGCCATATTGATCTTTTCCAGTATTTCCTTGGCCCGGGCACCGATGGCCTTGCGTTCCAGCCGACCTTCCGTAAGAGCGGGAATACTCAAATTCTGCACTACGCTCAGGCGGTTGAAAACCTTGGATATCTGAAAGGTGCGTCCGATGCCGAGTCGGAAGATCATGTGAGGCCTGAGCTTGGTCATAACGGTCTTTCCAAACCGGATGGTACCAGCATCGGGGGTGTATATACCGGTGATACAATTTAAAAGTGTGGTCTTACCGGAACCGTTAGGGCCGATCAGCCCGACAAATTCACCCTTGTCAAAGGACACGGTTACATCCGCCAGTGCCCGGAGTCCACCGAAGTCTTTGACGATTCCTTCAATGTACAGCATCAGCCGGTCCTCTTTTTTGCCGCTGGCTGCATGCGATCCCAAAGCGCATTTGCCAGTTCGAACAATTTCGGTAGTATGCCTTCGGGCGTAAACCGAAGGGTAAAAAGAACCAATGCGCCGAATATGGCCAGGCGCCATTGCTCAAATGCCCGCAGATATTCGGTCAGCCCCTGGAGCGCCATCGCCCCCAGGGCCGCTCCCAGCAGAGATTCCAGACCCCCGAATACACTCATAGCGAGGATGAGGCCCATTTCGCTGATCAGGCTCATTCTGGGGCTGACAAGGCCCACCACGTGAGCATAGTAACCGCCGGCCAAACCGGCAAAAGCACTGGTCAGCACAAAGGCGTACAGGCGGTAGTAGACCGTGTTCACCCCGCGTGTGGCGGCACCGTCTTCATCCTCGCGCATGGCCTGGAGAAAAAGACCGATTCTGGAATTTAGAATCAGCGTCAGCGTCATAAGGGCGATGAACAGCAGTCCGAGACCGATGTAATAAAGCCATATTTTATCACCACTGAACAAAAGGGGTACTTTCAAACCATAAGAACCACGGGTCAACTCGAATTCGGCGGTGAGAAAAATACGAAAAATTTCCGAGAATCCCAGTGTCGTCAGGGCCAGGTAAGGTCCCCGCATCCTAAGCGTCAGGGCGCCTATCAGGAAACCGAAGACCGCCGCGACGCAGGCCCCGGAAAAGATGCCGACGGGTATCGGCGCTTGCAAGTGGATGACCAGGATGGCGGAGGTGTATGCCCCGACGGCCGCAAAGGCGGCGTGGGCAAAAGAAATGATTCCTACCTGTCCGGCGAGCATCGCCCACGAGCTCGACAGGATGGCATAGTAGAGACCGATGATGGCCACGTAAAGCCAGTAATCCTTGAAAATTACCGGGAACAGCAGCACCGCAGCCATAAACACAAAGATCGAGAACCGTTTCATGCCCGCCGTTCCTTTTCACCAAAAAGTCCTTGGGGACGAAACAGAAGTGTTAAAACCAGAAGGAGCAGTCCATATGCATCTTTATAGGCCAAGGCCCGGGTGGGATCCGGAAGCAATATCGAACCGAAGATTTCCACGAGTGCCAGGATATAGGCCCCCACGATAGTTCCCTTGATCGAACCCATTCCGCCCAGCACCACGATGACAAAGGCTTTTACGGCAAAGGGCACCCCCATTACCGGGTTGACCAGAAAAATCGGCCCCAGCAGGGCGCCGGCAATGCCGGTCAAGGCAATGCCGATGCCGAAGGCCATGGAGCGCATACGAGGTACGTTGATGCCCAGGATCGAAGCCGCACTCGGGTTTTGGGCCACCGCCCGCAATCCTTTTCCCAGATAGGTTCGGTACAGGAAAAAAAACAGCAGACAGATCACGATTACAGCGATAACCGCCCCGGTCAGGCGGTCACCCGCAATGATCAGGTCCCCAATCCGGACGCGTCCTTTAAAAATGGCGGGTGCCTGACGGTTGTAAGGCCCGAACAACGGCAGGGCCAGGTTCTGAAGGAAAATGCCGAGGGCGAAGGTAACCAGGATCACGTATTCGTCGTAGCGGGCGGTTTGGCGTTTATAGGCCGGCCTCAGAAATGCCCGCTCCAGAACGACGCCGAAAAAAAATATCACCGGCGCCGCAGCCATCAGGGCCACAATTAGCGGCAGTCCGAACAAGTGCACGATAAATGATGTTGCCAGCAAATAATACAGGTAGCCACCGACCATCAGGGATTCGCCGTGGGCGAAATTCACCAGTTTTAACACCCCGAATATCAAGGACAAACCCAGCGCCATCAGGGCATAGAGGGTGCCGATGACCAGTGCATTGGCGAATTGAGACAAAAACAGCATCCGCGACTCCAAAAACCGCCGCATCCCGCTAGCGAGAAAGGCAGTTAACCTGATTCAGCGTTCGCATGGCCCGTCCTGCAGAAGTCGGAGCGGGCCAGCGCACGAAAGGTCAAACAGTTCAAACTCTCCACCGCCCCACTTGTGATTGGGGCAGCAGAGATTTTTCAATGAATACAAAGCCGGGAAATTACTTTGACGGCTTGAGGAGACCTTTGACCGTGGCGTGTTGCTCAGGCCACAATATGGCCGCCTTGGAAGGATCCTGGTTCAGCTCGGTGTATTGTATGATAAACACCGGCACATCCAGCCACATGTGATAGGCCCAGTCAGGGTCTCTGTCCTTGGAAAACTTGATCGTCTCGCGGGTGCCTACCCAGTTGACCTTGTTTTCAAGGGCATCGATCATGGCCTTGCCATCGGTGGAATTTGACAGCTTCACAGCTTCGGCAATGAGCATTATCGAGTCATAGCCTTCCATTGCCACCGCATCCGGTTCCCGGTTTTGTTTGGCCATGAAGGCCGCTTTGAATTTTTCCGACGTGGCGGTTTTGGGCAGGCCTGGCAGACCGGCCGGATTGCTGAGCACATAAATACCGGCTTCACCCACTGTGTCCCAAAATCCGGGGTAGAGAGTGTCCATTCCGGCACCCAGCAGGGCGGTGTTTGCGGTCGGGGCGAAGCCGAGTTCATATGCCTGTTTGATCATGAGCAATTCCCCGGCCCCGGTGAATCCATCCACCAGGAAATCCACCGGCGGTGAGGCATTTTTAAGTTGAAGCAGTTGGGGAGTGAAATCCGTCAGGGTTCGTTCGGCCGAGAATGAGGTCACCTTCACATCGGCTTTGTCAAGGCTGCTTTTAAAAACTTGAATGACACCCAAACCCCAGTCTGAATTTTCTCCAATCACGGCGACATGCTTGAAGCCTTGCTCCTTGATCCACTTGGCGGCTTTGGAGTAAATCAGCGAATTGCTCACCGTCACCCGGAATACCTCGGGATATCCTTTGCCGGTGATGGCATCCGCCCAGGCCTCGGATATGATGAGCGGGATACCGTAGCGATGGGCGACTTCGATCTCTGCCATCGCAACGGAGCTGTGGCCTTCACCGCCGACGGCGATGACCTTATCCCTTGTAATCAGGCGCTCCATGACCGCGGTTCCCTTCTCGGGCAGACCGGCGGTGTCGCCGATGACCAGTTCGACTTTTTTACCCATCAGACCGCCGGCTTGATTGATCTCTTCGGCCGCGATTTTGGCGCCGTCCACGATTGCCTGCCCGGTTTCCACACCACCAGGAGGTGAAAGGGGCGCGACAACGCCGATTTTGATGACATCCGCCGTAAGGCCTGGATGAGCGAAACCCAAAAGGGTCAAGGCAACAACAATCGTTGTAGATACGACAAGTTTCATTTTTTCCTCCTCCTTCTTATTGATGGTTAAAATATGGCAGGGAAACGAACTTTTTTCTAAAGAAACAAGGCGCGCGGACCGCTCTTGTTTGTAAAAAATTTCTCTTTAAACGTTACCCTTGCCGTCCAATCAAAAATGGTGCACTAAACACGGCACCTGCCACTGCTGCATTATAAAAATAAGCAGCGCTTGAAGAACAGAAAAATTGAAGGGGCTATCTGCTCGAGGAATGTATTACGGCACAATTGTTCGTGCGCCGACACGGCAGTAAATCAGTTCATATAGGGTGAAATATGGATACGTGAGACCACATACCAGAAGCCTTCTTCGTTTGTCAATTGAAATACTATCAGCGCAGCATCTCATGTCGCTGTCGAAAAGCATAGTGTGGCATTCAGTGATTCTGACATGGCAAACTCCTTTGAGGAACACATGTTTATGCAGCTTACCCTTCCACGGCAGCCGATACCATTGCCTGGACATTTTCCAGTTTCGCATTTTCAGGGATGTCGCAGCCGGAGTGTAAAATGAATCCTCGCGGTCCGAGCTTGTTGACTAATTTTAGGCTGTACTCATAAACCTCTTCCGGGGTGCTATTAAAAAGCATTACGGCAGGAACATCACCCATAATACACGAGTGATTACCTAAAATTTCTTTTGCCCGTATGATATCCTTGTAACCATCGAACGCAAAAATCATCTTGCCGGCGGGAAGCGCTTTGAATCGCTCCAGCTCACGATCCCAGTTTCCGTCCAAGTGAAGAAGGGGGATAAGCTTATAGTCGATAACCTCGCTTATCAGGCGGATCAAATACGGCCACACAAAACGGCGCCAAATTTCCGGTGACAACAATTCCGGGGCGGTTCGCCAACCGCCCACCCAAACGGCGGGATAGCCTTCTTCCTTCGATTTGCGGCAGGCTTTGGCACCTTCATACCGGATAATTTCATTCATTACCAGCTCGATTTAATCCGGGATTTCCAATAGGTCTAAATAAAAATTGGCCATACCTCTTCCACCGCAAAGGTATTCGAAAGGGGGGGCAATCGTTCCAATTTTCAAGACCGGTACGTCGATTTTCTCCCATTCAGCGCGGACGTCCACTGCGGGCTGGTTCCATGGCAAATACTCGTGCGGAACGTCATTGAGTACTCTTTCTTGCAGAAAGGTCCGATAAAACTTTGGCCAACCTTTTTCCAAAATGGCGTCATAATCGTAGGTGGTGAGGAGCTCTTTTTCAACAACCTGGTACGGTACGTTATCCGGAAGATTCACCCCGGGAACCGCCACCTTGGACAACCAGCCCAAAGAAAGGTTGTAAGGTGAAAAACGGCCGTAGTTTATGGCGTCTGCTTCAGCCTTTTCAGCTACCAGATGCCAGGCCTGGATCATCACTTCGATTGATCGTTGGAGGTTGAGTAAAAATTCGGATTGCGGGGTATTTGTTACCCGAGCCGCAAAGGAAGCGTATTCGAGTACAACCGGCACACGGTCGGGTGCTTCCTCCAATGAAACCGCTTTTAATATACGGTTCATACGGTTATCCAATAGGGTCCGCTTATTCATAGTATCCTTTAAACCACCTTAAATGTTTTCGATAATTGTCTCGATCGCAGCTCCATGGGCTGATAGCCCATATCCGTTGAAATCTGGAGCGCGGCGCGCATTAGATGGCAGGCGGCGGTGTTCACCAAATCTGTTTCCAGGTCTTCGGCGTTCAGACAGACACTGATAGAACCAATGACCCCACCGGCTGCATTCAGCACCGTGCAACCAGGTCGGCCACCTGGATGGAGCCAAGTTCGTAATATGCGAATCCAATACAGTATTTACGGATTCCGGCATCCTTTATTGTTGAATCTTTATTGCGGTTGGTAATGAATGTCAAAAAAAATGCGGAAATGTTCGTGAAAAAAGTAAAGATTCCGGGTCCAGAGGACCAGGATCTCTCTGTTTGATTGAGTAGTACCTTTTTATTGGAAGGATCCTGTTATTTGAAACCCGGCCCAGTAGTATGGATGGGAATTATAGGTACCTTTCACCTTCAACTGGGCTGTGCGCAATGCGCTGCGTTTGTCGCTTTCTTTTAATGACCGGTAGAACTGCTGCATCAGGATGGAGGTGGCCTGGTCGTCAACCTTCCAAAGACTGGAGACGATGGAACTGACGCCGGCATAAAGAAAACCGCGTGTAAAACCGACAACGTCATCACCGTTGGCCACTTTCCCCAGTGCGGTTTCACAGGCCGAAAGCGTTACGAGATCCACCGGCAAATGCAGGTCATAAAGCTCTCCCACTGTCAGCGTACCGTCATTTTCATCATCGCCTGCCATCAACAGGCCGGATGACAAGGGTTTATCTGCGTCAAAGGTTCCATGGGTGGCAAAATGAACATAGCGGAACTGCTTCCCGAAGCGTTTCACAGCGGTTTCCGTGGCTCGGCCGCGGAGGAACAACTTGGATTTAGGTTGGTCTTTTGTAATGGTTATGGCCTCATATTGGGCACCAGGTAAATCATAGGTCGGATCACCCAGGTCAGGATTGCCAAAGGCAAGCAAATTGCCGGCGTGATCTTCAGGCGGATCTTTGAGGAACTTCATAACGCTGGCACTCGGTAATATCCGAATGTTGTAACGGTCTATCAGGAATACGTCCTTGTCACAGAGGGCGTTGAATGGCAAATAGTGAAGTTCTCCATGGGGAACGATGGTTAAATTTTTCGAGCCGATCATTTTCTTCAGCGGCTGGAATAATTTTTTATAAAGAACCTGCCCTTCCGCTTTGAATTGCCTGGAGTTGGGGAGCATTATTCTTTTGTCTGAACTCTTCAACATTCTGTCTCAACCCGTTTACTTCCAGTTTAACGCCACGCACGCCTTTATGGTTGACGATGAAGACGAAGAGGGTGTCCCCGGCAGCAAAATATTCCACCAAGGTTTCATCCGCCGGCAGCAATTGTTGAATCTTGGCAACATCAAGAGCGGTTACAGTAACGAAAGACGCCAGTTCCGGGTCGGCATTGCGAATTTCATCTTTTAGTTTTATAACGATGGCACGTTGCTTGCTTGACTTTTCGGTACTGACGGTTTCGTCCTGCAGCTTGGCTTCGTATTCGGCTATGTCGAGCTTTGTGATAAGTTCGCTTGTATTCTGACGGTGCGCCTCGGTCTTCGCAAATCGTTCACGGGCGGCCAGCATGTCCACCAATGCACGGGCCTTTGCTCGCTCCACGTATTGAAAAGCCTCTTCGTATCGTTTATGCGCAAACAGCAGTCTTACCAAGCGGTCGTAGACATCCTGCTTGTTGCCGACAAATCCTATCTTGCTTGCCTCTGTATTTATCGAGGAACGTTGGCTTTCTATCACCTCTATCGCGTTAGTATACAGTGCTATTGCATGTTTATCGTCGTGCTCCGTCTCTGCTATGCGACCCCGGTCGAATAGCAGCATCCAGTAGATTTCACCATTGGCTGAGATTTGCGGCAATTCTAATAGTTGGTCGAAAGCTTTCTTAGCTGTTTCCACCTCTCCATTTTCCAATAATAATTTACCCAGCAAAAACTGTCGCGGCAACTCGGACCAGTATACCTTTAAGCCACCACCGACAAGAAAATCGAGAGTTAATAAAGGCATTAAAAAATCTTCTATTTCATCATCCCTGTTTCTGGCTCTTTTTATGGCCTCCAGTGACAATTGGTAATCGCCTAATGCCATATAAATCTTGGCAATGTTTATATATTTCTTCTTTTTTTGCGGTCCGACAGCAACGATGCCACTGCCTCTGACCCAACCTCCGGGATCTTTTATCTCTTCCAGCTTGTCGATGCATCTCTGAGCCTGCTGGTATTCTCCGTTTAGCGCATGCGCCACCCCCATCGCCCCCAGGGAAGGAATTAAATAAGCGACCATGTTGCCAGGATCCGGCAAACCCAAAAAATCAACCGTCGAAATGTTTTTCGAAAGTTCGTAGGCTATCCGGGTCTCATTGATCGCTTTTGGATAGTCTCCAAGATCTATGAAGGCTTCTGATCGAAACAGGCTCGGCCCTGGCCTGAAGTCGTATCCCACAAATTCATAGTCACCCTCATCGATTTTTTTATCCAAATATTCGAGGCAGGTAAACAGCTTCTTGTAGTTTTTTACATTGGCATAGGCCTCGCACAGAGAATAAAGATTCCATCCGCTCGCTGTTTCCGGGTTCTCTATTTTTTTTTCGAGGTATTTAACCATTTCACCCCATCGGGCTTCATCCTGTAGCTTAGCTTCCTTCGGCAAAATAGCCATTATTGTAGTGCCACAACCCGATAGGAATAAGAATACGAAAAAAATAAAAACAGGGGTGACGTATCTGAACATTCGTGTCGTTATCTTCTCCGCAACATGTGTAGAGATAAAGTTACTCATTTTTAGCCATTCGCCGATACCGTCCATTTTCTATTACCTCCGGTCCTTTTTCAGAACAAGGTTCGTGTTCGGAAATATTCACATTATATTATCGGATATATTTTCGATTTATTGATCAAGAATTGGATTTTTCCCTGTAATTGTTTTATTAGTACACATAACAGCTGATAAATAGGCTCTCCGTTGAGATTGACACGAATTTGGAGCGGCTCAGTTATCAAAAAGGTGTAATAATGCCTGACCGCAATTTTAAAAATCCGGTCTATCATTAAGTTTTTGATAAAATGGCGAGACAGATATATAAAGCAGTTACGGGGAGGGGTTGCCCTGATTCGGTGAAGGTAATGTAAATAAAGTCTATCTCGACGCGAAAACAACTCTAAAAAGGGGATTTCATGATTAAAGGATATGCAACCATCGATGGCACGGCCGATTATGCAACCCGTCATGCCCCTGTCTCTTATGTGCCTTTGGGCAGCACCGGGCTAATGGCCAGCCAGGCTGGTTTCGGCGGGTATAGGATCACCAGCGGGATGAACCAACACGCAGAAGCACTGACGGCAGCCATCCGTTCGGGAATCAATCTTATCGACACCAGCGCCAACTATGCCGATGGTGGATCGGAAACCTTGGTGGGACAGGTCCTGGAAGACTTGACGGCCAGAGGCGATGTGCAGCGCCGGCAGTTAATCGTGATCTCCAAGGTGGGATATCTCCAGGGGAAAAATTTGACCTTGAGCCGGCAGCGCAAAATCGAAGGACGGTCTTTTCAAGAACTTGTTGAGTACGACAAAAATTTGGAGCATTGCATTCACCCTGAGTTTATTGAGGATCAGCTCACCCGGAGCCTGAACCGGCTGAAAATGGAAACCTTGGACGGTTATCTTCTGCACAATCCCGAGTATTATTTGGGATGGGCCGTCAAGAACGGCTTGTCACTGGATAGTGCCCGGAATGAATACTACCGTCGCATCCGGGCGGCATTTGAACACCTGGAAACGGAGATCGAAAAAGGGCGCATCCGCTCTTACGGTATCAGTTCAAACACCTTCCCCAGCCCCGCCGACGATCCGGAGTTTACCTGTATTCAAACCGTATGGGAAATTGCAGAATCCGTTGCGGCCGATCATCATTTCGGCCTTGTCCAGATGCCCTTCAATCTTCTGGAGCCCGGGGCGATGCTGGAGGTCAACCAGCCCGGAGATCAAAGCGCTCTATCGTTAGCCGCGGAAAATGTTTTGGGTGTTCTAATCAACAGACCCCTGAATGCTTTTGCGGCCGGGCGGCTTCTCCGATTGGCCGATCTCCCGCGAACGGCGCGTATGGATACCAACATGGTTATTGAAAAAATCCGCCTACTTGCAAAATCTGAAACGCGGTTCTGGAAAAATATCCTTCCCAATCTGGACATTCCCCGGGGATTGAAGGTCCGGCTCAAGCAGCAAAACGAGGTGAGCGACAGCCTCAAGCATTACTGGAAAAATTTTGGATCCTACGAGAATTTTCGCCAAATGCGCAAGAATATGTTTTGGCCGCGTGTTCAGGGAGTATTCGAGTTTCTGACGTCCCACGCGAAAGAAAATGAGGAATTGGCACAGTGGCTGGCTTACCACCCGCTCCGCCTGGAGGAGGCCTTTGAGGCGGTGGGATCCATTTACGTAGAAGAAGCCGCCCGAATTTTGAAACTGATTCGTTACGCGGTTAATGATGCAGATCCGGACTGGAAAAAACAGGGCGCGCTCAGTCAAAAAGCGGTCCGCGCCCTTCGGTCGACGGCTGGCGTATCCGTGGTATTGGTTGGAATGCGGCAGAGCGCCTATGTTAAAGATGTTCTGGCAGAACTCAAAAGACCCATTGAGCAAAAAGACCGCCAGGGCAGCTGGGCAAGACTCATGCGCGAGATCCAGGACATTCTTAAGTGACACGATATCCTAATAAAGATAGGTCCTTATCCATTTCAATCAGTGCGGCGTCAATAGCCATAGTGTCACCATGCGTCCCGCTGCAACGGAAATTTCAAATTAAAAAAAATATAGCGTTTGCGTCAAGCCATCAACGTCGTGATGGTCCGGAATATGTCGTAAAACCACCGGTATCGGAACGTTATTATGACAAACGCTATAGAGCCATCAGACTTCATTTATTCAAAAGAAAAGCTAAATCAGATTTGCCCCCTTTCGTTCCCCATTCAACCGGGTTCTCATCCCCTAACTCGCTAAAAGATCTAACCCCAACAATCTTGCTCATTTACATCATATTTAGTATAATTTGCATATTTTCCCGCCTGATCACGCGCTGCAATATGGCCGCCAATCAATACTCTTCTTCAGATATCAAGGATGAAAATCATGAAATCGTCGAGCCGGACAATCCGCAATAGATTCACGGACATAATTTTTTTTGTGTTCTTGAATCTTATCGTCACCGGTTGCGCAACCACTATCGCTTTGGATGAGAATTTTAAACCAAAACCGATACCCAAGATCGATTATTCAGCGTTCCAACGAGATGCAAGGCCTGAAATAGTGGCGAATCTGGCCAGCATGGGTTATCAATGCATCGCTTACAGCCCGGATGGCCGCTTGATTGCTACGGCGGAGGTCGGTCTCATCCAACTGTGGAATCCGGACGGTAAATTGTTGAAGAACTTTCAGGTACAGAATTCAACGATTAACATAGCGTTCAGCCCGGATGGTCAGCGAATTGTATCCGCAGGCCTGGGCGGTTTGAGCCTAACGCGGATCGACGGCAGCCCGGTTTGGGAATACAAAGAAAAAGATACCCAAACCGTGGCATACAGCCCGGATGGCGGTCTGATCGCATCAGCCGGATGGGATAAAACCGTCAAGCTGTGGCGACCGGACGGTACACCGCTGGGCACTTTAGCCGGACACAAGTCCCGCGTGCAGTCGGTTGCGATAAGTCCCGACGGGGGGATCATCGCCTCAGGTTCGGACGATAAGACCATCAAATTGTGGAACGCCAAAGGCCAGTTGCTAAAAACGTTGCGTGGACATACCGGCGCCGTAACGATGGTAAAGTTCCGACCCGACGGCAAGCTTCTGGCATCCTGCTCGGACGATAAGACCGTCCGGCTGTGGAGTATCACGGGCCGCTTATTGAAAACACTCAGGGATAATGACCGTGGGGTCGGTGCCATTGACTTCAGTTCGGACGGAGAAATAATGGCCTCAGCCGGGCTTGGTGGTATCACACTGCGCAACAATGCCGGAAAGCTGATCCGCAAAACAGACGATTCCGCCAGGTGGATTGAATTTCATCCAGGCGGGAAACAAATCTGCACGCTAGGCTATGATGCCCTGTATCTGAGGGACTTGGAATTGCAAAAACTCGTGCGCTGGGATGTATCAGATGCTGAAAGCATCCGAAGCGTGGCCTTCAGCCCGAACGGTACAGTAATGGCATCCGGGCTGTTGGGCGGGCAGATCAAGCTTTGGGGAACAGACGGCACACGATATTCTACCGTAGACATCGGCCATACACCGTCGTGTATTGCCTTCCGCCGTGACGGTGCCCTGGTGGCGGTGGGGCCCAGTAAAGATATGAGTAAAAATAAGTATGCCATCACCATTGTAGATGCCAAAGGCCGTTTGCTGGCAGCGTCGGAGAACCTCCCAGGCGGTATCGGGGATATCGCGATGCTCCCGGACCGCAATCTGGTGGTTACAGGGTCATCTGATAAGACGGTCAAGCTGTGGCGCCTCGATGGCAGCCTGCAACAAAGCTTAACCGGTCACGCGGATGCCGTTACGGCTGTCGCCATAAACCCTGAAGCTTCTTTGATTGCCTCAGGATCGGCCGACCGGACCTTACGATTATGGAATTCAAACGGGAAGCTGATCCAAACGCTCCGCGGGCACACGGACCTGATTTTATCTGTGGCTGTCAGCCCGGAAGGCCGGTTGGTGGCTTCCGGCTCAACGGATAACACGATCAGGCTGTGGTCTGTTTCCGGCAGGATGCTTAAAAAAATTGATCTTGGCGTACCCGTGCGAAAGATCGTTTTTGCTCCGAACGGCAAATACCTGGCCGCCGGACTCGACGACAACACCATAATGCTGCTTAGTCCCGTAGGCAGGGTAATAAAAACCCTCAAAGGTCATCATAGTTTTATATACAATTTTTCTTTCAGCCCTGACGCCAAGTTCCTCATCTCCGGTTCGCTTGATACCACAACGCGCATCTGGGATATCCACCAGGGAGGCCATGTGGCCATCATATCCACCGGCAGGGAATGGATCATGTACACCCATGACGGATATTTTGCGGCATCTCGAAACGGCGGCTCATTTGTGACGGTGGTCAAAGGTTTGAAGGCGTTTGCTGTCGATCAGTTTGCCCTGACAAGAAACCGGCCGGACATCATTTTAGGAAGACTTGGATCGAAAAATGTGGAGTTAAGCGGCCACTACTACAGGTTGTACAAGAAAAGGCTTCAGCGCGCCGGCGTAAATGAACGCCGGCCGGGTGAAGATTTTCACATCCCGGAGGCAAAAATATTGAAAACACGGAGGGATGGGAAGTTCGTGGAGGTCGATTTTAAATTAAGCGACAGTAAATACAATCTGAAGCAATTCAATATTTATGTCAATGATGTTCCTATATTAGGCGCCTATGGCCAACAAATTTCGGGACGCTTGGTGCAAAAATCACACAGAATCGAACTGACCAGGGGTGTGAACAAGATCGAAATTGTTGCCGTTAACGCAGCGGGGACGGAATCGCATCGCGCCATTACGACGGCAGTCTATGATAAAGATGTTACACCCGATGTGTACTACATCGGCTTCGGGGTTTCCAAATACCGGGACAGGGATCTTGATCTGGGCTATGCCGACAAGGATGCCCGCGATCTGGCGAATCTCTTTGGTAAAATCAACGGCGAGTTTGTGTCTTTCCTCTGGACCGGCATCAGCGACGATGAACAGTCGGCTATTGAGACTGAAAAGCTGGAGAAACTAATATATTCGACCGCAAGAGATGAGAATGTAATGAAATATTATAGTAGAAAAGAAAAACGGGAAATAATGGCGGAATCGGAAGGATTAAACCTCGTCCCAACCCGCGTATATGTGAAAACCTATTTGAATGACGCGGTCACGGTTGAAAACATAAAAAGGGCGAAAGCGTTTTTACGCGATGCGAAAGTGGATGATGTTTTTGTACTCTTCATCGCCGGCCACGGTGTTCACGACACGGACAGGGATCGTACCTACTATTATCTGACCCACGATACCGACTTGAAAAACCTGCCGAAAACCGCGGCCAACTTTGAACTCATCGAAGACCTTCTGCACGATATTGCACCGCGGCGCAAGCTTTTCTTGATGGATACGTGCGAGTCCGGCGTAATCGACGACGATCTGGAAAAGCAATACCTGGCAGTGGCAGGCAGCCAGGGAATTAAAGTACGCACCACGCGGGCCATTAGGGTAAAATTGGAAATAAATAAGCCTTCTAAAAGAAAAAATGGATTTTTTCCGGCCGACAGGAACCGTTTCATCTACAATGACCTGTCGCGAAGATCGGGAGCTATCGTATTTTCATCCTCCCGCGGCAATGAATTCTCCTACGAGAGCCAGAAGATCGGAAACGGATTTTTTACCGAGGCTATCATTCGGGCCCTCACCGATAAATCGGCCGACAGGGATGGTGACGATTTGGTCAACGTCGATGAACTGCGGGATTTTGTTTCCGAGATGGTGGCCGAACAAACCGGCGGCAACCAGCATCCTGTTGTTGATCGGGATAACATCTATCAGAAGTTTGGCTTCCCTTTTCTTAAATAATCCGTCCTGAATAGGTTATCTTCAGGCGGCTCGGACAAAGTTGCTATCTTAAGCACTGGCAGTGAACAAAACGCTTAATATAAATAATGAACTTCGAATTGAAATATGCCCCCAATAAAACTTTTAAAGTCGGCGTTTATGATTTACTGGGAGTCAATGTCGATGCGATCGTAAATCCCGCTAACTCGGGCCTTTCCCATGGTGGCGGGCTGGCGGCTGCAATTTCAAGTGAGGCCGGCCCCAAACTGGACGAGCAGTGCCGCACTGCCATCAGGAAGCTTGGGCGGCGTATTCCGGTAACTCAAAACGTTGTGACAACCGCCGGGCGACTGCCCTATAAAGGCGTTATCCATGCTGTGGGGCCGCGTCAGGGAGACGGCAGCGAACAGGGCAAGATAGAAAAAACCATTTTAAACTGTTTGAGGCGGGCCGAAGGGTGCAGTTGGCAATCACTGGCTTTTCCCGCGATCAGCACGGGGCTTTTCTTTGTCCCTAACTCGGTATGTGCCGAGGCATTCAAAAATGCAGTCCCGCAATATTGGGAAAAACATCCAGACTCGTCTCTCGAGACCATCTGGTTGTGTTTGACCGTCGACAGCTATCCGGAATTTAAAAAGATCTTTGAGATAGACCTACTCCGTTAGATTTCTCTTCAGCAAACCTGCCGAATAGCAGGTTTCAGTTTCTACCCTATTTTAATATAAGCAATCCAAAAATCCAGAACCTAACCGCCCTCCGGTGTCAATTGGTAAACTCTTTTTTCTGGGCCGGTTCCATGGGTTTGCCGTCCTGTCGTGAAGCAAAAGTTATTGAATCGATATCTAAATTTGCCTATATTATCGAGCAGCCTATTGCTGAGCGAGCCGTATCTAAAATGTTTTAACCGGATTTGGTCGGAATCGCGAGCGAATCAAAAAACGGATACAATTCTCTCGGCCAAGATTCACTGCAGCGACTCGACTGAGCTCGTCGAAGTCTTGCTGCAGGGTATGTCTAAATTTGTCCACTAAGTTTCGGCGTGATGCAAATTAATCGAACACCGCCGGCGCGGTGATTGCCGAAGCGTGTCAGACAACTAAGGAGCCTATCTGATGTCCTTGTCCGCATACGGCCTGATGCATATTCAGCAGGCCCTCGATATAACCAGCCAAAAACGCGAAGCGATGATCGCAGAGTCGGCCTACTATCGGGCTCTGAACCATGGATTCAGGACCGACCCGCTGCAGGACTGGCTGGAGGCCGAAACTGAAATCGATCAAATGCTGCAACAGCAATTTATCCAAAAATTTCAAGCCGAGGTAATGCAACGTATCCAAGAATTGGAAAAAGAACCCGAGCGCCATTTAAAAGACCTATTTAAAATGTACACCGACCTGCTCTGGATTCAGCAGGAGCCTTCAGGATCACAAGATCTCAACGAATTCGATATGATAAAAAAAGTCAAACAGTTCATTTGTCCGTTGCTCAGGCCGGTCTCAAATGACGCCCGTGAAATCGCCGAAGTCATTACACCGGCACTGGTCCCGTTATCGCTGACTGAAACCCTGCCGCTTCCTTTTCTACCCGTATTTTTTGCGGTCATGTCCATTATCGTCAGCCGATTTGGAATCGAGCGTTTCTGCAGCGACACCGTGAAATCTTAACCATACCGCCAATAACACTGCGATCAAATCTTTTCACCGCCCATGAACCTTGAATCTTATTTTTACCGCTGTTCCCGCGCCGATATCGATTCGATCAGTCCGGACCTGTATGCGCAGATCGCCGAGGGCATCAACCGGCTGCCCGGGAAAAAGACAAAGTCTGAAATCATTGACCATTTACTCTGGTGGCTGATTTTCAAACGCTGGCACTATGGGAGTGGGGACATCGTGCAGAAAGTTCATAACTTCCCGATAAGATCATCAACATCAGGCGTTTTACCCGAGGCGACAAACCGTGTCACACAGGAGTTGGCCACACCTAAATATGGGACAAATTTATCTTCTGAATCACGAATACGACAACACTGTCGCTGAAGCGGAAAAGGCTGTTCTCGCCCGGCCGAGCCGCAAAGCCTCTTATGCGACCAAGGCCAACATTTTACTCCACCTGGGATAACCCAAGGATGCCGTAGAACTCTCCCAGACAGCCATCCGCCATTCTCCCGTCTATCCGGCATTTTATCCTGCGGTGCTGGCGGCGGCCTATTACGGCTGCCGGAGGTATGAAGACGCGATCTCCGCAGCGCAGAGCGTGCTTAATTCCGATCGGAGAAATCTTGATGCCTTGCTCTACCTGGCGTGTTCCTATGTTAAATTGGACCGGCTGGTTGACGCCCGCCGCGCAGCCGAGGAAGCCCTTGGTGTAATGCCGGATTTCACGCTTGAATGGTTTCGCGCCACCCACCCCTATAAAGAAAGCGCCCTCCTTGATGAACTGGTGGGCGAGCTTCGTAAAGCGGGCCTTGCAAACCAAAACTGAGGGATTGTTGAGGCGTTGATGCAAAGGCATTGTTTTGCTTCTGGGCAACTCGCGGATTGAAATTGTCGCTGACTATCTTGCCTGCAAATATTGAATGGCCATTTTGGTTTTGGCTATACCGTTCAAAAGGGTAGCTGTTGCTCTTCGCTGTAATTTTATTTGCTGGAAGGAGTTATTTAGTTATTTAAGGATGTCCCGAACTTCATGCAATGATTTTAAGGGCCGGTATTCGTTAGAGAATATCCAAGGGTCTTTAAGTCGGCTAGATCGGCAGATTCAAATTGACCGGTGTCATGGGCCCGATAGCGACCGAGGGAACTTGGTTTCTTAGGAATATTAACAGCGAATTTCAATTTATCAGCGTTGGGTTTGATATTTAGAAAGGATATAATTCTTTGTATTTCTGATTTCGGCGATAAGCACAGCTTTTCAAAATTAACAACCAGAAATCTTTCATTGCCGAGTCTTTCGCCGAATTCAAGCACACGCTGGTTTGACTTGACCCAGTACTTTAATGACGCCGCGGGCTCTTCGGTTTTTAATTTTGGTAGGGCAACACCGAACATTGAACCCCAGTTATAAAGTTGTTGCTGATTTTTGCTGAAGGCCATATCCAGCCCGTGTCTTATGGTGTGAATATACTTGAGATTCTTAAAATAATCAGAAAGATGTTCAAGAAATATATGTGTATTAGGCTCCTTCCAGCCCCATCCGGCATTTTTAAACCGTATTTTTGGTTTCGCCGTAAGCATCTTCCAGGCTCGTTTAAACGGCCAGAGGCCACGGCCTTCACCTTTATAGTTATGCCCCAAAATGGATGTTTCAAACACGGCCTGAACTAAAAATTTCAGCTCGGATCGTGTCGGACGGGTTTTAGCGAACATCGAATTGGTGAATAGACTCAGGCCGGTGAAAATTTTATTTTTATCGTATTGGGCGAGGTGATACCACCTTGGCCGTTTGAAAAGTAATAAGAACCAAAGGTTATCTTTTGCGGCATCAATATCATGGCCGATGAAGAATCCCAACTGCTCTATGATCTCTGCCACCACTCGCGTTCCGCTCCCCCCTACGCCTCCAATAGCAACCGGACTGGACAGGTCATAATTCATTTAGCTTCCCATATACTCTGATAACTTTTCCACATGATTGCCGTGTCTTTGCTTCCGAAGCCCTGCACTTGAGATATCTCATTGATCAGCTCTACGCTACGGGCAAGCAGCGGCGGGGCATTATTATCTTTCGCCATTTGGACGGCAAGTTTGATGTCCTCTACCAGCAAGTCGACTGTAAATGTTGGTTCCGCGTAATTA
>Ga0126334_10000119_pt1 | contig 26572 bp, 19 predicted proteins | sample InaspJWI49metaG_FD_94491 | JGI IMG/M metagenome (GOLD analysis project Ga0126334, IMG submission 94491) | Marine gutless worms symbiont microbial communities from Oahu, Hawaii - Inanidrilus sp. 2 OAHU.JWI-49 metaG | ecosystem: Host-associated > Annelida > Digestive system > Unclassified...
GCCAGTACAAGCCAAGCAATCATCAGCTGCAGCGTCCCGATCTCGCCAAACCTAAATCCAAAACAACGAAAAATCGAAAACAAGCCTATATCTTGTGTTACTCATGCAACATGCAGGTTAGGGGCGAAGTGTTTGATGAAAAAAGAATATGCCTTTGTCCCATTGCTTATTTTGCAACTGCCGGTTTTCAAGCCCGATCCAGGTGCAGGGATCGGAGATGAGGGGAAAGCCGTTACCAGGGCAGCGAGAAGGACTTGACGTTGGTGTAGGAATTCATCGCTTCGATCACGCCTTCCTTGTAGCCGAGGCCCGAATCCTTGATGCCGCCGAAGGGCGACATTTCGATGCGGTAGCCGGGCACTTCCCAGATGTTGACGGTGCCGGTGTCGAGTTCGTTGATGAAACGAATGATATCGTCCATGCGGTTGGTGCACACCCCCGACGAAAGTCCAAACGCGGTCGAGTTGGCGACTTCGATCGCGTGATCGATATCGCGTACGCGCAGGATCGGAATCGGCGGGCCGAAGGTTTCTTCGCGCACCAGTTCGCAATCGTAAGGCACGTGATCGAGCACCGTCGGCGAGTAGACCGCACCCTGGCGCTGGTTGCCGTAAAGCAGGGTCGCGCCCTTTTCGATGGCGTCGTTAACCCGTTGTTGGAACAGGATTGCCGCCGCCTCGTTGATGACGGTGCCGACATCGGTATCCGCATCCATCGGGTCGCCGTACTTCAGCCTGGCGGCTTTTTGCGCGACCAGGCGCGCGAACTCGTCGGCCACCGAATCCATACACAGCACGCGCTTGACCGTGGTGCAGCGCTGCCCCGAGTTCTTGGTGCCGCCGGCAACCGCAAGTTCGGCCGCCTTGTCGAGGTCGGCGTCGTCCATTACGATCAGCGGCGAATTGCCGCCGAGTTCGAGCACGGTACGGCGGTAGCCGGCGGTTGCGGCGATATACTTGCCCACCGGGACGCTGCCGGTGAACGAGATTAGATCGATATGTTCGTTGGTCAGCATTTCGTCGCCCATGTCCTCGGGCAGGCCGGTGACCACCGACAGCATTGCCGGCGGCAGTCCGGCTTCGTAAATTATGTCGGCCAGCAGCAACGCCGTCAGCGGGGTTTGCTCGGTCGGTTTTGCGACCATGCAGTTATTGGTCGCGATCGCCGGCGCGATCTTGTGCGAAATCATGTTAAGCGGATGATTGAATGGCGTGATAGCCGAGATCGCGCCCAGTAGCGGTTCGCGTTGGGTGAAGATTTTACGCTGTTTGCCATGCGGGGTCAGATCGCAGGAAAATACCTGGCTGTCATCGTTGATGCAGAGTTGGCCCGCCAGGCTGTAGACGTCGAAGGCGCGGCCCACTTCGTAGATGCTATCTTTTTTACTGAGCCCGCATTCGGCGGTAATCAAGTCGGATATTTCATCCTTGCGCGCAACGATGATATCGGCGATGCGCAGCAGGATTTTTTGGCGCTCGTAACGCGTCAGCGTGGCTTTGTAATTGGCCGCGATCTCGAAAGCCGCGGCGATCTGGGCCCGACTCGCGCGCGCCACGGTGCCGACTACATCGCCATTGTAGGGATTGAGTACCTCGATATCATCGCCGGCCTCGCCCTCGACCAACTCTCCGGCGATGCGCATTTTTTCATGTCTGATTGTCATGCTAGACCTCTAAATAGTCGCCGCTTCAATCATGCGCATGATTGAGCGCGATATCGAAGGCATCGTAGTTGTTTAATTGATGGTTTTGATCGAGCCCGCTGACCGGTCGGCTGACGATCAACGGCACCACTTGTTCGGTTACGCCGCCGTGCGAGCGCAGCGGTACATCCAGCCCCGAAAGGTCGTGGCGCGCCGCGGTGGTGCCGATGACGACGTTTTTGCCCGACACCAGGATTAGATCGCCCATGCGGTCCGGCGCCAGTTCGAAGCGCTCGCAGCCTTCCCGATTGTCGTAAACCGCATCGATGCCTTCGATGTCGGCCAGCTGCATTTTTAGGCTGTCGATATCGACTTCGTCGGGCAGGTAGACCGTGGCATAGGAGCCGAGCGCGCCGTGATGTACGACATAGGGATCGGTAATCGGCAGAATCACGCGCGCCGCGGCGGGTGTCAGCAGGCGGTCGAGTTCATCCTGTAAATAAATGATGTTGGGAGCGCCCGCGGCGTCGTGCTTGGCGTTCATGCCGTGATCGGCGGTCAGCACGATTACCGCGCCGAGCGCGTCGAGCCTGGCCCAATAGCCGTCCATCATCGCATAAAACGAATTGGCGCCGTCGCTGCCGGGTGCGAACTTGTGCTGGATGTAGTCGGTGGTGGACAGATACATCAAATCGGGTCGCTCGGATTCCATCAGCTTGACGCCGGCGGCAAAGATGAACTCGGATAATTCTGCGCTGTACACCGACGGTAATTCCATGCCGACCAGGTCGAGTACGTTGTCGATGCCGTTATCCGCGAGGCTGACCTGATCCGATTTTTCCGATGAAAAGCAGATCGCGCCCCCGGCGCCGAAACTTAATTCATTGCCGAGCAGGCGTCGCAGTTTGTCCTTGGCGGTAACGATCGCGATTTTCGCACCGGCATCCTGAAACGCCTTGAAGATGGTCGGTGTACGCAGCAGCTCGGATTCGTTCATCATGACTTCACGGTCGTTGGCCTTGTCATAACAAAAATTGCCGCAGATGCCGTGTACCACCGGTGGCACGCCGGTGACAATCGAGATATTGTTGGGGTTGGTAAAGCTCGGCACCACGCAGTTGGCACGCAGATCGCTGCCCTGGCCGGAGACCAGGTTTTGCATCCACGGCATGCGGCCGGCGGCAACCGCCCGCTCGATGTAGTCCGGTTCGGAGCCGTCGATGCAAACTACCACGACGGGCTTGTCGGGCCAGCGATAGTCGCGTCCATTGACGCTGACGCGAGATTTTGGCGGGTTCATGTCCAGGCCGAAATGTTCGAATAAGTAGGCACAATATACCGCTTCCCGACATCGGGTTAAATCGATATCGCATATGACATGTATCGATACAGCCTATGGTAGGCGGGGGCATTTTACGTCACGGGTTGCAACTGTCATACCTTGGCGGCGGGAACGCTGGTCTTAACCATTTGAAGAAAGGCATCGTTGACGCGTAACGAGCGCATTTCCTGCAGGCAGACGACGTACTCGGCATGCGCCAATTCGGCATTGCTGACCGGCAAGGCCCTTAAACGGGAATCCGCCTGCAATTCTTTTTCGGCGACGATGCCGATGCCGAATCCCGCCGCGACCGCTTCGCGCACGCCTTCGCGCCCGCCGATTTCCATAACGTCTTGCAGCAACTGCCCGGCATGGACCACCGCTTCTTCGAAAATCGAGCGCGTGCGCGATCCGCGTTCGCGTAAAATGATGCGTTGCGTGACCAGCTCTTCGATGGTCACCGAGCGCCGCTCGGCCCAGTCGTGGTCACGGTTGACGAATACGACCAGACGGTCCGGCGGTAGCGGAATCGAGTAAAGCCGTTCATCCTCCTGAGGAATGTTAGGCAGAAATGCGACGTCGCAGCGACGCGCTTCGAGCCATGACATCAACTGTGCGGAGTTTCCGTAACGGATCGAAATCTGGATACCCGGGTAAAGCCGCTGGAACTGCGCCAGCAGCGGGGTGGGGATATAGGGTGCATCCGCGCCCACGCGCAGTTGGCCCGAGGTTAAAGCCCGCGCCGATTGCAGCAAATGTTCGACTTCTTCTTCATGGCGAAACAACAGGCGCGTAATACTGAATGCGGACTTGCCGATCGCGGTTAGTTCGATGCGCCGGCCGTGCCGCAAAAATAGCTTGGTGCCGTAGCGTTGCTCGAGTTCTTTGACCTGGCCGGACAGGGTCGGTTGAGTAATGTTCAACATCTCCGCGGCGCGGGTGAAACTGCCGTGGGTGGCGACCGCATGGAACGAGCGCAAATGAGCGTGAGATATCGGCACAATCTATCTGACACATTAGTTATATCGATTTGATGAATAGTATTCATCGGCGGTATAAATGGCAACCAGTGAATCATTTCCAAGGCTCGCAGCATGACCGATAACGGCAACGACACTGACAGCTCACCCAGTGGCGACCCCTGGCTACTGACGCCGGGTCCGCTGACCACGTCGCTTAGCGTCAAGCAGGCAATGCTGCATGATTATGGCTCGCGCGACGCGACCTTCATCGATTTGAATACCCGTATCCTCGAACGTCTGGTCGCAATCGTGCACGGCGAGGGCAGTCATGTCAGCATACCCCTCCAGGGCAGCGGTACCTTCGCCGTCGAAGCCATGATTGGTAATTTCGTGCCGGCCGATGGCAAACTGTTGATACTGATCAACGGCGCCTACGGCCGGCGCATCGCCACAATCTGCGATTACTATCGGCGCGAGTATCTGATGCAGGAGTCGGCCGAAGACGTTCCGGTCGACACCGCGGTGCTCGACGCAACCCTCGATGCCGACCCCGACATCGGGCACGTGGTCTTAGTGCATTGCGAGACTACGTCGGGCATCCTGAATCCCGTCGCCGAAGTGGCGGCAACCGTCGCGCGCCACGGGCGCAGTCTGCTACTCGATTCGATGAGCGCCTTCGGCGCGTTAGCGCTGGACGCGCGCGAAATCGAGTTCGACGCGGTGGTGGCCTCCAGCAACAAGTGCCTGGAGGGAGTTCCCGGCATGGGGTTTTGCGTCGCGCGCGAAAGCGTACTGGTGAATACCGAGGGCAATTCGCCATCGCTGGTGCTCGACCTTTACGACCAGTGGCGCATGCTGCAACAGAGTCGCCAATGGCGTTTCACTCCGCCGACGCATGTGTTGCTCGCTTTCGATCAGGCCCTGCGCGAATTCGAGGCCGAGGGTGGCGTGACCGGACGCGGCCGCCGCTATCGTGAAAACTGCGCATTGCTGATCGGCGGCATGCGCGCCATGGGATTTAGAACCTTGCTGCCGGACGAGTTACAAGCGCCGATAATCGTCAGTTTTTTTATGCCGACTAATCCGCAATTCGACTTCAACGATTTCTATGACGGACTCAAACACCGGGGTTATGTCATTTACCCTGGCAAGTTGACCGTGGCGGACAGTTTTCGCATGGGTTGTATCGGCCGCCTCGACCGGGTGCAGATTCTGGGGGCGCTGGACGCGGTTGCCGACGTGTTGAGCCAATTTGGAATCGCGCGCATCGAATCTTGAATAAAACCGCTAAAACACGCGTAAAATTAAGCGTTTAACTTCAAATCGAGCTTTCGCAAACCCGCTGCAGGCTTTATTATCCGTACTATTTCCCAGGGATAGACCCCGGGGTAATTTACTGAGGAATAAAAGTCATGTCAGTTGAAGTTCCTGGACGTGCCAGCGCCGTTATCATCGGCGGTGGCGTCATCGGTTCGAGCGTGGCCTACCACCTCGCCAAGCTCGGTTGGAGCGACGTGGTGCTGCTCGAGCGCAACCAGTTCAGTTGCGGCACCACCTGGCATGCCGCCGGGTTGATCGGCACCATGCGTGCCAACGAGTCGCAGGCGCGACTCTGCGAATACTCGATGGCGGTGTTGAGCGAGCTCGAGGCCGAGACCGGGCAGTCGACCGGCTTCAAACAGGTCGGCTCGCTGACGATTGCGCATAGTGCCGCGCGTTTCGAGGAATTGAAGCGGGTCGCGGCAATGAATAATGCCTTTGGCGTAACCCAGGTCGACATCATCACCGCCGAGGAAGCCAAGTCGCTTTACCCTTTCCTCGAAGCCGGTGATCTACTCGGCGCCAGTTGGGTGGCACAGGACGGCACCGCCAGCCCGGTCGACATCACCCAGGCTTTTGTCAAGGGCGCGCGTGCGCGCGGGGCGCGTTGTCTCGAAGGGGTACGCGTCACCGGCATCAGTAAAGCCGACGGCCGTGTTAGCGGCGTGATTACCGACCAGGGTGAAATCAAAACCGATTACGTGGTTAACTGCGGCGGTTTATGGAGCCGCGAAATCGGCCGCATGGCCGGGGTTAATGTCCCGCTGCACGCCTGCGAGCACTATTACGCCCATACCGAAAAGCTCGACGATTTACCGAGCGATTTGCCGGTCATGCGCGATCACGATAACTGCGCCTATTACCGCGAGGATGCCGGCAGCCTGCTGGTCGGCGCCTTCGAGCCGAATGCCGTGCCCTGGGGACAAAACGGCATCCCGCTCGATTTCGCCTTCGAAGAGCTCGAAGGGCATCTCGATGAGCAATTCATGCCGGTACTCGAACAGGCGATGTATCGCGTGCCGATGCTGCAGGAGTGCGGTTGGCGTAGCTTTTTTTGCGGGCCGGAGAGCTTCACGCCCGACGACCAGTTTCATATGGGCGAGTCGCCCGAGTTGAAAAACTTTTACGTTGCCTGCGGGCTTAACTCGGTCGGCATTCAAACCTCCGGCGGTCTCGGCCGCGCGCTCGCCGACTGGATGCATACCGGTTACGCACCGATGGATTTGTGGGGCAACGATATACGCCGCATGTTTCCGTTTCAGTCGACCCAACGCTATATCGAAAACCGCGTTACCGAAACCCTGGGTTTGTTGTTCGCCAACCATTATCCGTATCGACAAATGGAAAGCGCGCGCAATCTGCGGCATTCGCCGTTGCACGAACGCTTGCTCGAGCACAATGCCTGCTTCGGCGAAGCCGCCGGCTGGGAGCGCCCCAACTGGTATGCACCCGAGGGCGTCGAACCGAAATACGAATACAGTTTCGGCAAGCAGAACTGGTTCGAACATAGCGCCGCCGAACACCGCGCCGCGCGCGAAAAGGTCGTGTTGTTCGATCAATCTTCGTTTTCCAAGTACCTGGTACAGGGGCGCGACGCGGTCAAGGTGCTGCAGCGCGTCTCCAGCGCCAACGTCGACGTCGAGCCCGGGCGCATGGTTTACACCCACTGGCTCAACCAGCGCGGCGGCATCGAAGCCGACCTGACCGTCACGCGGCTGGCCGAAGACCGGTTCTGGGTGATCAGCGGCGTAGCGCAGGCGATCAAGGATCAGCACTGGCTGAAGATGCATACCGCGCAAGACGAATTCTGTTGTGTCACCGATATCACCAACGCCTGGGCCATGCTCGGCGTCATGGGTCCCGATAGCCGGGCGCTGATCGGTGACGCGGTCGATCACGATTTCAGCACCGAAAATTTTCCCTTCGGCGACTTCCACGCGATCGAGCTCGGCATGGCGCGCGCCTACGCCGGACGCGTTTCCTATGTCGGCGAGTTGGGATGGGAATTTTATATCCCGGTCGACCAGGCCCGCCACGCCTTCGATTATCTGTGGGACAAAGGTCAAAGCCACGGCTTGCGACTGGGCGGCATGCACGCCTTGAATTCCTGCGGCATCGAAAAGAAATTCGTGCACTACGGACACGACGTGGCCGATCACGACACCCCGCTCGAGTGCGGCATGAGTTTTGTCTGCAATCTCGAAAAAGAGATCCCGTTTATCGGTCGCGATGCGATTCTGAAGCAAAAGGAAAGCGGCGGGCATATGCACAAGCGTCTGGTTCAATTCCTGCTGCAAGACCCGGAGGTCGTGCTCTATCATCATGAACCGATCATGCGCGACGGCATTATCGTCGGGCATCTCACCTCGGGCGATTACGGTCATACCCTCGGCGGCGCGGTCGGGCTCGGTTATGTCGAGGTCGAGGAAGAAGTCACCCGGGATTATCTCGAGGCCGGCAGTTTCGCGATCGATGTCGGCGGTTACCAGGTGCCGGCCAAGGCATCGCTGGGGGCCATGTACGATCCCAGGGCGGAACGCATGCGCGGCTAGGCACATGCCGCTAACAACCACCTGCATCGGCGCCTATCCGAAACCGGATTTCGTCGAGCTGCCGGACTGGTTCAACCATCCCGACGGGCCCGATACCGCCGCCCCGACCGCATTGTGGGAAAAGGCGATGGCAACGCTCGGCCCCGCCGCCGAAGACATTATCGGGCGCGGCGTCGCACAGGCGATCGCCGACCAGCTCGAATGCGGTATCGATATCCCGACCGACGGCGAAATCGCGCGCGAGAACTACATTCATTACCATTGCAGGCACTTACTGGGTTTCGATTTCGCTCAGTTGACGCGCCGGGCGGTTCGCGGCGGCAGCTACGAAGCCGCGCTGCCGACGATCAATGGTCCGGTCTCGGTGCGCGATCAATTCCTGCTCGACGACTGGCGGCGCGCCCAGGCTAATTGCAAACGCGCGGTCAAAATCACGATGCCGGGTCCGATGACGATTTCCGACACGAATCACGACGACTATTACCACGATCCGCAAAAGTTGGGCGCCGACATAGCGGCCGCGCTCAACGTCGAAGTACGCGCGCTGGCCGCGGCCGGTTGTGTCCATATACAGATCGACGAACCGCTGTTCGCGCGCCAGCCCGCGGCGGCACTCGATTACGGTTTCGAGAATCTAGAGCGCGCATTTCACGGCTGCCCGAAAAACGTGCAGCGCACGGTACACATGTGCTGCGGTTATCCCGACAAACTCGACCGTGACGATTACCCCAAGGCGGACCCGGATTCCTATCTGCAAATCGCCGATGCCATCGAGTACTCGAGCATCGACGCGGTGTCTTTCGAAGACGCCCATCGTCACAATGACCTGTCCCTGCTGGAATGTTTACCCACCACCAAGGTGATTTTCGGCGTGGTCGCCATTGCAAAAAGCGAGATCGAAAGCGTCGACGACATTCGCGAGCGCCTGCGCCAAGCGCTGCAGCATATCGACGCCCGGCGCCTGATCGCCGCCCCCGACTGCGGCCTCGGCCTGCTCGGCCGCGACCGCGCCATGGCTAAGCTCAAAAATATGTGCAGCGCCGCGCATTCGCTGTAAACAAGACTATCCCCAATCTCCCCAACGCCGGGAAACCCGAGGACAGTCCAAACGCCCCCCACGCTACCAGATAATCGCGCAGCTCCACACCGGCGTTTGTCCTGTCACCCTCGAAGCGAGCGAAGCAACTCAACCCCAGTTATTTTTCAATCGAAGCTACCACCCGATTAGCAAAAGAAACCCCTCAACAAATCCCGATTGCGACCGATAACCTGCATTGAAGGCCGGGAATAGGCAAATCATGGCGCTCGGTAACCTACGTGCCGCAATAGGTTTTGACTATTAAAATCAGAATTACACTATGAAAACAAACCAGAGTTTTGGATTGATCATGATCGTCGCCATCCCGGTGTTGATGGCAGTGACGGTTTATCACCGGCTCGTGCGGCAGATTGTCGTCGCCGGCAACGACAGCAATCGTTTTATCGAGTCGCCTGCCGCGCTCTTCGATCTTGGCGCGCACCGAGGATTCCAGCGGCCCGGTTACTGCGAGCCACAGTTCAAACTGAACTTTAACCAGATACCGCTGACGGACGGGGAAGAATCGCGCCGGTGTATCGGAGAATACCTGTCGCAGCGAAATTTTTGGGTTTTCGTGTTGAACTCGTGTAGCGCAAGCGAGCATCGCGAATGGGCGCGTAAAATCCACCACTTGCCGTTTGTTATAAAACGCGACGCGTATTATACCGGCGCTATCGCTAGTCGGGAGATAGTCTGATGACTCAGGCCGGCAGCGACGTGCATTTCGACAACTATCTGACGCTATTGAAAGATTATTGCCCGGCGGTTGAGGGTTTGGCGGTTTTCGATGGTGGCCTCGGTTTCATCTGGCAGGATGGCGCCGGCCGTATCGATGAAAAGCGGCTGCAACCAGTGGTTCAGGAATTATTAGGTAGCGACCGGGATGATCGAATCATCGAATTTGATGGCGGCGGATCGATCGAACTGGCCAAGCTCAAAAATAGTCACGGCGAAACGCTGTTGATCTTGTGTCTAAGCTATGATGCGCGGGCGGATGCGCCGGCAGCCCCGGTCTCGCGGCAAAATACTTTTATCCTACTGAGTGAATTGCTGCTGGCCGACTATCAGCAGTGCGTCGCGCTCGCCAGCAAGGAAGACGAACTCAATTTCATGACCGACGAATTGACCCGGCGCTACGAGGAATTGAACCTGATTTACAAGGCGGAAGACCAGGCGCAGAATATTTACCACGGTCGCGAACTGCTACGCCAGCTGGTGACGAATACCTCGCGTTTCCTGAATGTCGACGTCATCTACCTGTATATCGGTGCAAAAAATATCTCCATGCACAAGTTCCGCAGCGAAAATCCGGTGTTCCATGCCGACGAGTTGTTCGGTTTTCTGCGCGACTCGATACAACCGATGCTCAATGAGGATAAAACCGCACTCGTCATCAATCATTTTGAGGAAGCGAAACAGTTGGGCGTCGGTTGTGCATTGCCCTTTAAAATTGTAGCGAGCCCTGTGATCAACATCGAAAGTGAGGTAATCGGACTGCTAGCCATAGCGAGCCAGAACTTTGCGGTCGATTTTTCCAATAGCGACCGCAATCTGCTCGACGTCATGTCCAAGAAAGCTTCCAAGATCGCGCAATCGCATTTTGACCCGCTTACCGGGCTCGAAAACAGCAACAGCTTCGAGCTGATCCTGAAGGATTTACTCAAACAGTCCGGAGGGCTGGACGTGAATCATGCGATTGCCAATGTCGACATCGACCGTTTGGTGGTGGTCAATGATATCAGCGGGAGAGCCGCCGGCGATCTGCTAATCAAGAAAGTTGCAAAAACGCTGGCCGGCATGGTGCGCGCGCGCGACGTGGTAGCGCGTCTCGGTAGCGACAAGTTTGGCATCCTGCTGGAAAACTGCGATCTGTCCACCGCCAAAGTCGTGATGAAAAAGCTTGCCTACGCGGTCTCCAGTATCGACATGGAATGGCAGGGCGAGTCGCACGAAGTCAGTGTCAGCATTGGCATTGCACCGGTCAACGGCCAGACGCAATCGGTTTCCGACCTGCTTAGTGCGGCCGAAACCGCGCGCAATGTCAGCAAAGAGCGGGGTCGTAATTCGATTCACCTTCTCGATATGGAGGACTCTAATCTGTTGCAGCGCAAAGAGCAGATTCGGTGGGTTGGGCGAATCCAGTCGGCGTTGCGCGACGATCGCTTCATGCTATATGCCCAGTTGATTCAGCCTTTGAAGGGTGACGCCGGCAAGCCGCATTACGAGATCCTGGTACGCATGCGGGATGATGACGGAAGCGCCATATCGCCGATAAACTTCCTGCCCGCGGCGGAGAGCTTTTACCTTATGTCGAGTATCGATTACTGGGTGATCAATCAGACCTTCGCCGAAATGGCGCAGCTGAAACTGGAGATGAAACAGGACTGCGGGGTATCGATTAACCTGTCCGGTCAATCGATTAACGATCCTTCGGCATTTGCCGCCTATATCGAAAACAAACTCGAGCAATACCAGCTCGATGCCGGCGATATCTGCTTCGAAATCACCGAATCGGCGGCGATCGCAAATATCGATGACGCGCGCGAGTTCATCGATCAGGTACATGCATTGGGTTGTGAATTTTCGCTGGATGACTTCGGTACCGGTCTGAGTTCTTTTGCCTACCTCAAAAACCTGCAAGTCGACTATCTCAAGATTGATGGCAGTTTTGTACGCGATATTCTGAGGGATGCGGTCAGCGAGAGCATGGTCGGCGCGATCAATCAAGTCGGTCAGGCGATGCGGCTGAAAACGGTTGCGGAGTTTGTCGAAAACGATGCAATCAAACAAAAACTGACCAATATCGGGGTGGACTATGGCCAGGGCTACGCCATCGATAAACCCTCTTTGTTTCGAGAAATCCACCTTGGCGAGGGCAAGTCGGTTTCGGGACTGCAGTAGGGGGGTCGAAATCGCCTCCGGCAAGGGTTTGTTTTGTCCGGTCGGCTGGTGGGTATAAAGCCCATGCCTAGTAACCGAATTCTGTTCGCGGCCGATTGGTTGCCCGAAGTTTGCGCGAAATGCGTATCAAGAGCCAGCTGCGGGGCGGCCCAATATTGATACCCGTCTAAGGATTTGATCGCATCAGCCGATCTAATCGAAAGCTACCCGAACCGGACATTCTTTATGAGCAGTAATTGGAACAGGGTCATGATCGCGGCGAATTTGATTTCTCTGCCGGACATTTACTGGCGGCTAAAGGAAATTCTCGCGACCCATGATTATTCGCTGCAGGAGGTCGCGCAGTTGATCGTATACGACCCCGGCATGACCGCGCGCCTGTTGCGTATGGTCAATAGCGCCTATTTCGGTTTTGCCGCCAAGATCGATACCGTTAACCACGCGGTTTCGATTCTCGGAGTGCAGCAGATCGAAGATGTGATTCTGACGACCTCGATCGCCGATGCGCTCGGCGATTACGAGTGCGAACACCTCGATATCAAGCAATTTTGGATGCGCAGCGTTTACCGTGCTATCGCGGCGCGCGAACTGGCGAGTGTATGCAATTTGATGGATGGTGAACGTATGTTCGTCGCCGGGCTGCTAAGCGGAATCGGCCACTTGATCATGTACCAGTCGGTGCCGGTGCTGGCGCAGCAGGCCCAGCGTCAGGCCGACGAATCCGGTCAGCCGCTGCATCAGGTCGAACGCGACCTGATCGGCTTCGATCATGCCGGGGTGGCGTCGCTGCTGATGCAGAATTGGAAGTTGCCCGGGAGTCACGTGGTGGTGATCGAAAAACACCTCGAGCTAGATCCCGACGCGGACTATCTACTCGAGACCGCCATCGTCCACATCGCGGCGTTGATCGGAAATGCCTTCGCCGAAAGCAGGGCGCTGGACGAGGTGTTGGTGCGGGCCGATAATCGGGCGTGGGATGTAACCGGGCTAGACACCGGGCGTTGCGAGGCGATCGAGGCGCTAGTCGACGATCAGTTGAGCAGCGTGATAAGTCTGCTGTTTCCTAAGCTAAACAGTGCGGCGGGATAGATGCCTATACTCGATTCAGGGGGCCGCCCTGCCGCGTCGCCTAGAGTTTTGGGTCAGAGCAAAAATAGCGTAGCCTCCGATTGACGATGGGTTTAAATCATTTGGTGGATCAGGGCGGCGAGTTTCTTGATGCCGGCGTCGATCTGGTCGGCCGCGATCGAAGAGTAACCCAGGCGAAGATAATTCTGCGGCGGCTCGGCCTGCATAAAACAGATATCTCCGGATTCGATTAAGATACCCTCCGCCCGCGCCCGGTCTTTGAGTTGGCGCGTGTCGAGCCCGTCCGGTCCCTCGACCCAATAGGAAGTCCCGCCGAAAGATGGAATCCGGGAGGATTCCGGCAGATATCGGTTAAGCGCCTCGCCCATGACTTGCCAGCGCTCCTTATAAGTCTGGCTGAGGCGATGGATTAGCGAATCGTGGTGACCCATCGACAGGAACAGCGCGACGATACGCTGGTTGTTGGCCGGCGGATGGCGCACCATCAGGCGCCGCAGCGCGCGCGCCTCGCGGATCAATGGCTTGGACGCGACCATGTAACCGAGCCGCAGCCCGGGGGCCAGGGTTTTCGATAGGCTGCCGACATAGATGACCCTGGCGGTCGCATCGAGGCTTTTCAGCGCCGGCGTCGGCTCACCGACAAAGTTGATTTCACTCTCGTAATCGTCCTCGATTATCAGAAAGTCCTGGTTCTCGGCCTGCTTGAGCAAATGTTCGCGTCGCGGCAACGACATGGTCACGGTGGTCGGCGATTGATGGCTCGGCGTGGTGTAGACAAAATCACAGGAATTCAAGTCCTTGCCGGGTACCACGCCCTGCTCGTCGACCGCGAGCGGCACCATTTGCGGCGACTTCAGTTCGAAAATATTACGTGCATCGGGGTAGCCGGGATTTTCCATGCCGCCCCGGGTGCCTTGTTCGATTAACAGGTCGGCAAGAATGTAAAGCGCCTGCTGCGCGCCCATCGTGATCAGGATTTCATCGCGCGCGGCCCAGACCCCGCGCCGCGGCAGGATGCGCGCCTGTATTTGCTCGATCAGGAGCGGATCGTCGGTATCGATACGATCGGGCGTGACATCGCGAATGTCGCTGACGCTGAGCGCCTGGCGGCAGCATTCGCGCCAGTCGGCCACCGGAAACAGTTTCGGGTCGAGCTGCCCGAACAGGAAGGGGTAGGGATATTTCTTCCAGTCCGGCGGTTTGATTATATTGCGCTGCCGGGACGGATGGAACTTGATATGCCGGCCCCAGTCCGGCGGCTTATGCGCGCCGTGGAGTTTGAGTGGTTCGACGCGCACGCGCCCGGCGAGCATGGTTTTGTCGATGTAGTAACCGCTACGCTCGCGCGCCACCAGGTAACCTTCGTCGATTAATTGCTGGTAGGCGAGCACTACGGTATTACGCGCAATCCCGAGATGACGCGCGAGTTCGCGCGACGACGGCAGCGGTACTTCCAGCGGCAGCTTATCGTCCAGAATCGAACTGACAATCATTTCCCGCAGTTGGCGCTGATAGCTGATTTTGCGATCCTTGGAAATGCGGAAGAGCCGATTCCACATCATATTGTCACTGCGGTTTTGCATCGCGCTGGGAATTGGTCTCATTAATAGGTCTAATCTGGCTCTATTGTATCCTGTTCCTTTCATTTTGGCCTCTTATTCCCCCATTCCATTATGATGGCAGCCCTGACCGCGGAGAATGCGATGAAACCAGAGAACCTTAACGAAATTGTAGGCAGCGACAGAAACCACCTGTGGCACCACCTGTCGCAGCACAAACCCTGGCAGTCGGCCGACCCTATGGTTATTGTCGAAGGCAAGGGCCTGCGCGTGAAAGACGCCAACGGGCGCGAATATCTCGATGCCGTTTCGGGCGGCGTGTGGACTGTCAACGTCGGTTACGGGCGCGAAAGTATCGCTAACGCGGTGCGCGATCAAATCGTCAAGATGTGTTACTTCGCCAATTCGTCCGGCAATATCCCCGGCGCTCAGTTCGCCGAAAAGCTGGTCGACAAGATGCCCGGCATGAGCCGCGTGTACTACTCGAACTCAGGCTCAGAGGCCAATGAAAAATGTTTCAAGCTGGTACGCCAACTGGCCGCGCTTAAAAATGACGGCAAAAAGCACAAGATTATTTATCGTGACCGCGATTACCACGGCACCACCATTACCACGCTGAGTGCCGGCGGGCAGGCGCAGCGTAAGGACCAATACGGCCCTTTCACCCCGGGCTTTGTCGAAATCCCGCACTGCCTGGCTTATCGCGACCCGCGGGGTGACGGTCCCGATTACGGCGTCCAGGCGGCGCATGATCTCGAAAAAGTTATTCTGGCGGAAGACCCGGACACGATCGGTGCAGTCTGCCTGGAGCCGATTACCGCCGGTGGCGGAGTTATAGTTCCGCCGGAAGGCTATTGGGAAACGGTGCAGGAAATCTGCACCAAATATGGCGTATTGATCCATATCGACGAAGTCGTTTGCGGTATGGGTCGTACCGGCAAATGGTTCGGTTATCAGCATTACAACGTCAAACCCGACATGGTGACCATGGCCAAGGGCGTCGCCAGCGGGTATGCCGCGATCTCGGTCATGGTGACCACCGAGGATCTGTTCAACGAATTCCTCGCCGAACCGAGCGAGAAGCTGCATTACTTCCGCGATATCAGCACCTTCGGCGGATGCGCGGGCGGGCCTGCGGCCGCACTGGAGAATATGCGCATAATCGAGCAGGAAAACCTGCTCGACAACGTGGTCGAAATGGGGGACTACTGCCTCGATCGACTGCACGAACTCAAGGACAAGCATGAAGTCATCGGCGATGTCCGCGGTAAGGGCCTGTTTCTCGGCGCCGAACTGGTCAAGGATCGCGTCACCCGCGAACCGCTCGACGAGAGCCTGGTTGCCGGAGTCGCCGCCGACTGTCTCAAGCAGGGCGTCATGATCGGGCGTACCAACCGCAGCCTGCCGCAATACAATAATACGCTTTGTCTGAGTCCGGCGCTGATCTGCACCAAGGACGACATCGACGAAATCGTTAGCTCGATCGATGTAGCGCTTGGCAATCTTGCAATGTAGCGGACAACCGGGATAATGCCCTGCCAATGAAGCAGGGTATAATCCTATTCGTGGTAGCTTGCGCCGGCCTAATTATGCCGGCCGGCGCCGCCGCGGACCACAAGCCAAGCGAAATTTCAGTTGGCTATTTTCAGCAATGGCCGACGCCCGCGCAGTTTGCCCAGGCGAAACAAACCTTCGACTCTGCTCTCGGTCTCAAGGTCAACTGGCTACCCTTTGCCAGCGGTAAGGAGATGAATGCCGCAATGGCCGAGGACCGGTTACAGATCGCCTACGCGCAGGGTCATGTACCCTTCTTGGTCGGAGTAACCCAGGGGCTCGACCTGACCATGGTCGGCATCGCCGTCGGTTACCCCGAGCACGATAACTGCATTCTGCGCGACGACGCCGGTATTGACCGTGACAGCGCCGCGCTGCTAGAAGGCCGGAAGATCGCGGTTCAGGCCGGCAGCGTCAGCCACTACCGCTTGCTCAAAGTCTTGCAACATCTCGAAGTCGATCATTCCCGAGTCGAAATCGTCGCCACCGCCGACGGTAGCGCCACCGCCAGCGCGTTGCAGCTGGGCGAAGTGGTGATGGCTTGCGCCGCCGGCGGTGCCTTGCGGGCATTGGCGACGCTCGGCAAGCCGTTGATGACCGGTGACGAGATAGAGGCAATCGGCTTGCGCCTGTTCGATACCGTGACCGTGGCAACTGCCTTCATGCAGCAACATCCCGATATCGTGCAGGCGTTTATGGATGTGGTCGAGGCCTCCAACCAGCAGTGGCGAATGAATCCAGACCCGATGCGGGCGGCGATTGCGCGCGCTTCGCAGATGAGCCGGGAGGGCGTCACCCGGGCCATAGAGGGTTTCAGTTTCCCATCCTCCGAGGAACAAAAGTCGGCCTCCTGGATGGGTCAGGTGGTGCCGGCCTATAGCAAGGAGCTGGCCGAATTTTTCAAGGCCCATGGACAACTCGGCAAAACACTGGAAAGCTACGATTCCTTTATAACCACCCGATTTCTGCGATGACAGCCGGTCGCGGCTGTGATGGCTGATTACAATCCTGCCAGCTTGACTGGCGAAATTGGATCCTCGCATTGTTCCGAATTTATCGAAGGACTCGAGCGGAAAAATTTTCTGTTTGTCGATCACCGGCGCTCCGTCGACTTGCTTTCGAGACTGGCGCGGGCGCCGATCGGTGACGATCAGGAATTTCTCGATAGCTGGAATCACCTCGAACAGGACCAGTATATGGCCGATGGCGGCAAGTATCGCAAACGCCGGCATGCGGTTTATGCGATCCAGAATGCGGGTGAGCCGGCCCAAAAAATGCCATATCAGCCGCATTACCAAACCGTCGATTACAATCCGTTGAACGGTGGGGTGGCGCGCTATTTCGCACCGATACTCGACGACCTGCACCATAGCGCCACGCTGGCGGCGCTGCTGGAATTCGGCAATTCGATTTTCAGCCAGATCACGGGCAATAACCAGTGGCATATCGAATTGCACCAGTTTCGCATCGAGGCGCGAGACGGCCAACTCGGTAAACCGACACCCGAGGGGGTGCACCGCGATGGCGTCGATTTCGTTATCGTGGTGATGATCAAACGGGTTAATATCGACAGCGGCGCAACCACTATTTTCGACCTCGATAACCAACTGGTTGGTGAATTCATGCTGCGCGAAATCTTCGATATGGTGCTGGTCAACGATCGCCGGGTTTATCACGGCGTAACCCCGATTTCCCCGATCGACTCGCGGGCGGAAGCCTTTCGCGATGTGCTGGTCATCACTTTCAGGGCTCCGGATAGCGCCGCTTGATTCAGGTGACTGATCCGCGCTAGGCCATTGAGAACGACATCGATGTCGTTTATCAGAAAGAACTTGAGTCTGGCAGGGTATATGGTGCGCAAGCGTTTGTGCTTTTGGAAAGCGGGTCGCTTATAATTCGGCGGCTTATGTAGATAACCTGAATCAGGATTAGTCGTGGAAAGAGAAGCAATGAATTTTGATGTGGTCATCGTCGGCGCCGGTCCGTCGGGATTGACCATGGGTATTCGCCTCGCGCAATTGGCGCTGGAGCAGGAGCGCGAATTGACCATTTGCATCCTTGAAAAAGGCGCCGAGGTCGGCGCGCATATTTTATCGGGCGCTGTGATCGAGCCACGTACGCTCAGCGAATTGATTCCCGACTGGAAGGAAAAGGGCGCGCCGCTGAATGTGCCGGTGAAGTCCGACGCCTTCAAATACCTGACGGCGCAAGGCGCGGTCAAGTTGCCGACGCCGCCGCAAATGCATAACGCAGGCAACTACATCATAAGCCTAGGTAACCTCTGTCGTTGGCTCGCGGAGCAAGCCGAAGAACTGGGGGTCGAGATTTTCCCCGGTTTTGCCGCCGCCGAAGTACTGTACGACGATAACGGCGCAGTGCGCGGGGTCGCCACCGGCGACATGGGTATCGGCAAGGACGGCGAGCCCACCGATAGCTTCGAACCCGGGGTCGAGCTGCTTGGTCGCCAAACGATCTTCGCCGAGGGTTGTCGCGGGTCGTTGAGCGGTGAGCTAATGCCGAAATTCAACCTACGCGACGGTGTCGAGCCGCAAACCTACGGCATCGGCATCAAAGAAATTTGGGAAGTCAAACCCGAAGTGCACGACGCGGGTAAAACCTTGCATACCATCGGCTGGCCGCTGAAGTCGGATACCTATGGCGGGTCTTTTCTCTACCACAATGAAAATAACCAGGTGGCGGTAGGTTTCGTTGTCGGTCTGGATTATAAAAATCCGCATTTGAGCCCATTCGAAGAATTTCAGCGCTTCAAGAACCATCCCCAGATCAGGCCGATCTTCGAGGGCGGCACCCGTATTTCCTACGGCGCGCGCGCGATCTCCGAAGGCGGCTTGCAGTCGATCCCGAAATTGACCTTCCCCGGCGGATTGCTGGTTGGCGACACCGCCGGATTTCTCAACGTGCCGAAAATCAAGGGCACGCATACCGCGATGAAGTCGGCGATGCTCGCCGCCGAAGCCGTGTTCGAACTGCTGCCGGCGGAGTTCGACGAAGAAAATCCGGGTCCGGCGCTGGAAGCGACTGCCTACCCCGAAAGTTTTAAAAATTCCTGGTTGTGGCAAGAATTACACAAGGTACGCAATATCCGTCCGGGTTTTTATAAAGGCCTGTGGTTTGGTCTGTTTAACGCCGCGCTCGAGTCCTATGTATTTCGTGGCAAGGCGCCCTGGACCATGGGGCATCACGCCGACCACGAGCAAATCGGCCACAAGAATGACTACGCCAAAATCGATTATCCGAAACCCGATGGGGAAGTCAGCTTCGATCGTTCTTCGTCGGTTTACCTGTCGGGTACCTATCATGACGACGACCAGCCGGCGCATTTACGCTTACGCGACGATAGCGTGCCGATTGCGCTAAACCTGGAAAAACACGATGCGCCCGAGCAGCGTTACTGCCCGGCCGGGGTTTACGAGATTGTCGAAGTGGAGGGTAATCCGGCGCTGCAGATCAATGCGCAAAACTGCGTGCACTGCAAAACCTGCGACATCAAGGATCCCAGCCAGAATATTCACTGGACGGTGCCCGAAGGCGGCGGCGGCCCGGCTTATCCCAACATGTGACCCAGGTAAGCGTGGACCTTGCAATGGCGGCGCGTCATAAGAATCTGTCCCATAACGTCATCACTGCTTGCGCGGAGGATGGCTATTCAATGGATGACTGCGAGTTAGGCGACTAAACTGAATGTCGTCCCGCAGCCGCCGCGGCCCGCGTGAAATGTCGGTTGATGCGATTGCAAATCCGCAAAAAAAAGGAACAGACCCCGTTAGTAAGTCTGTTCCTTCCAAATATGCTCTCTCTAGGAGAGAACAATGCCACTAGTAATTATAGGACAGATTAAAGAAGTTGCAGGGCGGATTGACATCGGCGAGCTTCTGCTGCGGTACTCGACGCGGCGCTGGGGCGCGGTTTGTTCCCTGAACAGGATATCGAGACTCGGGTAATGGACCACTCGGCGCCGCCGCAGCGGGCGGGCGCGGGTATCAGAATAACGATTAATCCGGAAAAAGCAGTCCGCGGGCGTCGGCGTGATCGATGTCGCGCAGATAATCCAGCAATTCCCGGGCGGGTTTGACGTCGATATTGAGGTATTCGTTGGCTGGCGCGAGCGCGCTTTGGTGGGCGTTGATGCAGACGCTGGTGCACAGGCGCATACAGATAAAATCGAACACCAGCTCAATCTCGGTCGCGCGCAAGGGTAATTCGCGCTGGTATCCGCGCAGCACTGCCGCTGCCAGCGGCAACGGCTCGGCCTGACCCAGCATAATGTAGGTCGCCGCGATCACGGGTTCAAGCACGAGCCAGCTCTCGATCATGTCGCCAAAATCGATGATGCTGAGCACCTCGCTGCCCGCTTCGTTTACCAGCACATTAGCGCGATTGGCGTCGTTGTGGATAAGCGCGCGCCGCAGCGCCTGCCGTTGGGGTAGAACGCGCGCGCGGTAGACGGACGCGAAATATTCGACTGTTTCACGCTGCCTGTCGCTTGCCAGCAGCGGCATGAATGACTCGAGCACTTCGAGCGCATTGTCCATCCGCCACAGCAGCGGCCGTTCCAGCGCCGGATGTGTGAACGATTCCAACGCGCGGTCGAGTCTTGCCAAGGCCAGACCCAGGTCGGATAGCAGCTCCGGGCCGGGCTTGGCGATATCGGCTAACAGGCGGCCTTCGATAAACGGTAGCGCGCGGCAGGCGTGTTCGGTGCCGTTATTACTGCGCAGCATTTCGATCGAATTGCCGTCGAGCGAAGCGCGCGCGGTTGCGACCCGCGGAAATACATGGGTTTGCGCCAGGCGCTGAAATACCTGGTGCTGACATTCGAGCAGCGCGGGCGACTCCCGCTCATTGGCGATCTTGAAAACGTGGCGCCGGCCTGGTTCGCCGATCAGGTAGTTCAGGTCGCGTTCGCCATCAAGCTTTTTTATCGGGCCCGTGAGTCCAAACAATCGACGCGCGATATCGCCGACTTGCGCCAAATCGAACTCGGGTAGCGCACAACTATCGGACATGCTTAAGTTTTACTCAGAGTAAAATTTGAATTGAAGCGCCAAATATTAGACATGTTGCTAGTATTACTCTGCTTAAAGGTATTGGTGACGGGCTATTGTAAGCGATGTCGCAATTGATTAACTAGCGGTCGTAGACTGCCGCAGGCGGTGACTATATAGTCCGCCAAAATACGGGAGTTTTTCATGTCACTGCGCCTCGGAATCGACACTGGCGGTACTTTTACCGATGCGGTGCTGGTCGATGACGACAAAAAAATCATCAATGCCGAAAAGAGCCTGACCACGCGCTTTGACCTGAGTCTCGGTATCGGCGACGTGATCGCGAAACTACCGCCTGAATCGCTTGCCGAGGTCAGCATGGTTTCCTTGTCGACCACGCTGACGACCAATTCGGTGGTCGAGGATCTCGGCGCACCGGTTTGCGTATTGCTGCCCGGTTACAGCTCGGAGCAGGTCAAGCAAAGCGGGCTGCTGGAGATTCTGCCGGCACAGTTCGTCGTCCGGCTCGAGGGCGGTTACGATGCGGTTGGCCGTGAGCATCTGCCGCTGGACGAGGCCGCCGGGCAGGAGGCCATCGAAAAACTGAAAGACCAGGTATCCGCGTTCGCCATTTCCAGCATGTTCGGCACGCGTAACTCCGGCCACGAAAACCGCCTCAAACAACTGGTTGGCGAACTCACCGGCATGCCGGTAATTTGCGGTCACGAGCTGGCATCCAGCCTCGGTGCGCCGCGGCGCGCTCTGACCGCCGCGCTGAATGCGCGCATGGTGCCGCCGATCAAGGAATTGATCGCCTCGGTGCAAAAAATACTGCGTCGCCATCGAATCGACGCGCCGCTCATGCTGGTCAAGGGTGACGGCTCGCTGGCGAGTCTCGACAATGCGATCGAAAAGCCGATCGGAACCGTGCTCTCCGGGCCGGCGGCCAGCGCCATCGGCGCCTGCCAGTTATCGGGACTGGATAACGCCATCGTCGCCGACATGGGCGGCACCACCACCGATATCGCCATCGTCAGCAACGGTCAGCCGCAGCTCAGCGACGACGGCGCCAACATCGGCGACTGGAAGCCGATGGTGGAAGCGGTGCGCGTTAATTCGATCGGTCTCGGCGGCGATAGCGAGGTTCGCTTCGGCGGTCACAAGGGTTTGTCAGTTGGCCCGCGCCGCGTAGTGCCGACCAGTCTGCTGGCACATCTCTACCCGGAAGTAATTCCAAAACTCGAAGCCCAGCTCGAGGGCATGGCCAGCGCCCGCAGCAATCGCTTCGTGATGCGGCTGGAAAACAACCAGGCATTGCTGCAACAGTTGAACGAGGTCGAGCTCGCGGCCTGGGAAGCCTTATCCGACAAACCGATCGAACTCGATGCCATCGTGCAGGATAATCGCGCCTACGCCCGTGCCCTGGCCAAGCTGAAACGCTTGGGGTTGGCTATCTACAGTGGTTTCACGCCTTCCGACGCGGTCCACGTGCTCGGTATCAATTCCCATTGGAACTGGCACGCGGCGGAACTGTCGGCGCGGATCTGGATGCGGCAAATGCGCTTTCTTTACGGTTACGGCAAATGGGACGGCGACGATGTCGAAACCGCCTGCCGCCAGGTTTATGACCTGGTGACCGCGTCCATCCGGCGGCTGCTGGTCGAAGTCGGCCTCAACGAATTCGATCTCAGGGGTAAGTCGAGCAAAGCCGGCGCTCTGGTCGACACCATTACCCGTATGGTCATCGCTAGTCATGAGAATCAGGGCCGCAAACCGCTGTTCAATCTGGATTTCGCCAGCGACTACCCGATAGTCGCGGTCGGCGCACCGGCCGCGAGTTATTATAAGGATGTCGCCGACAGCATGTTTATCGGCTTGCATCTGCCCGAATACGGCGATGTCGCCAACGCCTTCGGCGCCGTTATGGGTAGCGTGATTCAGCGCGCCCAGGTCACGGTAACTCAGCCCCAGCATGGCAGCTTCCGGTTATTTCACAACGATCAGCCGAAAAGCTTTGAATCGCTGGCTGCGGCCAAACAGGAAGCGCGCGAAATCGTGGTCCGCATCGCGCAGCAAAAAGCCCTCGACGCCGGCGCGATCGATCCCACTGTGACCCTTGAATATGAAGATGTGCACGTCCGGGACAATATCGACGGCGAGCTATTTCTCGAATCGACGGTTATTGCGACCGCCATCGGGCAGGCCTGCAACTGGCGCTCGGAATCGCCGGCGTGAATCTGGCACAGCGATTGCGCGAGCATGGCCTATACCTGCGCGGTATCATCGGCCTGACGCCGCAGGAACTGGAAACTTACGGGTTTTCTGCCGAGTCCACTGCGCTGGCACTGGTCGGTAACACGGGTTCGAGCTACTGGCCTGCCTTCAGCGGTTCGAACGAATATCATGATGGCGCGGCGGACCCGCTGGATCGCTGGAGTCGGCGGATCGCCGCATCCATCGCCACCGAGTTTGCGCTGCAGCCGGTTTTTCCCTTCGAAGGCCCTCCCTATTACCCCTTCCAACAATGGGCGCAGCGCGCCGAATCGCTCGCGCAGTCACCCATCGGCGTCATGATGCATCCACGTTACGGGCTCTGGCATTCTTACCGCTTTGCACTGCTCGGCCGCGGATTCGAAGCCGAACAAGCGCCGCCAGCGGTAAGCTCGCCCTGTATCGATTGCGCCGCTAAACCCTGTCTGCAAGCTTGCCCGGTAGGCGCATTTGACGAATCCGGCTATGATGTCGAGCGCTGCGCCGATTATTTAAGTCAAAATCCGCTGGCGGAATGTCATGCCCGCGGTTGCCTGGCGCGCCTGGCCTGCCCGATTGCGCCCGAATTGCGCTATGTTCCGGCCCAGGGTCGTTTCCATTTGCAAGCTTTTCTAGGCGCCCGCGGATGAACTAAAAAATTGGTGCATTGACTATTATTGTTTCTAGAGACTCATCTATACTCAATTGGTTATAACAAACTGATCGGACAAGATAGCGGGCCGAGCTGCTCGTGAGGTGCTACCGTTCCATATGGCAAAACTCGGAAATCTACTATTCAGCAGAACCCTCAGCCAGTTCCTCGAGTGCGATGACCTCGCCGGCAGCAAGGGTGGGTCGCTGATCGCCAAGTTAAAGGAATCGGCTGGAGATAACCTCGACAAGCTGCTGGCCACCATTACCCAGGTGGACGAACCGCACCGGGAAGCGCTCAAGAATATTTGCCGTGAATCGGTGGAAGGCTTCTCCGAAGAATACTTCCTCAACGTTCTATCGCACGACCAAACCGTATTTCGTACCGCCGCCAGCGATATCCTGTCGCATCGCCCAAACCTCGATACCGCCAAGTTGTTCCAGCGCCTGCATGAACCCGGCGGTTCACCCTACGAAGTGATTGCGGTGCTCGAGTCGCAAAAACAGCAGTTAAAGCCGGAAGATATTATCAACCATTCGATCAAGCTGGAAACCGATTATGCGATCCGCCTGCTGAAACTGGTTGAAGGCAACCAACAGCCGGTCAACCTGTCGAATCTCAGTTTTCAGTTAAACAAGATCGAGAGCCCGGAGTTCAAAATCAATCTGTTGAACTATTTCGGCTCCGTCAATCAGCCCAAGATTCCGCTCATCGTGGCGCGTTTTCTTGGCGATGGCAACAAGGTGGTCGTGCTGGAAGCCTTGAAAACGCTAAACCGGTTGAAAATTGATTTCGACGTCTCCGTGCTGCTGCCATACACCGAAACCATGACCGGCGTCGAACTCGAGTATGTCCTCAAAATCATCGCCAAGCAGGCCGATGCCGACCTGGTGCCGCACCTGTCGGCCTACCTGACCACGAAAACCGACGCATTGAACGATTTCTTCGCGCGTATCGTGGTGACAAACGCCGATGCGACCAGCTTCGAGAAATTCCTCAAGCGCCTAGAGCTCGAAGACGACTGGACTCAGCAACAGGCGGTCGCCGGCCTGCAAAAGTTCGCCAATGAAAATATCTCGGAAGCCGCGCGTGAATTGACCGGCCACAATCAGGAGTTTGTGCGCAACACCGCGCAGGCGCTGGTCATCAAACTGATCGGCGACGCGGATCTCGGAAAAATCGAGGAATTTGCGCTCAACGACAATTGGCAGGTACGCGAGCGTGCGGTTCAATCGCTGGCCAGGTCGTCCAATCGCGGCGCGATTCCGATTCTGAAAAAGATGGTTGCAGCCTGGCCGGACGACTTCCCCCTGGTGCTGCGCGCGGTCAAACAGCTGGGGTTTGGCAAGGGTCTCGAAATTGCTTTCGAGGGACTCAAGAATCCGCAGGCGAACGTACAGCGCGCCTCGCTCGAGACGATCGAGGCGATCACCAACGAAAAACACGCTTCCGGCGTGCGCGACGTTATCCTGTGGAGCCTGCCGGTGTTAACCACCGAGATGCGGGAATTCGCCAAGATGCTGATGGCGCAGATCACCCGGGATTTCGGCTTGGACGATATCCAAGTCGACGCAAACTCGAACACCCGGGGGCGTGCAGTCGATCTCCCGCTGTTCGAAGCCACCGCCTCCCTCAGACCGGTTGAGAATTACTCGCTGCTGGACGCGCTCGGGCCGGGCGAACTGTGGATGGAGCGTTATCATATCAAGCAGGAAATAGGCCGTGGCGCGATGGGGCGAGTCATGCTGGTCGAAGACGCCATGGTCGACGAGTCATTGATACTCAAGTTCATGCTGCCCGAACTCACCGTCGATCAGGATTCCGCCGAGCGTTTCAAGCGTGAAGTCAAGTATGCCCGCAAGGTGAGCCATCGCAACGTCATTCGAGTACACGATATATTACTCAAGGAAGGGGTTTGCGCGATTTCGATGGAGTACTTCAAGAGCCGAGGACTCGAGGTGATACTGCAAGAGGTCAAGAGTTTCGACACCCTCGAGGGACTCAATATTCTCCATCAGGTCGCCAGCGGCATGGCGGCCGCGCATGAAGAAAAGGTCATCCACCGCGATTTGAAGCCCAGCAATATTCTGATCGACGACAGGTGGCAGGTGAAGATTGTGGATTTTGGGATCGCCTCGGCCGGGACACAGGCCGAATCCACCCTGACGCAGACCGGTTCGATCATCGGTAGTCCTGCCTATCTGGCGCCGGAACGCGCCGAGGGCGGCGATGCCGACGAGCGCAGCGATATTTACTCGCTGGGGGTTATCGCCTATTACCTGTTCAGCGGCAAGCTGCCCTATGTCGGCAAACCGATGGAAGTTTTGGCCATGCATCGCGACGGTAATGCGCCGCCGATAGTCAAGGTAAAAAAAGGCGCCTCGCCCGAGGTTTCGCGCCTGATCGTAAAAATGATGGCGGTCGATCCCGGCGCGCGTCCGCAGTCGATGGCCGCGCTAAGGGATGAAGTCAAAGCTCTTTGCGAACAGTTCGAAGCGGCAGAAGAGGAATCCTAGGCCTTTCCAAACGATTGCGACGAGTTCAGAAAGGGAGCTACTAAAATTTTGTGAGCGTCTGGCGAACTACACGTGCATATTTTGCTAACGGCGCTTTTTCTTTTTTCGGCGCTTCTTGTTTTGTACTGTGTGGGCCTTTTTGGCTGGTGGCGGATCATTGACTTCCTTTA
>Ga0126334_10000123_pt1 | contig 26438 bp, 23 predicted proteins | sample InaspJWI49metaG_FD_94491 | JGI IMG/M metagenome (GOLD analysis project Ga0126334, IMG submission 94491) | Marine gutless worms symbiont microbial communities from Oahu, Hawaii - Inanidrilus sp. 2 OAHU.JWI-49 metaG | ecosystem: Host-associated > Annelida > Digestive system > Unclassified...
AGCGAGGATATCTCGCTCTTCTGGACTCAGATGTTTATAGGTTTTAGGCATAATATCGAAAACATACCGCAAATGCCTTAAAACCTGAAAGTGTTGCACTTACTTATTGAACTCGGGAATCAAGCTCAAGCAACGATGGATTATTGTTCCCTTCCTGATACTTCACGAAGCTCTTCAAGAAATTTAGGGTGAACGTGAAAGCCCAAGATTTGGGCATGGTGGACGTCTACCCAGGCTTGGTCATATTTTCCTATATAGGCATGGGCCAAAGCCCGATTGTTGTAAGCCTTATCGTACTTAGGGTCTATTCCAATAGCCTTGTTGAAATCAGATATTGCCCGATCGTACTGTCGCTTTCTGATATATGTCAGCCCTCGGTCGTTGAACGCCTTTGCATACTTCGGGTTTAACGTAATCGCTTGATTTAAGTCAGCGATAGCCTTGTCATATTGTCGCTTATGGATATATGCGGCCCCTCGTTGGTAGTAGTTCTCAGGATCAAATAAATTTAACTCTATGGCTTTGCTAAAGTCAGAAATTGCCTTACCGTATTGCTTTCTCTTGAGATACGCAATTCCTCGATTATGGTGAGCATAGTGATGTTTTGGGTTTATATCTAACGCTTTGGTAAAGTTTGAAATCGCACGGCCATATTGCTGTTTCCGAAGATAAGCAACTCCGCGATCGTGGTAAGCTAAAGCATACCTGGGAAATATATCAATAGCCTTATTTAATGCACTGATTGCCTCGTCATATTGTCTTTTATTGAGATAGGCAAGTGCCCGATTGTAGCAGGGTTTGGCATCACTCTCAGCTTCAGAACCAACTCGCGAAGCAATAAAATCTGTAAACATGACATTAAGCAAAAACTCATCAGCCTTGCTTTTTATTTCAGAATCCTGGTTTCCAGGAATGTAACGTTGGGAATATGCGCAATGAACCCCCTTATTTTTATCTTTGGGATGCTGACAAATATCACCGATGACCTCTAAGGTCATGACGGTTTTTCCAGTTTTTGTCTTTGCTGCTCTATCTTCACTTAAAATGTGATATCTCCAGCAATAGTATCCTTTGCTATAAGATATTTCCCCATCTTGTTTTCTGATTGTGGATCTTTCAGCATCATAGACAGATAGTAGTTTTTGTATTTCGTTTGAAAACTGTTCTTTCGAATCAATGTCAGGGAGTTTGATGATCTTTGCTGATGCAACATAAGATGTGTCAGCTTCGGCGATTCGCCTGGCAAAAGATAATTGATTATCCTTTTTTTGCTGGACTTTCCATTCTTTCTCCTGGGGTGGAAGCACAGATGCTCCTTGTATGTCGATCCTACCATTCGGGTCTGTTACCTGCGTAGAATACTGGCCACTGCAAGAAGCGATTGAAACGATAGTCAACAAGAAGGGGACTATTCTTATAAACATTCTGCCTCCATTAATTCGGCCGGTTTTGCAATTTTTGACAGATAGGACCCATTTGGTATGTTAGCCTCTGCATATCAGTAATTTGTATCTTTTTCCCAGAATCCAGCAGATTGAAACTGTTTTTCATATAGCTTAACGAAAGTACGAAGGTTTCGCTCCTCGGTTTGATATTCGGGGGTCCAACGTTGCAAAACACGGTACTTACGGTTCAAAATTACTTCTACAACCATTTGGCTGCCATCAAAGCCATCCACTTCATCATCAGCTGTCATGTCCCAAAATCCTGCTTTAATAATCTTTTGAATGAGGTCTTCAATTTCCTTATTCGCAATGACGCTTAGAGCTTCCTTTTTTATATCTCCCGGATGATAACCGCCCATTCCCGACAACATGATTGAACGCTTAATGCATTGGTCTCGAGTTCTTTCATACCTCACAGCAACAGAGTTCCCCCGGGTTGGGAGATACAAAACCCGGTATGCAAAATAGTAACCATCTTGAATTGTGTTAAATAGCACAGGCTCACCCATGGCAATTAGGTGTTCTGAGTACCATCTTTGTTCGAACTCACTAATTGAATCTTTTGGGAAATACGGGTTATATTCTTTTTTGTGTAGCCAATCATTTTTATAATCAAAATGGCCGATTATTTAACGCCTTCCGGGGGTAACGTATTGGTGAACTGTTTTTGACCGTTAGCATCAATCCAAATATAAATATCTGCATGGGTACTAAAGCCAAAAGGCAGCGCAATTATGAGTACGAAACATATGACTATTAAATTTTTTTTCCCGCTGTTGCTCTTCATGTAATGTTGCCTGGTAGTATGCAATTCCTTTGCTATATGGAAAGGGTCTTTACAAAGAAAGGGCCTTGGCCGATTGCTCATGGAGCAATACCCTTAGTGTTGTTTAAGCTCTTTAAGCAACGGTTCAGCCTCATCTTTTGAAATCAGTTTGAGTATCATAGGATCTCCCAATAAAGGTAATGCCCAAGAGCGTTCCGGCCTGTAACCGATAACCACGTAATATGTATTCCCTTTGATAGCCTTAAGGTCAACTTTGGGCAATTTCCTATACGACGGTCTTAGATTGTGAATCCCTGGCGAGACGGCAATTTTTTTGTAGGTATTTCTTGGGAGGCTCACTATTGTCTCTTCCCCATCTATAACTTCTTGATTTAATGGTATCAGTGTCCAACCACTTATGTTGAAAATGTATAACACTGCGACACCGTCTTCTGATATCTGTTTGTCAACAGTTGTGATCGCGGGTTTTACATTTGAGGTTGAAGATTTTTCCGCAACACATCCTGCTATTAAAATTGTGGATATAATAAGAATTAAGATACGCAATTTTAGGCGTCTCATCGATGCTGCCCCCTTTTTGTATATCATCAGAAACTTAAGCTGCCAGCCTCCTTTTAAAGAAAAGCGACCCATCAAATTTAATGAAACGTGACCCCGATTCCAAAATTGATGGCCCGGTAATCTATGGCACCCGGGGTGCCCAGATAATAGGATGCAAACGGGGTGAGCGCTGTTTTATCGGTAACCAAGAAATCATAACCAACCCCTGCTGAAAAAACGCCTCCGTTCATGCCCGATGGCTCGCCGGGTCGATTATTCCACATCCGGACATGCCCGCCACCGGCCTTCAAAAAGAGATTGGACGTTTGAAGCGGATAATACCTCACAATGGCCAGTATCTGGCTAACCCCTTCACCATACCTGGGGTCATTCACATTTGCCGCCTCTAAAAGCCAACCACTCAACTCTACACCAATTAAAAAGTTTGGGTTGAGCGCGTACCCGCCCTGGAATCCCAGATAGAAAGTGGTGTCGTCTTTGGTACTGTTATCCATCGATTGCTCCAGCAAGCCGACACCCACATCAATACCGCCCCAAAAACCCTTGCGATGGTGTTCTTCATCTGCATATGTAAGCCCCATGGTTAAAGGCTGAAAAAGAAAAAGAAGAAATATGATTTTTATTTTAGTCTTTCTCATAACGCCTCCATACTTTTTTGATTAAAATATGGATTGGTAAAGAGGGTGGCATTACTCTTCGGCCGCTTCTACCCATTCAAGCATTCTTTGTTCTGCGCCTGTTCCACGACTATAGAGACTATCGAAAAGGCCGGAGGCATAATGCTTATACTTGACAACTATGTTTTTTTGATCGAATTCAATTGCCAGATAGTGATTTCTTTCAATTGTTGCAGCTGCTCCAGAATACCCATACCCGGCAGCCAACACCCCTTCTTTTCCCGACCACTCATACACGAAAATTCTTTCACCTTGGTAGAGTCGATCGGGACCGCCTATTTTTAGAACCAAATCTTCTCGGGTCGTTTTGCCAGGCGTGATAGATTCGATCACCTGAATGGGAACCACACCACAAGACGAGGATAAGCTATGCGTGGGTGTTGGGATATACATGCAGTTGCTGATAGAAACAAATGCCAACATAAATCCTGAAAACAGAACGCATCTATAAAGAAAGGACCTTTTCATTTTGGTCACCTAACCTTGATAATGCTGTGCTTTTGAAGAATGTCATTGTCATCAAATACAGTCACAATGTGATACTGGTTCTCATAGCTTGGCTGCCACCTGAAAATCAGAATTCGGTCGTTCTCAAATGAATTAATTGGGGATAACAATTGATCTGAAATTTCTGATTTGGTGGTCACGCCATCGATAAGTTTGCGAATATTTGAAAGGTGCTCAGATTCTCCAGCAACACCCCGATATGGCGCACAGGAAACAAGGATTGCAAAGACAAACAATGCGCATATGAAATACATTGAAACCTTCATAGTGCCCCCATTTCGGAAACATATTTAATTTCCTGATGGTGAATAAGAATGCACCACTACCGACCCATTTTTTCTAAACTTAGTATTCACAGATATATGCATCCCCGTTCGATTGAATCTTGGAATTTGAAATGTGCAGCAAAGTAATTGGGTGCGGCTCTGCATAAGTTTTTAATGTGGAAGTAGATTGAGATTAAGGCTTCTTCCGAGAAATCTCCTTTCCCGTCTGCAGATCCCACCATTTGACCCCCACACCTGCAGTCGCTGCATATTTCCCATCCGGACTTACCGCCAGAGAGAAAAATTGGCCATCAACTTTGACCACATCATCTGTATTGAGATTCTTGATTCGCATTTCATAGTTACTAAACAGCTTTGTGCCTGGCACGGTAACCACTAAATATTGCCCATCTGAAGAAAAGTCCGCCGACAGGGGCTCCATCAATTCAAGTCGTCTTGATGATACCGGCGTGAAGGCAAGTCCGCTGTGGGCCAGGTTTACCACCCCAAGAAGATTTACAAACAAGGCTAAAGCATCTTTGTTGGCTTGAATACTTTTCTGCCCGTATATTTCACTGGTTGCAGTTTGTGTATGGACCTCCCAATATTTAATTTCCGATTTGCTGGCCGAAACCATTTTGTCGCCCTTTGGTGAGAACGTAATTCTCTCAACCGGGGCAGTGTGACCTTTATATTGCGCGATTTGTTTTTTGGACTCCAGATTCCATAAGCGCAAATAATTATCTCTGCCTCCGGTGATCAGAAAATTTTCTGTAGGTGAAAATTCGGCACATAAAGCTCCCCCGACATGTCCTCTTAAGACACCATCCACGATTCCCGTTTGCATATTGACAAGGTGTATAAAACTGTCCGGGCCTGCGACCGCCAGGGTATTTCCATCGGGTGAAAAAGCTATACACTCAGGTTTTTTAAGGTCTTTGAGATAAAGTTTTTCTTTGCCTGTTTCTACATGCCAAACCACAACAACATTATCTATGCCTCCGGCTGCCAGGTATTTCCCATCGGGAGAAAAAGATAGGGTGCCCGCATACATTTTCCCCCAGGTATCTTTCTGACGGCCTCTGAAATATTTTACAATTTCAAGCGTTTTTGCATCGTACAGATATATGATATTAAAGATGTTTCTTCCCGCTGCGACATAGCGGCCATCAGGAGAAATTGTTATTGATGCGAAACAGGCCAACGTTTCAGACTCCTCAATGTTTTTTGCAGAACAGCCTGCATTCAGCAGCACTATCAACATTAGGTAGGACAACACGATTTTAGGCTTCATGTTTTTCCCTCCACATTACAGCCGGCGATAACTTAAACCGGGCCCCATTTTTAGGGGGCCTATTTGGTGTCCAGGTTGACCAGAACCCTTTCCGGATCACCATAGACCATGGCTTGCTGGGTGCGGCCGTAGTTGCGGCGGGCCGCATAGCTCATTTCCCTGTCCAGGTAGTGCTGGACTTCGCTCAATGTGACGGTGCCGTCAGCCTTGCCGTAGCGCTGCTGGTCGGCAGCCCCACTTAGGGCCTTCAGTAGGTGCTGGGTGAAAAGCCCGTGTTTGGCTTCCCAGTTCCAGGAGGCCATCTGGTCTTCGCGTGCGGCGGTGATGATGGTCAGCGCGGTGGCCGGGGGTGTCTTGGCCGCAATCCGAATTCCCGAGACTCCGCGAAGCAGTTGGCCGCCCGGGCTCTGGCCCGAAAAACAGGCTTCAATAAATACCGTGGTGCTGCGTGCTTCCATTTTGGCCAGATTGCTGTAAAGCTGATCAAGGGGATAGCCCTGGAGTTCGACCATATCCGGATCGCAGCCAACCGGTAACAGGTAGGCACGCCTGTCTTTCGTCCCCGGGATACCATGTCCGGAATAGAAAACAAAAAGATCCGATTCACGAGGACGGATCCAGCGCCAGAGCTGACCGGTATGGGAGCGGGCGTTGCCTACAACCGTTTCCATCTCGGCAAGGGTGGCATCCCGCAGGTCGATGATATTGCGTTCACTTACGCCCAGTCGCTCCAAGGCGAAAGTCCGCCACGCATCGGCGTCGCGGTGGGCGAAATCCACCGGCGGCACTTCGTCGGTGTAATTGCGGTTACCGATGATGACCACCACGGCATCCGGATTGGTAACCATGGCGATGGCGGGAGTCTGGACAAGGCCTTTGGGCGGTGCGACCATGGTCTTGGGCAGAGGCTTCTGGTTTGTCGGGGGGGCCTGGGAAAGGATGTTATCCAGCTCCATTTCATAGGTGGCCCAAAACTTTGCCAGCCCCATGCGCACAGCGGTCGGCGGCGGCTGCATACGTTTTAGCTTATCGGTAGAACTATCCTTTACGCGCAGCCGCAGACCGAGCGCGACATCGATACCTTTGGCCGTCTCTTTGATAATGACATTGGCCAGTACTTCTTTGCCGGAAGGATCCAGGGTGACCAACCATTGGTAAAAGCCCAGGTCCTGACTTACCAGATCCCGCATTGCCCTGGTTTCGGCGGCCTGCACCTTTTCCCATTCGGGGGCACTCAAGGGCGTGGGCGCCGGAGCGGCCATGAAGATGAATCCAGTTTCGTACGTCTGGTTCTCAATGATCATACCCAGGCGGCCGGCTGCGGCCTGGGCGGCCTCGAATCCCTGCCGCTTGGTCGCCTTGAAATTACGTTGTCCTTCCGCTTTCAATATTTGTGAATTTTCATCCTTCCATTCGGACTCTACTTTTTGAGCGGCCTTTTTTACGGAGTGTTGGGAAACGCAGGCGTTGGTGATAACGGCGATCAAAATAACAACCGCTAGACGAAATAGGGTTTGCATGGGGCACCTCCTTTTAGCAGACTGTACCCCAAGGTCCCCTTTGGCTTCATCTCGGTGTCAGATAATAATTTCAGTCCTCAAAATGCTCAAAGTATTCCTGCGGATGAAATTTTATTCTTCCTTGACCTGAAACCAAATTGAACAGTGTGATCCAGTCTCTGCGGGTAGGGTTTGTTACGCCCATCTTTTTTGCGATCCAATCGTAGCGGTGAGAAGGGAGTTGTTAGGATCGGCTTTGCGTGAGGCACATCCCTATATTGTCCTGGGCATTAACCTGGAATGTATCAAATTGCGTGCCAAGCCCGTATCCTTAATTAAACCATTGTATTTGCACAATTTATTTTGATTGCATCGCTGATAGTGTTGTAGTACAAAAGAAATAATGTTCATAGCGTGATATAGCATGTATACATAATGGGGTTTACATGGGAGGTGCGGTATGCGCCATCAGTATAAACTTGATCCAGAGGAACTGGAGTATTTTGAGCTGGTGAACAGGGCGGTGCTCAGCAACCCGTTCAGCGCTGAGCGGGACCGGATCGACAAGGAGATCGCCGGCCGGTTGCCGGGCAACGACCGTATAGAACAAATAGATGCCGCGATCAGGGAGGTGTCCTCCCGCCTGGAGTTTTTGCGCCAACAGGGGCATCTCGATGTCAGCAGCTATACCGGGGCGGATCGGCAAGCACTCGAGCGCTCCCTGGCCTTTGATGTCTTTTATCGTTATGCCGATGACCTGGACAAACTCATCCAGGATCAGTTAGCCCAGGGCGAAAAACCACTGGTCGTTAAGTTCGCTGCTGATATGTTAGCTGATATGGAGGCCGGCGGTATATCGCCCCCGGCGGCGGTACGGTACCTGGAATACATTTTCCAATTCCGCCGCGCCTACTTTTTCATCTACAGGGGTTTGATCGGGCGCAGCCCCTGCATGCGCCGATTACGAGAACGATTGTGGAACAATGTCTTCACTATGGATCGGGATATTTATGAGCGACACTTGCATGACCGCATGGAGGATTTTTCCACCCTGATTCTCGGCGAGACGGGGACGGGCAAAGGAACAGTCGCTGCGGCCATTGGGCAGTCCGGGTTTATCCCCTTTAATAGCGACACCAACTGTTTCGCAGAGAGCTTTACCCGGTCCTTTATAGAGCTGAATCTAAGCCAGTTTCCGGAAACATTAATAGAGTCGGAATTGTTTGGCCACCGTAAAGGCGCTTTTACCGGGGCGACCTACGATCATGCCGGGGTTTTCAGTCGCTGCAGTCGCCACGGGGCCATCTTTCTGGATGAAATTGGGGACGTGTCCCAACCCATCCAGATTAAGCTGCTCAAGGTACTTGAAGAGCGCCAGTTCAGCCCGGTTGGCAGCCACGATACGCTCAGGTTCAAGGGACGAGTCATTGCGGCCACCAATCGCCCCCTTGAAAATATCGTGCGCCACAAGATCCTCCGGGAAGATTTTCTGTACCGGATGTGTTCGGATGTGATTGTCGTTCCGCCTCTTCGGCACCGAATCGAAGAGGATCCCCGGGAACTGGATGATCTGCTGGCCCACACCGTGGCTCGCATTATCGGCCACCCTTCGGAAGATCTGGTCCGCCTCACGCGTGAGATCATCGCGGCCGAATTAAGTCCGGGCTATAGGTGGCCGGGAAATGTGCGCGAACTGGGCCAATGTATCCGGCAAATCCTGCTAAACCGTTCCTACCAGAGCATTCATGGGGATGTCACCGGCGATGCGGGCTTCCTACACGCAGAACAAGATAGGCAGAAAGATCTGGATGCGCGCGGCCTTTTGCAGCAGCACTGCCACCGGTTGTATTGCGAGTATGGAACCTATGGGGAAGTTGCCCGGCGCACCCGCCTGGACCGCCGCACGGTCAAAAAGTACATCCTGAGCTGGGAAGAGCGGCGGTAGTAAGTTTTTCGATATAAAAGCTCTTTCAAAGAGGGGTGTTGGTTCAAGGTTCCGTCTACGCCTTCAAGGCTTCCGTCTTCTCTTTCAAAGCTACGCCGTACAAGCACAATGTTACAACATGATGAAAATCAATCTGCCTAGACTATTTCCCCCTTTAGAATGTTATCTATCTTTAACGGAATCAAATCGGATTATGTTGCAACGGTTAGCGCTTGGTGAATGCCAGTTGTACTTTTCAATAAGCATTAGGCGCTGTCTAAAAAGTGTATTTTGGTCCAAGATCAAGGCGGCCGCGACTATCAAACCGGAGGTGCCAGCGAAGCCAATGCCCATCGTGGTAAATACATCATGTATTTTGAGCATTTAAACCCCGCGCCCAAAGCCGAGATTGGCCAAAAGACGCTTTTTAGACAGCGTCTAATCGAGTCGTTTGAAAACTACCCGCCGATTCCTGGCCCGCCCTTGCTCGGTATCATTGTCGGCTACCGGTTGAGATTCACCATATCCAATCGTTTCCAGACGATCTTCGGCCACACTGTATTGATCCATCAGGTATTGCTTTAGAGCGCGGGCCCGTTTTTCCGAGAGATCCCGGTTATATGCTTCGCTGCCAACACTATCCGTATGTCCGGCTATTTCAAATCGGTACGGTCTCAAAAGCTCGGATGAAAGCGCCTTCCCGGCTTCGGCCATTTGCTTTTTTGAGAAATCATCGGCCACTTCGACACTGCCGGATTTAAAGAAAATGTTGATGGCTATTTCCGGTGGCCTGGCCGCGGTACTGATTCCCCGCAGGCGAAAGCGCGGTTTTTGACTCCCATCGGCGGAATCGGGTAGGCCTTCATGAGCGATGGTGGGCTTGCTCAGGGTTTCAATAAAGTCATCGGCGGTGACAAGGCGGGCTTCATCCGCTAGAGCGGTAACAGCGAGCAGGGTGCCTGCGGCAACCATTATCAGCAGACGTATAAGTGGCATGCTTCCTCCTCCGGGTCGCACCCCCGTACGGCCGGCAGATCTGCCGGTTTTTCCTTTTGCGCGAATAAGGGGGGGGTCAGTGTCTACCTTGAAAAAGTACCACCGGAGAGTGGAGGTTTTCAACCGAAATCTGATCTTACGAACAGTTCGGAACTGCCAGGCGTTTTTCAGGTTCCCCTTTTCGGCGTCGAATCACGTTACCGCGACCGCCGCAGGCCCGCTTGAGAGATGGTTTCTTTTCCGAACCACCCATTTCACGGTGCAGGAGATTCTGTAAAAGCGCATCTATTTCTTCTATCTTTTTCTTATCCATGTAATCAACGTTATCTACCTGCCTTATTTGGCAAGGATCAACCCGAGGACGTGGTGGTGTGCTTGAAATGCTTGAATTATCGGCTAATTTTCTTTGAAGAAACGGTTTTGACCGGTCATCTGATTGTGATCGCCGGCCCCTTGCGTTGTTTATCGGCCGGTATGCCGAATAACTTTAGGAATTTATCGGGGTTGCGGCAGCTGGATTTAGGGGGATGTATTCCATATATCAATTGGCAAATGATAATGTTCGATGGTTTTTTTCAGTTTTATCCAATATTTCATGTCGCTATCGTTTTCCATGATCAAGACGATACCCGCCTTGCGACCGGTTTGGATGGCATAGTGCAGGCTTTCGCCTATCGATTCATACCACTTGTCCGCATAGTCGAACTCAATGACATATTTCTGTGAAAGACAGTCATATTGATCAGATACGGAAACTTCGCCCTGATCGAAATATTTGGCGCACCAGCGTTCCTGGTACCAGCGTTTCGGATGCAACCGTTCCGCTAATACCATGCTAGGAATGAGAATTACGGCAAACAAAACAACAGGAATGGCTTTACGCATAAAAAACCTCTTTTATTTCAATATAATATAGGGCACTTTCCTTGACCCCTTGACCCCTTGACCCCTTGGACCCTTGGACCCTGGGCCCCTCGAACCCTTGCAGCTTTTTACTATAAAGTAGGCATTTTATCCATAGCCGCCATGATGCGTTTCTGTCGCCAGCGAACATGTTCGCTCGGTGTGACCGGTGACCAGCGTCGGGGACTGGGCAGGATCGCCGCCAGAAGGGCTGCCTGTTCCCGGGTAAGGTATTTGGCAGACCGGCTGAAATAGGTGCGGGCAGCCGCCTCCGCGCCCAGGATATGCCGGCCCCAGTCCACCGTATTCATATAAACTTCGAAAATTCTCTGCTTGTTCCATAAAATCTCAATTAAAACAGTATAATAAGCCTCCAGAAGCTTGCGGATGATGGTCCGGCTGGGCAGCAGAAAGATTGTCCGAGCGGTTTGCATACTAATCGTACTGGCGCCTCTGCGCTTGCCGTCGGTGAACAGGTCTTGGAAAACAATCTTCAGCTCAATGAAGTCGAAACCATGGTGCTTTAAAAAACGCTGATCTTCCGAAGCCAGAACGGCCCTTTTCAGATGGGTGGACATGTCATTCAAAGATACCCAATACCAGGCAGGCTTTTGCCAGGGCTCTCCTTTGTATACATGGACCACCCGGTCGTAAGTCGTGCTCAACGTAAAAGGTGGATTTACAAATCGCAAGGTCAATACCTGGAAGACGGTAAAAAGGATGACCGCGACGGCCGCCAGGGAGAACACGGAAAGCACGCGTCTCAGCTTGCTCTGTTTCTTCTTTTTTCGCGGCACGTGAGAGGCCTCATCAAAAAAAATTACTTCCGGGTATTGCTTTCAAGGCAACTGTTCTTATTTTGACCAGCGCTATTGGGATACACCCAAACCAAATTATTTTCAAAAGATTCCTAAAATTACTTGGAGTGGCAATGAAAGCGGATAGAGATTTTCGATTTTCGATCCTTTGGAACCTTTTTTTAATCAGTACCGGCACGTTTATTTTGGGCGTGGGCGTCAAGGCCATCGCGGTGCCGCATGGTTTCATCACGGGCGGCATATCCGGTCTGGGTCTGTTGATCTACTATTTCACCGACACCCTTACTCCGGGAGTCTGGTATTTGTTGGTCAACATTCCGGTTTTCATTCTCGGCGGTTTGTTCGTGAGCCGACGCTTCTTTTTTTACAGTTTGTTTGGAGCGTTGGCGCTTACCGCAACTATTGACCTGATATCTTTTGAGATACCGGTTAAGGATCCGGTTCTGGCGGCCCTGGCCGGTGGTGTTTTGATTGGGGCCGGCGCCGGTATCGTACTCCGGTCTCTAGGGTCAAATGGGGGAACGGATATTATCGGGGTGATCCTGAACCAGAGATTCAATATTCCCATCGGGCGTTTCTTTTTTGCCTTCAACCTGGTTCTGTTCAGCCTGGGTTTCGGTCTGCGCGAGCTCGACCCGATGCTTTATTCCGTGGCCATGAGCTTTCTGACCGCCCAGGTCATGGATTACTGCCTCAGTATTTTCAGCCAGCGCAAAATGGTCCTTGTGGTTTCTGAAAATTCGGATGCTATCGCACCGGTGGTTATGGAGAAATTAAAAAGAGGCGCTACCTTTCTAGATGGCCAGGGGGCTTATTCCGGCCGTTCCCGCAAGATTCTCATGACCGTTGTGCATAACCTGCAATTAAAGCGCATGGAGGAAATTGTTTTCGGCATCGATCCGGATGCATTTATGATCACGGAAAACACTTTCAATGTATTGGGGAAAGGTTTTTCAAAAAGAAAGGTTTACTAAAGGCGGGCAAATCCTGACCGGCGTGCCGGTCTTAACCACCGGAAAGATTGGTTTTTCTTAACACCTAAAACTTAAAGGTTCCTCTAATAATTAGGATTTTTGTTTGAGTTCAAGGCACATTGAAATTATAACCGGAGGAATATTTTGAATATTTCGAGGATTAGAATTTCAATGTAACGAAGAAATCGAGCAAAAAGACAATTATAAGAGGTAGCCTTAAGACATAAAACGGATGTTCTTATTTCGGTACCCGGATTAACTGGGTGGCTGCCAGGGAAATAAAACTCATAACCGCCCCGGCAACAAAAACGATCCGGTAGTCGATCATCCATACAATGCCGCCGAGAGCCGGGAGAAACACAGCCGCAATATGGTTGATGGTGAAGCTGACGGCCATGCTTGGGGCGATATCCCGTGGGTCTCCAATTTTCTGAAAATAGGTGCGGATGGCGATGGCGAAATTGAAAAAGATATGATCGAGAATGTATAGGACCGCCCCCACCAGTTTCGAATCCGTGATCGCATAGCCAACAAATATGAAAATCAGGCTGAAGTATTCCACTGATAGGACTTTGCGTTCACCATAACGAATGATGGCCCGGCCGATCATGGGGCTCAAGAAATAATTCACCACGTTATTGATGACAAACAGAATGGTAATCTCTTGGACGGAATAACCGAATTTTTTCACCAGCAGAAACACGGCGAATGCGATGAAAATCTGGCGCCGGGCCCCGGACATAAATGTGAGGAAATAAAAAAGCCAGTACTTTGACCGGAGAATCATTTTCTTGTGCTGGGGCACCAGGTTTTTGTCCGTGGGATCCTGGAAAAATCCCCAGACAGCAGCCGCGATTATCAGGCTGCCGATGAGCAGGTAGAGCTGCGTGTAACTCAGAAACGGTTCCAGCACCCAGATGCCCAGGCCGATGGCGATACTGGAGGCCGCCGCTACGCTACGCTGTTTACCGAAGACCCAGGGTGAGGTGCCTTTGTCGAAATACTGCAGGGTCAAAGACTGGTTGGTCGTCTCGTAATAGTGAAACCCGAAGCTCATGATCAGGGTGGTCATGGCCAGCCCGAGGTAGGAGGGGAAAAAGCCGGTCACGGCCAGTCCGAAACCCAAACCCAGGATTGAAAGTGCGGAAAGCCTGTGTTCCCGGATCACGAGGATGGCATAGATGACCAGCAGGGTCATGAATCCCGGTATTTCCCTGACGGACTGGATGACGCCGATATGATTGCCTTCAAGCCCACCTACCTCGACGGCAAAATTGTTGAACAGCGTTCGCCAGGCCTGCAGTCCAACCGTCGCACAGGCGGTGAAAACGATCAGGTAGAGATACATGGGGTTTTTTACCGCAGCTCGCATAGGTCTTGCGAAATAGTATAGGCTCGAGATTATTACAATATAAATCTATCCGACCAGACGGCAATCGGCAACATCAGCATATCATCAGGTTGATAGTTCCAAACCGAAAAACGTAAAGTGTGACTTGACACTTTTGGTTTTTATTGGTTTGATGGTCGCGCCATGTCGACACCTCTGCAAAATAAATGGCCGACGACTGAGAATGGTACGCCCTACCATAAAATGAAAGACCTTTCAGCGGCCTCCGGAATCCCCAAATCAACTATTTTACTCTATGTAAACAAGGGGTTACTTCCGCAACCCGTGCGTCCGGTATCAAACGTGGCCTATTACCACCCCGACTGCGTGGAACGCATTGCCTTTATCCGGCGCATTCAATCCAGTCACCGTTTGCCCCTGGCTGCCATTAAGGGCTTGCTAAAAGAAATGGATCGCGGGAAGGACATCAATACGCTGTTGGATCTTCAAACGCTGCTGTTTGCCGGTGAGGGTGAGCAACGCCTGGATACCGAGGGGCTGGCTGCGGCCACCGGCCTGTCCACAGACCAAATTGAAGTCCTGGTGGCCATGCGCCTGCTGGTCCCCCTGGAGAATGGACGATTTGATCGCGAGGATGTGGCCGTTGGCAAGCTATTGAAAACCGGGCTGAAATTAGGATTTAAATTTAAGGAACTCACTTTTTATCCTCAACTTGCCGACCAGATCGTGCAAAACGAAATTGAGTTGCGTCGTCGCCATACCCAGGATCTGACTTTTGATGAAGATGCCGCTCTTACCCTGGAAATGACCCCCGTGGCCCGGGGGTTGCGGACTTATATTACCGACCGGGTGATGCAGCGCCGCCTAATTGCTTTTAAGGGACTTAAAGATAAGGAGAAATCATGAGAGACCCGCTGTTTGAACCTATTCAGATAAACCAGGTGGAAATTAAAAATAGGATATATCTACCGGCCATGCACCTGGGCATGTGTGTAGATTTTGAGGTGACCGACCAGATCGTCGAATTTTATGCCCGCCGGGCCAAAGGCGGGGCCGGCTTGATCTGTGTGGGCTTTGCCACCGTGGATGAGATGGCGGGCAACAGCCTCAATATCGGGGCACACAAAGACGATTATGTTCCAGGCTTGACGAGGCTGGCCAGCGGGATCAAGGACAATGGATCACTGGCATGCATCCAACTGAACCATGCGGGGCGCTACAACTTTTCCTTTTTCCTGGATGGTAAGCAGCCGGTGGCGCCTTCGCCGATTGCGTCTAATTTTACCCGGGAGACACCCCGGGAATTGACCATTGCGGACATCCAGGCCATCGTTGCCAACTACGCAGCTGCCGCTGCCCGGGTTAAAACCGCCGGTTTTGACGCTATCGATATCCTGGCCGGGACCGGTTATCTGATCAGCCAGTTTTTTTCGCCACTCACCAACGAACGCAAAGACGAATACGGCGGCAGCTTGGAAAACCGCATGCGTTTTGGTTTAGAGGTCATGCAGGCTATCCGCAAGGCTGTCGGATCTGATTTTCCCCTGATCATGCGGATGAACGGCAATGATTTTATGCCGGGTGGACAGGGACGGGCTGAATTGCAGGAGGTTGCCGCAGCCTTTGTGGAAAAGGGCTCTGTGGATGCTTTCTGCATCAATGTCGGGTGGCATGAGGCCCGGGTTCCCCAGATTGTTACCAGTGTGCCCCGGGGTGTGTTTGCTTACATGTCCCGCGGTATCAAGGAGAAGGTCTCCGTACCGGTGATTGCCAGCCACCGCATCAATGATCCGGACGTGGCCCGGGAGCTGATCGCCGATGACCTGTGTGACATGGTTGCCATGGGACGCAGCCTCATTGCTGATCCGGATCTGCCCGTCAAGGCCCAGGCCGGACGGGAAAGGGAGATTGTGCATTGCATTGCCTGCGCCCAGGGCTGTTTTGACAATCTGTTCAAACTCAAGCATGTGGAGTGCATGTGCAACCCCGAAGCGGGCTACGAAACCCAGGGTATGTGCCAGGCGGCCGAAAAGCCAGGCCATATTCTCGTCGTCGGGGGCGGAGCGGCCGGTATGAGTGCGGCCCTGGCCGCTTATCGCCGGGGCCACAAGGTGACCCTTTGCGAAGCGGGGGACAAACTAGGCGGGCAGCTCTACCTGGCGGCGGCGCCTCCCGGCAGGGCGGAATTTTCACAGTTGGCGCGGGATTTGGCCATTCAGATGAGTCTTACGGATATCGATGTCCGGCTCAAATGTACGGTGGATGAAAGCCTGATTGAGCAGATGAAACCAGATGCGGTGATTCTGGCCACCGGGGCCAAACCGCTCACGCCCCCGATTCCCGGCGTGGAACTGGCCCACGTGGTCCAGGCCTGGGATGTTCTGAGCAGCGAGGTCTATACCGGCAAACGCGTAGTGATCATCGGCGGCGGGGCTGTCGGTGTGGAAGTCGCCCTATTCCTGGCCGAAAAGGGTACCTTGTCGGCCGATGCCGTGAAATTCCTGCTTGTCAACCAGGCCGAAGATCCGGAAAGCATCTTCAAACTGGCCACCCGCGGTACCCGCGATATCGTGGTGTTGGAAATGATCAACAAAATCGGCAAGGATATCGGTAAATCGACCCGCTGGGGCATGCTCCAGGAATTGAAACGCGTAGGGGTAAAAACCAATATCGAGACCAAGGCCCTCGAAATTACGGCAGAGGGTGTCAAGGTAACCACGGAGCAGGGCGAAGAAATGCTTCCGGCGGATACAGTGGTCCTGGCGGCCGGTTCCGTCGCCTACAATCCCCTTGAGGAAATTCTGTCAAAAGCGGGCATGGATTATAAAGTGGTGGGAGATGCCGGCCAGGTCGGCCTGGCCTTCGATGCGGTGCATCAAGGTTTTCGCGCTGGCTGCGAAGTATGACAGACTGTCAGTATTAATAAATTCAATCAACAAATTAAGAAGGCCCGACCGAATCGGTCGGGCCTTTTACGTTTAAGTGAGAGTTTATTTAACTACCCAAAAGAACTTTAGGCAGCCATGTCACTGCTTCTGGCCAGAAACAGATGGCCAGCAGACCCAGCAGCTGAATGATCACAAAAGGTACAATGCCTTTGTAGATATCCATGGTTTGCACCTGGGGTGGGCAGACGCCCTTGAGATAAAACAGGGAGAACCCAAACGGGGGTGTCAAAAAGGATGTTTGCAGGTTGACGGCGATCAGGACTGCCAGCCACAGGGGGTCGACGCCCATGGCCACCATGATGGGTGCCAATACCGGTACGTGGATAAACGTGATCTCGATGAAGTCAAGAAAAAAACCGGCGATGAATATGATCATCATGACGATGAACAGGATGCCCCATTTCCCAAAGGGCAGCGCATGGATCAGGTTCCGAACCAGGGTATCTCCGTCCAAGCCGCGGAACACGAGCCCCAGGGTGGTGGCCCCGACGAGAATGATAAATACCATGCAGGTGAGGTTGGTCGTCGTTTTCATGACCTCCTGAACGATCTTCAGGCTGAATTTCTTATGCATGATGGTCAGAATCGTCGCACCGACCGCGCCCACTGAAGCGGCTTCCGTTGGGGATGCAATGCCGGCGAAAATGGACCCCAGCACGCAGACCATCAGCGTGAGCGGCGGGATCAGGGCCTTGGAAACCCGGGTGATGAGTTCTTTGCGCGAGATCAGATCGAGTTCTTCCTTGGGTATGGGCGGGGCCCACTGGGGTTTAATCTGGGCGACGATCAGGATATAGAGCATGTAAAGACCGACCAGGATCAAGCCGGGAATTACCGCTCCAACAAACAAGTCGCCCACCGAGATATTCATGATATCCCCGAGCAGGACCAGCACGATGCTGGGCGGGATGATTTGGCCCAGGGTACCCGATGCGGCCACCGTTCCGGTGGTCAGGGACTTGTTGTAGCGTCTTTTCAGCATGGTGGGGACGGACAGCAGGCCCATGGTGACCACCGTGGCGCCAACGATGCCGGTCGAAGCGCCCATGAGGGCCCCCACGAAGACAACGGATACAGCCAGACCGCCCTTGATTTTGGCAAACACCAGGCTCATGGTTTCCAGCAGCTCTTCGGCCAGGCCCGACTTTTCCAACATCACGCCCATGTAGATGAACAGCGGCACCGCCATGAGGGTAAAATTGGTCATGGTCCCCCAGATGCGCAGGGGCAGCAGCCCGAAGAACTCCGGGCCGAAATTGAAGAAACCGAAAAACATCGCCACGCCGCCGATGGTAAACGCTACAGGGTATCCCAGCAGCAACAGGGCGAAAACGAAGGAGAACATGATCAGCGGCATGTATTCGTGGATCAGTTCCATCTATTCGAGACCTCCTTCGTCTATTCCCACCGCAACCAGGAAATTTTTAAACATTTCCGATGTGCCCTGCAGGATGAGGAGGACAAAGCCAATCGGGATCATGGCCTTGAGGATGTAGCGGCCCGGGAGACCGCCCGGATCCGGGGACATCTCCCTGACGGCCCAGGAGTTGGCAATAAAATTCTGGGTAGAATAGATGACGATTAAAGCGAAGGGTATGAGAAAGAAAATAGAGCCCAGAAAGTTGATCCAGGCCTTGGTTCTGGCACTCAACCGGGTATAAATAATGTCGACGCGGACATGGGCTCCATTTTTCAGTGCATAGGCGGCCCCGATCAGGAAAACCACCGCAAACAGGTGCCATTCCAATTCCTGGATGGCCACATTGCCCTTTTTAAAGGCATAGCGCATGACGGTATCGTAGAAGACGACCAGGACCATCAGGGTGGTCAGCCAGGACACAAAGATACCGATGTATTCGTTGAGCCCGTCGATTAATTTGATGTATAACCTCAATATTTTCATTTAGTTGTTCTCCAGAGTCTATTTGCGGAACAATAGCTGGTTTTCTTAGCGTTAACTGCACCAAAAGGCAAGTCCAATTCTCGCACCTGTTTTCAGGTTGACATCTGATAGTGAAATGTAATAAAAATTTCGACCAGTTCGGCTTCATTCGCTGCACCCCGCCCTGGCTCCATTTAAATCGTTATGACATGTCGCCTCAAGGGGCAGCAGTAGCTGAAACTGATGAGTCTTGTTCAGAGAATGACGGCCCTACAGCTGGTAACGTTTGCGCTGTAAGCCGCACCGACTGATGATTTTCGTTTTGCGGGATGGATTCTAATTACAATTCAACAGGAGGAGGATTCATGAAAAGACGCGAGTTTATCAAGAAAGTTGGGGTTGGCGCAGCCGCAGTTGGTGCTGGTGCCGCCGCTACAGCCGGACTGACCGGCTGCGGTAAGCAGGATGACAGCGCGGAGGTCAAGAAACTTAAGCAAGAAATCGCCGACCTGAAAGCCATGGCTCCTGCGCCCAAGGAAGAGAAAAAATACAAGTGGAAAATGGTCACCACCTGGCCACCGCACTTTCCCATGCTGGGCGAAGGCGCCGACAATATGGCCAAGTGGGTGAATGAAATGAGTAACGGCCGCCTGGAGATAACGGTCTACGGCGGTGGTGAGCTGGTTCCACCCCTGGGCGTCTTTGATGCGGTCAGCCAGGGTACGGTGGAAATGGGACACGGCGCGGCCTATTACTGGGCCGGAAAAGCCCCGGCCACCCAGTTTTTCGCTGCGGTTCCCTTCGGCTTCAATGCCCAGTCCATGAACGCCTGGATCTATTCCGGCGGCGGTATGGAACTGTGGGAGGAAGTATACGGCAAGTTCGGCCTGAAACCCCTGCTGGCCGGCAACACCGGTGTCCAGATGGGCGGCTGGTTCAACAAGGAAATCAAAACCATCAATGATCTTAAAGGTCTGAAAATGAGAATACCGGGTCTGGGCGGCAAGGTCCTGGCCAAGGCCGGCGGCAACGCTATTCTGGTGGCCGGTGGTGAAATCTATACCAACCTGGACCGCGGTGTTATCGACGCTACAGAATGGGTCGGCCCCTTCCATGACTTGAAAATGGGTTTCTATAAAGCGGCCAAGTACTATTACTATCCGGGATGGCATGAGCCGGGAACAGCCCTGGAAGCCATGGTCAATAAAAAGGCCTGGGACACCCTGCCGGCAGACCTGCAAGCCATCGTTGAGGCTGCGGCTTACCGGTCCAACCTGTGGATGCTGTCCGAGTTCGAAGCCAAAAACAACGCGGCCCTGCAGACCCTGGTCAACGAGCACAAAGTCCAGCTCCGGCAGTTTCCCGAACCGGTCCTGAAAGCCCTTAAAAAGATGGCCAAGGAGGTTCTCGATGAAGTGGCTGCCAGTGACCCCATGAGCAAGAAGGTCTATGACTCATTCCTCAAGTTCCAGTCCAATATCTACTCTTGGAATGCGCTGACCGAGGAACCGTACCAGACATTTAAGAAATTGTAATCTACGCCGTTACCGGCGACAAAGCAAAAAGAGCAGGGGTTCTTCCCCTGCTCTTTTGTTTTAGGGTTCCAGGGGCCAAGGGTTCGAGGGGTCGAGTGAAATGCGAAAAGGGTTTCACTGTTAATGGGTGGCAGGCCTGCTAGATTGTAACGTTAACCGGCCGCTTTGCCTGTTGGGGGTACCGAAGCGCCCGACCTCCGCTGCAGGCTGCTACGGAAGATGGAAAGACCCGGACCTTGAACACAAGCTAGAGGGCTTCAAAACCGCTTCTGTCAGTTAAAATATCAAGGTGTTTTCATCGGCGTTGCCGGGCCCGGTTTAACGCGTATCTCTCCTTATCGTGTTGACGACCATAAAAGCTGCCCTATTCTAAGGGCTGTATTGACAATGATGACAACGAATCACATTAAGCGCACTTTGTTTCTTATCGCTATGGGTGTCTTGGTATCTTTTGGTGCCGGGGCCAGCGCGGAAGACCGCATCAATTTTGATGCGTTCCTCTGGAAAAATCGCCCCCTGCTATTGTTTGCACCCTCCCCGGATGCACCTGAATACAAAACTTTGAAGACAGAGTTGAAGGCTCAAGCGGACCAGATAATCGATCGAGACATGGTCCTCATCGAAATTTTTGATACCGGCCTGGTGCGGATGGATGGGAAACCATTGTCGGCCGAGAGTGATGAAAAGCTTCGCCGGCAGTTTTCAGTCTCCAGCGGAAATCTGACGGCGATACTCATCGGAAAAGACGGGGGTCAGAAACTCCGGCAGTCCAACCAGGTCGACCTTGGTTCAATATTCGCCCTGATCGATACAATGCCGATGCGGCAGCAGGAAATGCGGGATAAATAAGCATGCGGCTATACCGGTTGGAACGGACCCAGATTTTGCCCATCTCCCAGTTGGAAGCCTGGACTTTTTTTTCGCAACCTCAAAACCTGCCACGCATTACACCCGACTGGCTCGCTTTCAAGATAAAGGGTGTTGCCGAGCCGGACATTTATGCCGGACAGGTGCTGCACTATCGTTTGAAACCGCTTTTCGGCCTGCCGGTAACCTGGATTTCGGAAATTACCCAAGTTCAGGAACCGGCCTATTTTATAGATGAACAGCGGTTTGGCCCTTATCGTTTTTGGCATCACCTCCATCGTTTTGAACCGGTCGCGCACGGCACCCAGATCTCCGATATTGTTCATTATGCGCTCGGTTATGGCATCCTCGGTCATTGGGTGCACCGCTGGCTGGTGGCTTTCCGATTGGAAAATATTTTCAATTACCGGCGTACCACGTTAACATCTATTTTCGGTGAGAATACGAAAGAACAATGCGAACGGTTTAATTGAGCAGAAGGCTCGGTTGGAACCATGACTGCTAAAAAAACCCTGCGCCTGATACTTGGTGATCAACTGAATGAGCGCCACAGCTGGTTTAAAAGGCCGGAAGCGAATGTCGTTTATGTTTTGATGGAGGTCAGACAGGAAACCGACTACGTCAAACATCACATTCAAAAGGTTGCCGGATTTTTTGCCGCCATGCGCGCTTTTGCCCGCCGTTTGGAAGAGGCCGGTCATTCGGTCCGCTACCTTTGCCTGGACGATCCTGCCAATCAGCATAATTTTGAAGACAATATCAATCACATCATCAAAAAAGAGAAAATAGCCCGTTTCGAATACCTTCTCCCGGATGAATACCGCCTCGACCAGCAGCTTAACGATTTGGCCTCACGGCTCCCGGTTGCCTCCGCGGTTTATGATACCGAACATTTTTTAACAACACGCAGCGACCTCAAGCAGCATTTCAAGGGTAAAAAGCGCTTTTTGATGGAATCGTTTTACCGGCAGATGCGCAAACAATACAACGTCTTGATGGATGGCAAGAAGCCGGTCGGTGGCAAATGGAATTTCGATCAGAGCAACCGCAATCGTTACGATGGCGCCGTCCCGATACCCGCCCCAAAGGTATTTAAAAATGACGTGACCGATATTGCCGCCTTGATCACAGCGGCCGGGATCAAGACAATGGGTGAGATCAAACCAAAGGCATTCATCTGGCCGATCAACCGCAAACAGGCCCTGCAGATACTCAACGAGTTTTTGGATAAACGCCTGCCGCACTTCGGCACGTACCAGGATGCCATGACCACGGAGAGCTGGTCCCTGTTCCATGCCCGCATATCTTTTGCCCTGAACACCAAGATGTTGGGTCCCATGGAGGTCATTGAGGCCTCGCTGCGCAGGGCCTCCGGAAATAAGAAGCCGTCGGTCGGGATAGAACAACTGGAGGGGTTCATACGCCAGATTCTTGGTTGGCGGGAGTATGTGCGTGGCATTTACTGGGCCCACATGCCGGCATATGAAACCAGCAATTATTTGAACCAGCGCGTTGACCTGCCGGATTTTTACTGGACCGCCGACACCCGGCTGAAGTGCCTGCAGGCTGCTATCGGGCAGTCACTCGAACATGCCTACGCGCATCATATCCAGCGCCTTATGGTCACAGGCAATTTCGCGCTGCTCGCCGGCGTTCATCCCGACCAGATAGATGCCTGGTATCTTGGCATTTACATCGATGCCATCCAATGGGTGGAAATTGTCAACACCCGGGGGATGAGTCAGTTTGCCGATGGCGGTATCGTGGCCACCAAACCATACATTTCATCGGCCAACTATATTCACAAAATGAGCGATTACTGTGGCCAGTGTCACTATGATCACAAAAGCAAAACCGGTGACCGGGCCTGCCCCTTCAATAGCCTCTACTGGGATTTTCTTGACCGGCATCGAACCAAACTGGCGAAAAATCCGCGAATCGGTATGATGTATCGAACCTGGGATCGGATGAAAGCGGAAAACCGAAAAGCGCTCAAAAAACAGGCGCGCAGTTACCGCAATCATCTAAACGATCTTTAGCCGCATTTGGATACAAAGTTCGGTCGTTGCACCAAACCAATCGGTAGGCAACATATTCCGGAAGATAGCGTCTAAAGAGCCGGATTGAACCATTTGAGCGCCTCAAACGGTCGTCCATGGGCTGGATAGATCCATTTTGCGCCCTCGCGAATCAAAGCTTCAAGACTTGCCGCCATTGCACCCGCACTATCACCGAAAGGTGAACAATAGCGCTGCTTAACCAGCCAGGGCATATTCACCGCAAGATCCCCCACAAACGCATTGCCCGCGGCTGTCAAAATCGATAACGATCCTTCCGTATGCCCCGGCGTGGGAATGATGCGGGCAGCAAAGCCGTGTTCCTTCAGATCCATAGGTTCGGATATCAACAGATCCGCCGCAACTGGATCAAAAGCACAGACCTTGGATGTTACCTCCGGGCAACGATCTGTCATCCATTTTAGCAAGCGACCCGGTAAGATCGTGCCGGGTGGAATGACCACCTTTCCAGATGCCAGCAAAGCGGCCTCCCGAGTGTGCACGGCCATTTTGCAGCCGCAACCATTTTTTACAGCCCGTAGGGTGCCGACATGATCAAAATGGACGTGGGTGATGACCGCCATCCGGATTTGGCGAGGCTGGACACCGATCCTGGCAAGACACCTGAAAAACCGGTTGCTCCAGACCCGATACCCACCGTCGATCAACAGAAATCCGTCCCTTCCGGGTACCAGGAACGTGCGGGTGTTCCCCAGCAGTATGGTGTGAATCCTTTCAGCCGTCATGACGCTGATATTACCTGATTTTCATGATATTTCAAGCAGGGTTGACAAATACAAAATCGCACTAATTTTATATCCAAAAATTAGCAAACCCTTAATTCATTTTGGCAGGAGAAGGAACAAAGATGACCCCTAAAAAAGAGACCCATGAGTTTAAAACCGAGGTTCAGCAGCTTCTGAAGCTGATCGTCAACTCGCTGTATTCCAACCAGGAAATATTTCTGCGGGAATTGATCTCCAATGCATCCGATGCCATCGATCGCCTGAAGTTCAAGGCCCAGATCGAACCGGATATTATGGACGACGATACCGAGTTCCAGATCAAACTGACTCCGGACGGAATTAAGCAAACTTTTGAAATTACAGATAATGGTATCGGCATGACCTACGAGGAGGTCATGGAAAACATCGGGACCATTGCCCAGAGCGGTACCGCGGCGTTCATGGAAGCCCTGGAGAAGGCCAACAGCGACACCCTGGCACCGGAACTGATCGGCCAGTTCGGGGTCGGCTTTTACAGTGCCTTTATTGTGGCCGATAAAATTACCATTCTTACCAAAGCGGCCGGGAGTGATAAGGCCGTCCGCTGGGAGTCCTTTGGCGATGGTACCTATACCATTGAAGAGACCGACAAGGACTCCCGCGGCACCACCATCACCCTGGAATTGAAAAAGCGTGCGGATGATGATCCCGATTTTACTGATGAATGGGTGATCCGTAACATCGTCAAACAGCACTCTGATTTCGTGAGCTACCCGATTGTCATGGATGTGGAGCGCGACGAGCCAATTCCGGACAGCGAGCAACTGAAGGACAAGGACGGCAAGACGGTCGGCGAGACAACCCGGCAGGTCATTAAAGAAGAGACCCTCAATTCCATGAAAGCCATCTGGACCCGCAGCCAGGATGACGTAACTGAAAAAGAGCACGAGGAATTTTACCGGCACATCAGCCACGACTGGAATCCGCCATTAACAAATCTGCACAAAAAGTTCGAGGGCACCACCGAATATACCGCCCTGTTGTATATTCCTAGCAAGGCGCCCTTCGACCTGTTCAACCCGGAAGCCAAGCACGGCATCCACCTCTATTGCAAGCGGGTGTTCATCATGGATGACTGTGAGGACCTCATGCCCGAGTACCTGCGATTCGTGAAAGGTGTTGTGGATGCCCCGGACCTGAATCTCAACGTGAGCCGCGAGATTCTCCAGCAGGACCGCCTGGTGAAAAACATCCGCCGGAACCTGGTGAAAAAGCTGTTTGAGCTTTTCAATAACCTGGAAAAAGAAGAGTACGAGAAGTTCTACGAGGAGTTCGGCGCCGTCTTAAAAATCGGCATTCACACCGATTTTGAAAACAAGGACAAAATTGCCGAGTTGGCCCGTTTTAAAACAACCAAGTCCAACGGCCAGTGGGTCTCCCTCAAAGAGTATGTGGAGAACATGCAGCCGGATCAAAAAGACATTTACTATATTACCGGCGACAACATGGCCGCCCTGCTCAACAGCCCGCTCCTGGAGCAGCTTAAAGCCAAAGACTACGAGGTACTGCTCATGTCCGACCCGGTGGATGAATGGGTGGCCCAATCCCTGACCGAGTTCGACGGAAAATCTCTCAAAAGTGCCGAAAAGGGGGACCTCGGGCTGGGTGAGGTTGATGAGGGTAAAAAAGACAAGTATGAAGGTCTTTTCAAACAGATCAGGGTAATCCTGGAAGAGAAGATCAAGGAGGTCAAACCCTCCACCCGCCTGACGGATTCGGTCGCCTGTCTTTCCGGAGAAGACCACGACATGAGTGCCTACATGGAAAAGATCCTCAAGGCATCCGGCCAGCAGACCCCGGACACCAAGCGGGTACTCGAGCTGAACATGGAACACCCGGTGATGGACAAGATCAATGGGATATTTGAAAAGGATGCCGCCGATCCGGTGCTCAAGGACTACGCCGGTCTGCTGCTTGATCTGGCCACCATCAGTGAAGGCGGCAAGATCGAGGACCCGGCCAATTTTACTAAACGAGTGGGGGAGTTGATGGCAGACGCAATTAACTAGTTTCAGGGTCGGGGAATTTTCTTATTAAATGCCTGTCATCCCGGCGAAGGCCGGGATCCAGTACACCCAAAGAAAGCGACCCTGGATGCCGGATCAAGTCCGGCATGACGACAAAAACGCCCCGACCGCTCAACAAGTTTCCGGAAACATAGAGAAAACTGAAAAGCGGCCCTGCTTAAGCAGGCGCCGCTTTTTTTGTGCAAGGATCAAAATACCACTATCAATAGATTAAATCCGAAATCCGAATATCGAAATCCGAAACCCGAGTTCAATAAGTAAGTGCAACACTTTCAGGTTTTAAGGCATTTGCGGTATGTTTTCGATATTATGCCTAAAACCTATAAACATCTGAG
>Ga0126334_10000127_pt1 | contig 25923 bp, 19 predicted proteins | sample InaspJWI49metaG_FD_94491 | JGI IMG/M metagenome (GOLD analysis project Ga0126334, IMG submission 94491) | Marine gutless worms symbiont microbial communities from Oahu, Hawaii - Inanidrilus sp. 2 OAHU.JWI-49 metaG | ecosystem: Host-associated > Annelida > Digestive system > Unclassified...
CCACATCAATTGAAAAAGATCGAAAAATGGCTTAACAATCGCCCTAAAAAGTGTCTAAATTTTAAAACACCGGCCGAAGCCTTTAAAGCCGAGTGTTGCACTTAAACGTTGAATGCAGGATAGAAACTTCAATGATTAATGTTGGGTTTGTTTTATATAAAAAAAGTGAAGAACCAGGAACTTTGAATGCTATATGGTGCCATAGAGATGGAGGCAATGGTATTGGTATAGCAACTGGAGGATCCAACGAAGGATATGAAGGCAATTATCTAATCCGCTATTCTGATCATAAAGGTAATATACAAGCCGATCGAGAGATGAAGATCCGTAAGGATGGCAACTGTTACAAACTGCAATGGCTTGATAATGGAAAAGTAACAGGGGAAGGCATCGGCATGGAAACTGCTGAAGGTCTGTCAGCCGGATACTGTGATCTATAGGAAGAATATATTTAGGCAATCTATTCAAATACGAATAAAATTCGCATAACAAGTCATTGCCCCAGATTTAGAAAGCATACGTGTTCTCGGTTGGTCTGGATGATAAATAATATAATAATTTAAATAATGATAATATTTACTGCTGTATCTGGCGGGTGAATTCCAGCCGTTAGACATGCTATTCACAGCAGATACAATCTGAAAAGGAGCGACATATGAGCATCCGTGATCGTTGGATCAATCTCCTTCATCGTGCAGCGACAGCGACCAGAAAGACGCGAACGCTTCTCACCCCGATCGGGTTGATAATCTTTGGTGTGTTCACTGGGATTTTCGTAATTCTGTCCATACTCATGGATTGGTGGCTTTCCCTACCTTGGCCGTTGCCAAGCGGCCCCACTTGGTTCATAGCGGTGCTCCTCATTGCCGTGGGTGCTGGCGTGACGGCGTGGTCAGTACTCCATTTTCTAAAGGTGAAAGGGACACCCGTTCCCTTCAACCCTCCGCCTGAGATAGTCACAACCGGGCCGTACCGATTTGCTAGGAACCCGATGCTGACGGGTGTTTTTCTCCTCCTTTTCGGGATCGGATTCGCGATCATGTCGCTCTCACTTGTCGTCTTTTTCACTCCGCTCTATATCCTGGCAAACGTATGGGAGCTCAATGAGATAGAGGAGCCTGAGTTGGTGAAGCGGCTCGGCGAAGAGTACGTCGCCTATCGGCAGCGGACCCCGATGTTTATACCTAGAATGAGGCTTAAGAATTGAGCATTTCCAACCAGTCGCTCCAGCCGCCAAGGCAATGCGAGCCCCGCGGCTGAGCTCTGACGTTGGTACAAAGAATACGACCATTGGGCCTCAGCTGCATACACAAAAAAAAGGCGTGGATTATCTGATATAGTCCACGCTTATTCAACTACCTATATCTGCAATGTCTTAAACCCAACTATTTCGCTTAAAACCTTTTGTTGCCTCAAGAGTATTAAGAGAATAAGGCGCTCAAGCTAAAACACTTGTGTCAATGTTCAGCTTTGATAATAAACAGGTTATTTCATTTCGACAGACATACCCGGGGCATGGCGTGATAATATTTCTTGATAAATGCCCTTATTCTTAACCCTTTTTAAAGCAGCGTTGAATTTTCTTATAAGACTTTCATTATTGGGATACTTCTTAGATACCATCAAGTGTAATGTGGTTGTGTCGAGAGGGGTTTTGCAGGTCGTGAAGGAGTGGTAATCTTTTGGATATAACTTCTTGATCAAATTCCAGCCCACGTAGTTACTTAACGGGAAAATATCATATCTTTGATGATAAATGAGCTCCAGCGCTTTCTGTTCGGTAGTAACATACATCACATCCAAATTTGCCTTTTTAAAGGCCTCAGCATAATAATAACCGAGAACACCAACTATCGTATATTTTTTTAGTTCGTCTATTCTATCATAATCGATCGGATTCTTATGCTTTTTCCGGTTATAAAAGAAGACTGTAGTCGTTTCTGATACGGGGTCAGAAAAAGACGCATATTTTTTTCTTTGATTCGTAATCGAATATGGAAATGCAGCAAAGATATCGCCACTTTTTACATAAGCGGCACATCTTTTCCAAGGGTAAAAATTGTAGGTGATATCAAAGTCAGCTTCTTTAAAAGCCGCTGTAACAATTTCAGAAAAAAAACCATAACCTTCGATTTCTGCAGATGTATAAGGTTTCCATTCACCAGTTGCAAGTGAGATCCTCTCTTCCGCTATACTGGGAATTACGCTTAATAAAATAAAGCATATTACTACAATGGATTTGATCCATATATTGAACTTTGAGTTGGTTACCATTGTTGAAAAAAATTGCAAAATTCTACCTCTTTCTCGACTTGTTGTAATTATCCCGCGTTAGTTAGACATTTTGGTCTCATCCAAAACTTTTCGAACTGTGTTTGCTATATCCTCCAGGGCAAGCGGCTTCATAAGGACATTGTCGATGCCAAATTCTTTGACATTCTCAGGGGTTATTCTCATATTGAATCCACTGCAAATTATTACTGGGATATCCGGGCGAATTTTCTTGATTTCCTTGGCCAGTTTTTCACCGGTCATCTTAGGCATGGTAAAATCAGTGATTATCATATCGAATGTCTCGGGCTCGAGGCAAAAGGCTTCCAACGCATCATAAGCGCTGTTATGGATTCTAACCGTGTATCCCAGACTTTCCAACAACCTCTTGCCAACATCAGTTAGAGACGCTTCATCATCTACAAAAAGAATCTGCTCATTGCCGCGCGGCAGCGATAGGGAGATCCCGGGGGCCTTTTCTGCATGGCACCCAATAAGTGGGAACAAGATATGAAAAGATGTCCCGATGCCCGGTTCACTGTAAATTTTTATATCACCACCATGGTCTTTCACTATCCCATGAACCGTGGCCAGCCCCATGCCGGTCGCTTCCCCGGGTTCTTTAGTTGTGAAATAAGGCTCAAATATGCGAGATACAGTATCTTTATCCATACCCTGGCCGGTATCTGTTACGGTTAGTTTGAGGTATCGGCCAGGCTTAAGACCTTCATAACTATAAACATCATCCGTAGTCAAAACTACCGGGACTAATTCGACTTCAAGTTGACCGCCGGTCTCCTTCATTGCATGGAAGGCATTTGTGCAAAGATTCATTACAGTCTGATGAACTTGCGTTTGATCAGCTCTGATAGTGCCCGAGTTGGATTGAACGTTATGCCGTATCTCAATGGTTGAAGGAAGCGAAGCCCTCAACAGGTTCAAGGCCTCTTTCACAATCAATCCGACATCAACCGGTATCTTTTCAGTCTTGCTCTGCCTGCTGAAAGCCAGTATTTGTTGTACGAGCTTTTTAGCACGTTCGCTTGCCAAACATAGCTGCTCTATATATTCATGCGCTTTTTTATTATCCGGAGTATTTAGCTGGGCAAGTTGAGCGTATCCCATGATGGCACCAAGGATATTATTAAAATCGTGGGCAATGCCGCCTGCCAAAGTGCCGATGGCTTCCATCTTTTGAGATTGCTGGAGTTTCTTTTCGAACAGCAACCGCTCTTTTGCGTGTGCTTTTTCACGTGTGAAGTCCTGCACAAAAGCACCAAAGGCGATGGAACGTTCAGACGCATCGGTAACCAGCCAACTGCGTAGCAATATGGGTAGCTTGCTGCCATCTTGGCGAATCAAATTCGATTCAAGGGTACGATCTTGAAATTCACCTCGTAAAATGTCCTGCAAGGTTTTTTCAACCGCGGTATGCGTTTGAGTAGGTAAAAACCGGCTATAATGCTGGCGAACCAAGTCCTCTCGCCGATATCCTGTCATGAGGGCCAACTTCTCGCTGGCATCTATGATCAAACCATCGAAATCTATCATTACAATCCCATCTGGACTGGAATCGAAAAGGCTGCGAAACTGATTTTCACTTTGCTTGGCACGAGAAAGATAAAGCGCCAGACTTTTATTTAGAATTATAGCGATGATTGCAATGCCAGTCAGGATAGTGGTAGCGATCGCGACGGATGTGTAATTGGTAAAAGGGCTCATGTGGTTGGTAACGGCACCATTGGTCTCTATAATCCCAATCAGCGCCAGAGAAGCGATCGCAGTTATAGAGAACCAGAGAAACAACCGTTTTTCTAAAATCAAGCTGGAAATGATCATGATGGCTGGAAGGATCAGATTTGCCTCATCGTGAAATCCTTCACCAACCCACATTAATGCATTTACCGTTATCAAGAAGAAACAACACGTCAGAATTCCAGCCCAGCGAGTTTTGCCAGCATAGTTTAGCCAAAGTAAGACCCCCAAAAGGAAAAGGTTGCCGAGGGCAATCCAAAAACTATGAGCGTAGCCTGCAGCGAGAGTAATGATGGTCATAATGACCGCCGCAATGAAAGACGTGGTTAGAATGAGGGCAAGATTGTGATTATCCATCAGTTCTCTAGCGGTTGCGCCCAGATCATCATCCGACGCACGCCACGGCATAAAAAAGGCAGTTACACTAGATAACCACAGGTGTTTCAGGCTGGTAGCTTGTAGAGGGTTATCCCCTTGTTTCTGGCTTGTGATGTATTCATCCATCCGTTAAAAGGTATTTTGATTTCTCTAATCTTCTTAGCGTACGAAATATATCGGTATTGATTACTGAATATCGGTAAAAATAATAAATACTTAAATTATTGAAGGGAGGCGCTTTGATTTAATTTGGAATCTGACGGAAAAGGAGGGACTCAATCCTTAATAAGATCTAATAATTAAACGAATTTCTAACTATCTCTACCTATTGCCACTGGATACCGGGGGAGGAGCGTCCAAACCTCGAAAGCGCATTGTAGGACTGGGGGACAGGGGGTACGAAAAACGCACGTTTTGGCATTTAAAAAGAAAGCGATTCCAGTAACTAACTGAAATCGCTCTCTTTTATATGATTGTGGTGCCGAAGGCCGGATTCCATTATTTATTAATGAAATCAATTATTTGAATTATTTCAAGCGTCATTAAGTGCCATTAACTGACAACTTGTACGATCCTGGCTTCGTAATCGCATCTGAAATGCATATCTAAGATTCCACATAATACCAGAATCATTCATAGGTTAAGTCAAGTCACTGCCAACCAAGGATTGTTGCAACAGTGCTCGATCGGTCTAAAAATCATGGCTATAAATGCACTTTTATTGGATTTGTGATAGCAAGATAGCACATAGGGTTGCCAAATCACAGTTGAGCTAATTCGGGTGGGAGGTTGTTAAATGGTATCTGTTCTACGCTGTGTATTCTTAAAAGGGATAAATGTTTTTTTAATTTTAGGCGTCCTCATCTCTCCGAGCTGTACCGTGGATAAAATCATTATCCCGGATCATTCCACACCTGTAATCAAGATCCATAACAGGATTATGGTGGCCGCCGCCCAGCCACCCTGGACTCCTGCGGGTATCAGTGTTGAACCCGGGGACTATGTCCTGGTGCTGGCATCCGGGAAGGCCGATATCGGAAGAGGTTTGCGCGGAGCAGGCCCTCACGGGTGGCATTTTGGTATGAAGATCGGCGATGGGTCTGCTTACTCCAATGCAGTTGATCGCAACTCTCGGAATCTATTTCAGGCTACTGATACCGGCCGAATACAATTTGGCGTTATTATGGATATGCACAGGGGTGTAGACCAAACGCAGGCCAGTTGGTATCAGATTAATAAAGGTGGCTACCTTATAGATGTTTTTGTTTTTTCGGTTGGATCCATCCAGGCAATTAAACAGGCACTTTCCGAAGTAGCGCAGGCGAATCCGGAAGACGCCATACTCAATCAGCAGATCAGTCAGATCACCGAGTTTGAAGTCCCCGAATCCATTCTCACCCAGGCACAATTGTCGCTGAATACTTTCGAGAAACGAACCGAACGGATTCTCAGTTCTAACCACCAGCCTGTGAAGGTGAAAAACGGCAACAGCCCTACAAAACTAAAGCTTAATCCCCGGCCGCATGTAGACGGAGGTCATCTGAAGGCAATTACCTGTATGGCCCTCAGTTCAGACGGAAAGCATGTCGTTACCGGTGGGAGTGGCAACCAGCTCAAACTGTGGGAGAAGGCAACCGGCAGGGAAATCCGGAGTTTTAAGGGGCATTCCGACGCAATCACCTCAGTGGCTTTCAGCCCGGACAACCGTCAAATTGTTTCCGGCAGCCTGGACCGGACACTGCGAGTCTGGGACGTTCGTAGCGGTGCAGGGGTTCGGATATTTACCGGTAGTGAAAGCAGTGTGACCGCCGTTGCATTCCACCCTGACGGAACCTTGATTCTTTCGGCTGACAAGCAAGACTTTATCAGGGTTTGGGAGGCTCATACCGGAAAGCTGCATAAGAAACTGGTGAGATACGGGGCTGGTTTCTCCAGTATTGCGATCAGCCCTGATGGCCGCACAATAGTTTCTGGAAGCGAGGACGGGTCTGTCTGTCAATGGGACATGAACCACCGAAAGCCGGTTCATGTCTTCCAGGGGTCAGGTACCACCGTGGAAGCCGTTCTTATTAGCAGGGACGGCCGCCTGGCAGCTTCCGGCGGCCGTGATCAGGCCGTACGGGTGTGGGACCTTCGTGAGAAAAAATTGCGGCATGTCCTCAAAGGACATGAAAACATTGTTACCGCACTCACTTTGGGCCCAAACGGTAATAAGTTGATTTCAACCGCTTGGGACAATACCTGCAAGATTTGGGATATATCCGCTGGAAAATTAATTGATACGCTCGACCTGAGTGGGAAGTCCGCGCCAGTGATTGCAATTAGTCCGAATGGTAAACAGTTGGCTGCTGGTATGGAAGACCGCAGCATCCGGCTGTATGACCTCAAGAAAAAGCGCCTGCTCAAAACCTTCATAAACAGCAAGAGACATGTCGCGGCTGCTAAATTCAGCAATGACGGTAAGTATGGACTTTCCGCAACCAACCAATTCATACAATTATGGGACCTTGCCAGTGGTAGGGAACTGAAACTGTACAACCGCCACCAAGCGACCGTCACAGCCCTGGCTTTCAGCCCAGACGGGGAAAGTTTTGTTTCAGGAGGGGCAGACGGGCATATTTACCGGTGGGATTTGCATACCGGGCAGTTGTTGCGTGAATTTAAAGGCCATCGATCCAGGATAAACGATCTTTACTTCCGCAAGGACGGCCGCTGGTTACTCAGCGGTTCGAGTGACCACACCTTGCGCGTCTGGGAAGTAACAACCGGCCGTCAGGTGCGAAATCTATCTGCTGGCCATGATCCGGTTACAGCGGTCCGTTTCAGTCCCGGTGGGAACTATGCTTTATCAGGCGGAGGAAAGCGGGTAGTGCGGCTGTGGGAAGTGTCATCCGGTAAGGAAGTCCGCCTGTTCGGAGGTCTGTTTGATGGGTACGGTTTTAGCGCGACCCTGGTTGGCTTTAGCCAAAACGGGCACTTGGCAGTATCCGAGAATAGTGACCGGGTCCTGCGGTTATGGAAGATACGTCCCGACGGCGGCGTTAAATACCTGCGGAAAATCACTGACCAGCGGTCGTACGAAGTCAGTTCGCTGGCGTTCAGTTCGGGAGACCGATACATACTGGCTGGCGGCAGTGACCATAGAATTCGCCTGTGGGACCACAAGACTGCCGAACTGGTCAGAGAGTTTACTGGGCACCAGGGGACGGTACGTACCATAGATATCGGCAGGAATGGGAAAAATCTTCTTTCCGGGGCTGAGGACGGAACCCTGCGGTTCTGGGCTCTGGAACCGGCGGCAGAAATAGTGCAATTGAACCATTTTACAAATGGTGAATGGATAACACTTACCCCGGACGGTTATTACGAATGCAGTGTTGAAGGCGGGGATTCAATTTACTGGATATATCCCGGCGGAATGGAATCTTTTTCATTCAACCAGTTTGAAACCTTTTTTAAAAAGCCACAGATCTTGAAAGCCCGCATGGCAGGTAATCTGAGTGCCGGTCTCCCGGCACCTGAAATGGGCCAGCCGCCCCAGATTAACATGCCCGATCACTTGGGCTATCAGGAGATCGACAAAGAGACCTACACACTTGACTTGACCGCTTCAGGAAAAGGGCAACTCTCAGCCATCAGAATCTTTAATAACGGCCGGCCGGTGAAGGAAGTCTTGGTCAGCGGCATGCAAAAAGACCTGTCAGATGAACTGCCACTGATATATGGTTCCAACCGTATCACTGCGATTGCCTATGACCGAAAGGGGTTTTCCAGCAATCCGCGATTTGTGGATGTGTTTAGCCGGCACCGCCGATTAAAGCAGCCGATATTGCACATTGTGGCCGCCGGTGTCAGCCAATATCCTCGGTTGCCGCCCAAGTGGCAACTTGAGTATGCGCATACAGATGCGGCCTCAATTATCGAATCTTTTCGAAAGCAGGAGGGCAACCTGTTCGGGGAAGTCCGCTATCACCTGCTGTCCAACCAGGAAGCCGACAGCCGAAGTATCCTGCAGCTGCTTGCCGGTCTCAAGGACATATCACCCAATGATATTGTGGTGGTTTTCTTCGCTGGCCATGGAATCAGAACAGAAGCGGGCCGGTTTTACTTTCTAACCTACAACGGGAACCTCAAGCGGGTTCAGGAAGGCGGTATTGACTGGAATGATCTAAAGGAACACCTTTACCAGATCAAAGGGCGGACCCTGGTGCTTCTCGATGCCTGCCATTCAGGTAGTATCGTTACTGAAACGGTTGTGCCCAACGATGAACTGGCAAAAGAATTCTTTAGTGGTAAGCGTGCTGGAGTGATGGTCTTTTCAGCTTCAAAAGGAAGACAATTCTCTTTGGAGAGCCCAGATATAGGAGATGGAGCTGGAATTTTCACTTACTCCTTGACCCAAGGTTTAGGGCCAAAATCTAAAGAGGCTGATATTAATGGAAATGGCTATGTTGAATTTTTAGAGCTGGTTGATTATGTGCGAGGGTACGTTGACAAGGCAACCGTAGGGCAACAGACACCATGGCTCTCACGCAAAGAACTTTTTGGAGATTTGCCGATAGCTGCCGTTAGCAATTAACTTTAGGAGGAGCAGAATGCATAGGATAGGACTTTCTACAGCAATTATATTTTTATTCTGCACTGGCATTGCTTTCGCCGAAAACCTTTCCTTCCCTAAAACAGAACTTGAAATTATCAAGGTACTCAGTCAACAAGACACAAAGGCAATAACAGCATCCAACGGAACGAAGTATTTGGCTGAAAATGGTAAAATTTATAAGATGATTGGTGGCAAACGTTTTAGATTACGTGGTGTTCAAGTTGTAGATGCAATAGCGGTATTGCCCAAAGCAGGCGCACTAATAAATTTCGGGTTTGATTCAGAAGAAATTAGTAAAGAGTCTCTCCCTTTGCTTGATGAATTTGGAAAGGCACTAAAAGGTGGCTTGCAGGATTCAGTAATTATGGTTGCAGGGCACACCGACAGCAAAGGCTCTGAAGTTTACAATCAAAACCTATCGGAGAAAAGAGCACAATCCGTTGCCGATTATTTAAGGGCTTTTCACGGGATCAGCCCAGATCGGTTGCTGATTAAAGGTTTTGGTGAAAAACAGCCAATTGTTGGCAATGACACCGAGGAGAATCGGTTTAAAAACCGTCGCGTCGAATTTGTCAGGATTGAGTAAATATTTTCAAGATTCAAGGTGTCTGCTATTTAACACAGGCTGCTACTTTGCTGCAAAGCATCGTGCTATCATCGGGATATCAAGAAGACAGAGGATGTTTCGGTTATAGTGACTGTGTCAATGTCGGGCTTAGGCACGCATCGATCTCTAATTTTTGCCTAACCCGTTATCCTCTAAAAATAACAAGCCCTTATGGAACGCTGAACGAAATCCATAAGGGCTTGATTGTATTGATGGTGCCGAAGGCCGGATTTGACATATCACATAATATCAAGAAGTTATATACTGTGAGATGCAGAAATATAGGGTCTTAATGCATCTCAAATGCATCTCAGGGCATCTTATTCCCACCGTTTTTGCATCATTCTGCATCTCAGATTACAGCCATCAAAACGACCAACGTTGTCGGCCCGATAGGGGGGGTACAGGTCAAATTTCACCCCCGGGGTTTATATCAATACATGCCCCGTTCTACTGGCGAGAAACAAAAAGAGTTTGTGATATTCAGCAAATAGCTGCTAAAAATAATGATCCAATCACCGTTGTGTGAAACTTACAGCAATGTCTAAACGCCTAACTACAGCAGATTTCATCCAGAGAGCGAAAGCGGTTCATGGGGACCGCTACGACTATTCGCTTGCCGCGTATCAGAGTACTCATAAGCATGTGACCATCGTATGCACTGAGCACGGTCCGTTCCAGCAATCGCCAGCTAATCATTGTCAAGGAAAGGGGTGTCCGGACTGCGGGGGAAGTAAGCCGCACACCACCGAATCGTTTATTGAGGCAGCAGAGGCGGTTCATGGTGAACGATACGATTACTCTCAAGTTGAGTACAGCTCAATTAAGGCTCACATCACGATCATCTGTGCTGATCACGGACCGTTTTCTCAAATTGCTAAGGCCCACTTGAGAGGAAGCGGATGCCCGGAATGTGGTGGCAATAAAAAACACAGCACAGAATCATTCATCGAAAAAGCGCTATCTGTGCACGGCAATCGCTACGATTACTCACAAGTGGACTATGAGTACGCACACACCGGTGACAATCATTTGTCCCAACCACGGTCCGTTTGTGCAGGCACCCACCAACCATTTTCAGGGGAAGGGCTGCCCGAAATGTGGGAGGCTCGCTGCTGCCGAGGCCAAGACCAAGACCACAGAACAATTCATCGCCAAAGCCAGTGCTATACATGGTGATCGCTACGACTATTCGCTGGTTGAGTACGTAGGTAACAATGTAAAAGTTACGATCATCTGCTCCGAACATGGGCCTTTCGAGCAAATGCCAAGTGAACACCTTGTCGGGTCAGGTTGCAATAAATGCGGGATACTCGCTACTGCCGAGGCCCGGCGAAAAAATACAGAACAATTCATCGCCAAAGCTAGGATGGTACACGGTGACCGTTATGACTATTCGTTGGTTGAGTATCTGAGCGCCATGGAGAAAGTAACGATCATCTGTCCCAAACATGGGCCTTTCGAGCAAACGCCAAGTGGTCACGCCGGAGGGAGTGGCTGTTATGAATGTGGTATAATCGCAAGTAGCGAAGCCAAGCGAAGTACCACAGAAGAGTTCATCGCTGAAGCCAGGATGGTACACGGCGATCGCTACGACTATTCGTTTGTTGAGTACCACAAGAACAGTACAAAGGTGAAGATCATTTGTCCCGATCATGGTCTTTTCTTACAGATACCAAACGACCACATTTTCCAAAGATCCGGTTGCCCTGATTGCGCCCAAACGGGTTTCAATCCTTCTAAGCTTGGCCTGCTGTACTACCTTGCCATCACAACGGACGAGGACGACACGCGTTACAAGATCGGAATTACAAATCTCACCATAGAAGAGCGTTTTCGCGGCACAGACCTCGCGCGTATCCGAGTCGTCAAGATTTGGCAATTTGAAGTGGGTAGTGACGCAGCGAAGCGCGAAGCAGAAATTCTCAGCGAATTTCCCAGGGACCGGTACTACGGTCCTAGGTTATTGATAGGTGCTGGAAATACCGAATTGTTTACTCACGATGTGTTGGGGCTAGACGAGGGAGATCATGAACATGGTCAATCAGTTGTCGACGCGAAAGCCAATTTGATTAACCGACAGATCCAGCTCGGCTTTGACTTCCGCTGGACGTAAGCGCGTACACAGATGACCGCTTTCCAACCTATGCCGCTATGCACAATACCCTGTGCACCCCTTGCACAGTTTTCAGTGCATTACCCCTTCTTCAAATGCACGCCTATAGGGTCGTAATGGGTACACCCCTGAAATAGTTCAATGGTTTCTGTCAGATACTTTGGTAAAGCCGTTCTAATGCGCTTAATGTCTGATTGTAGCCGCTTTCTGGCACGTTCAAGCTGTGGGGGGATATGGTCGAGCCAGGGGCAGGGGAAAAGGTCGCTAGATAGGTGGATACAGATCTTGTTTGGTTGTCCCATCTCGGAACCTCCTTGTTATTATAACCATAGGCTTAGCAGGGTTCGTGCCGAACTTTCTCCTGATTATCAGAGCACTAAGGTAGTTAAAGAACTTGACGTGTAACTGGCATCATGACAAATCTTAACAACCACTCAAATTCCTGATTTAAAGTTTCAATATTTCGGTCCTACATGTCCACCAATGGTGCTCAATATGCTTTCTTGGTTTGTCCAATTTAAGACATAAGGTGGTTGATATGGCCCAGCGCTATTCGATCTCGCAAATTCGCAGCAAAATTCGGCAGGCTCAACAAAAACAACGCCAAGCAATAAACAAGTACAATCAGGATGTTAGGCGTTACAGACAAGGTGTAAAAGCCGCAATTAACAAATACAATCAAGATGTTCGCCGCTACAATCAGGCTGTTCGCACACATAATGCGCGTGTCCGTGCAAATCGCCAACGAATTAAGAACGAGTTGGCCCGCCTAAAACGTCATACAACCGCAACATCTGCAACTCTGAGCACTGTATATCGGACTTCTGTCGACATTATGCATAAGTCGTATGTTCGTCTTGAGACCAGGGAAGAATCAGAACAGCTCGATTCGCGTTACAATAGAGTACTTGACCTTTCTCAGCGCGAGACTGCAAATAGTCTTGAAGTCACTAATCGAATATTAGGTGACGACCATGACAGAGATGCACCCTCCGATGAACTTGAAAACACGGAACTTCTTGATGGCTTGCGGAGGATCTCACCTGACCTCGACGATCGGTGGAATGGCGCGGTCTTTGCACTGAATCCGCGAAACCCTGATGCCGCTCGACATTTTTGTACCAGCGCTCGTGAAATAATTACGCAAATTCTTGAGATCAAGGCTCCTGACGCCGACGTATTTGCTTTGATACCGAACTGTGACAAAACAGAACGAGGCAACCCGACTCGCCGTTCAAAGATTCGATACTTTCTTCATCGCAATGGAATGCCAGAAGATGCACTCGAAGAATTTGTAGATAACGACATGGAGAACATCGTTCAATTGTTCCGTGTATTCAATGACGGCACTCACGGTATGGCTGGAATATTCTCATTCCCACAACTGCAGGCAATTAAACGGCGAGTAGAGGACGGTATCATGTTCCTTACTGAGATCATTGGAGATGCCTGACTTTCCATCTTTCGCAAGAGAGATTTAAAAATCAGTTTGTCTCAGCTCGATAGTTAGTATCATAAAGCTAACGGGAGGGTTAAGGATACTATGAGAAGCATTGATCCACTGCCTGAGAAACTCTGGTTCGTCCGTGAGAGAGCTATGCAGGTGATCCATCCTATCAAGTCGGTAGGCGACGACACCGAAGCAGAGGAGGGGCTCCTGTTCAAAGCGTATAGGACAGAGGCTGGTCGTTCCTTACCCCCCTACTACCTTGTTTACTTTTTGCTCGTGGATCTCCTTAAATTTAAGGACCTGGGTAAATTTGAAAAGGTATCTTGGTCCGTTCCAATAGATTTTCGTGGCCGTGTATTTCTTATTGAGCATCGTAAGTTAGGATTGGGTATTTTTGCTCGAAAGTGCGAAGAAGATGAAGCCACTGCGAGAGAAATAGTCACGCTGATAAAGAAAGGAGTGAAAACTGCAAGACCGTATTTCGATTACCGCGCAGGTAGTGCTGTCGCCAAATCAAGAGTTAATGTGCTTAACAACAGCTCAGAACTTTATGACAGGTTCGTATTTCTTTCAAAATCTGTGAGGCAAAAAATTGATGAAATCGAAAAAAGGCAGGCCGAAAAAAAGGTAGATATAAGTGAGTACGGTAGTAATTCTTGGAGATCTGCTGCAAGGCTTTCGGCGAGACTAAGGTTTGAAGCAAAGTGGCTGGCGCTGTCAGCAATTGAGGCGTTTTTTAGTTGGACTGAACACGTTTTTATCCATCTTGCACTTCTACAGGGTGCATTATCAGACGCAGAGCAAGTAGCGTCATTAGCGGTATCGGAATGGAGTACCAAGTATAAAGCAGCACTTCCCCTCAGTGACCCAGAATCGAAGAAATGGTTTGATGAACTTCTCCATATCAAAAAGGAAGTACGAAACTATGTATCACATGGTGCGTTCGGGAAACTGGGTGAGGCGTTCATGTTTCATTCAGGTGCAGGTGCTGTGTCAGTCCTTTTGCCTCATAACAAACGAAGTAAAAAGTACTCGCTGGGTACTGGATTGGAACTCAGATACATTGATGTTCTTAACGCCTTGGATGATTTTGCTTCGTTTTTGTGGACAGGTGAAAGAGCGCCCGCAAGAATTTACATTCAAGAGTGGGATCTGCCGGTAATAATGACCAAAGTCAAAGATGGGACTTACGCATCTGCAATGACGTCTGTTACAGACATGGAAGATTATGCAAAATACTTAACTGAAGAATTTGATCGTTCAGCAAACATGGAGTGGTAGAAATCCTATCGACCCTTAATTTTAACGTTACGTTTAGAGGTGGAAAATGTCAGAGTGGATTTTTAATCGGAATGGTCGACCGAAGTTGCTTTTCGACCAAGATTGTCTTCGGAATATACATGGCCATGTTATCACCTGGATTAACGGTCCAAATATTTATTCTTTACGTGGTAGCCATATCGGCTGGTTTGAAAATGGAATTTTTTATGATTCAGATAATTATGCCATTGGCTTTCTTCGAAACTGTACTGGAAACCTTCCATATAGACCTGGGTTAACTGGTACTCAGGTAAGCCAGGTTTTGCTGGTAAGCCTGGACGTCCCGGATTCAGCGGCATTCCTGGAAAACCAGGCAGGGGTGGCTGGTCATCAAATGATTTAGTCTCTTATTTTTCGACATAAAAACTTCGTTGGAAAGGCAGTGTGTTGCATTCCCGTAAATTCAGGCTATAGATCTGTCGTAAATAGTGATAACTTTGATTGGAGATAAAAATGGACGCTATAAAAAAATTATTTTACAATCATACGTTGCTTGTATCATGTGGTTTATGTTCGCTATTTATTCTTTTTTTCTTAATATTTTTACATGGCATTGAGCCCAGTATTCTAGGACTCGAAACCAGGTGGCTGATAGTGTCGGGAGCGCCATTACTTTATGCATCGATAGTGGGTGGCTATCTGAAAAGTTTCAGAGGCTTTGGTGTTGAACTTGAATCACAATTAAATACCCCAATTACCAATACGGCTTTGTTTGTATCAGATGTCTTCACTAAAATGCCCAGCGATGAAAAACTATCTAGAAAACACCTTGCGTATGCCAACCAAAAAACACTTAAAAAAAATAAGGTACTAATATTCAATTGCGGCAAAAATAATTATTATAACGTTGAAATTATAGAAGAATATTTACATGCGATGCCGAATTTAGAGTATTTTGAGTTTGTTGATGAGAATGGATATTTTAAGTGCCTTCTCCCAATAAGCATCTTCAAACCTGATGCGACAAACCTTCCCGTAATAGAGCCACCAGATAATAATGCATTATTTGACCTTGTTAACGCCATTAACAATGACCATCTGTTTCAAACTTTTGGTGCAGAGGTAATAAATGAAAAAGTTACAGAATCTAAGAGTGTAATAGAGATTCTACCAGTAGTTAGACAAAGCAGACATGGCATTGTTGGGGTACTTAATGAAAATGACAAACTTGTAGGCATAGTTGACGAGCGAGCATTGGAATCAAGCATTGCGGATGAAGTTTTAAAAGCTCAAAGAAAAAAATAGACCAGATAGTGCAGTTCGTTGACAGAGGGCCATTCATACTGCGTGAAGAACGATGGTAAGACCTATAAAGGCCGCAAATGCGCAGAGAGAACGCCATGAGAATATAAGTATATGCAGGCGACATGTACAATTGAGTCCCTGCTATAGGCGAAATAAACGGCCTGAGATCCAGTTGTCCATGCAGGATGATCCCAGGTGAAGAACGTGAGTTTGGCACTTGTGACATGGAGATTGAAAACAAGACCGCTGAGCCGCCCATAGTGAAACGGAGTAACATCGCCAGGACGTACTTTTACATGGACTATGTTTATCCTGGTTATGACATCATTAATGATGATAACCGTGCATTGTTTCAGGATTGGGCCGCTACAGATCCAGTCGATCAGTGGGAGTGCCAACGGGTAAAGCGGGTTGAGGATTTTCAGGGTAACGAGAATCCGTTTGTCAAGTTCCAGTGTATTGTGCTTGAGATGTGGTAATTTAGACCGTCTGCCTATTGGGTACAGGTTAACTTTTACTGCTATTATGAATTATAGAAGAATTAAACCGAAAAGTGCCGTAATCTCAGTAGTGTATGGGTAATTTTGCGGATTGAGTCAGTGATGCCAAAAACCAATCTAGTTCGTCCTAGCCGAGATGGCGACCAATTCCACTATTTATGGGCAGCTCGACGCTGCTTGCACCTTCTGTCGTTTCAAGGAGACCTTTTAGCCATCAGCATTGAAGGGCCATCGCCGAGGGAACGTAAGGAAGAACCCCCCGAGAGCGCAGGCGAGCAAGTCATAGATATTGCAGAGTACTTTGGCAGTGAGGAATTTGAAAACGCCCGCCTCATCCGCTATTTACAGCTTAAACATTCAACTCTACATGCACAAGAACATTGGACCGCAAGTGGCCTCGAGAAAACCATAAAAGGATTTGCCAGTCGCTATAAGGAATTGCTTAAGGCATACTCAGTCGATACGCTTGCGAAAAAGCTTGAATTTTGCTTCGTCACCAACCGACCCATCGCTAAAAATTTCTCCCAAGCGGTGGCTGATTCCGGGGCCGAAAAACCTACAAGGTATCCGAATGAGCTTAAAAAACTTGAACGATTCACCGGTCTGAGCGGAGATGCCCTCAACTCGTTTTCGAAGTTGTTACATTTCGAAGACCGGCAGGATGATTATTGGAACCAACGACACATTCTCTTTCAAGATGTACAAGGTTACTTACCGGACGCCGATGTAGATGGGCCACTGAAACTGAAAGAACTTGTAACACGCAAAGCCCTTTCCGAGGGAGAAAAGAACCCGACTATCACGAAGATGGATGTTTTAAGGGCGCTGGACACTGACGAAAGCATGCTTTTTCCCGCCCCTTGCCTAATCAAACCATTGGATTTACCCGTACCTCGTGAACAGTGGCCGGACCTTATTCGTGAGATAATTTCAGCAAAAAAGCCCGTTGTCCTTCACGCCTCAGCTGGTGTCGGAAAGACTGTACTAGCGACGCAAATCACCTATAGCCTTCCCGTTGGATCAAAGTGCATATTGTATGATTGCTTTGGCCATGGCCAATACCGAAATGCATCCAGCTATCGCCACCGCCACAAAGACGCTCTCGTACAAATTGCAAACGAGCTTGCGGCCAAGGCCTTGTGCCATCTGCTTATTCCTACGACTCACGCCGATGCATCGGCCTACATGCGAGCCTTCATCAACAGGATCAGCCAAGCAGCAAACCAGTTATGGTATACCAATCCAAACGCACTTCTTTGTATAGTGGTGGACGCTGCAGACAATGCACAGATGGCGGCTGAAGAGATCGGCGAATCACGATCCTTTGTCCGTGATCTCATAAGAGAGACCATACCTAGCAACGTTCGCCTGGTCTTTTTTTGTCGCTCGCACCGTCAAGACTACCTTGATCCTCCGGTTGAGGCAGCGGCATTCAAAATAGAGCCTTTCAGCCGAGAAGAAACGGCAACCCATCTTCGGCAGTGGTTCCCGGAAGCGAACGAATACGACATCGACGAGTTCCATCGTCTGAGTTCTCACAACCCTCGCGTTCAGGCGCTCTCCTTGTCACGCAATGACACACTGCCAGACAAGCTACGATTACTTGGGCCGAACCCTACGACCGTTGAGGATACAATTGGTAGCTTGCTTGAAGGAGCTATTTCAAAGCTTAAGGATAACGTTGGTTCCATCGAAAAAGATCAGATTGATAAAATCTGTGCTGGACTCGCGGCCCTACGTCCCCTGATCCCCATCCCTATACTGTCTAAGATATCTGGCGTCGATAAAGAAGAGATTAGGAGCTTCGCGATTGATCTAGATCGACCTCTTCTTGTGGCAGGCGACACCATTCAGTTTTTCGATGAGCCCGCCGAAACGTGGTTTCGAGAGAAGTACAAGCCAGCAGCTGAAACGATGGAGAAGTTTATCAAGAACATAGAACCTATTGCAAAAACTAGCGCTTACGTAGCATCGGTGCTACCACAATTGCTGCTGGAAGCAGGGAATTTTTTAGAACTTGTCAAATTAGCCCTTAACTCGACAGCACTCCCGGAAACAAGTCCATTGGAAAAGCGCGACGTTGAAATTCAACGGCTGCAGTTTGCGCTGAAAGCATCTCTCCGCTCAAAGCGCTACCTTGATGCGGCTAAATTGACTCTAAAGGCTGGTGTGGAGACAGCAGGTGACAACCGCCAACGAAAAATTCTCCAAACCAATACCGATCTTGCAGCAACGTTTCTGGGAACCGAACTCATTCAGGAAATCGTATCCCGCAGGATATTCGGCTCAGGTTGGCTCGGTTCCCATCATGCTTACGAAGCAGCCATGTTGTCGGTTCGCCCGGAACTCGTCGGGGATGCACGGAGTCGCCTGCGCATGGCCTATGAATGGTTACAGAATTGGAGCCGTTTAACAGAGGATGAGCAAAGGAAGGAAGTGATTTCAGATCAAGACATTGCAGAGTTAACGTTATCTCATGTCAACGTTCATAATCCAGCCGATGGAGCGTATAGTTTGGGAGAATGGCAGCCACGAGAAGTTTCATTCAGAGTAGGCCGACTTGTGGCAAGACGCCTTATCGATCATGGTCGGCTCCAGGATGTAGAAGACTTTGCTTGTGCTGATAGCAACAACTACTACCTTGCGCTTGCTGTCACGGTCGAACTACGGGATATACATCGGACTCTACCTTCCAAAGTAACGCGTGACACTTTCCGGTCTATCTCGAAAAAGCACGTCAATTTGGAGGGTGGCACCGCTTGGGGAAAGCGTGGATCTACGCTCAACAGTGTAACTGCGCTTGTCGAGGCGGCACTGCAACATGGGGTATGCGCTACTGGCGAGGCGGCAGCGGTCCTTTCAAAATACCTGCCGGACACTCCTCCGCGATCGCTGTCATCAGAATTTTCAGAGGAACGCTTTCCGATGCTTCGAGCCTATTGCTTGCGCGCAGCCTTACTTGGACAAGTATTGGAACTCCGTGATCTTGCCTATGAGGAGCTTCAGGCTGCAATAGACGAGAAAAGCGAGCAGCCCATGTCACGCGATATCCAAGAGTTCAAAGGAGATATCGGCGCACTACTACCTTGGCACCAACTTTGGGTGGAAACAATCCTCGGTCGTGTTACGAAGGAATCTATAGAAGACGAAATCAACCAGGTACGCAAAGCATCAAAGGAAGCTGCAAGAGTTAACTACTATCACGACAGTTTCCATACATCGAACCAAATCGCAATGTTGTGGCTTGACATCCTCTTCAAGCTCGATTCGGTGAATGAGAAGGCAATGTCTACTTTCCTACACTGGAAGGAGGGGTTGAAGAGTCCACTCTTTACTCCCACCTTAACAGCGCTTGCCCGCTTGTGTGGCCAGAGAGAAACAGCAAAATCAGCTGCGATCGAGTTTGCTTTAGAATCCTTCAAATTAATAAAAAGCGAACGTTCTGAGGCTGATTCTAAATCTGAAGGCTTTATCGAGGCTGCCCGCGCGATTCTTTCGGTTAGTAAGGCGGACTCCGCAGCCTTTTTTAATGAAGCGGTTTTGGTCGCGAGCAAGATCGGTGACGAAAACTTGTTGCGTTGGAGTTCCATTTTGGATTTGGCAGAACGAGCAGCCAAAATCGATCGACCGTCGCCCGAAATGGCTTACCATTTCGCTCGCTGCGCCGAGTTAACCTATGACTATGTAGCCCGAGACAAGCACTTCAATTGGCAATCTACCATCGAGGTGCTCTGCGATCTTTGCCCGTCATCGGCCATAACTATTTTGAGCCGATGGCGAGATCGTGGATTTGGATGGCACGAACGGATACTCCCCGTTGCGATCGACCGGCTAATAGCGAATGGAAGCTTGGATGCCATGGATGCGCTTCCCTTGATCAGTTTTCGAGCACGATGGACTTATCATCGGCTATTGGACAGTGCCCTAAATAGTTGTGCAACACAAAAGGGGAAACAGTCCGCTACCACTTACCTCTTTAACTACATGCGATACGCAGAAAAAGGCTTTGCTAAAGTAAAAGAAGTCTCGTCTAAGCATAGAACTGAGATAGCTGGCCTCGATGAAATTATTTCATTTGAGGAAAGAAGGAAAGAGGTGTCCAGAAATTCTAGTTACAAAACGGTCGATGAAGAATTAGGGACGCGGTCCAGGCCCAAACGAAATTGGGACGATGTTTTCGACGGTTGCGAGTTGACTAGTGCTGATGGCTTGTCCCGAGCTTATGCAGCATTTAAAAAAATGGAGCCACCGTGGGGTCATGATCAGTTCTTCAAGGAAACAATCCAACGTATTCCGGTTGGGTCAGAAGCAGCCTTCATTGACGCCATAGGCACCACTCCTGGATTCGATCTCTATCATTTACGGTCTATTTTGGAACTATTGCCCGGCAGATGGAAGGGGCGTCCTGCGATAATCCACACGTTAGCGGATAATCTAAAAGCGTTCTGCCGTCGCTACTGCATGCACGTTAAAAAAGACCGTTACTATGAAGTTTTACCATTCAAAGAGGCTTGCGCGACCGCCGAAATAGGCGAGTCTGACCTTGCTGAGGTGGTTCTGGATGCCGTTGGGGAAACTCCAGATATTGCAGACTATGATAGACTTTTCTCTCTAACCAGCATGATAGTCATTCAGCTTTCCGAGGATGAGGCACTTAAAGCACTGGAATACGGTCTCAACCTCTATAGGCCGGTTCTCGAAGAAAAAGATGGGGATGGGCCATGGTCAACCGAGTTCTTGCCTCCCACCGACATAAAGGCTTCGCTGGCTGGCTACATTTGGGCTGCTATGGCGGCCCCCGAAGGCGTTTTGCGGTGGGAAGGCTCACATGTGGTACTCGGCCTTGCCGCCTTGGGGCGTCAAGATGTACTTTGCCACATGGTAAAATTTGCGACTGAAATGAAGAGCACTCCCTTTGTCGATGTAAGGCTCCATTTCTACGGCCTACATGCTCTTCAATGGTTCCTGATAGGTATCGCGCGCGCCGCTATCGAATTTCCTTCAGAGATAGCCCCTTTTGACCATCAGATAGTCGATTGGGCTATGAGGGAACAATCTCACGCCCTGATTCGGCAATTTGCCGCTCGCGCGGCGCTTACGCTTTTAGATAGTGGGATATTGGAGGACAAAGACAGACTCAAAGCACGTCTCGGTTGTGTCAATGTATCCCCTTTTCCAAAAGTGAAATCCCAGACTAGTAAACGTATTCGGCCGAAGAATAAAAAAAGCTTGATGGGTGACGACCGATATTACTTTGGCATTGATATTGGCCCCTACTGGTATGCACCATTAGGTAGGGTGTTTGCATTAACACAGGACCAGATCGAGGCGAAAGCGCTGAAAGTCATTCGCTCGGACCTCGGCTTTCAGGCCAAGGGACGGTGGGACGAAGACGAGCGCGGAAGGCGTAGACTCTACGAGGAAAATCATACGCGTCATTCCCACGGTTCGTACCCGCGTGCCGATACACTCCATTTTTATCATGCCTACCATGCGATGATGATAGTAGCCGGAAACCTGTTGGATAGTACACCGATGATAAACGATTTGACATACAGCAAAGAGGACAGATTTGCTGAATGGATAGATCGTCATGAGCTTTCGCGGAAGGATGGCCGTTGGCTTTGGGATCGACGCGATCCAACGCCGATGTTGGACTACTCCTGGGAGAATCGAAATAATGACCTCGATTGGAGTATTCTCTCGATGGATGATTTTGACGAGGCACTCCATGACGGGAGAATGCTTAATATATGGGGAGACTGGACAACCTCTGATTCCAAACATGAGCAATCGGTTCAGATCTATACTGCGTTGGTATCTCCTGACAAGTCTCTTGCTCTACTTCGGGCCCTTGGTACAACGGTAGACCAACATTTGTTTGCGCTGCCAAGCGCCGAAAGCGATATGGAGATCAAGGAGTCCGGATTTGCGTTAAAGGGTTGGGTTGTCGACCATATCCGTGGTGGGAGGTTGGAAGGCCAAGACCGCTGGGGTGGTTGCATCAGTTTTCCCCCACCAACGCCAGCGCGTTTCATAATTGACATGATGAACCTTGAGGCCGACTCGGATCTCAGACTTTGGAAAGATAAGGACTGTTCGGTTGTCTTGGAATCACAAACTTGGGGCCACTACGATGAGGCTTTACGCCATGTAGACACTAATCCTGAGCAGGGTCGCCGCCTTCAAGCTTCCTTTGAATTTTTACTCGAGATGCTGGAAAAAATTGGCAGCGAAATGATTATTGAGGTTCAAATTGATAGAAAAATAAAATATCAGCCATATGAAAGGGGTGGTGAGGATGACAAAGAGCGAATTCCACCCAAACCCGGGCTTTACATACTCAGAGCAGACGGAAGATTCATTACGCTCTGATGCCCTGTTAGCATTAGGTCGCAAACTGGTCGAGGAACTTGGTTTAGAGCGGTCGCCTGATACTCTTGGCCGATGGATGGCACATTACATAGCCGAACTTATTGCAAGAGCTGAAAGCAAAACAGGCGAGGAAAAGCAAAAAGATAGAAAGGAGTGTTTCGAGGCTATATTGACACTATGGAAGCATATCAACGATCTGCCATACGGTAATCGACCATTCGAAGACCTTGAGCCTATCGTTCGTGCAATTAGTAGTTTGGACCCAGACGACGACACACCGCGATACTTTCGCTCCATTAATCTACCTCAAGGTCAAGAAGAGGAGAAATCGGAAAGGGATCGGTGGCTTGACTTGGTCGGTAGCACAGATTACTCAGCGAAAATTCTTATTGGATATTTTCTAGGAGAGGCAGCACGTGTTGCTATTGATAAAACACAAGAGTGGGTCAAGCTGGCTAAAGCTGCCGGAACTGAAGAGGATGCCTATGAAGTAGTAATTCACTTCGTTTCGACGAATGCCGATCTTGGGAGAGAGCCAGACTCGAATGCCGAGGTTAGGCAGCAATTGAAAGACCGAATAAGACGCTTGGAAATCTTCGTTAAGTTGGCAGATTCAGTGGCGGGTGATTTGAAAAAACGCCTCGATGCCTTGCCCTCAATTAAGAAAAAGGACGATTAGCCTTTTGAGGGCCCAGCTTTACCAGGTTAATGACCATCTCCTCGTTAGCACTTAATTAATACAGCCGCTAGCCCATTAATAGGTGCATTTCAATTAAAAGCGCTATAGACATCGTAATGCGTTGCATAGTGTGCGCTGGAAAATGACATGCCGTTCAAAGCCATATCAGTTGCTCTCAGATTTGAATAATTATGCCTTTCCCTTGGCTTTTTTTAATGCTTTTATATCGGTATGAAATGTCGCCATGTTTACTGTCGACTGCCCCTCAAGTAAACGGCGCTTTTGGAATGACCGGTCCATGACAGCGACCGTTTCGATTGTCTTGGTGTCGTCGCTCAATAAAAAGTCATACGCCTGGATGATTGCTGACCTTCAAATACTCAATCCGTGCTGAAGCCGTGATCAGTGGCTTCAGCACGGGATCATCTTATCGACTACCATTTGTATTCCAAGCTATAATATTTTACATCATCTTTAAAATGGCGGTTCATCTTCCTCTTTTGTTTTTCGTTTCAGTTCGGCATCAACCATAGTTTTAATGTGATGCTTTTCAGGAACCGTAATCTGAACCATGTCCTCATAAAATACCTCCCCATCCTCTTCCCCAATGGGGACCCGAGGCATTATTACCGGATTCCATCTATTACCACTTAAGCTACAGCCGATTGCAGTCATAGGACCGTAACCAAGATCGAAAGTAACCTTATTACCGTCATCTGAAAAGTTTCTCAGGTTTAGTATTCGATAGTCCATTCTGCTCTCCTTTTCCCAAGTTTTTGAGGTTTGGAACTGCATATATAGAGCTTAGTGCCGGTCGCTTAAGGGTTACATACCTGGCATGCCATACCCTTAAAGTACGCTCAGTCGCTCTCTGCCTTGCAAGAAGGTTTTATTCTTTTTCGCTTTTTTAATCTCCCTGATGACGGCGTGAATATTGTAATTTGCAGTCGAACTGCCTTCGAGCAAGCGTCTCTGCTGGAATGAGCGGTCCATCAGGGCTACCAGTTCGATATTTTTCATTTTGTCTTCATCCAATCGATCATGCAGGCGTAAGCGGGCTTTCACGTTTAGCGTGGTTAGGTCAGCCAATTCCTCCGCTTTAATCGCTTCAATCATATTTTGAACATCGGAGTCTCGGTACAGATCGGAGCGGAGCAGATATTTACGGATGGTTTTGGCATCCCTGCCGGTGATCTTTGAAATCGCATAGGGACTATGACCCAAATCGGTCAGAGCTTTGAAATTGGCAAGTTCCGGTTTGGTCGGGGCGTTTTTACGGTTTGGCATGGTGACACCTTTTGTCTATATTCACTGTTTGTCCCCTGCATAAAAAGGGTGCGAACTTATCAGGTTTTAAGTCGGCAGACATCTGAATTAGACCCCGTTTTGTTTTTTAATCTCCTCTGCTTGTCTTTTTAAAAATTCTATACGCTCAACAGGGTCCACTTTCGGCAGTGCTTTTATAAAATCTTCTGGCTTATTACTGTCCTTAAAGCGGTTTGGCTTTCGGGTCTTTGTTTTAAGAAAATCGGAGGAACCCTGTACGGGGGTTCCGACCGGTTTTCTCTGGTTATTTTCTTGGTTATTATATTGGTTATTAGGGTAAACCTCTGATACCACCTTTTCGACCTTAGGTTTACCAGGGTGGGCAACCTTGGGTACATTCTCATTGCCCCTTGCTCGGGGTGAGTAACCTCTGATACTACCCCCCTAAGTTTCTTTGGAATTACAGCCTGATACCTGTTGTTTTTATATGAATTATTGCGGTATTTTTCCCTTGTTACCGTAATCCAGCCGCCCTTGACAGCGCTGGCGAGTTTACGCTTGACGGTTAACTCTGATAGATTTGCCCTCGCCGCTATCTGCCTGATTGATTGGAAACAGTACCCGTCATTGCGCATATAAGTATGTAAGACGTGCAAAACGTGGCGTTCGGTTGCGGACTCCGGTCCATTTTCGGAAACCATGAGATCCAACCACATATACTTGAATGGTTTTTTTTATCATCACCCACTATCTCGCCGCTATTCGCTTGCCGCTTCGTTAGCGGTTCTTTTCGTACCGAATTTAAGAGTTGAGACAGTCTGATCGCATCGTAGAAGCATCAAACACTGACTCACCTTGCGGCGAATGATTAGTCGGACTTTTGCATGTCTTGCTTAAACAGCCGCTGTCCAATTTCTTCAGCAGTAGTTATAGCCTTGCCCGTGCGGTTTTCTTTAAATGCTTCCCACTCTGATGGCTCAATCCGGTAATCTCTATCCAGTCGGTATGCCTTGAGCTTTCCGGAATGGATAAGGTTGCGAATTACTTTTTTTGACGTAGCAGCCGCTTTGGCGATTTCACCAGTAGTCAATGCCCGTTTCATTCCTTTTCCTCCTTTCAATGTATTGTTCAATCCATTACAGTAATAAAGGCACCGAAAGATAGTTTGTCAAGAAGAAAAAAATATATAAACTGTTGTAATAATAGAGGATTAATGAGGGTTAACGAGGGTTATAGGTTGCGAATTCAAATAATAAGTGCAACGGCACTTGGAGGTGCAAGAATGAGTTAACTGCGCTATGTTCAGTGATCCTTGAACCGCCAAGTAAAAGGAGCACTTATGAGGACATACACGCAGTTAA
>Ga0126334_10000128_pt1 | contig 25816 bp, 22 predicted proteins | sample InaspJWI49metaG_FD_94491 | JGI IMG/M metagenome (GOLD analysis project Ga0126334, IMG submission 94491) | Marine gutless worms symbiont microbial communities from Oahu, Hawaii - Inanidrilus sp. 2 OAHU.JWI-49 metaG | ecosystem: Host-associated > Annelida > Digestive system > Unclassified...
CGAGGCCGCTTTGTGCTTGTTGCTCGATCAGCGATTGCCATTCCTCTCGGTTGCGCCGACTTTGATCTGACATCTGTGATTCCACAAAAGGAAACCACTCTATCTGCTATCGCTGAAATCAACCGGTGGGGTTCACTAGACGCTTACAAAATTTTCAAAGTCCCTTCGATTAGAAATCGAGTGAAGTTGAGATGCTGCGCTCTCTTCGAGGGGGGGGTCAGAGCAAAAAAGCCGGCGATCATCGTTCTACACTCCTAACTCACCGGCATTTTTGCTCTGACCCCAATCTTCCCAAATCAAAAAAACCGCCTTTAATCTATGCTTCGACTCGGATTCACCGAATATTTTACCCAGATCCGTTCGCAGCGACCTGGAAGGTATTATTCCCCCGCCAATACCGCGGTCAGCGCAATCAGGTTATAGACGTCGTCGATGCTGCAACCGCGCGATAAATCGTTGGCCGGACGCTTGAGCCCCTGCAGAATCGGACCGATTGCGGTTGCCCCGCCGAAGCGCTGAGCCAGCTTATAGCCGATGTTGCCGGCGTTCAAGTCGGGAAAAACCAGCACGTTGGCCTGGCCGTCGATTTTCGAATCGGAGATTTTTTGTGCCGCAATAGACGGTACGATCGCGGCGTCCAACTGCACTTCGCCTTCGACTGCCGTGGCCGGCATTTGACGGCGGGCGAGTTCGGTCGCCAGGCGCACTTTTTCCACCAGTGCATGACTTGCGCTGCCGTCGGTAGAAAAGGAAAGCATGGCTACACGCGGTTCGTCATCGATTAAGCGCTGCGCCGAAGTTGTCGTCGCGACTGCAATTTCAGCCAATTGCTCGGCGTCGGGGTCGACGATCAAGCCGCAGTCCGCAAATAACATTGCGCGGCGCGGCTTGTGGTGCTCGGCTTCAAACAGCATCAGCATGAAACTCGATACCGACTTGAAATCCGGCTTTACTCCGACGATTTGCAGCGCCGAACGCACTCGGTCGCCGGTGGTGTAGACTGCGCCGGCGATGGCGCCGTCGGCGTCACCGGCGTGCAGCATCAGGTCGGCGAAGCACAGCGGGTCGCGCGCCTGCAGCTGCGCCTGTTCCTGTGTCATGCCCTTATGCCGGCGCAGCTGCCACAGCGTATCACTATATCTTTGGTGGTATTGTGAAGCGTTCGGGTCTTCGATTCTAATGTCGGACAAATCGTATTCCGAGGCTTCCGCTTGCCGCTGGATAGCAGCGCTGTTGCCGACAAGTATGCAATCGGCGATGCCGTCGTCGCGGGCCCGCACCGCCGCCGCGAGAACCCGGGTGTCTTCGCCCTCCGCGAGGGCAATGCTGCGCCGCCGGCCGCGGGCTTTTTGCAGGATAGAATCTAGAAATTGCATAGTCGGAATCGGAAAATCGGATCAACAGGGGTCGTTAATTGGGGCAGAATAATGCATATTGCGCGCAGCTGTCTACGGACACCGTAAAACGGTATCAAGCCGCCGCGTGAATAAGCTAAAACTGGGTTTGGTATTCAACATGCAAAAAATTAAGTATATTAAGCCGCTACTTGCTGCGCATGACTTTGCGGCGGCTAGTGTCTAAAGGGGCCAACTTAATATGATCATAGGTATACCCGCAGAAATTCATCCCGGGGAAAAGCGCGTTGCCGCGTCTCCCGAGGTGATCGAGAAACTGGTCGCGGCCGGATTCGAGGTGATTGTCGAATCGGGCGCCGGCGCCGGTGCGAGTTTCAAGAACCACGCCTTGCGCCAAGCGGGCGCCGCGATTTCGAAAGATACCGGCGGCGCATGGAGCGCCGACGTGGTCATTAAGGTGCGACCGCCTGAATTCAATCAGGAGTTAGGGCGGCACGAAATTGAAATGATGACGCCGGGCTCTTGCCTGATCAGCTTTATCTGGCCCGCACAAAACGAAGACATGTTGCAGCAATGTGCCGAGCGCCGAATCAACGTGCTGGCCATGGACAGCATTCCGCGTATTTCGCGCGCGCAGAAACTCGATGCGCTGAGCTCGATGGCGAATATAGCCGGCTATCGCGCCGTGATCGAAGCCTCGAATCGATTTGGCCGATTCTTCTCGGGCCAAATAACCGCCGCCGGCAAGGTCGATCCGGCCAAAGTACTGGTCATCGGCGCCGGCGTGGCCGGGCTGGCCGCTATCGGCACCGCCAAGTCGCTGGGCGCCATCGTGCGTGCCTTCGATACCCGACCCGAGGTCAAGGACCAGATTTTGAGTATGGATGCCGAATTTCTCGAACTGGAATTCGAGGAAGACGGCACCGGTGAGGGCGGGTATGCCAAGGTCATGAGCAAGGAATTCATCGAAGCCGAAATGGCCTTGTTCGCGCAGCAGGCCAAGGAAGTCGACGTGATCATCACGACCGCGCTGATTCCCGGCAAGCCGGCGCCCAAACTGATAACCAAGCCGATGGTCCACTCCATGCGCGACGGCAGCGTCATCGTCGATCTGGCCGCCGAGCAGGGCGGTAACTGCGCCGTTACGGTCGCCGGTAAGGTTGTCGACCGCCATGGCGTGCACGTGGTCGGCTACACCGATTTACCGAGTCGGCTCGCGGCTCAGTCGAGCCAGCTCTACGCCACTAATATTTATAATCTGATCATGGAAATGTGTCCCGCAAGGGATGGCAATATCGTGATTGACATGGAAGACGATGTGATCCGCGGCGCGACCGTCGTCAAAGCCGGCGAAATTACCTGGCCGCCGCCGCCGATTGCGGTTAGCGCCGAGCGCAAGCCGAGTTTCGGCGGGCAGCAAATGCGATCAGAAACGGCGGCGCCGACCAAGTTGCCCGAGGTCGTAAAAGAGGCATCCGAGGCAGCCCGTTTTCTCAAGAGTGCCTGGTTTCCGGTAATCCTCGCGGGGCTGGCGCTGTTCGGGCTGGGGCAGGTAGCGCCGCCGTCGTTCATGGGGCATTTCACCGTATTCGTTTTATCCTGTTTCATTGGATATATGGTGATCTGGAACGTGAGTCCGACGCTGCATACGCCATTGATGAGCGTCACCAATGCGATCAGCAGTATCATCGTGCTCGGTGCCTTGACGCAAATCTCTAGCTCCAACGGATTGATCTACTTACTTGCCGGGATCGCGGTGTTCATCACCTGTATCAATATCGTCGGCGGTTTTTCAGTGACGCAGCGTATGCTGCAGATGTTCAAGGGGTAACCAATCGTGTCTCCCAGTTTGATTACCGTTTCCTATCTCGGCGCCGCGGCGCTATTTATCCTCGCGCTCGGCGGCTTGAGCACCAACGATACCGCGCGTCGCGGCAACCTGTTCGGTATGGTCGGCATGATCATCGCGGTACTGGTGACCATTGCGGCTTTCGTCACCCGGCATCATGAAGTATTGATCGCCATCATGGTCGCCGGCGGCGTCATTGGTTTTATCCTGTCGAGGCGGGTACAGATGACTCAAATGCCGGAGCTGGTGGCGATTCTGCACAGCCTGGTCGGACTGGCCGCGGTGTTGATCGGTTTCGCTAATTTTATGGATCCGGCAATCGAGTACAGCGGCGTGGAGAAAACCATCCATGAAATCGAAATTTACCTCGGGGTTGGCATCGGCGCCTTGACCTTTACCGGCTCGGTGGTTGCCTACGGCAAGCTCAGCGGCCTGATCGGCGGCCAGCCGATGCTCCTGCCGGCGCGCCACTGGCTTAATTTGGCGTTGTTTATCGCAGTGATCGTTATCGCGGTCGGGTTCGTCGGTGAACCCGACCATGGCCGGGCCACACTGCTGCTATTGGCGATGACCGTTATCGCGCTACTGTTCGGCATCCACATGGTCGCCGCCATCGGCGGCGCCGATATGCCGGTGGTGATTTCGATGCTCAATAGTTATTCCGGCTGGGCCGCCGCCGCCACCGGCTTCATGTTGTCAAACGACTTGCTGATTGTGACCGGTGCGCTGGTCGGCAGTAGTGGCGCGATATTGAGTTACATCATGTGCCGTGCGATGAATCGGCATTTCATCAGCGTTATCGCCGGCGGTTTCGGCACCTCGGGCGGATCGTCCGCCGGTATCAGCGTCGAAGGCGAAGTGCAAACCATCGATATCGCGACGATGGCGGAATTGCTCAACAACGCCAAGCAAATCATGGTAGTGCCGGGTTACGGTATGGCGACCGCGCAGGCGCAGCACGCGATCGCGGATATCAGCAAGACCCTGATCAAGAAAGGCGTCAACGTGCGTTTCGGAATTCACCCGGTGGCGGGTCGCATGCCCGGGCATATGAACGTGCTGCTGGCGGAAGCCAAGGTGCCTTACGACATCGTTTTCGAAATGGACGAAATCAACGACGATTTTCCCGACGTCGATGTCTCGATCGTGGTTGGCGCTAACGATACGGTCAACCCGCTGGCGCAGGAAGACACCGACAGCCCGATTGCCGGCATGCCGGTGCTCGAAGTATGGAAAGGTCAAACCACGGTGGTGCTGAAGCGTGGCATGGCGGCGGGTTATGCCGGGGTCGATAATCCGCTGTTCGTCAAGGACAACACCCGCATGTTGTTCGGTGACGCCAAGCAAAGCCTCGACGCGCTAGCGCAGGCAATTTAAGCGCGGTATCGGCGGTAATCCTGGCTGGTATCGCGGGACGGCGCCCGTAGGTCTGATATCCATGACGCGACCGCCGGGTCGTGCGCGTCACCATCGATTATCCCGATCGCGCCGAGACCGGCGGCCGGTTTACACTGAATCGGCCGAACCCGATTGCAATTTTCACGGCCCAGCCACCGATGCGTCGTCCGCGGCCAGTTAAAACTGTGGGCCAAGTCACAAAAACGCGCGATTTAACTCCCCCTAAAAATCGGATTTGGAGATAATTAGACCCGGTTGGGTGATTCTCAGAATCGGCTGAGCCGATAAGCTGCGCATGGCGGTTCCGAGATAAGCTTTTTGGAACAAAAACTTTGCATTTAACAATAAACAGATCATTAGCGAATCCCGTGGAATTAAGGTTTGTCCTTGGCCGCTTAGCTCACCGTTTTACGTCCGATACGGAGGTTAAGCCGCTGATTAGACAGCAATAAAATTCACGATTTACCGGTGCACTTACCCTCAGAGGTATGGTTGTTCGGCTCGTTGCTTGCGGTTTCATCGGCATGAGTTGACGCACCAGGGTTCGAGCAGTTTATGGACCCGATCTTAAAGCAGCCTTTAACGGCTGCTTTTTTTTGACTGTTACGCCGGGTAGAGCGGCCAGGAAACGTCGCGGAGGCATCCCTTTAGCCCAGTAACCAAATTAAAATTTATTCAGAGTAAACTTTTCTCAGAGTAGATACTCTCAGAGGGAGTTTACTCCGAGTATAATTTCTCGATAAAGCCTTGTGGCGGTCTATACTTTTTTAATGCGTAAATTCTTCGATAACAGCGGGCGCGCGGGTTTTGCGGGTTTGACGATATGCTGAACATGTCTTTCGACAAACCGGTGGTTGTCCACACCGCCGAAATGGAATGGGAGGCAAGCCCGACGGCGGGCGTGTGGCGCAAACCGCTGGCGCGGGAAGCCGCGGAACACGGGCATACCACCAGTGTCGTGCGCTACGATGCCAAATCCCGTTTTTCGTCCCACCGGCACCCCCTGGGTGAAGAGATCCTGGTGCTCGACGGCGTGTTTTCGGACGAAAACGGCGATTATCCGGCAGGCACCTATGTCCGTAATCCGCCCGGTTCGAAGCATTCGCCGTTCAGCGACACGGGTTGTGAACTATTGGTGAAATTGGATCAGTTCGACCCCGCGGATGATATCAGCCTGCGCATCGACACCCAAGCCGGCGCCTGGCTTCCCGGGGAGCGGGGTATCAAGGTAATGCCGCTGTACTATTTCGAAACTGAAATGGTGGCCCTGTATAAATGGTCGGCCGGTACGCGCTACCAGCCGCATCCACATTTTGGCGGCGAGGAAATCTTTGTGATCTCCGGCGAATTATTCGACGAATATGGCGGCTACCCGGCCGGCACCTGGATCCGTAACCCCCACAATAGCGAGCATTGCCGTTACGTCGAACAGGAAACCGTGATCTGGAGCAAGAGCGGTCATTTGCTCCCTTGAATAGGATCTATATTGTCGCCGGCTTTCTATCATTGTCGCCGGCTTAATTATAACCTCTGAATCAGGTAAACTTTCGCTCCGCGGCGGACTCTAATCACGCGCGCAGAGCATACTCCTGAAACTTGACTCGGTTGAGAGGTTAATTCTTGTCACAGCAAGAAATATTGAATTTAAAAAAGGCCGTCAGCGATAAGATTATCGGCCAGCAGGGGCTTATCGAGCGCCTGCTGATCGCGATTCTGGCGGATGGGCATTTATTGGTGGAAGGCGCGCCGGGGTTGGCCAAGACACGCGCGATCAAGGTGCTTGGCGAAGGCATCGAGGGTGATTTTCACCGCGTGCAGTTTACCCCCGATCTGCTGCCGGCCGATTTGACCGGTACTGAGATTTACCGTCCGCAGGACGGTAGCTTCAAGTTTCAGCGCGGCCCGCTGTTCCATAACCTGATTTTGGCGGATGAAATCAATCGTGCCCCCGCCAAGGTACAATCGGCGCTGCTCGAAGCCATGGCCGAGCGCCAGATAACCGTGGGTAGCGAAACCTATCTCCTGCCGCAGATATTTCTGGTCATGGCGACGCAGAATCCGCTCGAGCAGGAGGGCACTTACCCGCTGCCGGAGGCGCAATTGGATCGTTTCCTGATGCACGTGCGGGTCGACTACCCGTCGGACGCCGACGAAAAATCGATCCTCGCGCTAACCCGGCGAGAGGCGCGCTCCGAATTCGATGCGGCGGCCTCGCCTGCCGCGACAATCAGCCAGCAAAGCTTGCTGGACGCGCGCGATGCCGTGCTCGATACCCATCTCGACGATAGCCTCGAGGATTACATCATTGAAATCGTGCTCGCCACGCGCAGCGCGCGCCGCTACGGGGACGAACTCGCCGGCTGGATTCAATATGGCGCCAGCCCGCGCGCAACCATGGCGCTGGATCGCTGCGCGCGCGCCTATGCCTGGCTCAACAATCGGGATTTCGTGGTACCGGAAGATATCCAGTTGATCGCACCCGATGTGCTGCGCCACCGCATCATCCTGAGTTTCGAAGCCGAGGCCGAGGGCCGGACCGCCGCTAGCTGTATCGATGAAATCCTCGCCAGGGTCGCTGTTCCATAGAGGTGTGCGGTTGGAAGCTGGCGACGATATAGTACGGGTCAAACAGTCAACGCTAATCGGCTTGAATCGCGAGGTGCGCAGCTTGCCGCTGCTGTCGAATTCGGTTAAGGCGCAGATGGCGGGCGGGCATTTATCCGCGTTTCGCGGGCGCGGTATGGAATACCACGAATCGCGCCCCTACCAGCCGGGCGACGATATCCGCGCTATCGACTGGCGCGTCACCGCGCGTAGCGGGCGTACCCATACCAAGGTTCATCGCGAGGAACGCGAACGCCCGGTGCTGCTGTGGCTCGATTTGTCGGATTCGATGTTTTTCGGCACGCAAGTCTGCTTCAAAGCGGTGCTGGCGTCGAAACTCGCCGCGCTGCTGGCCTGGAGCAGCGTGCAGCATGGCGACCGCGTCGGTTACCTCGTGTTTTCCGAGAAACAGCACATCGAGTTCCGCCCGGCGCGCGGTAAACATACGGTGCTGAATTTTATCCAGCAGCTGGTCGCTCACCCCGCCTGGGTGCGTGACGAGCGCGTCGCGGCCGACCCCAAATCCGGTCTCAAGGCCTTGATGCGCCTACGCCAGGTAACGCGCCCCGGTAGCCTGGTCATCCTGTTCAGCGATTTTCGTTTTATCGATGCCGATTGCCGTACGCAACTGGTCGAACTCGCGCGCCATAACGATGTAGTCATGCTGCATACCCATGACCCCTTCGAACGTGAGTTGCCGGTAGCGGGCCGCTACCGCGTTACCGATGGCGCCGATCATCTCGAAATCGATAGCTCGAGCCGGCAATTGCGGCTGCGCTACCGCGAGCGCTACGACCGACAGCTGCGACAACTGCAGCGGCTGTGCCGGGAGCTGGGTCTGTATTTAATCGATATCGCCACCGCCGACGATATGCTGACCGCGCTGAAAAACGGGCTCGGGTTGCAAAATCGATGAAGGGGCTGGAACTCAGGGATATTCATTTGCCCGAAGGCGTTCTGTGGTGGCCGCCGGCGCCGGGTTGGTGGGCGCTGATCGCATTGATACTGATGCTTGCCGCGGGCTTGTTATGGCTGGGCTGGCGCCGCCGTCACCAGCCCCTGGCAAGGCTATCGATGGGCGAACTCGAGCGCATCCGCCAGGCTCACCGCGGCGGCCGGAGCGAGCGCGCCACCGTAGGAGCCGTCGCCCGGCTGTTGCGCCGCACCCTGATCAGTTATCGCGGCCGCGCGCAGCACGCCGCTGCCACCGGTGAAAACTGGCTGGCCGAACTCGAGCAGCTCGCGCCGCAGCACGGCTTCAGCGCCGCGCAAATGCAATTATTGGCGCATGATCGCTACCAGGCGAGCTTCGAATGTGACGTCGACAGCCTGTTGCAGGCCTGCGAAGACTGGATTCGGCATTTACCCCGGGGACAGAGCCATGTTTCAGCTTGAATGGCCGCTGGTCTTGTTGGCGCTGCCGTTACCGGCACTGATTTATTACCTCCTGCCGACGCGCACCCTGCGCCGGCAGGCGGCGTTACGCGTGCCGGCGCTGCAGGATTTTCACCTGGGCCCCGCGGCGCCGGCCGAAATCCGGCCGCGGCGCTGGCGCCAGTTGCTGAGCCTGTTGGCCTGGGTGCTACTGGTATTGGCCTCGAGTCGGCCGCAATGGCTGGGCGAGACGGTCGCGACGCCGCTCAGCGGTCGCGACCTGATGATGGCGGTGGATTTGTCGGACAGTATGCGCACCGCGGATTTCAAGATCGAGGGCGACCAGGTCAACCGCCTGCAGGCTACCAAGCGCGTAGTGAGCAAGTTCATCGAACGCCGCCGCGGGGACCGCCTTGGGCTGATTCTATTTGGTTCCCAGGCTTATCTGCAGACGCCGCTAACCTTCGATAGCAAAACCGTCAACCGTCTATTGCGCGAAGCGGCAATCGGACTCGCCGGCGAACGTACCGCCATCGGCGACGCGATCGGGCTGGCGCTTAAACGCCTGGATCTGGAATCGGACAATTCGCGCGTCTTGATCCTGATGACCGATGGCGCCAATACCGCGGGTGAAGTCACCCCGATCAAGGCGGCGCAGCTTGCCGCCGACCGCGACCTCAAGATTTATACCATCGGCATCGGCGCCGATGAACAAATCGAAACCACCTGGTTCGGCCTGCGCCGCGTCAATCCGTCGGCGCAACTCGATGAAAAGACGCTGCGTGAGATCGCGCGCATTAGCGGCGGCGCCTACTTCCGTGCGCGCGACAGCGCGGAGCTGGAAAAAATATACCGCCTGCTCGACGAGCTCGAACCGATACCGCGCGACCATCAAAATCTGCGCGCGATCGAAGCGCTGTTCGTCTGGCCGCTGGCGTTGGCGTTATTGCTGGCCGCATCGTTGCTGGCGCCGCAGGTTTGGCGACGGCTATGATCGAGCAATTCCATTTTCTGCGGCCCGGCTGGCTGCTATTACTGATTCCGCTGCTTGCCGGGTTATGGCTATTGTTCAAGTCGCGCTACGACAGCGGCAACTGGCGCGCGGTAATCGATGCGCGCCTGTTGCCTTTCGTGTTGAGCGATGGCCGCGTGCGCCGGCGCGACCCGATGCGCTGGATTTTTGCCGCGGCGGCGCTGCTGGCCATAGTGGCGTTGGCCGGTCCGACCTGGGAGAAACTGCCGCAACCGGTTTATCACAAGCAAACCGCTTTGGTGATTGCCCTCGATTTGTCGCGTTCGATGAATACCAGCGATATCAAACCCAGCCGGCTGACGCGTGCCCGTCACAAGATCGCGGATGTGTTAGATCTCAGAATTGAGGGGCAGACGGCGTTGCTGGTTTATGCCGCGGACGCTTTTGCGGTGACCCCGCTGACCAGCGATATAGAAACTATTAAGGCACTGCTGCCGGCGATCGACAGTGAAATGATGCCGGCGCAGGGCAGCCGCGCCGACCGCGCGGTCGAGCTTGCCTTCGAATTGTTGAACAATGGCGGGGTCAGGAGCGGTGACGTATTGTTGATCAGCGACGGGATCAGCGATCTCGAGCTGGGGCGGGTTGGAAATCTGCTCGCGGAAAAACCCGGGCATCGGCTTTCGGTGCTGGCGATCGGTACCCCCGAGGGCGGGCCGATACCGCTGCATGACGGCGGCTTCCTCAAGGACCGCGACGGCGCGATCGTGATCGCCGCCATGCAAGAAGGTAATTTGCGCCGGGTCGCGCAATTCGGCAGCGGCGTTTATGCCACCATCAGCACCGACGATATCGATATCAATACCCTGGCCTATTTGATGGAGTCGAGTATCGATGAGCGTGCGGCGCGTCTCGCCGATCGCTCGGCCGATTTGTGGCGCGAGCTCGGTCCCTGGCTGCTGCTTGCGATTCTACCGATTGCAGCGCTCGTTTTTCGTCGCGGGTTGATTTGGCTGTTGCCGCTGTTTGTCCTGGTCGCGCCGCCGGACGCGCACGCGCTCGACTGGCAATCGTGGTGGCAAAACGAAGATCAACGCGCCGGCCGGCTGTTCGAACGGGGCGGGCACGCGGCGGCGGCCGAACTGTTCGAACAGCCGGAGTGGCGGGCTTCGGCCAGATACAAATCCGGCGATTACGCGGCTGCGTTGGAAACCTGGCAAAGGCTCGAAGGCGAAACCGCGCTTTACAATCGCGCTAATGCGTTGGCGCAGCTGGGGCGTTTCGAGGAGGCGCTGTCGGCTTACGGCCGTCTGTTGCGCGATAACCCCGAGCACGAAGATGCACGCTTCAACAAACAGGCCATCGAAGCGCTGCTCGAACAGCAGCAGCAACAGCAGCAGGGAGGGGCGGGCGATCCGCAGGACGGGCAGCAGCACAGCGAGCAGCAAGATAGTCAACAAGCCGATGGAGCGCAGCAAAACGATGACCAGCAACAAGCGCAAAATCGACCGTCAGAGAGTCAATCGCAGCAATCTGGGCGGGATGGAAGGCAGGCCGATGGTCCGGCGAGCGAGGCCGAGCCTGAATCACAAACAGGGGCGGGCGAGGGGGAGCCGTCCGCAACCGAGCCGGCGCAGCTAGCCGAGCCGGGCGAGTCCGACCCGTCGCAATCGCCGGACAGCGAAGCGCAGGCGGTCGCGCGGCTCGAAGAGCAGATGTCGGAGCAGGCCGCCGAGCAGTGGCTACGCAAGATTCCAGACGATCCAGGCGGTTTGTTACGCCGCAAATTTCTGTACCAGTACCGCAAGCGTGGCGGTGTCGATGAAGAGGCTCAGTCATGGTAAACCTGAAATCCATTTTTATAATGGCGATTTATTTGATGTTGGTTAGCCTGTGGGCACCGGCGGCGACGGCCGAGATCGAGGTCAGCATCGATCGTAACCCGGTACAGGTGAACGAGTCCTTCCAGTTGGTTTTTTCGTTGGAACAAAGCCCGGATCGCGAACCGGATTTTTCCAGCCTGCGACAACACTTTCTGATTTTGGGCAATAATCGCAGCAGCACCATCAGCATCGTCAATGGCGAGTATCGACGCAGCATCAAGTACAACCTGCAGCTAATGCCCAAGCAGGTCGGGGAATTCATGATACCGGCGATTCGGTTCGATCAAGAACGCAGCAAAGCCTTTCAGATTACGGTTAAACCCTCGAGTCTCGCGGCACAACCACAGGACCCGCTGGTGTTCGAGGTACTGGCGGATAAAACCGAAACCTATGTGCAAAGCCAGGTGCTTCTGAGCCTGCGCCTGCTGAGCGCCACCGGTATTTCGGCGTATCAGTTCGGCGATATCCTGATCGAAAACATCGATACCGTGGTCGAACCGCTGGGCGATGCGCGCGAGTACCAGACCCGTATCGCCGATAAGTCATACCTTGTGCTGGAGCAAAAGTTTGCCCTGTTCCCGCAACAGGCCGGTCGGCTCGAAGTCGCCCCGCTGTCGGTCGAAGTGCGCCTGCAGTCGCGCTCGAACTTCGATCCGTTTCGCCGGGGTGGAGAAGTCCGCCGCCTGAATTCGCAGCCCGTATTTATCGACGTCGAACCGATACCCCCGGAATTCAAGGCAGCCCATTGGCTGCCAGCGCAACGATTGGAGTTGCGCGAAAACTGGCAGGGCGACCTCAACGCGCTGGTGGCCGGCGAACCGATAACGCGAAGTCTGACCCTCATTGCCGACGGCCTGACCGCCGCACAGTTACCGCAGCTTACGCTAACGCCGATCGATGGCATCAAGCAGTATCCGGATCAGCCGGGCCTCGAAAACAGCCGTTCCAATAACGGAATTCGCGGCAAACGCGAACAAAAGGTGGCACTGATTCCCGGAGCCGCGGGCAGTTATCGGGTACCCGAAATAAACCTGTCCTGGTGGAATCTGCAAACCGGGCGGCTCGAGATTGCCACCATTCCCGAGCGCGAATTGATCGTCAGCGCCGCTGCGGCGGCGGCGATAAGCGCGCCAGAGCCGGTTATCGAGCCGGCTCCGGCGGCGAACGCGCCGGCTGTCGAATCCAGTCGTTTCTGGTTGTGGCTGAGCCTGTTGCTGGCTTGCGGTTGGGGTTTGAGCGCGCTCTACTGGTGGTACAGAGCACGTCCTGCGCCACCGCCGCCGGCGGCGTTCGAGCCGCCCGCCTTAGGCGCGGCGCGTTCCGAATTGCGCCGCGCCTGCGAGACCGCCGATGCCGCTGCGGCTCGGTTGGCCTTGCTGCGCTGGGGCCAGGCGCTGTTCGCACCGCGACCGCTGCACAACCTGCATCAGTTGAGTACTCATGCCGGTCCGGAATTTGCGCGCCAGGTCGAAATCCTCAATACCAGTCTTTATGCGAAAACGCGCGATTCCTGGCAGGGTGCGGAGTTATTGCGTTTGTGCCAGCAGCTAGAACGGGGTTACGCGCAAGATCAGCCGCGGGAAACGCGCTTGATGCCGCTCAATCCGGTCGGATAGCCGGCTTAGCTTCGCGCGTCGATTTTTGCGCTAGTCGCGCTAAACAAGCTCTCGCGATGAGCCACTAACTCGGTTAGACTGCGGTGGTTCAATCGCCAAATCAAACGCTATGAACGCGATCGAAAACAGTGACTTAATCCTGATTGTCGCCGGCCTGGCAGGCCTGGTGCTAGCGCTGCTGCTTTACAGCCTGCGCCAGTACCAGATTGCCAACCGCGAGCTGAAATTGAATCTCGAGGTTGGCCGCCAGAGTGAAATCGAGTTACGCGGCGCGCTGCATGAGTCCGAGAAGCTCGCGCTGTCGCTACAATCGGATCTGACCAAGGAACGCGAGCTGGTCGAGCAGAAAATCGAACAGTTCGAGGCCAACCGCAGACAGCTCAAGCTCGAGTTCGAAAATCTCGCCAACAAGATTCTCGAAGACAAAACCCGTAGCTTCGATCAGACCAACAAAAACTCCATCGAGGCGCTGTTGAAACCATTTCGCGATCAGGTCGAGGGTTTTCAGAAACGTATCAACGACGTGCACAGCGAATCGATCAAGGGCAATGCCGCGCTCGAAGGCGAAATCAAAAAGGTGCTCGAGGTCGGCCTCAAAATCGGCAGCGATGCGCAAAACCTGACCGAGGCCCTCAAGGGGGATTCGCAGAAACGCGGCAGCTGGGGCGAAACCCAGCTCGAGAAAACCCTGCAGATCAGCGGATTGATCGAGCATGATCACTACGAAAAACAAAGCGCGATGCAGGATGCCGAGGGCCGGCGCAAGCAAACCGATTTCCTGATCAAGCTGCCCGACGATAAACATATCGTTATCGACAGCAAAGTGTCGCTGGCCGCCTACGATCGTGCGGTCGCCGCCGACAACGACGAGCAGCTCGAGCGCGCGCTGAGCGAGCACGTCAAGGCGGTCAAACGCCACATCGACGATCTCTCCGGCAAGGACTACACCAACATTGCCGGCATTCGCAGCCCGAGTTTCGTCTTGATGTTCATGCCGATCGAACCCGCGTATATCGAGGCCTTAAAACATGAAAGAGACCTGTTCTCCTATGGTTACGAACGTAATATCGTGCTGGTGTCGCACACTACGCTGATTCCGATTCTGCGCACCGTCGCCAACCTCTGGGCGATGGATCGCAGCACGCGCGAGGCGCGCGAACTCGGTGACAAGGCGGGTGATATCTATAATCAGGTGCGTAAGGTCGCCGAACGTTTGGCTAAATTACGGGGCAGCTTGCAGGCCGCCAATAACCATTTCAATGATACGGCTACCGCACTGACCGGCAGACAAGGTCTGGGTGGCAAGATAGAACGCTTCAAGGATATGTCGAGCAAGGTGACGCAGACGATCCCGGAAATCGAACCGCTGCAGGGCGATTTACAAAGCGAGAGCCTGGTGCTTCTTGCCGAACCGTTGGCGCCGGAAATTGAAGCCGAAGCGGTCGACGAGGAAGCCGCCGTTACTTGAAAAAACCCACGAAACACCTATTTATTAGGGACCGAATTCAAGCCTTAAACGTGTGAAATACCAGGACTATTACCAGATTTTGGGCGTATCCCGTGACGCCGAGATGAGCGATATCAAGAAAGCTTACCGCAAGCTGGCGCGTAAGTACCATCCTGATGTCAATGCCGATACGAGTGCGGAAGACAAGTTCAAGCAAGTCAACGAAGCCTACGAAGTGCTGAAGGATTCCGACAAGCGTCAGGCATACGATCGCTTCGGCGCCGACTGGAAGCATGGCCAGCAATTCGACGGTGCCGGCTTTGACGGGTTCCAGGGCGCCAACTACAGCGGCGGCGGATTCAGCGGCGGTGATTTCAGCGATTTCTTCGAATCGATTTTTGGCGCCGACTTTCAGCAGGGCGGCGCGTCGCCGTTTCAACAGGGACGGCACGGGCCGCGCCGGCAGCGCGGCGGCGATCAGCAATTGAAGCTCGATATCACACTCGAAGAAGCGTTTAACGGCGGCACAAAGACGATTCAATTTTCCCGGGCTGCGGGCTCTCCGGAAATGAAAAAACTCAAGATCAATATTCCCAGGGGCGTTAGCAACGGTCAGAAAATTCGCCTCGCGAAGCAGGGTCAGGCATCGCCCGATGGCGGCGAGGCCGGCGATCTTTACCTGGAAATGAATGTTGTGCCGCATCGCCTGTTTCGGCTCGAGGATCGGGACGTGATTCTGCGCCTGCCGATCACTCCCTGGGAGGCCGCCGAAGGCGCCAGTCTGAAGGTGCCGACCCTGTCGGGTTCGGTCGAGTTAAAAATCAAACCCGGCATCCAGTCGGGTCAAAAGATGCGCCTTAAGGGAAAGGGCATGCCGGGCGCCAAAGCCGGCGACCAGTTCGTCGAAATCATGATTCAGACGCCGCCCGCCGATAACTCGGCGGCGAAACAGTTTTACCAGGATATGAAGGCCAAGTTTGATTTCAACCCGCGCCCGTTTTAGGGCCGTTAAGCTGATGAAAAGCCTAGCTGCACTGCTATTGTTGCTGGTTGCGAACGCGTTGCCGGCGGCGCTGCCGAGCGTGGTCGACGGTCAGCCGCTACCGAGCCTGGCGCCGATGCTCGAACGCGCCACTCCGGCGGTGGTCAACATCGCTACCCGCGGCAAGGAGCGCCGCATCGTCGAATTGCCGCTGCCGCGCGACCCGCTGTTCAAGCGCTTCTTCGACGTGCCCCGGATCGAACGCGTGCAGGAAACCGCAAGTCTCGGCTCGGGTGTTATCGTCGATGCCGCAAACGGCTTGATCCTGACTAATTTCCACGTCATCAAAAATGCCTATGAAATCAAGGTCACCCTGACCGACGGGCGCGAGTTGCAGGCTGAAATCATCGGCCGCGATCCGGATACCGACGTCGCCGTTATCCAGGTCTCGGGCAATCGCCTGGTCGATGTGCCGATGGCCGATTCCAGTGTCCTGCGGGTCGGCGATTTCGTGGTCGCGATCGGCAATCCCTTCGGACTCGGGCAAACCGTCACTTCGGGCATCGTTTCCGCGCTCGGCCGTTCCGGGCTCGGCATCGAATCGATCGAGGATTTCATTCAGACCGACGCTTCGATCAATCTCGGTAATTCAGGTGGCGCGCTGGTCAATTTGCGCGGCGAACTGGTGGGGATCAATACCGCGATCTACGGCGCCGGTAACCAGGGCAGCATCGGCATCGGCTTTGCGATTCCGATCAACATGGCGCGCGATATCATGCACCAGCTGATCGACTATGGCGAAGTCAAGCGCGGTCGGCTCGGCGCGCAGGGTCAGGATTTGACCGCGCAGTTGGCGCAGGCTTTCGGTATTGCGCGCAGCAACGGCTTCATCGTGACGCAGATCGAAACCGGTTCGCCGGCGTATAAGGCGGGTCTCGAAGTCGGTGACGTTATCGTCGGCGCCAACGACAAACCGATCCGCTCGACGCGCGATATGCATAATCTCGTCGGTCTGCAGCGCCTCGGTCAAACGATTAAACTGTTGCTGTTTCGCCACGGCGCGGAAATGGAGCTGCCGGTGTTGATTCAGCCGATCGAAATCGAAAAAATGGCCGGCGGCGTAATCCACCCCAAACTGGCCGGCGCCACCATCGGCGAAATGCACGAACAACACCTGCAGCGCGGTCGCGTCGACTACCTCGAAATAATGCAGGTCGAACCCGGATCCAACGCGGAACAGGCCGGATTCAGGAGCGGCGATATTATCTTTTCGATCAACAAGCAGCTGACGCGTAACTTCGACGAAGTTTTTGCGCTGGTCAACACCAACGGCAACGGCATGGTAATGAATATTCAGCGTGGTGAGCGCGAGCTTTACATCCTGTTAAAGTGATAGGATACAGTACACCTAGCCTTCTATAATCGCTGCATCGTATTTATCAAGACATTCGAGCACCAGCATGACTAAACTGACCCATTTCAACCAGGCGGGCGAAGCTCACATGGTCGACATAGCCGCCAAGGCATCGAGCGCGCGCCGCGCGCTGGCCGGCGGTCGCATCGTGATGCTGCCCGAAACGCTGCGATTAATCCAACAAGGCGGGCATAAAAAGGGCGATGTACTCGGCGTGGCGCGGGTTGCCGGCATCATGGCGACCAAACGCACCGCGGAGCTGGTGCCGATGTGCCACCCGCTGTCGCTGACCCACGTCGCGGTCGAATTCGATATCGATGCCGACAACAACGCGATCGAATGCCGGGTCACCGCGGAAACCACCGGCCAGACCGGGGTCGAGATGGAAGCGCTCAACGGGGTGCAGGTAACGCTGCTGACGATTTACGATATGTGCAAGGCGGTGGACCGCGGCATGGTCATCAGCGAAGTGCGCCTGCTCGAAAAATCCGGCGGTAAATCGGGTAACTGGCGACGCGGCTGACCCGACGCCCCAGACTTTCCGTCACCCCCGCGATGACAGGATTAGGGGGTGGACAATAAAATGGAAGTCATGCGGTTGCGGTTATTCTCCACAAAAACCACTGTTTTTATAAAATATCATGCTAGTATAGTACTCAAATAATTCTTCAAGGACGAAGTCATGGAACAGTTCCAGCCCTGTGTCTATATCCTCACCAATAAACCTCGCGGCGTTCTCTATCTCGGCGTAACCTCGAATCTTGCTTATCGGGTCTGGCAACACCGGCACAAACTGGTTGATGGACTTTCGAAAAAGTACAATACCGACCGGCTTGTCTGGTATGAAACTTATAGCGAAATATACGCAGCGATAACCCGAGAAAAACGAATTAAAAAATGGGACCGGGACTGGAAAATCGAATTGGTCGAGTCGAGTAATCCAACCTGGGCGGATTATTCTCGCGAGATACTCGAATAGGGTATTGAAATTCTTCCCCCGCGACACTAGTCACCTCCGTCCAAGCGGGGATTTCGCAATAGAATAACCCCTATATGATCTCCGCTTGTGCGAGGATGATTGGAAGCGGCTATGACTGCTGCATCAACCCCGAGCCAGCAAGCTGCGCAAGTCGATGACGGCGGCGTTGGCGCGGGAGATATACGACGCCATCACCAGCGAATGGTTGGCGAACAGGCCGAAGCCGCTGCCGTTCAGAATCATCGGGCTCCAGACGGTTTCCTGGGTCGCTTCGAGTTCGCGGATAATCTGCCGCAGGCTGATGAGCGCATTCTTTTTCTGCAGAATCGGTTCGAAATCGATCTCGACGGCCCTGAGCAAATGGATTAGGGCCCAGGCGGCGCCGCGCGTCTCGTAAAAGACGTCGTCGATTTCGAGCCACGGAGTTTTGACTTCCAGCTGCGAACTGGTTTTGGTCGATTGCACCGCTTCCGCATCGCCGGCGAGGTCGGTATTGAGCCGTACCTGCCCGACACTGGCGCTGAGGCGTTGCGACATGCTGCCAAGGCGCGTTTCGACTTGTCCCAGCCAGGCGCGCAGATTGTCGGCCCGCGCATAGAATTGGGCATCGGGATTGTTTGGATTCTGCAGGCGCTCGAGGTAACCGTATAACGCGTCGATGCCATCCTGGTAAACATTTTCGCTGGCCGGCAAAAACCAGGAATCATTGTCGAAATGAAACTTGGGCTCGGCCACGATCAAGTCGTCGTCTTCGACCGACTGCGATTGCGAGCGGCTGAAATCGTTGCGCAACGAACGCGACATATCGCGCATTTGAACCAGCACCCCGAATTCCCAATTGGGGATATTGTCGAGCCAAATCGACGGCGGCATGATGTCGTTGCTGAGATAGCCGCCGCGCTTGTCCAACAGGGTTTCCATCGCCGTAATTACCGCGCTGGTGGTGTAGCTGCCGGTGGTTAGCCGTGATTCCGTTACCGGCGCATGTTCGACCGCGGCTTCCTCGATGTCGAACAGGTCCGGCTCGTCGCTCCAGTAGATACCGACCAGCACCAGCAGTAGCAGGACGATTAGCACCGGGGTCGCGAAGCGCCACAGCTTGCCGTCTCCGCCGGCCTGCTGGTAGCGCATGCCGCGCAACCGGTCGGCCATGTCATTCAGTTTGTCTTTCATGATCTTGAATCAAGTTCCATTTCGTGCCACATTGCGAGGCATTATTTCAGACAATTGCTAAGGGATAAAGCAGCACACTGGTTATGAAAAAAATCTTCCGTTTCCTGGTTATCGGCGTGATCGTCGCGATTGTTTTCCTGGTGGCCTCGGTGGCGATATTTGTCGCGGTCTTCGATGCCAATGCCTATAAGCAGGATTTATCGGATTTAGTGCGCGCCGAGACCGGCCGCGACCTGCAGTTTCACGGCGACGTCGAGCTGACGATCTACCCGGCGCTCGGCATGAAACTCGGGGCGCTGAGTCTGTCCAACGCCGAGGGATTCGGCGCGAAGCCCATGATCAAGGTCCGACAGGTGAGCGTCAGCGTCGATATGACTTCGCTGATCACGCTGACCCCCCAGATCGGCCGGCTGGTGATGCGCGATCTCGAAGTCAGCCTGATTACCAACCGGGCCGGGGTGACCAACTGGGATGACTTGCTGCAACCGGCCCCGCCAGAAAGCGGCGCGGCAACGAGTGCTGCTCCCTCCGCTCAAACCGAGGCCGCATCTGGTTCTCAGATCGAGGCCGCCTTCGCCGGGCTCGATCTGGAGAATATCAAGTTGCTGTGGCTGGACGAACAGGCCGGCATCCGATTTGAAATCACCGATCTCGATATCGCTACCGGGCGCATCGAGCCCGATCGGCCGTTTCCGCTGAGGCTGCATCTCGATGCCAGCGCCGGCGATGGGCTCGATATCGTCTTCGACTTCGAGTCGCAAGTTGAATTCCTGATCGAACAGCAACAATTGAGCTTCAACGAGATGCTAGTCTCGCTGAATGAATTCGCCATCGGCGGTCGCCTGCAGCTCAGCGACTTTAGCCGGTCCACGCCGCGGCTACGCTTTGATCTGGCGTCGCAGGCGCTCGATATCGACGCCCTGCTGGGGACGCCGCCGCCGGCGCACGCGACGGACGACGCCGAGACCCCGCCGCCAGCCGGCGCGGCAGCCGAGCAAGACGTCAAGATCGAACTGCCGGTGAAAATTCTGCGCGAACTCGATATCGACGGTAACCTCGACATTGCCCAATTGAAGGTGCAGAACTTGCGGATGCAGGAGCTTGCGGTTGCGATCAAGGCGCAGAACGGCTTGATCGGATTGAAACCGCTGACCTTGAACATGTATGGCGGCAGGGTCGAATCCGCGATCGTCATCGACGTCAAGTACAGTACCCCGAGCTACGCCATCGATGAAACCCTGCAGGGATTGCAGATAGGCGATTTGTTAAAGGATTTCAGTGGCGAAGAGCGCATCAGCGGCCGCCTCGACGCCGCGTTCGATCTGACAACCCGGGGCGAATGGCTGAGCGAACTTAAAAAGAACGCCAACGGCAGCCTGCAGTTGGCCTTCCTCGACGGAGCACTCAACGGTTTCAATATGCGCTATGCCATCGATAGCGCCAAGGCCAAGCTGCGCGGCAAGCAGCCGCCGTCCGAGGAAGCGCTCAAAACCGACTTTTCGTCCTTGACTCTGAGCGGCGTGATCAGCCGGGGCGTGTTTACGAGCGACGATTTCGACCTGCAGGCACCGCTGATGCGCGCCGGGGGTAAGGGCAGCGCGGATTTCAACCGTGAAACCGTCGATTTTCTGGTCGACGCCAAGCTGGTCGGCAGCGTCGAGGGTCAGCGGGGTGAAGCCGCCGATGACCTTGCCGGGCTCGATATTCCGGTTCAAATCGAAGGTGCTTTCGCCGACCCCAGGATCGATGTATTGCTCGATGAAATGCTGCAGCAGCGTGCCGCCGCGGAAAAAGACCGGCTCAAGGCCGAAATCAGGCAGGAAAAGGAAAAAATCCAGCAGCAGCTGGAAGCGGAAAAGCAAGCGCTCGAAGCAGCCAAGAAACTGGAAAAGCGCAAGGATAAGGCAAAAAATAAGCTTGAGGATAAGCTCAACAAATTGTTCGATTGAATGGATACCGATGCGGCCAGTTTCGCGCACAAGGTACTGGACTGGTACCGGCGATTCGGTCGCCACGACCTGCCCTGGCAGCGGCAGGGTGCCTACCGCGTCTGGTTGTCCGAAATCATGCTGCAGCAAACCCAGGTCGGCACGGTAATTCCCTATTATCAAGGCTTCCTCAAACGTTTCCCCAATATCAAACGCCTGGCGGAAGCCGACATCGACGAAGTATTGCGGCATTGGCAAGGGCTTGGTTACTACGCACGGGCGCGCAACCTGCACCGGGCGGCGCGTATTATTCGCGATCGGCACAAGGGCCGGTTTCCGCGCAGCTTCGAAGCCGTGGCGGCGCTGCCGGGAATCGGGCGCTCGACCGCGGGCGCGATTCTGAGTTTCGCATTCGGCCAGCGCTGGCCGATTCTCGACGGTAACGTCAAGCGTGTGCTGGCGCGCTGTTTTCGCGTGCCCGGCTGGTACGCACAGGCCGAAACTATGAAGCAACTCTGGTACCTGGCCGAATCGATAACGCCGGCCGAGCAAGCGCCCGACTTCAACCAGGCGATGATGGATATCGGCTCGATGGTTTGCCTCAAGTCGAAGCCGAAGTGCGAGGTTTGCCCGTTGAAAACACTGTGTTCGAGTTACCTGCATCACAGCCAGGCCGAATTTCCACAGAAGAAACCGGCGCGCGCCAAACCGCATAAACACACGCTGATGCTGCTGCATCGCTGTGCCGATCAGGTGCTGCTATGGCGGCGCCCGCCAAGCGGCATCTGGGGTGGCCTGTGGTCGCTGCCCGAAGTCGACCACGAGCCTGCCGTCGAACTTTGGCAGCGCAGTTTTTTGTCGATGTCACAGGCGCCGCAAATCATCCAGGACTCGGTCATCCGCCACCATTTCACGCATTACAGTCTCGATATATCGCTCGCCGTTATCGAGCTAGCGCATCTACCGGACAAGGTTTCCGATGAGGAAAACTACGCCTGGGTGGAGATTGAAGAACTTAGTAATCACGGCCTGCCGACGCCGGTGCGCAAATTGCTGGCTTCGTTACAGGATTAGGTCGCCGCAAAAAATATAATCATCTCCGCGACAACAGTTAAATAGGCGGGGTGACGGCTAGTCCGCGAGCAGGCCGGCTTCGCGTTCGAATTTTTTAAGCAGTATGCCTTCGTCGCCGCAGCAAGCGGCCGAACAGCGCTTGACTTCGTTGAGCGCCTCCCGGTCGAGTTCGAGCCAAGCCGAAACCGGCAGGTTTTCGGTGGCGCAATCGCAGGAAATGTCGGTGTGCGCGTAAACGTGCGCCAGCCCTAGTTCGCGTCCCGCGGCGGCGGCCTGTTCGATGATGCCGTTGTCGGTGGCCGGCAAATGCGACAGCTGGTAGGCCGGGAAAAACTTGGTCACATGCCACGGGCTGTCGGCGCCGAGGTGGTCGCGAATCCATGCGGCGATGGACGCTAGTTCATCGAGGTCATCGTTTTTCGTCGGGATTACGTTGGTGCGCGTTTCCACGTGAATGCCGAGATCGGCGGCTTTTTTAATCGATCCCAGCACCTGCTCCACGGTACTCACCGGACAGACGTCGCGATAAAATTCGGCCGACAAGCTCTTGATATCGGAACACAGGACATCGATATGCGGCGCCATGACTTCGAGTGCTTCATCGGTGACAAAGCTGTTGGAAACGTAAACCGTAAATAGTCCCGCCGCGTGCGCGAGCCGGGAGACATCGACGACATACTCGAGCCAGACCGCGGGTTCCGAGTAGGTGAAGGCAATGCCGTCGACTTCGTGTTGCAACGCGGTCTCGACGATTTCCTCCGGCCTGATCCAGGCGTCGGTCGACTGCCCGCGCGCGAGCTTGTCGAGCGCGTCGACACCCCAGGAAATGTCTAGGTTATGACATCCCTTGCAGCGAAAATTGCAACCGTAGGAGCCGATCGACATCACGCGGCTGTCGGGGCGATAATGATACACCGGCTTGTTGCGAATCGACTCGATCTCGATCGCCGAAACGATGCCGTAGGAGAGGTTATAAAGCCTGCCGTTGCGGTTTACATGCGCCTGGCAAAAGCCGCGCTGACCATGACGCAGGCGGCAGCGCCACAGACACAGGTTGCAGACGACGTCGCCGTTGTCGAGCGGCTGCTGCAGCATCGTCTCGACGAGTTGGTAACTTTCGGGCTGGTGCGAATCGGGCATCGTGGCGGTCAGGTCTTGCTTGGATAAGGTCAATGTAGCCTAAATCATGCGGCGGCGCAAAGCGATCGAAGCCGTCGCTCCCGCCAACCAACGTCTTGCCGGCGAATTGTTGTCATCCCCGCGCAGGCTTTCGCGGGGATGACGGCAGGTGGGGCTGACGGGTGTCACGGCTTCTTGAGGAACTTAGTGGCGAATTTATCCGCCGGTAACGGCTCGGAGACGTAAATGCCCTGTATCGTGTTACAACCCACGCCCTTGCACAAAGATTCGTGCCACTCGGTTTCGACGCCTTCGGCGATGACATCGAGCCCGAAGCCGTGCCCGACCAGCGTGATTGCCTGGATGATGATCAAGTCATCCTTGTTGCTCGGCGCCTCGTGCACGAAACTCTGGTCGATCTTGATTCCGGACAGGGGCAATTGCTTGAGGTAATTCAACGATGAAAAGCCGGTGCCGAAATCGTCGATCGAGATATGTACGCCGGCATTATGCAACACGGTCAGCGCCTTGATGATTTGATCGGTAGACTCGAGCAGGATATTTTCGGTGATCTCGACCCCGATTTGATGGGGTTGCAGGTTGTTGCGGCGCAGGATTTGTAAAAAGCTGTAGAGCACACCCCGGTCGATAAAATCCTTGCCCGACAAGTTGATATCGACACGCACGGTTTCATAACCCTGCTCGATCCATTCCGTGACGTGCCGACAAGCTTCCTGTAGCACCCAGTTGCTGATTTCATTTATTAGTCCGGTGCGCTCGGCGATACGGATAAAATCGGCCGGGTTGACATTGTCGTTGCTGCCCTGGGGCCAGCGAATCAGCGCTTCGCAGGATTCTACTTTGCCGTTTTCGAGGTTGACCTGAGGCTGGAAGTGCAGCTCCAGACCGCCGTTGTTGAGGGCTTCGCGCAGGTTGGTTTCGACCCATTGCGAATACTGCAGCTCGAGATTCATTTCGGCGTTGAAGAATTGGTAGCCGTTACGGCCGTCGGCCTTGGCGCGGTACATCGCCAGGTCGGCGTTTTTCAGCAATTCCGACGGGTCGTCCCCATCTTCCGGATAGACGCTGATACCGATGCTGGCGGTTACCTGCACCTCGGTGTCGGGCAGTATGAAGGGCTCGTTGAAACTCGCGATGATTTTTTCGGCGACGTAGATCACGTCGGAGCGGTTTTCTACATTCGACATGATCATAACAAACTCGTCGCCGCCGAAGCGCGCCAGCAAGTCGTAGTTACGCGTCACGTCGGCCACCCGGTCTGCCGCCAGCTTGAGCAGCGCGTCCCCGGCTTCGTGCCCGTGCATATCGTTGATCTTCTTGAAATGATCGATATCGAAAAACAGCGTTGCCAGCATCTTCTTGCTGCGCGCGGTTTCTTCCAGCTTACGGGTGAAATCGGCTTGCAACAGGTAACGGTTGGGCAAGTTGGTGAGTTGATCGTAAGTGGCTATCTGGTGCAGCCGATCCTCCACCGACTTGCGCTCGGCAACCTCGATGATCAGGCTTCTCTCGCGTTCGCGCAGGCTGTAGAGCAGGCGATTCGACGTCAACCAGGCCAGCACCAGCACGACGACGATGCCGAACATCAACAGGGCCAGGTCGTCGATCATGTCGCTCACCAGGCGTTGATAGAAAACCGGGTTGGCGTAAATTTTCAGGATAGCGATGAGCTCGCCGCTGTCGCGCTTGTAAATCGGGTTATCGGTGATTATGCAATCACTGCAATTAGTCGTGCCGACGTCGAAATTGACCAGATCGTAGTCGGTCGGAAACGCGTCGTAGTCGACTTCCAGGGTAACGCCGAAGTACAGGTTTTCACCGGTGCTGGGGTCGTTGATCAATAACATTTCATTCATGGAGTTATGGATTGCCGAGATATCGGTCTTACCGCTGATGGTTTGAAACTGCGACTCGATCGCGCGCGCATATGACGCCGCCAGCACCCGCGTGTTGGATTGCGCCTCGTTGATCAACCTTGGTTTGAAATCGTAGTGCCAGTTCCACAGGGTCATGACGATTATCACCAAGCCGAGGGAAATAAACAGTAGCGAGGATTTGAAATCCACGCTTAGAGCCAGGCTCTTGAGAATGTTTCCGTTACTCATATTTCACCGCTATGCGCAGAAAAAACGCTTTCAGTTGAATCTTGGATTGTTTCAGCGATTCCACGTTGACCATGGGGAGTACCCGGTCGGTTACCTGGAATCCGGTGGCGACACCGAGTTTGACGTCGCCCTTGAAGGGGGAAAACAACAGGGCCCGCTGTTGCCGCGAAAACTGGATCATTTGCGGCAGGCGGGAATCCAGTTGCTCGGTAATAAACACCGAGCTGAACGGCTCGGGATCGAGCGCCAGCAAGTCATCGGGTTTTATGGTTTGAATATCTATGGCATGTTTACGAATCCGGTCGATGCGGCCGAGACTCTGTTTGAGCATTTCGGCGAGGTGGTCGTTGTCGCTGTAGACCAGGTATATCGGCAGGTTGCTGTCGAGACCGACGGTTGCCAGTGTCAACGGACAAAATTAATTGACCCACCTGTCGGACAATATTTTTGACCCACCCCCCAAATGCATTGAGCTAGTTTCCACCTCCGATTAATCCGCTTTGTCGAGCCTGACGCAGTCGA
>Ga0126334_10000129_pt1 | contig 25767 bp, 27 predicted proteins | sample InaspJWI49metaG_FD_94491 | JGI IMG/M metagenome (GOLD analysis project Ga0126334, IMG submission 94491) | Marine gutless worms symbiont microbial communities from Oahu, Hawaii - Inanidrilus sp. 2 OAHU.JWI-49 metaG | ecosystem: Host-associated > Annelida > Digestive system > Unclassified...
GACTGACTGCGTCCAGTTTGAATTCTTTCGAATATTTCTTTCTCGTTGTCATTAATCGTTACCTCAGTTAAGTTTCATTATCTCTTAACTGGGTGGTATCAATCTATTGGACCATGTCACACTTGTGCGGCCAGCGAAGACCGGCTCGACGTTTTTAAGCCTACGCTCGCCGCAACCGGAAAATCCGGACTGGCGACGCTCTACGCATTCGGCGTGGCCTGGGCCTCCTGGGTACAGATCAACTCCTCGGACTGGAATGCCGTTGCCGACCTGGCGAAGATCGAGGAATTGTTCGAGCGCAGTATCGAACTCGACGAATCCCACGATGGCGGCGGCGCCCATGTTTATCTCGGTGTCATCAAGTCGTTGCGACCGGCCGCATTAGGCGGCAAACCTGAGCTTGCGCGGCGGCATTTCGAACGTGCGATCGATATCTCGGGCGGCGAAAACCTGATGGTCAAGGTGTTAATGGCCAAACATTACGCGCGTAATGTTTTTGACCAGGAATTGCATGATAGCTTGCTGGCTGGGGTCAAGGCGGCACAAGCCGATTATTCCGGTTATACGCTGATCAATTCCTTGGCAAAACTCGAAGCCGACAGGCTGCTGGCTGAATCGGCGGATTTTTTTTAGGAAACTATTACCGAGCTACAGGCTCCAATCATCGATATCAGGATCCCACTTTGAACAAATTCGTTAAGACATCAGGCCTGGCTATTGTGTTGCTCACCATCAGCACCGGTATCCAGGCAAAGACGCTCAAGATCGCCACGCTCGCGCCGGCCGGCACGACCTGGATGAAAGAAATGAAAGCCGGCGCCAAATTGATAAAGCAGCGTACCGAAGGTCGGGTTAAATTGAAATTCTATCCCGGCGGCGTCATGGGCAACGATCAGAGCGTGCATCGCAAGATCAAAATCGGTCAATTGCACGGCGGTGCCTTTACGCCCGGCGGGCTAGCCAACATCGATCCCAGTATTCAATCACTGGGTTTGCCGATGTTGTTCAAGTCGCTCGCGGAAGTCGACTATGTGCGTGCCAGAATCGACACGGTATTAAAACAGCAGATGGAAAAAAACGGTTTCGTTATCCTGGGTATATCGGAAGGTGGCTTCGCGCGTATACTTTCGAAGCAACCGATGCAAGACCTGGAATCGATTCGCGCCAGCAAAGTCTGGGTGCCCGAAGGCGACCGGGTCGGGCAGACCGTATTCAGAGCGCTGGGCATTACGCCGATTTCACTGCCGATAGCCGATGTGTTCACCGGTTTGCAGACCGGACTGATAGAAACGGTAGCGGTCAATCCGACTTCGGCCATCGCGTTTCAATGGCATACCAGCGCCGCCTATATGACCGACTTGCCGATAATCTTCATCATCGGTGTGTTCGCCGTGCAGCAAAAGGCTTTCGACCAATTGTCGGCGTCCGACCAGGAGATTGTCAGGCAAGAGATGGGCAGGGTTTTCAAACGCCTGGACAAGCTGAACCGCGACGATAATCAGGCGGCCAAATCGGCGCTCGCCAAGCAGGGGATAACATTCGTCAATCCCAAGTCCGGCGAACCCGAGCGCTGGCGAAAAATATCGGATCAATCGATCGATAAAATGATTGCGGATGAGATAATTTCCAGCGAAGTCGTCAATCAGGTCAGGGGTCACCTGCAAAACTTCCGCAACAGCCAGTAATGCAAGCCTGGGTCGAGAGGCTGCATCGCGTCGAAGATGCGCTGCTGGTTACCCTGTTGACGGCGATGATTCTGCTCGCCAGCACCCAGATTCTATTGCGTAATTTTTTTGATTCCGGAATCGTCTGGATCGATCCGATATTGCGGGTCCTGGTGCTCTGGCTGGGGCTGATCGGCGCTACTGTTGCGACGCGCGCCAATAAACATATTCGCATCGATCTGCTGTCGCGATTTTTCGAGCGCAACACGCATCGCTTGCTGCAGTCGCTCGTAGGGCAGGTCAGCGCCTGGACTTGTCTGGTGATCGCCTGGTATGGATTCAAATGGATTCATCTCGATTATCTGGACGGCGTAGCGTCGTTTGCCGGTATTCCCGCCTGGATGCTGGAAGTGATTATCCCGCTGAGCTTTGCCTTGATCGGGCTGCGCTATCTGATCCTGTCCGCCAGCTGGGCACGGCGATATATACGCTATCGCAAACTTGCGCGCAGGGCTGCCAAATGAGTTTCGCCGCACCGCTGCTATTGTTGCTGGCGATTCTGCGAACCCCGCTGTTTGTGGTTATCGCCCTCAGCGCGATGCTCGGCTTCCACAGCCAGGAAGTGGACTTGTCGGTCATCAGCATCGAGATTTACCGGCTCGCCGAAATGCCGGTGATGATTGCCATCCCGCTGTTCACCTTTGCCGGCTACCTGTTGGGCGAGGGCCATGCATCCACGCGATTGGTGAACCTGAGCAATAGCTTGCTGGGTTGGATGCCGGGTGGGCTGGCCATAGTCGCTATTTTTAGCTGCGCGCTGTTTACCGCGTTTACCGGTGCCTCCGGTATTACCATAGTCGCGCTTGGCGGACTGCTGTATCCGGCGTTGAAAGAAGCCGGCTATCTGGAAAACTTCAATCTCGGACTGATCACCAGTTCCGGCAGCCTCGGGCTGTTATTCGCCCCGTCGCTGCCGCTCATCCTCTATGGCGTGGTCGCTCAGCAAATGGATCTGGATCAACCCGTTGGCATCACCGACTTGTTCCTCGCCGGTATTTTCCCTGGCCTGTTGATGCTGGTCATGCTTTCGGTTTACTCGATGCTGCAACCGCGCGTTCAAAGCCAACGCGCGCGCTTCGAATGGCCGGCGGCGTTGGATGCGATCAAGGCGGCCAAATGGGAAATCCCGCTGCCGCTGCTGGTGCTCGGCGGTATTTATGGCGGATATTTTGCGGTCTCCGAAGCCGCCGCGGTAACCGCGCTCTATGTGCTGATTGTAGAAGTGTTGATCATTCGCGAAATCAAGGTCTCCGAATTGCCTAATATCATGCGCGAGGCCATGATGCTGGTCGGCGGCATCCTGATCATCGTCGGGGTTTCGCTGGCGTCGACCAACTACCTGATCGACGCCGAAGTCCCGACCCGCATGTTCGAATTCGTGCAGCAGCACATCGATGAAAAATTGACGTTTTTGATTGTGCTGAACCTGTTTTTACTGGCGCTGGGGATGATGCTCGACATCTTTTCGGCGATTGTCATTATCGTACCGATCATATTGCCGATCGCCGTCGGATATGGCATTCATCCGGTGCACCTCGGTATTATTTTTCTGGCCAATATGCAGTTGGGTTATTTCACACCACCGGTCGGAATGAATTTGTTTATCGCCAGTTACCGTTTCGAAAAACCGGTAATGACCCTCTATGTGGCGACCATCCCGTTTTTCATCGTATTGCTGATTTCGGTGCTGATCATTACCTATTGGCCAACCTTGAGTCTGGCGCTACTGCCCGATTAAATTCAGCGCAGCGCGCCCGACTCGGGGTAATCGTCGCCAGAGTTCCCGCGCTCCCGGTTAAGCGTCGCTCGAGTTTGGTGCGGTGTTCCCGATGCTGCCGGCGCTAGGGGCGGAAGTATTTGAAACAGTTCGGTTTGATGACTTCCCAGCCGCGATCCAGTATGCCGAGTATTTTCTGATCCAGCGGTGGATGCGCGCAGGCCTGCATGTTTTGCGCCAGATGATCGGTCTTACTGGCACCGAGGATAATGCCGTCGCCCCGTTCGGCGTCGAGCAGGGAGTGATTCACCAACCAGCTCAGCGCGACATCGACCGGCTTCAAGCCGAGTTCACGGCAGGCATTCGCGAGGTCCCGCAGTACGTCGAAATAGTCCTCGCGCCAGTAACGTTCGAGGTAGCTGGGTTCCGTACCGAAGCGTCCATTGTCGGGTATGACGTCGGCTGACAGATGTTTGCCGGTCAGCATACCGCCGGCCAGCGGATTGTAGGCGTAAAAGCTGATGCCGTAGTTGCGCAGGCATGGGAACAATTCGCGTTCGACGTCGCGCGTCAGGGCGTTGTACATGCCCTGGTAAACCCGGGGCTGCATCCAGCCGTGGCGGCGACATGTTTCGACCACTTCGGCAACTTGCCAGGCGGCGTAGTTACTTAAACCGAAGTCTTTGAATTTACCCTGTTGATACAGTTCGAAGCAGGCTTCCAGCGTTTGCGCCACCGGGGTTTCGAGATCGGGCGAATGCAAATACAACAAATCGATGTGGTCGCGGCCGAGGCGGCTCAGAATATCGTCGAATTGTCGTTTGACCCGCTGCGGCTGAAGGCCCTCCTCGTTCCAGGGATTGACCTTGGAGGCCAGATAGAAATCGCTGCCGGACAGCCGGGGTAAAAGTTTACCCAGCATTTCCTCGGTCTTGCCTTCGCAATAGATATGCGCACTGTCGAGTTCGCGGTTGCCGGCGGCGCTAAATTGCTCGATCAAGTGCAGCGCGCTGTCCTGATCGACCTGATCGCCGAAAGTCATGGTGCCTAGAATCTGTTTCATACGAGTCTTCCTGTTATTTTCCCGACGCTTGATTAGTTGACCGAGTAGCCGCCGTCCACCAGGTAATAGGCGCCACTGCAATAACTCGATGCATTCGAGGCGAGAAACACCGCCAAGCCGGCAATATCCTCCGGCTCCCCGATTCTGCCCAGCGGAATATTGGTTTCGAAACGCTCGCTCACCTCATTGTTGCTCCACAGGGCTTCGCTGAAGCGGGTTCTGATCAGGCCGGGACAAATCGCATTGACGCGGATATTGTCGGCGCCCCAGTCTTGCGCCATCGCCTTGGTCAAGCTGATGATCGCGGCCTTGCTGACGCTGTAAATACCGATCTCGGGCTCGGGCCTGAGACCGCCGATCGAACCGATATGGATAATCGAACCGCCACCGCGCGCTTTCAGGATCGGATGGGCCAGCTTGCACAGTTCGAACGGTCCCTTCAGATTAACGTCGATAATTTTATCGAAGGCGCGCGGTTCGGTGTGTTGCAGCGGACCGAAAACCGGATTGGCGGCGGCGTTATTAACAATGATATCGAGACCGCCGTAAACCTCGACCGAGTGCTCGACCAGTGCCTGGATATCGTCCGGCTTGCCCATGTTGACGGCGATTCCGGTGGCCTCGAGGCCGTTCTCATGGAATTCCCCGGTGATGCTGTCGAGCGCTTCCTGGTGGCGGCCGCAGAGCACGACCCTGGCGCCGAATTCAGCCAGTCCGCGCGCGATCGCTGCACCGATACCCTTACTGGCGCCAGTGACCAGCGCTACCTTGCCGTCGAGTTGAAACATGGATTGCATCGTGTTTGGCATTTCCCACCTGGGGCGAAATATCGGGATAGCGGTTAGTCTAACATGCAGGACTCCGCAGCTGGGTGTACTTCGACTTAATGCGGATCGAGTTGGATGCCGATCGCCGGCTGCCAGCCGCTTATTTTGTCTGCAGGGAAACTTTATTCAACCATATGGTTGAATCAATTGATGACGCAAAATTATCCCGCTTGCTCAAGGCAGTTAGCGATAGCACCCGCCGTTCGTTGTTAACCCGGGTTTGCCAGCAGGGTGCGAGCCGGGTTACCGATCTCGCCACGCACTACGATATGTCGCTTAACGCCATTTCCAAACATATCAAGGTGCTGGAGGGCGCCGGACTGGTAAAGCGCACAACCATAGGCAGAACCCATTTGATCGAAGCCGGCACGAGCCAGGTCGAAATCCTGTCCAATTGGTTCGCTTCGCTGAAATCGATCTGGGCGCTGAGCCTGGATCGACTCGAAAACGTTTTAAATACGGGAGAAGAAGAATGACCGACCAGACCGTAGAATTAAAAAAAAAGTGAATGCACCGATCGAACGGGTATTCGATGCCTGGCTCGACCCGGCAATGCTGACCCGATTCATATTGCCGGACCCCTCCATGCCGCAACCCGAGGTGGAAAACGACCCGCGCGTGGGGAGGGCATTTTACGATCGTCATGCACGCGGGTGACGACAAGTTGCCGCATTCCGGCAGTTACTTGACAATCGAGCGCCCTAATCGACTGAAATTCAGTTGGCAGTCGGCTTATTCGCGCGACGACAGCACCGTCACGCTCGATTTTACTTCGATCGACGCCGATACCACCGAGGTGGCCCTGAAACATGTGAAGTTTCTACACGAAGAAGCGCGTTCGGACCACGAAGGCGGCTGGGGCTGTATTCTCGATAAGCTCGAAGCGGTTATCTAGCCCGCATTGCGATTCGCATTAAACGGGTGTCAGCGGCCGCTGCTGGGCTGTGGGTGCGACCGGGCAGCTTACCGGTTGAACGGTCGCATGATTTCATCACCCGGGAGTGGGCGCCTGGCATTAGTCGACCAGCTTGTCGGCGCGTACCGTGGTTGCGGAGTGCGCCGCGGTGACCTTGCCGTATAAGTTTTTAACCCTCTCCCGACTGCCTGTCATGCCCGGTTTTTCGCTAAACGACATGATCAACAGCAGGCGGTCATTGTCGCCGGTATTTTCGGTTACCCGGTGCAGCGAATAACGACCCAGGAAAAACTGCAGATCGCCGGCATCGAGCGGCAGGCGTTTTACGCGGCTGCGATCGCCGTCCAGCACCGCCTTGACGTCGTCATAGCATTCATCCCCGGCGCTGCGTAGATTCGGAACATATTCGAAAACTCCGCCGCGAGCGGCCGCTTGCAACAGCATCGTTATGGTGAATTCGTTGGTATCGAAGTGCCAATTGAACTGTTGCCCGGGCCGGCCGACATTGACAATCATATTCGACACCGGATCCTGGTAGATAAACAGTTCACTCTTACCCAGGCATGCGGCGAGAAATCGCTTCAGCGGCTCCCAGTAGTAAAACCGGTAAGCGGTGGTTTCGGCACCGAACAAATCGGCCGTAATAAAACCATTGCTGCGCGGAATAAAGCGGTTGAGCGGGTGTTCCCGCGGAAACTCGGGATTGCCGTCGTTGAGGTAAACATTGCATGATTTGCGCGGCGAATAATAGGTTTCGGCCTTGCGCTGGTTGGCTTCCGCCAGCAACGCCCGTAAACCGTCCTGACTGAAAAAATTGCGAATCACCGCGCAGCCGTCCCCGGCCAGCTCCCCCCGGACCTGTTCGATAAGCTTGCGGCACGCGGGATTTTCGGTTTCGTCGATCGGGTAGGCTTCGTGATTGATGATTTGACTGCAGCTGAGATCGGCTGACATGCTCGATTACCCGGGCTTCGATTTTAACGCAGCTGACTGTCCTTGCTTGCCCGGCGGTTTATCCCGGCCCGGGCGGCCTGATCGCGGTCGACTTCTTCCTGACAGGCTACGCACAGGCGTACGCCGGCGATCGCCAGCCGCCGTGCCTCGGGTATAGCCTTAGCGCACTCCTCGCAATGGGTCAGGCTTCGACCCTTGGGTAAGCGGCTACGCGCCAGCTCGACCGCGTCTTCGACGCTGGCGTCGATCTGATCCTGAACCGCCCCGTCGCGTGCCCAGCCTGTGGCCATGGTTGCCTCCGTAATTCGCTGAAGTTGCTTATTCTGCACCGCTAGTCGGCGCGATTCAATTCGGATCTACCGCTTCGAGTGCCGGATTTCGCGCTTCGATATCGCTCGCCGCGGCAAACAAGACGTCTTCGCGAAAGCGTGCCGCCACCAGCTGGACGCCCATGGGGTCGGCGCAGTTACCGCTGGCTGCCACTGCAATCGCCGGCATGCCCATCAGCGGCAGCGCGATTTGCGTCAGCTGCGCTTCGACTACGCGCTCGAAGGCTGCCGCCGACTCGATATCCAGCAGGTCGGGGAAGGGAGGTTCTGCGGAAACCGGACACAACAATAGCGGATATTCGGTCAGGAATGACTGCCAGTCTCGCGCCAGCGTGATGCGGCGTTGTAATGCTTCCATCAGGTTTTCCATGGTCGGAGTCGGACAGCGTTCGCGCAATTGGGCATAAACGAAATTCGCATCCGGATCATCTTCGCGCGCGACCGCCGTACCGCCGTTATAGGCATATTCGGACATCCATAACAACAGCTGCAGCTGCATCGCCTCGCGCAGCGGCGGAGTCTCGACTTCAATAATTTCCCAGCCGGCCTCCGCCAGCTGGCTGGCGGCATGACGCAAGGCTTGTTCGACTGCGGCGGTTACCGCGAGACCATCGGGTGCGATACACAGCGCGATCCGTTTCGGCGGCGCGGGCTGCTGCAGCGGAGCCGGCACCCACCAGGGGTCCAGCGGACTCGCTGCCGACATTGCTTCGAAGCCGAGCCTGAGATCGCCGATACTGCGTGCAATCGGGCCCGACACCGCGGTTAGTTGTGCGCCGATGTGGCGCTCGGGTAGCGACAGGTTGAGTGCCGGAACCCGCCCGTGGCTCGGGCGAATGCCGTGCAGTCCGCAGGCGTAAGCGGGATAGCGGATCGATCCGGCGATGTCGGTACCCTGCCCGATGGCGCAGATGCCGGCTGCCACCGCAGCGGCGGCGCCACCCGAGGATCCCCCCGGGGTCAATTCCGAATTACGCGGATTGCGGGTATGCCCATGTAGCGAATTACGCGTGAACCAGCGCATCGAAAACGCGGGGGTATTGGTTCTGCCGACGAAGATTGCGTCCGCCAGGCGTAGGTTTGCGACGACCGGGCTGTCCTGTTGCGCCACCAGATCCTGCTGCAGGCGGATGCCGTTGGTGTTGGCAAAACCCTGCTGATCGATATTGACCTTGATCGTTACCGGCACCCCGGCCAGTATTCCGCTCGATCCACCTGCCGCGATGCGCTCGTCGAGCGCGCGCGCCGCGGCGAGCGCCTGGTCGGGCATCTGCTGCACCACGGCGTTGATTTTCGGGTTGACCCGCTGTATTCGCTGCAGCGTGCTTTCGATGATCTCCGTGGCGGATAGGTCGCGCTGTTTAACCCGGGTTGCTATTTCAGCTGCGCTCAAGCGCCATAAATCGGTCATCGATGAATCTCGTTTGTTGCCGCGTAAACAATAACGCGGTCGATATCCGAGGCCGGGCGGTGGCACCTATCGCAGCGCCCGGGCGAGCGTGGCGAGTTAGACGGCGTTTCGAGCAGGCTGCTCGCGCGGCGCATGTCCCGCTGCCGACTCGGAAAGGGCCGTTGGCCGGTTGCGGGTTAGACAAGGTACGGAACGGCGCCTAGCCGATCATGTTGGCACCGACAATTAAAACGACGGCGAGTACCGCGAAAGCGATGAAGGTGATCGCCATGTGCTTGGTGGTGGTTTTATCGTCTTGATCCGGATTCATGATTTGTTCCTCCTCGGATATTTATTCAAGTACTATATAGTGCCGAAGCCGAAGAATAATTGCCACCCAGTATGACCGATAACAGCTATGCCACGCTCGCGCTGGAGAATCCCCGCCCGCAGGTTTTACAGCTCACCTTGAATCGACCGGATAACGCCAATGCCTTCAATACGCAAATGGCGACCGAGCTGATACTCTGTTTCGAAACGCTCGCGCTGGACGCGGGTGATACCCGCTGTATCGTATTGACCGGTGCCGGTGGGCGCGCGTTTTGCGCCGGCGGCGATCTCAAGGAGCGCGCCGGCATGAGCGACGCGGCCTGGCGGGCCCAACACCTGATATATGAGCGCATGATCCGCGCCGTCATCGATTGCCCGATTCCGCTGATTGCCGCGGTCAATGGCGCCGCCTTCGGCGGCGGCTGTGAGCTGGCTTGCGCGGCGGACTTTATATACGCCGCCGACAGCGCCCATTTCGCGATGACCGAAACCAGCCTCGGGATCATTCCGGGCGCCGGCGGCACGCAAAACCTGGCGCGTGCGCTGGGCGAGCGGCGCGCCAAGGAATTGATTCTGTCAGCACGGCGCTTCGATGCGGCGGAGGCGTATCGATGGGGCCTGGTCAACGAAGTCGTTGCAGCGGAAAAGCTGCTCGAAGAAGCCCTACAGGTAGCCTCCGGGATTGCGGCCAATGCGCCGCTTGCGGTGCGCCAGGCCAAGGCGGCGATCCATCGCGGTTTGCAAATGTCGCTGGCCGATGGGCTAGCCTTCGAAATAGAGGCCTATAACCGCACCGTGCCTACGGCGGATCGGCGCGAAGGGGTGTTGGCGTTTAACGAAAATCGGCCGCCGAACTTCCGGGGGGAGTAGATATCTATGGACAACGAAGTGATTCTGACCTGCGCGGTTTGCGGCGGTCACAACAACCAGGCTAAACATCCCGACTACCCGATTACCCCCGCGCAGATTGCCGCTGATTGTATCGCCGCCGCCGGCGCCGGCGCCGCGATTGTGCATATTCACGTGCGTGACCCCGAGAGCGGGATGCGCTCGGGCGATCCGGCACTGTTTCGCGAGGTAGTCGAGCGCATCCGTGACTCCGGCAGCGAGGTGCTGATCAACCTGACCACCAGCGAGGGTGCACGCTTTGCTCCCGGGCCGGAAGACGCCGCGGTCGGCGGTCCCAGGACCACCCTGGTGCAGCCGCTCGAGCGCTTGCGTCACATCGAGGAGTTGCGGCCCGATATCTGTACCCTCGATGTCGGCAGCTTCAATTTCGGCGAGACTATTTTTGTCAACACGCCGGCGCATCTGCGCATCATGGCGCAGCGCATCCGTGAACTCGGGGTGAAACCGGAACTGGAAGTATTCGAACCTGGGCATATCATGTTCGCGCGGCGATTGATCGAGGAAGGTTTGATCGACGGCGCGCCGATGTTTCAGCTTTGCTTGGGTATCCCGCATGCTTCACCGGCGACTCCCGAAATACTGAGTGTGATGAAAGGCTTGCTGCCGCCGGATGCCGTCTGGAGTGCGTTCGGGATATCGCGCAAGGAGTTTCCGATTGTCGCCCAGGCGGCCAGCCAGGGCGGTAATTGCCGCGTCGGACTGGAAGATAATCTCTATCTCGACAAAGGCGAATTCGCTACCAATCTGCAACTGGTCGAGCGCGCGGTGCGCATCATTCGCGAGCTCGGTCGCGAACCCGCAACACCCGCCCAGGCCGCATTGCGTCTCGAGATTAATCGCTAACGATGGCAAGGTTGTACCTGATCCGGCACGCCCAGTCGGCTAACAATGAAATTTGGGACGGCAGCGACGACCATCCACTGCGCCACCCCGATCCCGAAATTACCGCAACCGGCCATCGCCAGGCGGACACGCTGGGGCAGCACCTGGCGCACCCGCATGCCGAACCGCGCCAGCATCCTTTTGTCACACAGGATAACCTCGATTTCGGATTAACCCGAGTCTATTGCAGCCTGATGACGCGCTCGATCGTTACCGCCGAATATATCGCCGGCGCCTGTGATTTGAATCTGGAGGCGCGTTCCGATATTTTCGAAAAACACGGCATCTACGATACGGGTGACGATGGTGCGCCGCGGGGCCTGTCCGGCCCCGACCGCGAATACTTCGAGCAGCGTTTTCCGCGGCTCAAGTTGCCGCCGGACATCGATCCGCGGGGGTGGTGGAATCGCCCGTTCGAGGATGAAGCCGCGTTTATCGAGCGCATACGCCGGGTTGTATCCGAGATCCGGCAGCGGCTCGCCACCGGCGACGAGCGCATCGCCATGGTTGCGCATGGCGATTTCATCGACCAGTTTGTCAACCAGCTCATGGGGGTCGAGCGGCATCGACATAATTACGATAATTTGTGGGTCGCCAACTGGACCTTTCACAATACCTCGATATCACGCATCGATTTTGTCAATGGCTCGCACAACGTCGTTTACCTGAACCGGATCGACCATCTACCCAACGAGCTGGTGACTTGGTGATCTAACGACGGATTGCCTGCTGCCTCGGTAGCAGTTCGATAGCCAAAAGCCTGCAAACCCGGAAGACCTCTCGAGTCACCTGCGGGCTTTCGATATCATCGATTTGCAGGTCCGTTTTTTTACGCTGGCACTGGATTAGCGCTCGCCGGCTTGTGTTAGCGTTTGTCCGTCTTGAGAGCGTCGCAGAAACGCGGCCGCGGGATGCACGCACTGAATCCACGCAAACGCGGATCAAGCGGGTCGCCGGTAATCCAGCTTGCCAGGGCGTGCTTAGCGGCTCCCGCAGCAGGAAAACTGTGATATAGGCGGCTCGTTTCTGGAGCTATGACGTTTGAATCTCTCCCGCTGAGGCTCGGGGACTCGCAATCGAAACCCAGTCATCGAGCACCCGTCGAGGTGTAATTCGGCTGATGTCGGGCTCGGAATTTTCCGCCTCTGCGGTGATGACCGCTACCGGGCTTTGGCTGCTAATCGGCCGAAACCGTCCCGGATTCGCCTTGCCGAACAATACGATCAGCGGGCAGTTGAGCGCGGCGGCGGCGTGCGCCGGACCGGTATCCACCGAAATACAACTGTGCGCCAGGCTCAGCAGGGCCAGCAGGCGCCGCAACGGTAAGTCTTGCGCCGCCGATTGAACCCGGTCGCCGGCCTTGCAGCGCGATAAAATGGCATCGCACATGTCGGCCTCCGCCGGTACGCCGCAGAGCAGTACTTGCGTTCCGGGTTTATGTTCAAGCAGCCCATCGATCACTTGCGCCCATTTGCCTTGATGCCAGAACTTGGTATTACTTTTGCGGTCGGCCTTGCCGCGGCGAGTAGTGCGCTTGCTGCCGGCCTGAATGCAGACTAGCGGGGGGTCCGGGTCCAGGCCGCGCCGCCGCAACCATTGACGGCAAGCCTCGACTTCCTCGTCGCTGACAAACAGCTCGGTATCGAGGCTTGGCGGCGCTAGTTGGGGATGTTCGAAACCGGCGGGCGACAGGTTTGCCAGGCGTAGCCATTTTTCACAGTAGTGTTCGGCCCCTACCGGAGCCAGGTCGAGTTGGGTGACGCTGTTACTGCGCTTGACGCCGGCCCGCGCCAGCAAACGATAAGAACGGCGATCGGTTTCGCAAATCCAGGCAAATCGATGCTGTCGTGTTTTAAGCGCGGCCACCAGCTCGCGTTGGCCGGGGTTGATCCAATAAGGCCGGGCGCGTGAATCGATGGTGAATACCTGGCGCACATAGGGCATCTGTTCGAACAACAACTTGTTCCAAGCGCCGATGGCGACGATATCGCAGGGCAGGCCCGAGCGCCGGTAGAGGTGCTTGAGCAAGGGCGTAATAAAAACCATGTCGCCGAAGGCGCCAAATCGACAGACCAGTGGATGGGGATCTGGCATTGGCCTGCAACCGCGGTTACTTGTAATCCTGGTACGACTTTTCCTCGACAATACTCGAGTTCAGGTGCAGGTTGACCTTTTTCTTGGCGTTGGCGCGTTCATCGTTGGTGACATATACCGCGCGCGCCAGCTCGATGAAGCGCTCGCCGAAACGCTGGTTGCGTTCCTCGTCGCGGATATCGTCCTCGATTTCCCACAATGCTTCGTTGATCGACTTGAGTTCGGCGGTTAGCGCGATGATTTCGGCGTCGGCCGCGACCGCCTGATGCCAAACCTTGCTCAGCATATCGAGCTCGGTTTTGACATTGGCTACCTTGACCGCATCGCCGATCCGTTCCGCCTTGATCTGCAAAATGGTGATCTTGTCGAGTAACTCGCCGGGAGAAATCGGAATCTGTATTTCGTTCATGGTTTGACTGGCCGTATTTTCGAAGCCGGCAATATTAACCGCGCCTTCGGCTCAGCTCAACCGGAATCGCGCGATCAGGATCGGCAGCAGCATCAGGTTGGCGATCAGCGCGGTGACCATCGCCAGCCCGCTCAAAATACCGAAGTAGATCGTCGGGATGAAATTCGACAACGCCAGGATTGAAAATCCCAACACCACGGTAACCGAGGTGTAGTACATCGCGCGCGCGATACTGTTGTGGCAGCGCTTGATCGCTTCCCAGAAATTACGGTCTTGTAAGAACTCGCCGCGAAAGCGGTGGATATAGTGGATCGAATCGTCGACGCCGATGCCGATATTAATCGCGGCGATGGTAATGGTCATGATATCGAGCGGAATACCGATCCAACCCATCAGCCCGAGGATTAAGCCGGCGGCGATAATATTCGGCACGATCGCGGCCAGCGATAAGCGCACCGCCCGAAACAGCGCGATGAACATCAGCAGGATCGCGCCGAAGACCGCGCCCAGGGTCAGGATTTGCGAACGAAACAGGCTTTGCAGCAGGTTATTGTAGAGTACCGCCATGCCCGAGATGGTGACCTGCTCCGGCGCGAGCCCGTGCGCGTTGGTCAGGTCGAAGTATATTTTCTCGATCAATTCCTGACGTCTCAGCGACTTGTCGGATTCGTACAGGCGGATGCTGAATCGCAGCTGGTTGCCGTCGGCCGACAGATAGGGCGTTATCAGCGACTGTTTTACATCCTCGGGGAGGCGCTTGTAGACCACCGCGAGCTTGAAATCGTTATAGGGCTTGCCGTCGTTCAATGATTCCAGCAGTTGCATGGCGGTGTGCACCGACAGCACCTTGCCGGTTTCAGGCAAATCGTCCAGGTATCGATGGAAGCGGGCGACGTCGCGCAAGCCGTCGCGATTGAACCAGTAACTGTTCGAGGTGATGTCGGCAGTGTCGTAAATCTCATCCTCCGCCAGCACTTCGTCGGCCGGCGCGTCGATGATGACGTCCATCGGCGTGGTGCCGCCGAGCTTGGTGTCGATCAGGGTCATGCCCTGGTAAATCTCGGTGCTGTCCTTGTAATAGTCGATAAACCGGTTTTCCACCGAGAGCCGCGGGATTCCGGTTAAAGCGACGATGATCAGCCCGACGAAGATCAGCAGCGTGGCGCGGGTGCGATGCTGGATAAAATGGGCAATGCCAGCTGTTACCGCGCCGGTCATATCTCGCTTGCTGCGGGTGTTGAGTCGCGGCAGCAGCATCAGCGCCGCGGGAAACAGCGTAAATGCCAGCACGAAGGATACGGTGATTCCAATGACCATCATCCAGCCGAAATCGATTACCGGGCGAATCCCGCTGACCAGCAAGGAACCGAAGGCCACCATGGTGGTAATCGCGGTATAGAAACTCGGCGTGAACTTGCTATGCACGGTTTCGCTAACCAGCTCGTACTGCTCGGCCTCGGGTTTGATCATGGCGAGTTCGCGGTAACGCACCACCAGGTGAATAATCAGCGACAGCGTGATGATTAGCAGCAGCGAGATGAAATTCGACGACACCACCGTTACCGACCATTGCGCCCAGCCGAGGTAACCCATCATCGTCATGGCGCTGGTCAGGCAAACCGCCAGCGGCAGCACTACCCAACGCAGATGCTTGAACGAAAATGCGAGAATTATCACGATAAACAACACCACACCGGCGCCGAAAACCTTGAGATCGCTACGGATGAACTCGATCGAATCGGAGGCGATCATCGGCACCCCACCGAGGTAAAGCGTGGCCTTGCCGCGATACCGGTCCATTACGGCGCGCAACTCGGCAATGGTTTTTTCGAGTCGCAGCTTTTGCGCCAGGTTTTCAATCTTGATCTGTGCCGACAATTCGTCGAGCCGCGCGCGCGCGTCGGGATTGGTGCCCAGCTTGGCGTACAAGCTGTCGCGGCTATTGATCAAATCGATCAGCCGGCGGTTGCTCACCAGATTCAACTGCATCGCGGTGGTATCGCCTTGGCTGTTGACCACCAGGTTTTGGTAGAGCGGGCTGTGCCGCATTTCCTGCTCGGCTAGCCCGATATCGACGTCATCGCTTTCCAGGGTGCGCACCCGGCGCGAGATTTCAGCCAGTGTCATCGGCGGGCTGTCAACCAGCGGGACATCGAGCAGGCTGATCACCGAATCGATTTGTTCCAGCGCAATCAGTTCACCTCGCAGCCGGGTAATATCTGCCAGCACCTGCGGACTGAAGAGATCATCCTGTGGGCTATAGGTGACGATCAGGAAATCGTCGGAGCCGTATCGCTCACGCACGCCGCGGTAGTATTGCAGGCTAGTGTCGTTTTCCAGCACCAGTGAGTCGGCCGAGGCGTCGAGTTCGAAGTCGGGGATAAACAACAGGAAATAGACGATCACGGCGGTCAGGGCGATCAGTGTCGCCAGCGGATGCTTCAGCACCAGCCGGTCGTAAGCCCAGATAAACTTGGAGAACATGTTTTTTATCCTTATTTCGCCGCGGCGTAGACTTTCGAGTCGAAGCGGCGGTAGCCCCATTGATACTGCGCCAGCTGTTGGCGCACCAGCGACTCGATCTGGTCGTTCATGTATTGTGCGCTGGCGACGTCTTCCGCCGCCAGCCGGACATGTTCCAGCGGGAGGATTTGCAGGCTGAATTCACCCGGCGGCTCGCTGCGGCGCATGTTGGCAACAAAGACGTCGCAGTCTATCTTGCTGCACAGATTTTGCACCAGCGTGGTGGTGGGTGCGCTAAAACCGAAAAAGCGGGATTCGATGTAAGCCTTTTTACCGCCGGGTTTTTGATCCGGCAGTATCATCAGGCTTTTGCCTTCCTTCAAGCCGATCAGCAGTTGGCGCAGGCCGCGTTTCTTGGTCGGTACCAGACTGCCGCCGCTGCGCGCGCGCGCCTGCCGGATGAAATTATCGAGTTCCCGGTTTTTACGCCGCTTGTACAACATGATCGCGTTGCTGTTATGGCCGAGCCAGAGCGCCAGGGTTTCCCAGCTGCCGAGATGGGGCGCCAGGATAATGCGGCTGCGGCTCGAGTGCAGGAATTCATCGCAAATATCGGTCGAGGTGATTCGCTCCAGCACCCGATCCACCGGCCAGCACCATACGGCCGCCAGTTCGGTCATCGCATAGCAGGTATGGCGCATGACGTCGCGATACAGTGCGCGTTGCGCCGCGGGTTCCAGATCGGTGAAACACAGGCGAATATTCTCACGCGCCTGGCGGGAAACCTGGTTCGAAGTATTGCGCAGTACCAGGCTGATCAATTCGGCAAGCCGGTACTGGTTTCGCAGCGAAAAACGCGCCAGTAGCTCGAGCCCGCGTTGAAGCATCGGTTGCTGCAATTTATTGCGCTTGTCCGATCTTCGCCCAACTATCGCGCAGGGTCATGGTGCGATTGAAAATCGGCCGTTCGACGGTCGAATCATAATCGCTTATGAAATAACCCAGGCGTTCGAACTGGTAGGCGAGCGGGTTATCGGTCAACTCGATCGAGGCTTCGAACTTGGCGTTATCCATAACGATGCGGGAGTCGGGATTAAGCGCCCGATGCAAGTCAGCCGCCGCGCCCGGGTTCGGCACGGTGAACAGGCGGTCGTAAAGATTAACCGTCGCGTCCACCGCGTGGCGCGCGCTAACCCAGTGAATCGTACCCTTGACCTTGCGTCCGTCGGGACTGCTGCCGCCGCGGCTTGCAGGATCGTAGCTGCAGATCAGCGACTCGATTTCACCGTCGGCATTTTTTACGACTTGCTTACAAGTAATGTAATAGGCAAAGCGCAGGCGGACCTCGCGACCCGGGCTCAGGCGAAAAAACTTGCGCGGCGCATCCTCCATGAAATCGTCGCGTTCGATGTAAATCTCGCGCGTGAAGGGTATCTCGCGGGTGCCGTAATCCGGATTTTGCGGGTGGTTGGCGCCTTTGAACACTTCTTCCTGGTCCGCGGGATAATTCTCGATCACGACCTTAAGCGGGTTGATCACCGCCATGCGCCGTATCGCGCGGGCATTGAGATCGTCGCGCAGCGCGGTTTCGAGCACCCCCATTTCGATCGTGCTGTCCTTCTTGGTGACGCCGATCATATCGCAAAAATTGACGATCGACTGCGGGGTAAAACCGCGCCGCCGCATGCCCGAGATGGTCAGCATGCGCGGGTCGTCCCAGCCGCTGACGTGACCTTCGCTAACCAGGGCATTGAGCTTGCGTTTACTGGTCAAGGAAAATTCCAGCTGCAGCCGCGCAAACTCGGTTTGCCGTGGACGCGACGGGGTTTCGAGATTATCGAGGATCCAGTCGTAGAGCGGGCGATGGTCTTCGAATTCCAGCGTGCATAGCGAATGGGTGACGCCTTCGATCGCGTCGGACAGGCCATGGGTAAAGTCGTAGAGCGGGTAGATGCACCACTGATCGCCGGTATTGTGATGGGTCACGTGACGGATGCGGTACAGCACCGGGTCGCGCAGATTGATATTAGGCGATTGCATGTCGATTTTAGCGCGCAGCACGTGTTCGCCGTCGTCGAATTCATCGTTCTTCATCGCCTCGAACAATTGCAGGTTTTCCGCGACGCTGCGATTGCGGTAGGGACCGTCCTCGCCGGGGGTCTTCAGGCTGCCGCGTCCGGCACGAATTTCTTCGGCGTTCTGGCTATCGACATAGGCCTTACCCTGTTTGATCAAGTCGATGGCAAAGCCGTATAGCTGATCGAAGTAATCCGACGCGAAGGGATTGGCCTGCCACTCGAAACCCAGCCACTCGACGTCGCGGCGAATCGAGTCGATGTATTCCTGCTCTTCTTTTTCCGGGTTGGTATCGTCGAAACGCAGGTTGCAGTGGCCGCCATAGTCGCGCGCGATGCCGAAATTGAGGCAAATAGACTTGGCGTGCCCAATGTGCAGATAACCATTGGGTTCCGGCGGAAACCGGGTAACCACGGTCGATACCCGCTTCGCCGCCAGGTCGGCGTCGATCATATCGCGGATAAAATTGGAACTGTCGCTTGCGTCAGCGCTGGATTCGGACATTGAATTTTCAGCCAGGAAATCGAATCGCCGGATTTTAACCGATCCCGGCCTAAAGCTGAATCGCTTTGCCCGCCAATCTTTCCATCCCCACGGCGTTTGTCATCCCGTCGAATTACAGTGATCCCCGCGCAAGCGGGGATCTTGCAATGGCGGCGTGGTTAGGGGATCTCCGCTTGCGCGGGGATGACTAAAAAATAGGGATGACAAACGCCGTGGGCGTGGCTATGGCCCTGGCAACCTGTTGCGCTCTGATCCAACGCTTTCCCGAGACGCTGCAGCGGATATATCTAGTCGTCGGCTTAATGGTCTACAATAAGCGCTGATTTTTTCCGGAGTCGGCCATGCCACAATTCAATCGACTGTTAATCACCGGCGCCGCGGGTAACCTGGGGCGCGAACTGCGGCGCGGGCTGGCGCCGCTGGCCGCGAGCTTGAGGCTCACCGACCGTAGCGAAATGGCGCCGCCGCAGGCGCATGAAGAAACCCTGACTTGCGAACTCGGCGACTTCGACGCCGTCATGGATGTGGTCGAGGGTTGCGATGCCATCGTGCATTTCGGCGCGGCTCCGGTGGAGCGCCCCTGGGCGGAAATCCTGGAAAGCTCGATCAAGGGCGGTTACAACGTCTACGAGGCCGCGCGGCGCCATGGAGTCAAGCGCATCGTATACGCCAGCTCGATTCATGCCGTCGGTTACGAGCGCCGCGAAACCGGCGCGGATACCGATACGCCGCACAATCCGAATTCGCTTTACGGCGTCTCCAAGTGTTTCGTCGAAGACTTGGCAAAGATGTATTTCAACAAGTTCGGCATCGAGTCGGCCTGCCTGCGCATCAACTCCTGTTATCCGGAGCCGGCCGATCGGCGCCATCTCGCCACCTGGCTGAGTTACGGCGATTTGCTGCAGCTGGTAGAGCGTTGCCTGCTGGCGGAGCGTATCGGGCATACCGTGGTTTACGGTATATCCGATAACCGCGAAGTCTTTTTCTCCAATCACAAGGTGGCGCATCTCGGGTACCGGCCGAAAGACAATGCCGAAGACTATCGCGACAAGGTCGAGGCACAAACAAATCCCGGCGACCCCTTCGATCCGGCGATCGAGTTTGTCGGGGGATTTCTATGCGCCTATGGGCATCCCGACGAAGAAGAGCGAATCGAAGTCTGATACAGAATTGAAACCACAGATCTTGGGAGGCAGGGATTGGACCAATGTACGCCGTCGTTGTCCTAGTTACGCGGCTGGGGAATTGAGTGGGGTGGAGGTGCTTTACTCGCTTCGAGGGGCAGAGCAAACGCTGGGATACTTGGGGTCAGAGCAAAAACTTCGCCGATTTTATTTCCTTCGACTCGGTATCACCGAAGTTTTTGCTCTGACCCCCCGGCCGAAGAACCAGCCACGCTCCCAATCGAAACCCCATCCCAGCGCCGTCATTGCAAGATCCCCGGGACCCAAAGGGTCTAGAGCCGCGCCGGCTTGCGCGGGGGATGATAGAACATACGGCGCCGCCCGTTACGTTTATTCCCAGTAACTCAAGTGGTTCGACACCTCGGGAATCGGGCGCGGCGGAATATCGAGCGACGGCGTGCCGAGGTAAATAAAGCCGATGATACGCTCATTGTCCGCCAGCCCCAGCTCGCCGCAAACGTAGCTGTCGTAAGCGTTGGCGCCGGTGAGCCAGATCGAGCCGAAGCCGAGCGCATTGCTGGCCAGCAAAATGTTGTGGGCGGCGGCGCCGGCGCTCAGCATTTGCTCGATTTGCGGGATTTTGGGGCTCTCGATCAAATGGGCAACCACCACCACGATCAACGGCGAACGCAGCGGCTTGTCTTTTTGTTTTTGCAGGTAGGCGGTATCCACTTCCGGTTCGCGTTGCTGGATCGCGCGACCGAAGATTTCCGACAGCCGGTGGCGCGCCCGACCGCGAATGCTGATAAAACGATATGGATGCAGGCGCCCGTGGTCGGGGGCGCTTAGCGCGGTTTTGAGGATTAATTTCAATTGACTGTCATCGGGGGCCGGTTCGACCAGCGCTTTTGCGGGAGTGGAGTGACGGTCCAGATGTTGCAGCAATTCGTTCATAGTTCGGGGCCGGGATGATTTGGTGTCAAAGCCGCCAATGATACACTTCGGTTTCGTTTTTTGCGCAGTTAATGCAGATGATCAGATATCAGATTACCAGCCTCGACCCGGCGAGCCACTATTTCGATGTTTCACTGCGGATCGATGATCCCGATCCGGACGGACAGCGGCTGCGCTTGCCCAACTGGATTCCGGGCAGCTACATGATTCGCGACTTTGCCCGTAACCTGCTCGATTTGCGCGCCAGTTGTGCCGCGGGGCCACTCGCCATCGAACAAATCGACAAGTCGAACTGGCGCGTCGCCGCCTGTTCCGAGGCCTTGAGCATCGACTACAAAGTTTACGCCAAAGACTTGTCGGTGCGCAGCGCGCACCTCGACCATACCCACGGTTACTACAACGGCAGCAGCGTTTTTCTCGAAGCGATTGGGCGCTCGGAACAAGCCTGCGAAGTGTTCATCGACAAACCGCCGCACAAAGCTTACGAGCGCTGGCAGCTGGCGACTTCCCTGCAACGCAAACAGGCCGAGCCCTATGGCTTCGGGCTTTATCAGGCTCTCGATTACGGCGACCTTATCGACCATCCGGTCGAAATGGGGGACTTCACCCGCATCCCCTTCGAAGCCTGCGGAGTGCCCCACGATATCATCCTGACGGGGCGCTTCGAATGCGACCAGGCGCGCCTGGCGGCCGACCTGAAGGCTATCTGCGAGCATCATATCCGGTTTTTCGGCGAGCCGGCGCCGATGGCTTATTACCAGTTCCAGGTAATGCTGGTGGGCGAAGGCTATGGCGGGCTCGAACATCGCGCCAGCACCAGCCTGATGGCGACCCGCGACAGTCTGCCGCAGCCCGGTCAGGATCGGATCGATGACGACTACCGGGATTTTCTCGGGCTCTGCAGTCACGAGTACTTCCATAGCTGGAATGTCAAACGCATCAAACCCGAGGTTTACCGGCCTTACGATTTGCAGCAAGAGGTTTACACCGATCTTTTGTGGGCCTTCGAAGGCATTACTTCATATTACGACGACCTCGCGTTGCGGCGCTGCGGGTTGATCGAAGCGGACAGTTATCTCGAACTGCTGGCGCAAACCATGACGCGGGTGCAGCGCGGCCGCGGGCGCGGCCGGCAGTCGGTGGCGGAATCGAGTTTCAATGCCTGGACCAAGTTCTATAAACAGGACGAAAACGCGGCTAACGCGATTGTCAGCTATTACGCCAAGGGCTGCCTGATCGCGGCCTGCATCGATTTGAAGATGCGTGAACTGACCGCCGGACAAAAAAGTCTCGACGATGTAATGCGAAAGCTTTGGCGTGATTATCTCGAGTCGGGCAAAGGCGTCGAGCTCGCCTCCATTCAGCGGCTGGTGGGTGAAATGACGGCTACGGATCTGGGCGATTATCTCGATCAGTTGATATACGGCACCGGCGAATTGCCGCTACCCGGATTACTCGAGGCCGCCGGGGTCGAAGTGGTACTGCGTGCCAGTAGCAATCTGCAGGACAAAGGCGGTAAGGAGGCGAATGGCGACTTGCCCGGTGCCGATTTTGGCGCCACGCTAAAAGCCGGCGAGGGCGGGATTGCGATCCAGCGTCTCAGCGAAGGCGGGGCGGCGCAAAGTGCCGGCCTTTCGGCTGGCGACGTGATGATCGCGATCGACGGACTCAGACTCGACCTCGGCAAATTCGAAAGCAAACTCAAGCGCGCCCGGGCCCGAGATGTCTGGCAAGTGCATGCATTCCGCCGGGACGAGCTGCACCGGTTTGAGGTCGAGCTGCAACCGGCGGCGGCCGATACCTTCGTGTTGAAGGCGCGGCAGCCATCGAGCGCGCAGTTGCGCGCCTGGCTGCAGCTATAATGGCCGCTCTCCCGATCGATCAAACCGCGCTGAAAAAGCTGGCGGCCGATCATGGGCTCGATTGGCGTTACAGCGACCAAACCGAATCCACCAATGCCGATGCGTTACGGCATTTCGAGCGGCACCAACGCGAAGTATCCGCCGTCAGCGAGGCGCAAAAAGCGGGTCGCGGGCGGCGTGGCCGGCAATGGCACTCGCCTTATGCAGGCAATATCTATTGTACGCTCGGACTGTGCAAGACGCTGCCGGCCAATCGCCAGGGTCTGTTAAGCATTGTGACCGGCATTGCCCTGTGCCGCGTCTTGCGGCAGACCGCCGCGGCCGCGGTCAGCCTGAAATGGCCCAATGATTTGCTTGCCGATGGGCGCAAGCTCGGCGGTATCCTGATCGAATCGCGTCCGCAGGGGGGCGAGCGCTTCTTTTTCGCGATCGGCTTCGGTCTCAACGTATTTATGCCCGACGCGGATCTCGCTGCGATCGCGCAACCCGTGACCAGCCTCGACCGGGTTGCGCAGCGGCCCATCGATCGCAGCGAGGTTTTAATCGCCGCGATCGACGCCGTAGTGCAATCGATTCGGAGTTTCGATCCGGCGCAGACGCAGGTCTTGATCGCCGAATTCGAATCCTTCGACGCCTTTCATGGACAGCAAGTCGAAGTGATCAGCGCGGGCGATCGCGTGCGCGGTATCAATCGCGGTATCGACGCGGGCGGACTGCTGCGGCTGGAGACCGATCAAGGCTTGCAACTGCACTCGGCGGCGGAGATTTCGTTGCAGGCCGGCGCGCAATGATACTGCTCGATTGCGGCAATAGCTCGCTCAAGGCGCAGCGGTGGGATTCCGCTCGCGTACAGGCCAGTTTTGCCAGCTCTTATGATGGTGATTGGCAGCGGCGCCTGGCGCACTGGCTAAACCGAAACCCGGCGACCGAATGTTACCAGTCTTCGGTGCTCGATACCGAGCGCCAGGCCCGGCTGGATGATTGCCTGGCGAACTTCGGCGCCAACCTGACCCGCTTCGAGTCGGCGGCTAACGCCGGCGGCGTGACCAATGGCTACCGGCAACCCGAACGGCTGGGGGTGGACCGCTGGCTGGCCCTGGTCGGCGCCGCCGGCTTGGTCGACGGCGACTGTATGGTGATCGATGCCGGCAGTGCGATTACCCTCGATTTGTTGCTTGCCGACGGCCGCCACTTGGGAGGTGCGATCCTGGCGGGTTTGTGTACCTCGGATGAGCGTTTCCGGCAAATTTTCAGCCACATCGATTTCAACGATCCGCAGATCGCCGCAAACTGCGAACCCGGATGTTCAACCGAAGCCGCGATTCAGATAGACTACCCGCTGGATTCGATTGGCCGACTGCGGGAGCTGGTGACGAGCTGGATGCGACTTCTGGATCGTGATGCAAGTATTTTGCTTGCCGGCGGCGATGCGCCCGGGGTGCAGGCAAGTCTCGGGCGGCCCGCCCGGATCGTGCCTGACCTGGTGTTTCTAGGTATGTCCAGCTTGGTTGCGCGATGAAAGTGTTTTTCGGACTACTGTTGATTGCCAATATCGCGTTCGCGCTGGCACAGTGGCTGTTGCCTTACGACCAGATTTTTGTTGAACAGAAAAAGGTTCCGGCCGCGGAACAGCTACAAATGTTGACCGATGCCAACACTCAAGTCGTCAGCGAAGCCGAGGTGGTCGCCGAGGTCGAAGCCGAGATCGAAGCCGAGATCGAAGCCGAGATCGAAGCCGAGATCGAAGCCGAGATCGAAGCCGAGATCGAAGCCGAGATCGAAGCCAAGACCGATGCGCTGGACCAGGCGGTGGCGAGAGTCGAACAGGAAGTCGAGGCGCAGCGCTCGCAACTCGTGACCGAGGATAACAGCGACAAGCGCGTGTGTTATACCATCGGGCCGATCAAGGACAAGGCGCGGGCGATCGAAATCAGCGGCCGCTATAGCGGCAAGAAAGTGGTTACCGCGCTCAAGTCCAGCCTGGAAAAGGAATACCAGGGGGTCATGGTTTATATCGATGGGCATAAAAACCGCGCCGCCGCGGTTAAAACCGCGAGCCGGCTTGCCAGCCGGGGCATCACCGATCACATCATCGTCAACCGACCCACCAAGCCCAATATCCTGTCGCTCGGTGTATTCGGGTTGAAACGTAACGCCGATCGGCTCAAGGCGCGTATCGAAAGAATGAATTTCAAGGTCAAAACCGAGGCGCGTTACCGCGAGCGCACGATTTACTGGTTGTACGCGGAGCAATCAAGTGAAAGCGATATTCTGCAACTCCTCGAATCGAGCGACAATGAAAGCGGAATAAGCCAGATTCCGACCCGTTGTCTGCCCGGTTAGCAGCGTTTACCTCGCAGTCGCCGCGTAGGTCGAGTTGCGGCTTCGTCGTTTCCCGAAGGCGTACCCGGCCGGCTTGAAAACTTGCCAATATGGGGTAAAAACAATAAAATTCGCGCCCTTGGCAAGAGGCAGTAATAGTCTGGCCAAGAGGCCGCCGAGGCGGCTATATGAAGCAAAATTGCCGGCGTAGCTCAGTTGGTAGAGCAACTGACTTGTAATCAGTAGGTCCCGCGTTCGATTCGTGGTGCCGGCACCATATTCAAGCCCCTGTTCAAGGGGCTTTTCTTTGTCTGAGAGGTAGGCATGGCACCAGGTTATGGCTGCTTGTTTAGAAGTGGCCACTGGGTGATTTGATTGGTGTGAACATCGAATTGCTCAGACAGCTCGACAATGGTTTTATCGCCCTCGATGGCGGCCAGCGCCACCTTGGCCTTGAAGGCCGATGAATGATTAGGACGGGGTCGTTTTGCCACGATTAGCTCCTATTTCTTGTGCATCAGAATGCATTGATTTAGGCTGCTAATCCACCTAAGGCGCCGTTCGGTTTTTCGGGGCCACTTCTCTATTCCTAAAGCCCTAGCAAGACGGAGAATAATGATAAGGCTAAATATCCTTCATGCTTCGAAACTTGATTCGAATAAAACTTAGAAATTTCAAAATACACCGCTCGGGTCGCAGAAACTTGCGACTATCTTTGTAGTGATCCAAAAAGGTCGGTAGACGCCCGATTACATACGGGCGTCTACCGGCATTGGCCTATAGGGCCGCTGAGGAGAAATGACATGGTCCAATAGATTGATACCACCCAGTTAAGAGATAATGAAACTTAACTGAGGTAACGATTAATGACAACGAGAAAGAAATATTCGAAAGAATTCAAACTGGACGCAGTCAGTC
>Ga0126334_10000130_pt1 | contig 25674 bp, 30 predicted proteins | sample InaspJWI49metaG_FD_94491 | JGI IMG/M metagenome (GOLD analysis project Ga0126334, IMG submission 94491) | Marine gutless worms symbiont microbial communities from Oahu, Hawaii - Inanidrilus sp. 2 OAHU.JWI-49 metaG | ecosystem: Host-associated > Annelida > Digestive system > Unclassified...
AGCGAGGATATCTCGCTCTTCTGGACTCAGATGTTTATAGGTTTTAGGCATAATATCGAAAACATACCGCAAATGCCTTAAAACCTGAAAGTGTTGCACTTACTTATTGAACTCGGGTCCCATATTTATTTGCGATTTCCTCCATTTCATCCAGAACGGCATCCGGTTCCCGGATGCTGAGGCCGGCACCGCAAAATTTATAACAGAACGAGCAGTTACCCCGGCATCCCCGCGATGCCATGATCTCGAATGACTGGTCCGTCTCCCGCAGATAGTCGATATAAAAATCCATATCGAACAGGCTGTAATCCGGTTGTGAGAGCCCATCCAGTTTTCGAATCCATTTGGGGCGGCTACCGACAATACCCTCAGCGGTTTTACAAAAAACGCCATCGATATCCGGGCAATCAGTTTTGCCCGCCTGAAAGGCCCGTATCATGTTGGGGAAAGTAGTTTCGCCTTCACCGGCCACGACATAGTCGACTGAGAAATGGTTCAGCATCAGATCCGGGACCGCGGTAGGCAGCGGACCGCCGAATACAACTATGTGTTCCGGATTGATCTGTTTTACGATTTTGGCATAGTTTTCGGTTATACCGATGTGACGGTTGCCGGCTACAATGCTGAATCCGAAGATGGCCGGCTCACTGGCGACCATTTCCTTGAAGGTTTCCATCCGCCGGTCTTTTTCAACCGGTATGAGGTCAAGTAATTCCACCTGGATATCGTGCCGACGCAGCGTATTCACCAGAACGGCGATAGCAACCGGCAGCTGAATCTGGTTGGTGTCACGCGCTATATTTACCAGAAACACTTTTTCATACTTCATGGGTTATTTCCATCATCTAAATGTATTCCTTGATACTGAGCCTTAAAATCGGCAAATGAAGGGTAGTCACCGTCACGATCGGAGATAATCATCTTGTCGGCCGCGACCCCCCAGTCAACGGCCAGTTCAGGATCGTCCCAGCGAATGCCGGTTCCGTGTTCATCGCTGAAAAAGTTATCCGCCCGAAGCAGCAACTCACAGTCATCGCTCAGGGAGACACAGCCGTGTGCAAATCCCCGGGCGGCATACAAGGTATTTCCCCGGGAGCCGGATAAACGGATACTCTGGTGACGGCCAAAACTCTCGCTTTGCAAACGGAGGTCTACGGAAATCCACCGGACCTCTCCTTGCAACGCAGTAATCGTTTTGCCCTCGAGGGCCGGCGGAAGAGAAACATGTAGTCCACGCACCGTGTACTTTTTTTTGGTAAACGAGCGGCTGACCTGCTTCCATTCAGTGTTCAGCCCGTATTTATCGAACAGAGCTTTATCATACAGCCGCTGAAAGTAACCGCGATGGTCTCCCAACAGTTTTGATGATATTTCGAAGAGGCCGGCAATCGGTAATTCTTTAACAATTAGCATCTTTATTCCTCGGCTTGGTGTTCTTCGATATGGCGGAGCACGGTGCCGATACCCTGATGGATGTCAACCTGCGGTGTAAAACCGACGGTTTCCCGGGCTTTGTGTCCCGAAATCCGGCGGATGCTGGCATTGGCCGGGTCCATCTCAGAAACGGTCACCTTTTTGTCCAAGTGAGACGAGGCGGAGGTGATGATGTCCTGCAGCGTTACAAGTTTCGGGCCGACAATGTTCAGAATATGGAAACCCGCCAGACCACGAACCGCCAGTGCCGCGCTGACGATATCTTCGACATGGATAAATTTGCGTCCAGTCTGCAGTGAGCCCACCGTCACGGCAGACTTCTCTCGCACTGTATTGGTGATTGATTCGACTGCGGACCAGTTCTGCATGCGCGGTCCGTAGATAATGCCGAATCTTAAAATCGTAGTGTCGCAACCCCCTTTTTGAAACGCCTGTTTTAGGTTGACCTCGCTGACGAGTTTGGAAAGCGCATACTCGGAGGTTACGCCGTGCAGTTCAATCGGTGTCTCCTCATCAATTTCGGCCGTTGTCCGACAGGCGTCATAGACCCATTCCGTCGAGGCAAATATAAACTGCTCACTGCCGGCCTTTTGGGCCGTATGCAGCAGATTCAGGGTACCACCGACATTGACGTCGAAGCAATCCGTGACCGCCGCGGCACAATCCTGATCGCGTGAAATAGCTGCCAGGTGCACGACTGTGTCAACCTTGGAGGTCAGCAGGTCTCCAAGGGCGGGATCACGAAGATCGACCTGATGACAATCCGGCTGGGAAGGCGGGACCTGGTCGATACCGATGTAGGGGATGCCGTCGGCGCGGCACCTGCGGATTAATTGCTTGCCCACATAGCTTTCAGATCCGGTTATAAAAAGCCGCTTCATCTTGTTCCTTTCGGTCTTCAATCACCGCCGGCCACGGTAAATGTTTCACCGGTGATGAAATCTCCCTGTTCACCGCACAAGTACAGCACCATGTTGCCTATATCCAGAGGCGTGCCGGCTCGTTTGAGCGGGATAAGCCCCACGCGCTGCTCATACTGGTCGCTGGTATACCCCGCGATACGATCCCGCATCCCGGTATCGATGACACCACAGCGAATGGTGTTGGCCAGAATGTTATGTTTGGCTCCGGTTTTGGCCAGTCCTACGGTCACTGCCTCGAGTGCTGCCTTTGAGGAATAATAGTGCATACTGGCGGCCCCGCCATACTTCATGGCCACGGTACTGATATTAACGATGCGCCCCCACTGCTGTTTCTGCATATAGCGATAGGCGTTGCGACTGAGGATGAAGGGCGTTTTGAGATTCACTGTGTACGTTTCGTCCCAATCGCTCTCATCCAGGTCTGTAAAGTGCGCATACGTTTTGCAAATGCCGGCATTGTTTACCAGAATATCGATACCACCGGATGCACTCACAAAACGATCGATCAAATTGTCACGCTCATCCTTTTTGGTAAAATCACACGGCAGCAGGAACGCCTTTTGCCCCCTGGCCGTTGCTGCGGAATCACTCCGGTTATACTGCAATCCGACAACCGCGCCCTGCTTTGCAAACAGGTCTGCGATGACGGCACCGATCCCAGAGCCCGCGCCGGTTATGAGGACTCGTTTATTCTGCAGGGCACTGCTCATTTGATTCCCTCCTGGGCATCGAGCCAGTCTGAAACCGTGGCCCGGATGCCGGCATCGAGATCAAACTGCGGACGCCATGTGGTCGCAGCGGTGATCTTGGATATGTCGGCCCGGAAATCCTGTATGGCACCTTCCTGGAGCTCAAGCGGGGTGGTATCGAGGTCCATATCCCGGAGCCGATACACTTTTTCAATGATCCGCCCGACCGCCGTAGACTGGCCGGTGCCGACATTGTATATTCCACTTTCGGGCGCCTCCTCGCAAAGAGCGGTCAGAGCACGGGCCACATCATCGACATATATGAAGTCGTGCCTGTTCAGGGGCGTCTTCACAGAAGGCGCCAAACCTTCCAGGGCGTCGCGGATCACACTGGGCAGCAAGGCTTCCGGCCGCTGGCCAGGCCCGTACACGAAAAACAAGGGACACCAGTAGAAACGCGCCCCGCATTCGGATGCAACCCCCTGGCCGATGAATTTAAGCGCGTTTTTGGCGGCCTGAAACGGATTGTCCGTGCCAAGGGCATCTGATTCACGTAGGCTGCCTAATCGCTCCTTATATTCCCAGCAGCTGCCGGTAGAGAGCATGGTGTTACAGCCGGATTGGGCCGCAGCCCTAAATGTCCGGATACCGTGCTCTACATTGAGCAAACTTGCTTTGGCGGAATAATCCGGTATCTTGTCCCAGGCCAGGTGAATCAGCCCCTCCGGCCGATAGGCCGCGAATGCATCCTCGATAGACTCCTGCCGCTGCAAATCGACCTGGGCCCAGGTCAAACGCTCATTTGCCGGTAACTTGCCGGCTCGTTCGAGGTCTCTTGTCAGACAGTGAACATGATGACCGGACTTGATCAGCACCGGAATCAACCGCTGTCCAATAAAACCCGCTCCGCCGGTTAAAAGCAGTTTCATGATTAAAAATCTTTCCGGGTCCAGTCGTAGGGAATTTCACCGTTGTGGGGGTCTATGCGGAGGTATTTAAGATCCGGGTTGTGGGGCTCGGAAGCGACATTGGTGAACAGGGCAAAGGGGTCTGTCATGCCTTTGCTGGCATTGGCAATGCCCGGCGGGATATGGACCAGGCAGTAGTTGTCGTCGCCGAAAAAGATTTCCTGGATCTCTCCCTTGGTCGGGGATTCGTCCCGCATGTCGCACAGCACGAGCTTGATCATGCCCAGCAAACAGATATAGTTCAATATCAACGTCTCATGGACGTGCCACCCATTGATGACCCCCTTGTACAGCTTTTTGAAATAGACCTCTCCAAAAGGGTTGAGCATGTTGTCATTGCGCACACCGTGCATTATGGTTCCGCGTTCATCCGGTATGCGCCGCAGGGGCACAATTTTGACACCTTCTATCATGTTCACCTCCCGGTCTGTTAAAGCAGGTATGGTTCGTTTGGAAATGGCACCAGAAAACGGCCGGTGTAGCCGTGTTTCCGGCAAAGTTTCACCAGTTCGTCTTTGAAATTCCAGGCCAGAATGAAGATGAGATTGGGATCCGCTGCCAGCCCCCGGTCCATGGGGACAATCGGAATCGTCGACCCCGGCGTGTAGAAGCCCTGTTTTATCGGATTGTTATCGATTATCATCTGGATGTCGGTGGTAGTAAATCCGCAAAAGTTCAGGTAGGTTGAGCTGCGGGCTGAGGCACCAAAACCGACGACATTGGTATGGTGATAAGCCGACAATTGCTCTCTGGACTGGTCCCGGTGCCGTCGGCAGCGGTCGGCAAAGGCACGCCAGGCAACGACGCTATTGATGCCGCTCTCGGTTTCACGCCGGTTAATGTCCTCCCAGGCCTTAGTTTCCGGCCGTGACCCCTTTGAGAAGAAAACGATGACCGCACCGCCGCTGATCGGGCTGAATTCAACGTGGAAAGGCTGCAGGTTGAGTCTGATCAATAAATTGGTGATCGATCTTACCGAGTAATAACAGAGATGTTCATGGTAGATCGAATCATATTGAAGTCCCTGCAGTATTTCTTCAGCATAATGAAATTCTACGGCCCCGATCCCATCCTCATTCAGGCAGTCCCCCAATCCGGATACAACGCCATGCAGGTCACTGACATGGGCAATTACGTTGCGAGCGAAGACGAACCGGGGGTTCCCATACCGGGTAACAATCTCTGCAGCAGCCTCTGGATTCCAAAAAGCATTAACCGTTTCAATACCCGCTTTGTTCGCCATCTGGGCTATGTTGGCAGCCGGGTCAACACCGAGCACTTTAAACCCACCCGCTTGGAATGGTTTAAGAAAGGTGCCGTCGTTGGATGCAATTTCCAGGACAAAGTCTTTATCTCTTAAAAACCCCATCCTACGGATACGCCGGTAAAATACATCTGCAAACTGCTTGGCGGTGGAGGAAGTTCCAGTCACCCAGACGTAATGGCTGAAGAGTATACTTTTAGCAACGGTTTCCTTTATCTGCACCAAACCGCAAGCTTTGCAAAATGCCAGGGTAAGTGGATAGGTCTCTTCGGCCTGGTCGACGCTTTTACGAACGGCATTGGCCAGGGGCTGGTTTCCAAGAAACAACAGTTCTTCGATATCCGGCGCGCTGCAAATTCTACAGTTAGCGATGGTTTGGCAGGTCATGCCGGCTTACCTTTCCGGGTTGATTTGCAATTGTTCGCGCCAGTATTCCAGGGTATCGGACAGGATTTGTTCGAAACTGATCTGCGGCTCCCAGTCGGTCAGAGCGGTAAACTTCTCGGTATCGCAAATGAGGCGGGGAACCTGGGTCAACCGTACATATTGGTTGTCGATCTCGTAGGTAATGTTATCCGCACTGGACATGTCAATGAGCATCTCCAGTGCCTGGCGGAAGGTAAATATGTGACTCTCCTTCTCCACACCGATCAGGTATAGCTCACCCGGATCACCTTTCTCGACCGCCAGCCAATAGGCATGCACCATGTCCTTCACGTGGGTGAAATTACGGCGGTCGTCGATATACCCAACTTTCAAAACCGGCTCCTGGAGCCCCCTCTCCACCCGGGCAATCTGGTAGGCGTACCAGGGGATGCCAAACACCTTGTCACGCCGGGGGCCTTCGTGGTTAAACGCTCGGGTACGAATCATGTTCAGCCCGTAGGAACGGAAGTAGACGTAGGCAATCAGATCCTGAGCAATTTTGGTAACCGCGTAGGGATTCACCGGCCGCATGGGCGTGGTCGGTGTGATGGGCAGTTCCTCTTTGTAAATTTCACCGTATTCTTCGCCGGAACCGGGGATGTGAATCCGGGGGTTGATGCCGGCCAGGCGGCAGGCCTCCATTAAGTTCACCGTCATTTTGTAGTTGACATCCATATAGACATTCGGATGGTCCCAAGAGGGGCTTACGAAACTCTGCGAAGCCATGTGGAAAATAATATCGGGCCTGATTTTATCGATGGCCACCATCACTGCTTTCATGTCCAGCATGTCACAGTCGCACCACTGGACCTGATGTTCAATATGGGTGACATTTCTAAGGTTCGACAAATGATAACGGCGCAGGCCATAGACCGCATCTCCTCTCGCCAGACAGTAATCCGCCAGGTGGGATCCCACAAAACCGGTAATGCCGGTAATCAGTACTTTTTTCATAACTGCCTTTCTTTTCATTCGGTATCAGATGGAATATTTATTCCCAGATTTTCCACTGGGCCTGATTATTCTCACAAAGCTCATTGAGCATTATCTTGTCCCGCAAGGTATCCATGCATTTGTAAAAGCCGAGGTGGTTGTAAGCAAAAAGCTGACCGTCTTTGGAGATATTCTCAAGGGGGCCTTTTTCAAATACGGTTGCATCACCATCGCTCAAATAGTCGAAGATGGCCGGTTCGCATATAAAAAAGCCTGCGTTCACCCATTTGCCGTCCCCACGCGGTTTTTCCTTAAACTGATAGACACATCCATCTTCAGAACAATCAACCGCCCCGTATTTTCCCGCCGGCTGGGATATCGTCATCGTCGCAATCTTCCCATGTGATTTATGAAATTTTACCAAAGCATCGATATCAATATCCATCAAGGTATCTCCGTAGGCGACCATGAAGGCTTCATCTTCCACATAGGGTTTGGCTTTGAGAATTCTTCCACCGGTCATGGTATCGATACCAGTATCAAGCAGAGTGACTTTCCAGGGTTCACTGACATTCCGGTGAACTACCGTCTGATTGGTGGTCAGGTCGATGGTAACGACGCTTTGATGTAGAAAATAGTTGGCAAAATATTCTTTGATGACATGGCCTTTGTATCCCAGCAGAATGATGAATTCATTAAAACCGTAATATGAGTAAATCTTCATAATATGCCAGAGCATCGAGCGGCCGCCAATATCAACCATGGGTTTCGGCAAAACATCAGTTTCCTCGCTGAGTCGCGTGCCATAACCACCGGACAGAATTAGTACTTTCATTGTAAACTTCCCCATTTTGTGCCGCAAAAGGTAATACGGACGATCACCGGCTCATTTGTAGAGTTATAATATTCTAAAAGAATTAAGGGTTTAGAACTATTTTCAACATGTAGCATTTTTATTAATTTGATCCTTCAATCTTTTCACATGCCCCCGACCAAGACCTTTTACTTCACATTTGAGCTCGAAAAGACACTTGATAGCCGCATCATCAAGCATGCCAAAACAATCAATTACCGCCACCGGTCCGCCTGTCAACCTGACGATGTCATCCGGAGATAAGTCCAAATAGGCCTTGTGGCGGACAGCCAAGACAACGGCATCCACGCCTTCCAAAACTTCATCCAGATTTGGGTTGATGACCAGGCCGGCCAAAACATCCTGATTTCTAAAAAACCGGGACCAGGATTGTCCCGGCCCCGGATATGTATCCTGTTTCTCAAATTCCCACCAATGCTTGACGTAGGGGTCGTGAACCACGACGTCCCCCCCCATTTCGGTGAGTTTGCGGACGATGATCTCCGATCCGCTGTAGCGGGTGTCGCCCACGTCTTCACGATAGGAGGCCCCGAGCACAGCTACTTTTGAAGCCGGTACGATTTTACCCATGTTTCTCAGGGCATCACGGGTCATCCGAGCCACCCGCAGAGATCGGGTATCATTGATATCGATGGCTGCCGGCGTGATTTTAAACAAATCATCCTCAAAGCCCATCAGTGTGTGATAGGCCCAAACGCCGAGTCCGCCGTCCTTGGGTAGACAATAGCCACCAATTCCCGGACCCGGGAATAGCAGGTTGGAATGCGTCGGACGTGTTTTGACCGCCTTGATCACTTTGGTGATATCCACGCCGTTTCTTTCTGCGAACACACTCCATTCATCCATAAACGCCAGGATTGTGGCCCGGTAGGAATTTTCAACGATCTTGCAAGTCTCACTCTCCATGGGGCGGTCCAACACCGTCAGTGGAAATTTGTCCACATTTAGCACGTTGGAAAGGAACTCAACCACCAGGTCCCGCGCCTTATGATTGATACCGGAACAAACCCGCCAAAAATCCCGAATCGAAGCCACATAGTTTTGACCAGGCATGACCCGCTCAAAAGAATGCGCCAGCAAAGGAGACGAGGTCATCTCTCTTTGGGCAAACTCTTTCTTTATTATCGGATTGGCGATATATTCCGTGGTTCCAGGCGGTACTGTCGTTTCAATCAGCACCAAACACCCGGGTGGTATTTTCTCTCCAATGACCTTCAAACTGTTTTCCAGGGCCGCAATTTCAGCCTGCCCGGTTTTGACATCGCCAAAGGACTGTTTGCGATAATCACACTGAACATCCACCACCACTACATCGGCAAAGGTTAGGGCCTCATAGGAGAATGTGGCAATCAGTGTCTTTTTCTCAAGTGTGCAGCGCCTGATCAGGGGCACCACTTCCGGGTCTTCAGCCTCTACCGGGGCCTGTCCGCGATTGAGATAAGGAATTTTCCAAAAGGATCGGGTCGACGGCCTTTGCATACCGATGACAAAATAGAGAGGTTCACCAGTCTCCTTGTCAGTCGAGTCAGCCACCACCCCGGCCATTACCGCGCCTACAAAGCCGACGCCCATGACGACCACAATCTTACGTCCAAGTTGGCGTTGCGTGTCAACCAGGTCTTTCAGTCTTTCCGATTCAGCAGTATAGGCTTCTTCATCCGGTAAAGGGTACTTTTCTCCGTCTGGTGACATGGAGAAACCTTGCGCTTGGATGTTATCGCGGGACGAATTGGATCTGTTGTTATTCATGAGTTTTTCCTAAATCTCTTGCTATTCTAAATGTATACAATCGCACTGCGCTTGATACCCTTTTTCATAATCTCGCTAAGCGCATCGCCCTTGCGATCGATTGTGGTAATCAGAACCCGATCAAACTCGATTCTTTTGATGGCCTCGCCAGGCAGTACTTCGTGCTTCATGAAACGTCGGCCACTTTCCTTCTCATCAATGACGGCTATGAGTTCTGTCCTGGTTTCCTGCATGGAAATATAGGCGATTTCCGCAAGTTCGCCTGTCCCCCAAAAGACGACCCTTTTGATCTGCTGTTTTTCAAATTGCTTGAAAATGTCCTTCAACTTTCGTCTGGCATCTTTATAAAACTGAAACGAATACTGAATGTACTCGTAGGTCAGCCGGGTCTTTTCAGCGGCTCCTTTTGGGGTCAAGATGTATTTAACGCGGTTTTTCGGAATATTCGTGATTTTGAAATAGCCTTTTTGGGTAAGCCGCTTCATAAATGAATTGACCAGACCCAGAGATATATTCAGGCGCGTGGCCAGATCTCGCTGGCTGGGAGCCTGCCCGTTATCAATTTCTTCGAGGATCTTAAGGGTGCGGAGTTCTTTGGTGTCCATGTTCGGTGTTTTAACTCAGATTTACCAATGGTTGTCGTGGATACAAGGGTGGGATTAAAAACCGGAAGTCAGATATCAGAGGTCAGATGTCAGGTAAAACCCAAAAGTTTGAGTTCGGATGTCAGTACAGCTGTTTCCGGCTTCAGAGCTCGGACCTCCGGCCGAGACAGCTCCGCCCGGTGATTTACAGGACGTTAACACCGTAAGCGTTCAAATCCTGAACGTTCAACAATTGAACACCAAGCTCTTGTAAATGTCAACAAAATATTTAAAAATACACATATTTTTAAATATGAAGGAAACGAAATCACGCCCAAAAGAAAATGCGCTATTTCATATTTAAGCTTGACGCGATTATATAATGTGTATATATTTGTGTACATTTTTACACACTGGAGAGGTGTAATGAATACTGAAACTGTCAGAATGAACATCACCCTGCCACGCGATCTCGTCGAGGCTTTGGATATCGTAGCAGGCCCTCGGAGGCGAAGCCAGTTCATCTCTGAAGCGGTGAAACTCAGAATACAGCAGTTCGAAAGGGAAAGACTTGAGTCTCTTCTTGCCGAGGGTTATCGCGCCTCAAGAGAGGAAAGCTTGAAACTGGTACGTGAATTCGAAGCCGCTGATATAGAGGGTTGGGATGATTATTAAGAGAGGACACGTTTATCTGGCCGCTCTTGACCCGGTCATCGGAAGAGAGATAGCTAAAACACGTCCTGTCGTGATTGTTTCCAATGATAAGAACAATAAATTCGCTGCCACCGTTACCGTATTGCCAATCACTTCTAAGAATCTGAAGAATCGCTATCCTTTTGAAGTACATTTACCGAAAGGCATGGCCAATTTGCCAAAAGACTCAAAGGCAAAAGCCGATCAAATCCGCACCCTTGACAAAAGCAGGATCGTAAAATTCATCGGTGAATTGCCGCCAAAATATATCACCCGGATTGATACCGCAGTTGAGATCCACCTGGATTTATATTTATCTCATCATCGGCCATCAATTGCAGAAACACTCGCCGAATGGAAGACCACTGCAGGGAGCCCTGTTGCTCAGGATCCATAGTATCTGCTCCCATTTCTCTGTCCGATATGAAAAAGACGCCTTGACACATTCGTACCCTCCCTCTATATTTTACATCATATGTAAAATGTAAAGCGTAAAGAGGAAAACCGATGCAAGTAAGCAAACTCTCAATTAAAGGTCAAGTAACGATACCGATAGATCTGAGAAAAGCTATGGGCATAGAGCCTGGCGATATGGTGGGCTATAAATTAAAGGGTGACACGCTTGAAATCAAGCGTGTAGACCCACTGGACGCGGTCTACCATGCCTCGGTATCCGAAACTCTCGAAGAATGGAACAGCCCTGAAGATGACGAGGCTTTTGATGATCTGTAATTGCTATGATGTTGTCGTCGTCCCCTTCCCTTTTGTGGACAGGGCCAAAACGAAGAGACGTCCGGCCCTTGTAATTTCTAATCAGAGTTTTAATAAAGCCAAGCACACCATTTTGGCGATGATAACCACAAAAAGTCAGCCGCCATGGCCTGGGGATTCGACTATAGCAGATTTTAAAACAGCTGGCTTAAAGCTCCCCTGCATCATTCGACTCAAACTTTTCACGCTTGACAACCGGTTCATATTGCGTCGCATCGGACGACTGGCTCATAATGATGCCAAAAATATTGATAAAGAAATATCTGATTATTTAAAATGCTTGCAGGCAGAATGTTGAAGTTGTTAAATCATTTTTTAAGCGATCGTATTAATCCGAAAAGCACCTTCTCAGTTTCAATAATTTTATCCTCTGCTTCTGGACCATCATGGATAGGCACCAGGCTCAAACGCCGCGATAGATCCAACTGATAGCGAAGTGCCCGCAGTGACCCATATGCCGAGTAGAGAAACCGTAAAAAATCCTCCTGTAGGTCGCACGTGCAGCCCTCTACTATTTTCGATGGGACCGCCACTGCGGCGCGCCGTATTTTAGCCGTCAGGCCGACCTGCTCTTCTTTTGGAAATCCTGCTGTAAACTCATAGACCATTGCCACCAATTCATCAGCCAATTTAAATGCTCTGAGTTTTGTATGATCACGCATAGTTGTAACTTAAACCTTTCATTTCAGGCTTTATTCTTCATAAGCAGTATCCAGCACTTCTCTTATCTGTCGGGCTTTTTGAGCACCAAGACCATCAACCTCGACAAGTACCTCTGGTGCAGCGGAAAATACACCGAACACAGTTTTAAAATGGGATAACATTCCATGGGAAAGTTTCGCACCTACGCCAGGCAACCCCTGAATGATGTACAGTTGACGATTTATAAGCTTTTTCGGTCGTAAAATAGTGCGTTGCGGAACGGTTATCCGGGCATTCGCTAGTTGTCCAGACAGGATCCGAAATATTGCGACCGAATCTTGGGCCGATTCAGAAAAGATGACCGGTAGTTGCCAAATGCCGCTTATTGATAAAATTGCCCCTCTAATCGCAAACGGCTTTATAGCAATAGCAGTCCTGTAGGGGTCGCCTTCGATCAACAAAACAACTCTCAGATGTAGCTTTTTCAATTCACGAATTTGCCTGAACACTCGCCCGCTCATGACGGAAAGGGCAAAATCACGAGCCGTTTTCCTTTCAACTACCAGTTGTCCGTCAATCAGGTAATCACCGTATAATAGACGCTTGACAATGACTTCAGCCCCTGCATCCCTGAGAAAATCAATAATTCCGGACCGTCGCTCCCGATCATCAACAACAATTCGCATATTCAATACTGCACTTTAATAAATTAGATAACCTAACGCGATATTCTCCCCAGATCTAAAAGCCCCGGCCGGTGTATTTCGGCCGGGGCTTTTAGATTAATCCTCAGTGGTAATTAGATCTCGATTCTCCTCCACCGTTTTTTGCCCGATCCCGGGAACATTGATGAGTTCGTCTGGGGACTTAAATGGCCCATTGGCCTGCCTGAAAGCGACGATTTTTTCCGCATATTTGGGGCCGATCCGTTTTAGCTGGGTGAGCTCTTCCACGGTGGCATTATTGATATTGACTTTGAGTGCCTCAGCACCAACCGCAACACCAGCTGTAATGAAAACAATTACCAATACAGCTGCCAATAAACGTCCAATACTCCTGAGACTCCGCATACATACCTCCTTTAGGTGCTCGCAATGCTAGCGTGTTAAGTTTTAGGTTTTAAGTGTTAGGTAAAGGCAAAACCTTTAATCGCACACTTAAAACCAGGTGATTTAACCCACGGTTTTCGCGGGTATTCCATCACCTGTTATCAAGAGGTGTGCCAGGAGTTTAAATCGAGTATGAAATGGTCTATGTAGGGAGATTTCAAACATCCAAATATTTGTTATTTATAGTTTTTATTGGGCCTTCCAAATTCGCAGGTTCTACTAGTTAATGTAAGGTATAATACTGGGCTGGATTAAGATGCACAATTTTCAATTGTTCGTTGCACAGATAACTATGCAACAAGGCCCGAAGGTGGCACTTTCAGAAATGTACGCCTAAATGGTCTGGTGGAATTACAAAAGTTACCTTGCACGTTGAATAGGATAGAAGGTATGGGGTTCATAGCTCGGTATTAAGACTATGGTTAAAATCCGACTTCAGACATCTGGTCTCTGAATTCAGGTTTTTCTTCAGTCTTCAGTCTTCAGCCTAACAACCTTTAACACGGAGTTTTACAACATGACCGACACCGTTGTCGTCAACGCAAACATCACCATCACAGCCGCCACCCTCCAGAACATCGTGGCCAACGCCAAGGCCAAAGCGCCTGTGAACGAAAAGGGCTACTATCAGGTCGACACTGCCGACAAGGTTAGTGAGATGATCTCGAAATTTTTACTGGAAATGGATTTTGAGGGGTTTGTCAGTAGTTTAGATAACTACTGAGGTTGAAGCATTAAGGTAGAAGGTGGAAGCTAAAACCCAAGTCTAATGGCTATAAATCAGCAGTACGCGGTCTGAGGGCCGGCATCGGGAAAAACCACTTGCATTTTTGTAACCGTAAAATTATTATGACCATAATTATTTCATAATTGCGTAGCATACACATGAAAAAATTGGATAGAATCTTACCGGTAACGCCCGTCAAAAGGCATTTTCTAGACATACTGAAATCAATTGAAGAGGACGATTCGACTTTTACTGTCACTCGAAATGGAGAGGCTGTTGGTATCATCATGACGCCAGGCCGCTATGAGTCCCTTTTGGAAACTATCGAAATCCTTAGTGATAATAAAGTCATGCAGAAACTTGAGTCCTCTGCTAAAGATTTCAAGACGGGCCAGGTATTTAAACACGAGGAAGTTTGGGACTGATTTGAAATTCACTTTTTTATACTCGAAAACAGCGCGGGCTCAGGTCCGCTCCCTCCATTTTAACGCGGGCTCTAACAAACATACATGACCTTTTTTAACATAAACAAGGTTCACATAAGCTGTAAAATATTGCCTATTGACTAACCATTATTAGATGATTATTGTATGTAATATTATTTCACAATGGAGAACGAATCATGATATCGTCTAAAAACTATCTATCAGCAACAGCGTTGTCGAAAAAAACAGCTGCAACTTTGGATACTCTTGAAAAAGGTGAAATTGAAAAGCTGATCATACTCAAAAATAACACCCCCAAGGCAATCCTTGTTTCCATCGATGCCTATGAAGCCATGGAAGAGGAAATGGAAGATCTGCGACTGGCCGCACTGGCCCTTGCACGTTTGCAGACCTTTAAACCAAATGAAGCCCTATCTCATGATCACATCATGGAGAAGTTTTCCAAGTGATCTATACCATCCTTTATCACCAGCAGGTCGTTGATGACCTGGAAAGTGTCGGCCCCTCCGCCGCCAGGCGGATTGTAACAGCCATCGATTCCAAGCTCACAATAGGACCGCTTCAATTTGGTAGCCGGCTATCAGGCACATTATCAGATTTTAGAAAGCTCAGAGTCGGCGACTACAGAATTGTCTACAAAGTTGAAGAAACTCAGGTAACGGTATACGTCCTAGCAGTCGGCCCCAGACGCGACAAAGAAATCTACAAGGCCGCCCTAAAGCGCAAATAAATAATATTGTTGATCATCCACATATTTTAAGCTATCAAATCGCGCCGAAACATATAAACGCGCTTGACGCACTATAGACTCAGTAGTTTTTCATAAAAAATGCGTTAATGATTTTCCGGAACGAGGCGGTTAATAGCCCTGAAAGAAAATAATTATGGACTTTTCGGGGCCTTGATTAAAAGGATCAGTAACAAGGCTTGGCGAGTGTTTAAAAGCGAGGCATACTAACCTGTATGTCGAGCTTTTAAACATTCGGTATAACGCCGTTAATGTTTGTTTAAGTTAAGGCCTCGCTCTAAATATGACACAGATCAACCCCTTATCCTTGCTATCCCACCTGCTTTTCGGCTTCGCGCTTTTCCTGCTCTCTGCAGGCATCTGCTGGTACCTCTCGCGGCATCCGATCATCCTCGATGTTCCCAACCAGCGGTCTTCCCACGACATACCGATCCCGAAGTCGGGTGGAATCGCTATCGTGGCAACTTTTCTCGCCGGGGTTGTCGCAATCTATGCTCTCGCGGATGTGGCTGTAATCAAAGGTTATTTTTTTTTCGGCTTTGTTTGCGCAGCCCTTTTGATAGCGGTCGTTTCTTTTATGGACGACCTGAAACCGCTTCATTTCTCTATTCGCCTATCCTCCCAGGTTTTAGCGGCCGTGGTAATCATGGCTTTCGGCATCGTGATTGATGAGCTCACACTGCCATGGTCCGGCAAGGTGCAATTAGGTCTCATGGGCTACGCCCTTACCCTTCTATGGATCGTCGGGTTGACCAATACGTTCAATTTCATGGACGGCATCAATGGAATCTCCGGCGGCACTGCCGTCATTACCAGTCTCTTCTTCGGCTACATCTGTGCCAGCCACGGCAGCAATTTCACGTACATTATCAGCTACACCATTGCCGCCGGGGCATTCGGATTTTTGGTGTTCAATTTTCCCAGGGCCAGACTTTTCATGGGGGATGTCGGCAGCGCGTTTATAGGTTACGTGTTTGCAAGCCTGGCCATCATCGCCGCTTTATACGACAACTCGCATACCTCCCTGTTGGTCATGCCGTTGTTGTTGTTCCACTACATTTACGACACTTTTTTTACGTTCATGCGCCGACTATTGAATAAGGAATTTGTGTTTCATGCCCACCGGTCCCATCTTTACCAGCTCCATAATCAGCTAGGGTCCAGCCACACGCGAGTATCAATTTTTTACTGGTGTTTGGGGATTGCCCAGGGTGGCGGTGCCCTCTGGATGGTCTCCATCCCGGATAATCGCCGTCTGTTAATTTTTATCCCTTACCTGGTTCTGCAAATTGCCTATTCGGTTATCATCGTGCGAAGGGCCAAAGCTGAAGGACTCCTTTAATCCGCAGATTACGCAGATTTGCGCAGATTCAATTTGCCCCGAAAAACTCTTTCGAGCCATGGAGGAAACCCAGAATTACTTAATTTACCTTGCTTGCTTTTATGAGTGTTTTTATTTATCCTAATCCGCGTAACCTGTCCGGTGTAGCGTTGCAAAGGCTGATCAGCAAAATCTTCCGATAATCTTTTGTGATGATTAATGGTTGGGGAGAGCTTTAGATGAATAGCAGATACCTATTTGTACTCATATTGGTTTTCAGTTTAATAGCCAGTTGCGCGGTTGACCCCAAAAAGGAAAACCTCGTGAACTATGTGAACCGCGATATGCTCTCCATCGCCCAGATTGAGAAGGTGGCATTTGAGCGCTACGCAATGGTAGTCGGAAAAAACTACACCACTGATCAAGCTGTATACGAAGCCCTGCGAGATGAGGTCATCCCGGTCTATAAGAGATTCACGACTCTACTGAACCAGATTCGGCCCGAAGACGAGGAGGTGGCAAAGGTTCATGGTTTCTACATCAAAGGTTCCAGGAAAGTTTTGAAGGGATTTGAATTGAAACTACATGGCATTGCCGGAAATGACGACCATGTTATTGGTCTGGGTAATAAAAAAATAGCCGAGGGATTTCAGGATAATCAGAAGTGGCATGAACAGCTGATGGCCCTGACAAAGGAGCTTGGTCTGAAATCCACAGACCGCAAAATGTCAAAATTTGAGGAATATATGTACAAGTTGGATGAGGTCCTGCAGGATACGGGGCCGACAGGTAACTGATCCACAGATTTCGCAGACGCGCTCAGATTATTAAGATCTTATTCAATCCACAGATTTCACAGATGCGCGCAGATTTGTAAGATCCTATTCAATCCACAGATTACGCCGATTCTCGCAGATTATTAAAACACTTTTCAATCCACAGATTTCGCTGATTCGCACCAATTATTAAAATTAATTTGAATTAATGAATCTCTTGTATTCGAGGGATTTTGAGCCAAAATTTATCAGCAAACCTTTGGTAAAACCTGTCGCTTTCAGGTAATTAATTATCTGTGCTTCCTCAACACCCGAAATCTTGGTAAGTGCCTTTATTTCTACGATAATATCACCATAACAAATAAGGTCTGGTTGATATTTTTTCTTTAAATTCATACCCTTGTATCTAATCCCGATTTCTACCTGTGGTTGATATGGAATATCCTTTTCGCTCAATTCATACTCGATAGCTTCCTGATAGACCGCTTCAAGAAACCCACTTCCCAGTTCTCGATGAACCTCCATAGCCGCACCGATGATTTTGTATGTTCTTTCATCTTTCATATCTAATCGATTAACAATGGAACCTGGGAATTTTCTGCGCAATCTGAGTAATCTGTGGATTATGGTTTACCGCGCAGCGAATTAACCAGTGTCATCTACGCAATCTTTAGGAAATTGATTATCGGTGTTCGGGTTGCGTCGCAGCGACTTAATCAGCGCAATCTGTGTAATCTGTGGATTATGGTTTTCCGCGCAGCGAATAAGCCAGTGTCATCTGCGCAATCTTTAGGAAATTGATTATCGGTATTAGGGTTGCGTCGCGTAGCGACTTAATCAACGCAATCTGTGTAATCTTCGGATTAAAGGTTACTGTTTTAATGGTTTTCCGCGCAGCGAATGAATCAGCGAAATCTGCGTAATCTGTGGATTATTTGTTTATCAGGTTTCCTATTTAATCTGCGGACTATACAACGCACTTCGAGTCTTGGGGTACGTATTCCGGTATCATTTCCTTTAGCTTCTCCCGGATGCCGCAGCCATCATGCTGGCGGGCCAATTCATACAGTGACGCGGCGCCATCCAATATCCATTGGCCATACTGTTCTTGGCTTCCGTTGCCATTCCAATCGCCGTTCGCCCTCAGAACCATTATTTTCTTATGGCTGGTGGGCACAATCCCTTCCCCTTCGGTAATTAATTCCTCGTAGAGCTTTTCACCGGGCCGGAGGCCGGTAAATTCGATAGCGATGTCCCGATCGGGATCCTTGCCGGATAGCCGGATTAAATCCCGGGCCATGTCGGCGATTTTTACGGGGGTTCCCATTTCCAGAATATAGATGCTGCCGTCATCCCCCAAATATCCAGCCTGTAATATGAGCTGGGTGGCTTCGGGAATGGTCATGAAGTACCGGGTCACCTCCGGATGAGTCACCGTCACAGGTCCCCCCTGCCGGATCTGCTCGCGAAATAAAGGAATGACGGAGCCGGAGGAGCCGACCACATTTCCGAACCGTACGGACGTCATCTTGGTGCCGTTGCCCGTGTAAGCCTGAACCAGCAACTCACACATCCGCTTGCTGGCCCCCATGACATTTGTGGGGCGCACAGCCTTGTCGGTGGATACAAACACGAACTGCCCGGTCTTATTTTCAACGCACTGTTTGAGGATACACTGGGTCCCGAGCACGTTGTTAAGTATTCCCTGCCAGGGATTTTTTTCAATCAGGGGCACATGCTTATAAGCCGCCGCATGAAATACGATTTCGGGTCTGTGCTTGTTGAAAACCCGGCTTAAAAGGGGTTCATTCTGTACCCCGCCAAGCACCGCCACTACCCGCTGATCAGGTAAATTGCGTTTGAACTCTGTCTCAATGCTATATAAGCTCTCCTCGGAAGCATCGAAAAGGATGATTTTTTCTGGCCTAAAACGAGCGATTTGCCGGCATAGCTCCGAGCCGATCGAGCCACCGGCACCGGTTACCAGGATAGTATTCTCATTCAACAGGCCTGAAATTCCATCCATATCGAGTTTTACAGGCGGACGTCCGAGCAGGTCCTTGAAGCTGACGTCCCTGAGCGCTTTCAGACTCACCCTGCCATCCAGAATTTCTCCGATCCCCGGCAAGGTTTTATAGCGCACGCCGGTGGCCTTGCATGCCTTAACGATCGCCCGCATCTGGTCGCCGGTGGCTGAGGGCACCGCGATGATGATTTCATCGATATTATGGGCAGCCACATGATCCGAAAGCGTTGATACCGGGCCCATAACCGGTACAGAGTGGATCGTACGCCCCATCTTGCCAGGCGCATCATCGATAAACCCGACAACACTGTAGTTCAGGGTTCTGTTTTCGATGATCTCCCGCAGGGTTTTTTCACCGGCATTACCGGCGCCGATAATCAATACTTTCGTTGATTTGGCATGATCCGAACGGGTTAAATATAAAAAATAGCGGCTGTCTCGCCTTTGGTAGTATAATCGGATAGTGAGCCGGAAACCGGCAATGGCCAGAAAAAACAGCAAGAAATCAATAATAAAGACACTTCGTGAAAACCCGACAAAGCGCGTCCCGATCACAAGGACCAAGATAATCACGCCGGAACTGACAACACTGGCCCTCAGAAGCCGCCTGAAATCCTGAATGCTGGTATAACGCCACATCCCCTTGTAAACACCAAAAAAGAATAAACAGGCAATTTTCACACCGATCAGCCACCAGAAAGTCTGGTTGAAACGATCAAGATAAAAATCAGGAATGCGCCCCTCGAATCGAATTAGATAAGCGCAATAATAGGCTAGAACCGTGAGGATGATATCGATTGCCAGGACGATCCAGAAATTGCGGTTTTTTATCTGTATCCACATAGTTGTCGTAGTGGGAATTTTAACTTTGCATTTAAATATCGCAAAGCGAAAATCATTTGCGTAATCCGTGTAATTTGCGGATATTGGGTTTTTGAGGTTGTGTTTTTTGCCCCTACCTAAATCTGTGAAATCTGCGTAATCTGCGGATTATTTTGTTGAAAGGCTTATACTATTCAAATCCTTCCAAAAGCAATAAAAAACAACAACTCAAAGCCATCCTGAGGACCACCAGGGTATGGCATCCCCACATGCATCTTTTCATCGTTATATTGATATGATATATATGTTCGATATAGCGCATAGCGTCATCGCCACCCAGGTATGAGAAAATCGAAAGTCTAAAATCTAAAGTGCCTCAAAACGGAGCCAACCATTGGGCATTCTACGCAAACATGCATCCTTCATCACCTTCCTTCGGCGGGTTCTCGATATCGCCATCGTCATAGCGGTCACCGATGTGATTGGCCGTATGTATGGCCCGCCAGAATTAGCCCGGGCCTTGGCCATCTACGGAACCATTTTCACCATCCTTTTCTTCAACTACCTCAACCTGTATCAATCTTTCCGTCAGCAGACCCTTTTCGCTCAGTTGCGGCTACTATTTTTCGCCTGGACGGGCGTGGTCATCTCGGTAAACATTATCATCCTGCTGCTGGCCAATAAAGCCCAACTGGAAATTCTGTGGCCGGCGGCACTGTTCGGCACCCCAGTCTACCAGATGTGGATCATACTGGGCTTTGTCGCTCTGGCGACAATCCGTATCACCGCCAACGGATTTCTCTATTATATCAGAAAAAAAGGATATAACACGCGCTCGGTGGTAATTGTAGGAACCGGCCCCCTGGCAAATAAATTAGGAAATTTTATATGTAATAACGAGGGGATGGGATTGCGCTTGATCGGTTATTTCGGTAACTGGGGCGAAAGTACCGGGCCGGCGGCGGAACTACCGAAAAAGGTTCTGGGTGCCTTCGAGGACTCTGAGGAATTTGCCCTCGGTAACAAAATGGACATGGTATTTATCGCCCTGCCCATGAGCGCTGCCAAAGAAATCAACAAACTGGCCCGCACCCTGGGCACCTCCGGGGTGTCCGTTTTCATCGTTCCGGACCTTTTCACGATCGGCATCCACCGGGCCAGGATCCACTATATGGGAGACTTGCCCCTGATGGATATCAATCTGTTTCCAGTCTGGAAACGAGCCTTTGACCTACTATTTTCAATCCTGATCATTCTGATCACGTTGCCGCTTTGGTTTATCATTTTCATCCTGATCAAGCTTGAAGATCAGGGACCGATTTTTTACAGGCACAGAAGGGTGGCGGAAAGTGGCCGGCGTTTCAACTGCCTTAAATTCAGGACTATGCGCATCGATGCTGATATAAGGCTCAATGACCTGCTGGAAAGCGACAACGAGTTAAAAAAGGAGTGGGGAACATCCTACAAACTGAAAAACGACCCCCGGGTTACCCGGATTGGTCGTTTCCTCAGGAAGACCAGCCTTGATGAATTGCCACAGTTCCTGAACGTCATTATGGGTGATATGAGTGTAGTTGGTGCCCGTCCTATCGTACCGGAAGAGCTGAATAAATATTACAAAGAGAAGCGCTTACCTATTGCGCCACCAAACCGGGTATCACCGGTCCCTGGCAGGTCGGCCAGAGAAGCGACATCGTTGATTACCAGGACCGGGTTGAGCAGGATCGTCGTTATGTATTGTCCTGCAATTTATGGCTGGATGTCAGAATTATATTAAAAACTGCATGGCGGGTGTTCAATCCGAAAGGGGCATACTAAGATTAGGTAGAAGGTGGAAGGTAGAAGGCTGAAGTTAGGGCATAGGGCATAGGGTAAAAATCGCAACCAGTCTTAGCTGTCAAGGAGAAAGCGCCTTTGATTATATATTTTTTGGTATTGCCTTTTCTCTATGCACATTGCACTATTTCCTATGCAAGCGAAAGCCCTGATCCCCATGCGCTTTGCACTCTGCTATATGCGGGGCAACAGCCCCATTCACCATGCACTCTACTCCATGCCCTCTTCTGGGCACCAGCTCAATTGCTGTGCGCTCTGACCAAACACGAATGGGCCTGCCGCTGTATACGAACAGGCCCATTAGTAACTTATTTAGTTAATCTTTGTTAAGGATTATGGTGAGCTGTATTGGTATCAGCACTTACTGATGAAGTAATGGCACCAGTACCAAGCGTGACAACACCAACCACACCTGGTACGGCAATAGACGGCGAGAGGCCTAAAATCGTTCCGCCGCCAGGTAGCGGTGCCGCTGCTACGGGGGCTGCTACCGTCCCGGTCCCGGCTATAGCGGTTCCGGCAGATGCCGCCCCTCCAGCCGCCGCGAGAGTTGTTGAACTGGCGCTTGCATTACCTGTAGCAGCTGCCCCAGCCGCTGCGACATCATCAGCGAATGCGGGAGTTGCAGATACCAGCAATATTGCGAATAAAATGGCCAGAATATTAAACGCCCGAAGCTGTTTCATCCCTTTTACCTCCCAAATTGTAATGTGATTTTAGCAATACTGAAGTTTGAAAATATAGTAATCAATCGATTCATGCAAGTGTTTTTTTATGAATTTTCTAAAATTTCAATATTAACAGTTAACTATGGCTTAACAATAATTGATTAGTATATGATGCTTCCAAATTCAAATGAGTTACCTGTTTTGAGCCTCGATATCTGATTTCCGCCCTCCGGCCTTTGATCTCAGGCATCTTGCTTTTTTTCCGATCTCTGATGTCAGATCTCGAACCTCTTGTACTTACTGACATCTGACCTCAAATCTCATATAGCCTGCTGTCCATTTCTGCTAGCACTAGATTCCCGACTCCTCTCGACAGAACCCGACTTTTGGTCTTATTTTCGCGTAGCGAAATATCCGCGCAATCTGCGTAATCTGTCGACTAGTCTTTGAGTTTCTTGAGGTCTTCTTCAAACAACACCGGCATCAGGTCGGAACCAATATCGTATAGATTGCTCGGGTGCGCAACTGTAGCTCCCACATCCCGAGTCCATGGAGATAATCTATAGCTATAACGATGCCGTTTTTCCCTTAAGGAAAACATCTGGGCCGGTAATTTCATGAAAATCCCTTTATCATTATAACCTTGGTTTTCTTGTGTTAAAAAATGGTCCGTGTCCGTAAAGCTATACCAGGCACCCAGAACCAGCCCAGTATCATATTCACGACTAGCTTCGAACCGCCAGCCCACGTCTTCCCCTAAAAACCGGCCATATTGGGCACGCAGGGTCATTTTAAGTGGTCTGAAACGATAATAAAGGTTACATAACAGCGTGTAATATTCTCTATCATTAAACAATTCCATAGTATTACCAGGTTTTCTCTTTCGAACCCAGTCCCCCTCTAAACCAACTGCAAAGCTGCCTTTACTAGGAAAGGTCATTACCTCGCCTCCAAATCCGGCATACTGCTTTTCGAAATAACCGGTGCTAAAGCGGCCAAATGACTTTTCGCCAAGACGAAAAGTCTGGTCATAATATAGACGATCTAAGGCCGGTTCATCACCAAGGTACTTCCAACCGTCACTCCTAACGGCATCAGGTGGTGGAACATTTACAGAGGTTACATTGGAATAGAATGGAATCATATATGCTGCTACAAATTCACTCCCTTTCCAAGGTGAGATGGTTGCATAGGGTTTAATTCCTATTCGATATCTAAAGGCCCCAGAAAGATCATTTAAAAATGTCTCAAACTCGGGTTTTACCCCCCACCTGTAATCTAAAGAATTAGTAGCTTCAGATTTCGCACTGACTATTTCCTTTTTGATTGATTTCTCGGTTATCGTCTCAATATGCACCAATTGTTCAAAAATATCCGCTCTCATTTCACCCATTATAAATTTGTCAAGTGTGTGGGGTGATACAGATATACGGAGGAAAGGAATCTTTCTTCGCGTAAGAACTACTGAGATTCTTTCAATTTCTGGCGGTGAATTTTTTAAAAGGATTCGAAGGACCCGCCCCACTGCTTTCTGGTTTGAAATGTAACGCTCATTCTGAATCTCTGCAGTTAATCTCTTTCCATCAGTTGTAACCTTTACATTATCAAATCCAGCGCCCTTAATCTCATTTTTAATCTTGTTCAATTCGTCATGGATATTTTTTCCTGAAAGACTTTGGGGGGTAACTGTTCTCCAGGCTGGCGGGTTAGGTTTTTTGGGAAGAATTGATTTCCCCAACAAAATATTGAAGTGCAACATGAAACCTATTGTATCACCACGTTGCCATGAAAGGCCCAGATCTACGCCTCTGAATAACTCTGCTCTGACACCCACGTTTACCGGAGATGAAGCTCCCTCAGGAACCGGTTTTGGCTGTGTCGGATGATTAGCAGTTTCTTTTTCGTACTCGATTGGGACGTACTCAACCATAACATTGAATCGTTTGCTGATATTCCATTCCACTCCACCGAAAGCGCCAAGGTCCTCGATGCCGAACAGATTGGCTCCGCCACTTAATCTTTTTGTACCCAACCCAAAGGTAAAATCAAAAGAATCAAATCTCTGACTGAACGCTATATACTCTGAAGGATACAACTTCACTGAGCCGACGATATCATGGACACCGACTGCAATAGCCGGAAAGTTTTTTGTCTTAAAGGGAAGCTTGTACTTAATGTCAATACATTTGTCCTTATAGCTTCCGTAAGATTCACTTAAATTGACATTCTGAAGTTCTGTAACACGGGCGCTTACTTCAAGCCCTGGTAGCACTCCCATTGCACCACTATACCACCGGTACGGTTCTGCCTGAGCAATACCGAACCTCATAACACCGTCACTGAGAACTCGAGCGTTGGGCGACTCAATCAAACCTGTCCCTCCCCAATTTGCAGCATTATTGAAAGGGCGGTCATCTGCATTGCTAACATTATAAAGAATGCTAATGAAGAAAGTAGCAAAACAAAGATGGATAAAGAACTTTACAATAATTTTCAAGGCGTATGAACTATTCTGCATCAATTTGAGTTTGGAGAAGCCAAATTAATTGAGCGTATTGAATACTACTTGAGGTATGCTATTGAATTATGCAATCGTATAGTAACATTGACATGTAAAATACATTTTGATAATTTTTTTATATAGTTATCCTTAATTGTTCACCATAGCGTTTTGGCTCTATAATGGCATTTATAGAAGATAAATAATATTTTTTTGAGGGTCTAAATTGAAAACTTGCGTGATTTTTGGGGGAGCAGGTTACATCGGCTCGCGCCTGGCAGAACGATTTGCAAAAACCGGACGTTTTGATCGAGTACACATAGCCGACATTCGACAGTCTCCGATTGAACTCCTTCCAAGTATCTCATCTTCCATTACAGATGTTCGCGATGCAATCCCAGCCCATCTCATTAACGAAAAGCCGGATTGGATATTCAACCTTGCAGCTGTACACCGTGAACCCGGTCATAAGCCTGGAGAGTATTTTCAAACCAATATCCCCGGTGCAAAGAATGTAATTAAGTATGCAGAACGAACAGGCTGTATGAACATCTATTTTACCAGCAGCATCTCAGTTTATGGCCCAACAAAAAAAGCGACAACCGAAAACAGTCCTCTTACCCCTATCCCGAGTTCAATAAGTAAGTGCAACACTTTCAGGTTTTAAGGCATTTGCGGTATGTTTTCGATATTATGCCTAAAACCTATAAACATCTGAGTCCAGAAGAGCGAGATATCCTCGCTG
>Ga0126334_10000131_pt1 | contig 25440 bp, 22 predicted proteins | sample InaspJWI49metaG_FD_94491 | JGI IMG/M metagenome (GOLD analysis project Ga0126334, IMG submission 94491) | Marine gutless worms symbiont microbial communities from Oahu, Hawaii - Inanidrilus sp. 2 OAHU.JWI-49 metaG | ecosystem: Host-associated > Annelida > Digestive system > Unclassified...
CAGCGAGGATATCTCGCTCTTCTGGACTCAGATGTTTATAGGTTTTAGGCATAATATCGAAAACATACCGCAAATGCCTTAAAACCTGAAAGTGTTGCACTTACTTATTGAACTCGGGCAACAGATTTGTTTTTCATCAATACCCCTTTTTGATTTTAGATTTTGGAATTCGGATTTTGGATTATTAAACCTTTAAAATCCTTCAGCGCGGTGCGCTTCCTTAAATCTAAAATCCGAAATCCAAAATGTGTTTCATCGAATAACCAACATTCTCACCAAATCATTTGTATAAACGTGCAACGGCACCATCAGCAAAACATTCAAAACCGCGCTGGCCACGACAATGATCAGGATTTCCGCCGCAATCAGTTTGGCTATGGTCGCGCGGCTGCAGCCGAGTTTGAAGATGGTTTCGATCTCACGTTGTCTTAAACGGAGCGATAATGCAAACACCAGAACAATGGCCAAAATCGTTGCCAGGGCCACCACGGATATGACTGCGTCCAACATATTCTTTATTCGGAAAATATTTTCCAACAGGCCGTCTATCACTGTCTGCGGCTTTATAATCTGGTCCCGGGCATCTTTTGATAAATAGCGCCCCTGCAAAATCGTACCGGATTTCTTATCATATGGTAACGCGATAACGGCCGTTACCGGGTATACGGATAGATCGCCGTGGAAATGAAATGAGTCAATATTCTTATCCGTGATTTCCTGGAAATGGTAAAGTTTGGCGCTGGCTGCAACGTTACCTTCCGTCTTTTTGAGGATAAGCGTCTGGTCCTCGATCTTGGTCACATCCTGATGCCCGTGCCCCAGACCCTGGATCACCCAGGTAGTTTTCAGGTCGACAAAGATGGCCAGGTCGTCCGGCGTGTGTGATTTTTCGAGGATACCGGCCACCTTCATTTTCAAAGGATAAATCCCGGCCAGATCGAACAAAGTCTCTGGTGATGAGACCAGGCTGTCTCCCGGTTTTGCCTTCAAGACCTTCGCTGCCTGGGCACCTATGACACATTCACCCAGCACAGCCATCTGCCGGCCCTTTTCGATCTTCAGATTTCTAAACTCAAAATAATCCAGGGTCGTACCCACGATGGGATTTTTGCGGGCATGAAAGCGAACATAAAGGGGTACCGGTAAGGCCAGGTCTGTCTCCATGACCCGGCCCGCAGCCTCCATCGAAATAAGCTCAGGAACCTCATCGTCGAAGTAAAGCGAGTTCATCACCAAGTCCAGGGCACTGCCCTTGGCGCCGACAATCAAGGGGGTAGATACCGCGCGAGACATAAGCTGGCGCTCGCTTTCATTTAGCAATACCTGTAGTGCGCCTGGTAAAAATGAAATCAAGGTGATACAGGCTATCAAGGTGAAGGTTTTCACCTTGTTGAATGAAAGGTATTTCCAAGCTATGTAAAAAGAATTGAACATTTTGGATTTTGGATTGCGGATTTTGGAATTAAATGCTGCACTTCGCCGTTTTAATGGACGATACTATTATAGCCACAATCTCATTGCCCTCTTTCATCAGAAAATCGAACATTTTGGATTTTGGAATTAATTTCTGCGCTTCACCGTTTTTATGGATGACACGATAATAGCTACGAATTCATTGCCCTCCTTCATTAAAACATCCACAACGGGATCTTTTGAAATGGACATCTCCTTAATCAATTCAAGCCAGAATAACGTTTCGTCAGCTTCTTCCTCGACAATTGCCAGTTTTGATATAAACTCCGCCTTAGACCTACCTCTGCATGCGGCCCTATAGTTGGCAGCAACCGAAGTTCCGGATCTGAACATTTGGTTTCCAATCAATCTGCCTTCGCGATTATTGGGTAATTTTCTGCAAAGTCTGATGACATTTTTTGCATACTCCTTTGTCCGGTTCTTCAATTGGACTTCATTCATTCAACCTCCTTTAGCAATACATCATCAAAAATATGATAACTCCGCAACCAGTCTGGTTTAGTCCAAAATCCGCAATCTAAAATCTAAAATCGGTGAAATCAACCACCCGATCAAACTTGCCTAAAAGTTCATAATCGTGAGTTACTGCAAGCAGTGTGGCCTGTTGTTCATCAACGGCATTAAACAATAGATCGAGGATTCTGTTTTTATTGTCCGGGTCGAGATTCCCGGTTGCTTCATCAGCTAAAATCAGTTTGGGGTTCGTGATGAGGGCTCTGCATATTGCGGTGCGCTGTTTCTCACCATGGGAAAGTTGGATAGCAGACCTGTTGAGTTTATCCCCAATACCCATACTCTGTGCAAGATCAGCGGCACGTTCTTTTACCTCATTGTTAATCGTCAGAGCTGAAGAAATTCTATAAGGATGTAATATATTGTCGCGCACATTCAGGTAGTCAATCAATTCAAATTCCTGAAAGACGAAACCAATCTTCTGAATCCGAAAGTCTCGTCGCTGGGCATCGCTCAAGGTATTTATAGTATGGTCGCCAACTCTTATCTCCCCTTGACCAGCCGGTGTGATACCGGACAACAAATTCAACAGGGTAGTCTTTCCGGATCCACTCGGCCCAATGACTGCAACTTTTTCTCCGTTTTTTACGGCAAACTCGGATATACAAAGAGAGAAGTTACCGGTTGGATATTGGAATTTGAGGTCCTTTATGGCGAGCATAATGATTTGGAGGGCTCTCTCTTCAAGGTGATTGCTTTGATTTGGCTATCCATTCGAGTGCATCTTTGCGGTTTCGGAAAATTTCACAGGCCTGGGGGCTGCCAAAGTGACAGGCATAAGCCTCCCATACCCGGGCAAGGCCAAATGTGATATCGGCAGGGCCGACTACAGCAATGCGCATGTCGGGATTGACACCGAAAGCGTCTTGATCCTGGTGGGCCAACAGTTCGAGTTCATCGCTGGAAAGATCGATTTTATCAATGGTTTCAAGGTCAACTATCTGGTAGTCGATTGCTTCTATTTTCATTTTGCTGGAGTATATAAAGGCATTGGCGCCTTTAAAATCCTCGAAGGTAACGATACCCTCACCTTTGAAAACCACCCCGCTATCTTCCAAGTATTGAATATGAATGGGCATGGTACCTCTTCATCAGAAAACTATAATGATTCTTTAAATATCAAAAAATCTACACCGCCAATGTAAAATCCGCAATCCCAAATTCCTCGGGATGTTGCCACCAATCCAAAATCCGCATTCCAAAATCCAAAATCAAAAAATCCTTTTCTCATCAATCAGCTCAATATTCAGTATTTTCCAGTAGCCACCATCATTTAAAAACGTCACCCGCGCATGATACTGATTCCGCCGATAGTGGGTGTGGCCGAAATGGCTCACTGATCCGCTGACCGTCCAGCTTGCATCGGCAATAAAACCTTTATCATCCGCTGACCTTACATCGTTTACAGCCAAAACCTTTACTTCATCCACATTGGCCCGCGCCCCACCCCGGTTCTCGAACTCCAGGGCTTTCCGGTTTTCAAGGTAGATTTTGGAAAGTTGTTCCCCGGTTACGCTCACCGCCAGGCGATCATAAACCCGACTTTCATCGCGCACATCGAAAGCCCGATAAACATTGGTGATCAGGCCATCCAGAATCACAGCAGTGCGCTGATGAGATGGCGCCCATTGGGATACCCAGGGTAGGGTCAGTGGATAAGTAGCAAACGGATACAAGACAAAGCCGAGACCAAGAATGCCCAACAATAGCGTCCGTGAAGGAGGGCTCTGTTTCTTAATGAACGCTACAAGGATAAGAATCAAAGCGACACTGAACAAGGCGATTGAAACTATCGGTTGGTTCTTTTGCTGCACGGCGATCTCTTCGATGACCGGCACCTGGTAGCCACTCAGGCGGCTTTTCCATTGCCACCGATTCTCATCTGGTGAAAGGATCATCGTGGCACCACCGAACGGATCCGTACTGGTAGCTTCAACTTTTTGCACAGTCTGTGAAAATAGCTGCCAGTCAACGGCAACCTCATCAGCCAATCCCGCTGTTTCATACACCAGGGTTAAGCCGATGATGCCCTGATCCAGGCTTTCAACCATGGGCTCCTGCCGCACAACAACACCGGCAGGGCCAAGGGTGACGAAATCGGCTCGCGTCAAAACCGGTGCCGCAAGGTTGCCATCGATGCTTATTGGATTCGTCATTTGAAAAACCTTTAAAACTCCCTGCTTAACCGCCTCCTGGGAACTGACGGGAATGCTGCCTTTTCCTTGGTCATCGATCCCCAGAAACTGGACGGCCGCCCGGGCCTGGATGAGAACCTCCTGCCGAACCTCATAAGGTTCCACTGAAAGATAAGTCATAATCGGACTGGTGAGTTTACGAGCACCCCGGGGACGCTGGCCACCAGTCTGAGTCTTTCCGGTGGAAGGTAGGGCAAATCGTGTGGCAATCTGCGTATCTTCAAACGGTAGGATATTGGTTTTCCCGGCAATCACGTTATCCTGAAAAACGATGAGCAATACCGTAACCGCCAATGAACCAACCGTATAGATGGCGAGTTTTTTCAAACGCTCATTATCTCGCGCAACTTTCAATAATAGAAAAAGCAGTCCGGCCGTTGCAAAGTGCCCGAGATCTATGCCCAGGTTAAACATAAATAGAGCCGGCGCCTGCTGCTCTGGAGAAAGTTCCAGGCTCTGCAATTCCTGAGCATAAGCCAATCCGTGCAGCAGGCCATAGACAGCAGCCAGTATCAGAAAAGACCTGGTGCTCTTATTCCGAAAGCCTGAAAGCACGGTCAGAAGCACCAGTACAACGCCCAGAACATCGACAAACAACAGTTCGAAACCGGGTAGGCCCAGATCGCTCATCACAAGAGATAACGCCTGGCCGAAGGTATAATACCCGAGCGCTGTGAAGGCCTTTGCTGCCGGAAGCACCAGACATATGGCGGCCGCAAAAAGAAGGTGGATTCCGTTGAAACTTACATGCTGAAAGCCCACCTTGAAATGTTCACGGCAAACCTCGGGCAGGGTGCGATTGACATCCATGAGAAGTTTCATGGGAACATGGATGCCCTCCAGAGACCTTAAAAAGAGGCCCTGTCTTATGGTTCCATCCAGCCACTGGGCAGTGAGGGAGGCCCCGTTGCGCATCCAGGGCAGCAGGATTCTGTCTCTGTCAGATAAGGGCTCTCCTTCAGTCGTGGCCGTGGCCTGCACCACGATCCAGCCGGACTGATTGATGAACTCTACATCCGAAACCTTGAAACGATCAGGAAAAATCGGCGCCCTAATCGCCCACACCAGCGCCCGGTTTACGTCTGCTTCTATAAGATAGCTCCTCTCCGATTTCTGGATAAGGCGGGCTTTGGTGATGCCGACATCGTCGGCCATGATAAGAGGCGTAGGTAAAAAGAATACCGAGGCTAATGTGACGGTAAGGCACAAAGAGAAAGCACCAAATATTTTGGATTTTAGATTGCGGATTTGAGGTGTCGCTTTGCTCCGCTTTTAGTGAATATGTTTTTCATTCCAAAATCCGAATTCTAAAAACCAAAATGTGAAATCATTCAACGATGATTTCATAATTTTTCATCAACTCTTCAATCTTGCGCAACTGACTTTCCCTGGTTTTTACCATTTGGTAATCGGTGCGCAGATAGGATTCCATTTTATCGAACGGCGGCAGCTCCGGCTCATGCGCAGCTGTCACACGCACATAATGAATTCCCCGAAAAGACTCCACCGGTCCCTGCCACTGGTGCAGGGGTATGCTGAAAATATGCTCTGCGAACGGTTTTCCAAACGTCATGGCCGTTCTCTCGAATGAATTTTTACTGAAACGATTGCCCAGTAGAGAAAATTCGCCCAGCTTTGAGATATCGTCGGTCTGTTCAAGTTTCTTAATATATGCCTGCGGATCTGCAGGGGTTGTATTGTTCGTAAAGGAAAAATAGACTTGCTCAAATGTACGGGAGGGCTGGGTCTGGTATCGCTCTTTGTTTTCTTCGTAATAGGCGCGCAGCTGGGCCTGTGTAGGCTCCGGCATCACATCGCTTAAAGAGGACCGCATAATATTCAGAATGCGTTTTCTTACGCGGTAATCATTCTTGTCGAAGCCGCGCTTGTATGCCTCCCGCAGCAGGATCTCCTCTTCAATGTATCCCTCGATGAGGTTTTGCCGTTCTTCGGGTGTCGTTTTCGTCTGGGCGATACTCTCGCGTTGCTGAATTAGGGCATCGATGGTCTGGGTGGTTACCTGGATGGTTTCCCGGGCCGGAGGTTTCAGGTGGGTATATGCCGCAAAGGTAAGACTACCTATGATGATAAAATACAGTATAGGTGATTTCAGCACAGATATCAGCCAGGCTTTCATAAGAAACTCGAAAATAACTTTAATAGTTGTAGTAGGTTAGCAATGTTATTTATAGGGCAAAATCATGTGGTGGTCAAATTATGATTTATTTTTATTTGGTATCGGTTATCAGTCAAAACTGACTATATTTCACCACTTTTGAGCACCAACCCAAGCTAAAAGTGACCAAATATCACCAATGCGTGTAATTAGTATTACGATATTCTTTCAAAATCTAATTAGTTTATCATTTGATAACGACTGGTTAATCTGTCCGGCCTGATATATCAGCCAAAATGGTATGAAACCTGCTTTATAATTAAATCCCGACATAGTTACTAGAAGCTATCTCAAAAGCGGATTTTGGTCCAAGGTCAAGGCGGCCGTGAGGTTCAAGCCGGAGGAATACTGTTCAGTATTTTGAGGACTTGAGCCGAGCGTCTAACGCAGAGATTGGGCCAAAAGGCGTTTTTGAGATAGCTTCTAACCAAATGCGTCAGCAGGGCGTCTCAACTAAGGGAGGTTACCAAATGGCCGCCGACAGTCCATTTATCGCCATTACCGGAGTCCCCTATCTGGATGTGCTCATCCTGATCCTGCTGCTCTCGGCAGCACTATATCTGGCTCGCGAACCATTTCATCGGGCGATCCGGTCTTTAAGCAAAGTGATTTACAACGGCATGCGCCTGGCCGCGCGTTCGGTCAAGCTATCCGAGACGCGCCTGGTGGAACGCAACCGGGACGTGCTGATCGCGGAAGGCAAGGAAAACGCCGAAAGGATTATCGAAAGAGAATTCGAGCGGCTGTCCAATGCCGTGAATCGTGATCTCCAAAAATACCCAAAACTTCATAGGCAACTGTCCGACACGGTAGCCAAGCTTGAGGACAATTATTCGGCCAGTGCCGAGGTCCAGCCAGAGCTCCCGGCCTGGATTCCGGTGATCGATTCCATCTCCAAAATCGATCACAAGGGCGATGCCATGGTGGCCAACATCCTCGAAGAGATTCACAAAACTATCGAGGATCAGCATAAAGCGGCCACCGACAACTACCGCACGGACTGCACCCGCCGCCACCGGATCATGCACAAGATGATGCCCTTCTGGCGGAGTGTGATCAAAAAGCTCGACACAGTGGGAACGTCTATCAAGCGACTAAACAGTCGTGCAGCCAGTGTGGACCGCTACATTCATGACTACGAACAGATCCGTTCGCAGACGGACAAGGCCACCCGCAAACTCTCTTCTTCATCGCTGACCCAATTCTTTATCTCCGGACTGGTGTTGGCCATCGCGTTTGGCGGAGCCCTGGTGAATTTCAATCTCATCGCGCTGCCCATGTCCGAGATGGTCGGTGGGGCCAGCTATATCGGCAGCTTCAAGACGTCTAGCGTGGCTGGCCTGGTCATCATTCTGGTTGAGCTGACCATGGGCCTGTTCCTGATGGAATCACTGCGCATCACCCGTCTTTTCCCCATCATCCACAGCATGGATGACCGCATGCGTTTCTGGATGATCTGGATCACCCTGACCCTGTTGGCCACTCTGGCCGGCGTGGAATCAGCCCTCGCCTTCATGCGTGACCGGATTGCCCATGACATGGAGATGCTGCGCCAGACCCTGAGTGGCGTCGACAAAAACATCATGGCTCCGAGCATGATCCCCACTATCGGTCAGATGGTGATGGGGTTCATCCTGCCGTTTGCTCTGGCGTTCGTTGCCATCCCGCTGGAATCTTTCATCTCGTCATCGCGAACTGTTTTGGGCATCTGTGGCGCCTGGGGTTTGCGCGCAACGGCCTTCTGCCTGCGCCTAGCCGGAAACATGTCACTATATCTCGGCAAGTTTGCGGTGGATATGTATGATGTACTGATTTTCCCGGGATTGTGGATAGAAACAATCTGGCGCCGCAGTCCAACGGAAGCAAAGCCAAAGCCTGTAAAAAAGAAGAGAAAGGTCAGAAAACCCAATCTCCAGGAAGCCACGGAAGAAGTGGCTGCCGGTTCCAATTAAAGACCGGTTTACGAATTGGAAAAGGAGCTATGTCATGAAAAAATTTGCCATCATATGCTGCTGCGCCATTCTGCTTTTAACCGGCTGCGGCGAACCCCAAAACCGCGCCAAAGGGGTGTACATGCTGCTGGACACCTCCGGCACCTATGCCTTGGAGCTGAAAAAGGCCCAGAATATCCTCAACTACCTGCTGGGCACTCTGCAGCCCAAGGACACCCTGGCAGTGGCCCGCATCGATACCGGCAGCTTCAGCGAAAAGGACATCATCGCCAAGGTCACCTTCGACACGCGGCCTTCGGTCGCCAACAATCAAAAAAGAGCCTTTAAGGGTACGTTGGATGATTTTATTAAAACTGTGAAGAGCAGCCGCTACACCGACATCTCGGGCGGTATGCTCCAGGCCATCGAATATCTCAACGAAGCCGGCTCCGGACAGAACTACATCCTGATTTTCAGCGACCTGAAGGAAGATTTGAAAAAGGGGTTTGTGCGCGATGTACCCTTTGAATTGGACAATTACCGAGTCGTAGCCTTGAACGTCACCAAGCTCCGCGCCGACAATGTCGACCCAAAAGTGTACATGGGCCGGGTCGCCCAGTGGCAGGGCAAGGTCGAAGAAGGCGGTGGCAAGTGGAAGGTCATCAATGACTTGGAAAGGTTGGAGAATCTGTTTGTAATGTAGAAAATCAATAATTAACCGCAGACAACGCCGGACGACCTGTCCGGCGTTACACGTCATGCCCTTCGGGCAGAAAATCAACAAGTCCATCTCTCACAGAGGTCGCATAGAACACAGAGACGTCCTCCTTAGAAAACATAATCAAACAGACAGTCCAGCGAAGTCGGGAAAGCGAAAATCAAAACCCATGCATCGCGCAGAGGCGCAAAGACGCAGAGAAAGGCAATATCTGGTCCCGCTTCGCGGGAAAAATCTTAACACCTAACACCTAAAACTTAACACTATATTTTAGAGAAACGATGGCTACCTCAGCCCGGCCACGTCGGCCGGGCTTTGTCTGCGTTTGTCGAGTGAGCAAAGCGAACGGGCGGTTATTTTAAAATCAATCCTACTGCATACGGCACTGGCATCGGGTGTATCGTCCCCAGAATAGTCGATCTCGACGTAACGGGTAAATATTGGCAAACGGGGATGACGACCATGGCGTTACATCAAATCAGCCCGCTTAGAAACCGGCTGGCCGGCATCACCGCAATGCCTTCCCTGGTCTCGAACTCCCGACTCCCTGCCAGGGAAATCTGAATCGCCCTGACATCCGGGAAACGCTGTTTCAGGTACCTTAGCGATCTGCTGGTCTCCCGATCGGAACTCTTGCACTCGATGAAATATACGGGCGCCTGGTCTTCCACAATCACGAAATCGACTTCCCGACGGTCAATGTCCCTGAAATACCGCAGTTCAATACCCCTTCCTTCGGTATCCGCCAGAAAATGGCACCACTTCAGCAAATGGCAGGCCACCAAGTTTTCAAACCGCGCCCCGGCTTCTTTTACAACTGTCCAGTCAATGTGATAATGCTTTGCCTCCTTTTTTACGGCCCTGATCATGGGTGCACCGAACGGATAGATCCTGAAAATCAGGTATAGGTTCTCAAAGATCGTCAACCAGCGGGCTGCGGTCTTATGGGAAACCTGCAGATCCTCACGCAGGGCATTAATGGAAAGAGGCGATCCTACCAGATCCGGGAGACGAATGGCCAGGTTTTCCATAAGCCCAATGTCCTTGACCCGCTCGAGGTCCTGCAGGTCCTCGCGGAGCAGTCGAGACCGATACTCCCGGCTCCACCGCCGAGTCTCCTTTTCGGAGGCGGCGAAAAATGGCTCGGGGAATCCTCCATACACGAGCAGGTCGTTCAAGTCGCCTTTCGCAAACGACTGCAGTTCGGCGAGGGTCAGCGGGTGCATGCGGTAAAAATGGTAACGTCCTTGGAGTGAATCGCCCCCGTGTCGATAGTGATCCAGCCGCGCACTGCCCGTCACCAGAACGCTTATGTCGGGATGGCGTTTATCATACAACCCCTTCACCACCTGGCGCCACCGGGAATACTTGTGGATCTCATCCAGGGCCACCCATCCTTTCCCGGCCGGGAACCGCTCCCTGATAATCTGTTCGCGGTCTTCCGCCGCATCCCAGTTCAAGTAGCGCTCCATGGGTATGTTGTTTTTCTCAAGCAGGGCCTTGGCGAAAGTGGTCTTTCCGACCTGCCTGGGACCGGCAAGAAACACCATCTTTTTCTCAAGGTCGCTCTCGATATTTGTTTCCAAGTAACGGGGAAGATAGTCCATATTTTCACCCCAAGTCTAAAATACTCGCGATTATTTTACACTCAAGTACAAATAACTCGTGATGGCGGGCGTGTCAATCGAATTAACCTGATGAGGTTACTAAGTCGAGAATAAAGATTTTATGCAGTGCGACACGCGGCCTTCGGTCGTCAGCAACCAGAAACGGGCCTTTAAAGGAACGTTGGATGGATTTATTAAAATGGTGAAGAGCAGCCGCTACACGGATATCTCCGGCGGCATGCTCCAGGCCATCGAATACCTCAACGAAGCGGGCTCGGGCCAGAACTACATCCTGATCTTCAGCGACCTGAAGGAAGATTTGAAAAAGGGCTTCGTCCGCGATGTGCCCTTTGAACTGGACAACTACCGCGTCGTGGCCTTGAACGTCACCAAGCTCCGCGCCGACAACGTGGACCCCAAGGAGTACATGGGTCGCGTGTCCCAATGGCAGGGAAAAGTCGAGGAGGGCGGCGGCAAGTGGAAGGTCATCAATGATTTAGAAAGATTAGAAAATCTGTTTGTAATGTAAAAGAAGCTTTCTAAAAAAGGTCTTTGGGCCCAATCTCGGCGTTGGTCGCCAGATTCAGCACGGAGTGAAGCTTTAGCGCTATCCTCGAAATACCTTAGTATTCCTCTGGTTTAAATCTTGCACCCGCCTTGACCTTGAACCAAAATCCGCTCCTTTAGAAAGATTCTTTAATAGATTTTAGAATCTGGCTTGATGGAAACAACCCGATCTACGTTAGCTTTTATTCGCTTGGTCAGAAGATCAAAATTCCTAAAAGGCATTCAAATTGTGATAAGTATGGATTCTGAAATTGTTAAAGGCGCGGACTATATCAAATTATCTGCGCCTTTTGTTTGGATATTGAACTGAGTACAAATGGTCGTATTTCGCACCCCTACAGATTTTATTGTTTCAAAAGGTATTTTTGATCTTCACAGACTTCCTGTAAGTTCCGGTTATGATAATAACGCTTGAACGTTGAATTTACTTATTTCGCGCCGTTTCCGAAATCCAGTGAAACGATTTTTTTGGGTCCTATTTACTCGAAAATCTGTTGATCAAAGTCGGATTAGCAGAATAAGCAAAAGTGCTGTCGTCAATATTGCATGGACTGTCCTAATGGCGTTCCATCGTAGCCAGCGTGACTCAAACCTTGCCGTGGTTTCCAGCAGCGCAGGCTCGGTCATCGTGTCGAGATCCTGGGATTGAAGGTGGTTGTTCAATGGGATGTTGATAGTGACAGTCGGCAATTGGACACCAAATAAATAGATCACACATGCGACAACCATTAGGGTTCGATCCAGCCCCTCCAATAGCCAGATCCCCAACACAGTTGAAGCCAGCAATATCAAAGCAGAGCCGAGCCAGACAAACATAAATATCGGCTGGTTGTTCTGAATCACGCGATCCATTGCCTTGAAAGACTTGAGAAAGCCCAGATCGCCCAAGCTTTTAATGCCGGGCATAACGACGATCGCAAAGGTGAAAACCAATCCTGCGACCAGCGAACAGAGCAGGGCGGAAAAAAGTACGGCAAGTTGAATCAGTTCCATAGACGTTATTGCCTCCAGATTTCGTCGGCACCGATGGTAATTGGTTTGCGAAGCAAACCGCTGCTCATCACTTTCCAGCCTCCACAACCAAGCCACCTGTGGCTGCGGCCTCGCAAAGGAAATTTTGGAACCGACGGCTTTGTCCTACTTCTTCTTGTACCCCTTCCAGCCCTTGGTCGGGGCGCCGTGGTCAAGCCAATCGGCATCCATGTAGAAGGGATCGGTGATGCCCTTCTTACGCATCGCCATGCCCACGAGCACTTCCTTCAGGGTCCGCAGCCCGACGTAGGGCGTGAGGTAGGTAGGATCGACCACCGGGTTGACCTCGACGAGCTCAACGCCGACCACCTTCTTAGCGATCGTCACCGCGCGGAGCATGGGAAAGAGCTCCCGTATGGTCATCCCGCCCAGTTCGGGCGTCCCCATGCCGGGCGCGAAAGGCGCGTCCAGGCAATCCGTGTCGATGGAGATGAAGACATACTCCGGGCCGTCTTCCAGCTCGGCCAAGACCCGCTTCATGACTTCCTCCCAGCCGTAGCGGTCGATCTCGCCCATGAAATGAAACTTGATTTGGTTCTTACGCATCCAGGCCATGTCGCTCCCGCCGGGCTTGGCCGAGTTCAGGCCGATCTGGATGAAGTTCTTGCCGAGGACGTGGCCCTCGTCGATGAGGCGCCGGACCGGGGCGCCGTGGGAAAGATAGTGCCCCATGGCGAGCGGAATACCGTCGAAATGGGCGTCGAAGTGGACCACCGAGACGTTCTCGGGCCCGTAGACGGCGGAGATTGCTGCCACGTCGGCATACATGAGGGAGTGATCGCCTCCCACAATGAACGGAATCACGCCGGCCTCTACGATCTCCTTGACCATCTCGTAGACCGGGAGCACGCTGCGTTCACCGGAGAGGATGTCGATCGGTGCGTCGCCGTAGTCCACGACATTAAATTCCTGCAAGGGGTCAATGTAGCCCGCCACGGGGTGGGCCAGTTTGAAAAGTTCGCCCTTGCCCCAGGGCGCATAGACCTCGGCATTGCGGACCGCTCCCGGAGCGTAGGCCGTTCCCCGCATCCCCGTGGACATGTCCACCGCTGCACCCATGATGGCGATGTCGACTTTGCCCGCTTTCAGATCTGCGGGGGTCAAGGCGACGGGTGCCTTGAAAAAGGTCGGAATACCCATGAAGGCGGTCCCGCCATAGGTCTGCTGCAGGTTGACCACTCCGGGCGGCCGGTTGCCCTGGCGTTCCTCGACGGAGCGGCGCATCGTCAGAGGATTGCGGGAGGGATCGCGCGGTTCCAGTGGGATCGAATCTGGATTGTCCTTGAGCATCTCGATCAGGGTCTTTTCGGTTTTGGGATCGAAATCACCGGCCGCATAAACGGGAGCGGCAATGAATATTATTATCAACAGGATAGAAAAGGTTCGCCTCATGTTGTCCTCCCGGCAAGATTTGATTGAGATGAGCCATTTTGATCGGGCTCATTTAAGTTTCGAAAGCGTGACTTCTTATTTTAGGCATGAAAAACCGCCTGTGCAAGTTTGATTCATGCTAGCATTCAAGTGGGATTAATCAAAAACAATAATTAGCCGCCCGTTCGCGTTGCTTACTCGACGCACGTAGACAAAGGCAGGACTTAATTTTGGATTTTAGAATTCGGAATGCAGATTTGTGGGTTCGCTGCGCTCAATCTGATTCAAATATGTAATTGTGAAGAAGGCTGTACCCTGAAACTAGTCTTTTTGAGAGCATTAAGCTTCAGACCGTAGTTTTTCTATGACTTTATTGAGCGGCACCACTGTTACCCCACCCTTCATGGGATATGCCTCTTTTACCGGCGCGACCAAGTAGGCCTCGTCCGGGGCGACGTCATTCAAAGCGTTCCAGAATCCTTTTGTGACGGTGGGGGTTGTGGATGATTTCAATTCAAAAGCCAGCACACGCCGCCCTCCCCTCAAAACGAGATCGATCTCGGCACCTTTGCCGGTTCTGTAAAAAAAACCTTCATAGCGTTCAGCGGCAGCCAGGATATTTTCCAAGGCAAAGCCTTCGAAAGAGGCCCCCACGACCGGGTGGGAAAGCAGATCGTCATGCGTGCGGATATCCAGAAGGGCATGGAGAATGCCGCTGTCACGGATATAGATTTTGGGAGATTTTACCAGCCGCTTTTTTAAATTGGGCGCATCCGGCCTGAGGACCCGCAACATGAATGTGTGTTCCAGAAGGTCGATGTAAGTACGAATAGTATGCGAACTGACACCCAGAGCGTCAGCTAGTTTTGACGCGTTCATCAGGGACCCATGCAGGTGCGCACACATCTTCCAGAGCCGGCCGAGTCGCGCTGGCGGCAATCGAAATCCGAGCATGCCGACATCTCGTTCGAGGAAAGTACGGATGAAATCCTGGCGCCACTGAAAACTGGCGCCCTCATTTGCGGCCAGGTAGCTTCGCGGGAAACCACCTCGCAACCAGAGGCGCCGAAGATCGTGAATTGATTCCGAGGCAACTTCTCCCAATAGAAATGGGGTCAGCTCCAGATAGCTGATTCTTCCGGCCAGGGATTCGGAACTCTGCTGGATAAAGTCACGCCCGGCTGAACCCAGAATCAGGAACTGGTTGTTTCTATCGCGGCCATCCACGACACTGCGCAGGACTGTAAAAAGCTCCGGGGCACGCTGTATTTCGTCCAGGCAGACCAGTTCGTTTTCATGCAGGCTGAAAAATGCCAGCGGGTCTTCTAGCTTGGCAAGGTCGGATGGGTTTTCCAAATCCAGGTATACGGAGGCGCCAACAGCCTCGATAATGTGGCCGGCCAGAGTGGTTTTGCCGCACTGGCGGGGTCCAAGGAGCGCAACGACAGGGTTGTGGGACAAGCGCCTTTTTATCTCTGGAGCCAGGCCTCTTTGAATTATTCCTCTCATATTTGAAGTTTATATTCATATTTGGGAGGAAAATCAAGAGATTTGTGGCCTGAAACCGCCTGACCCAAGTTTGCTGGTGTCTTTATGTTGCAAGCTAAAATTAAAAATACCCTACTCAACCGCCCGTTCGCTTTACTCACTCGACGCACGCGGACTAAGCCCGGGCGACGTGCCCAGGCTTGGGTAGCCATCGCTTCGCGGAAAAACCAATAAGCACCAATTTCCGAGATAGCATCACAAACTTGAAGGAGATGGATTTTCTGCCCGGAGGGCATGACGTGTAACGCCGGACAGGTCGTCCGGCGTTGTCTGCTATTGCTTGTGCGGCGAAGTTTTAACGAAGACGTATCTGCGGTTAATTATGCCTTATTTGATCTCCAATCCAGAAGCCGCAAAGATTTGTTCCAGATGTTCCAGGCTCTCACGGCCCGCTTCCTCGGGGGTATCCACGTAGGGATATAGCTCCAGGCTGATGTCACCGGTGTACCCCAGACGTTTCATAGCTTCGAAAACAGCGGGATAATCGATCACCCCAAGGCCGGGGATGAGGTGGTTGTGGACGCGGGTGTCGGCGATATCTTCCAAGTGGACATGGCCGACCCACTCATACAGATCCTCGAAGGCGGCGGCCGGGTCTTCTCCCACACAGTAGAAATGTCCGATGTCGAAATTCAGGCCCACGGCCGGGGACTGAAATTCTTTAATGAACCGTTTGTATTCACCCGAATTTTCGATGAAGAGTTCCGGCTCCGGTTCGATGAGCAGTTTGACACCCAGGGCTTCGGCATCCGGGATAACCTGCTCCAGGCCCTCCCGAAACAGGGCTGCGCCGGACGGCCAGTCCATGCCTTCCAGCGGACCACCGGGCGGTATTGAAATGTTCTCACAACCAAGCTCTTTGGCCACAACCAGGCTCTCTTTGGTGTGGCGCACGCGGATATCCCGGCGCTCTTGGTCCGGCTCGATAAATGAGGGCAGGTAGGTGTCGCCGACGGCAAAGAGGGTGAAACTGTTGATATTGGTAATTTTGAGCTGATGCTTTTCCAACGCGGCTTTCAGCTCAGCGATTTTGTCCGGGCCGAAATCCGGCGGGTAAAGGTGCGGCAGGTCGCCCATGATCTCGACGCCCTTGAAGCCGAGTTTGGCGATCTTTTCGATGGACTCCAATAGGGTAAATTTGACAAATGCGTTGGTGCTGTAACCGAAGATCATGAATCACTCCTGATGATTATTCCTACAGTGCTTTAAATAAACTCTGGATATAATAACCACGATTTTTTACCTGTCATGATACTGGCAATAATCAGTCTACAGCATAAAACTATATCCCGATGGAAAATTCCACATCATATTAATCAGGGGGAATAAGGGCGTTTTGCCGTCATGCCGGACCTGATCCGGCATCCAATAGCCCTGACGGCAAAACCAGGCTGGATCCCGGGTCAAGCCCGGGATGACGCATGAGCCGATGTATGTGAATTCTATATATACCTACTGTCATTTACTGAGTATTTCCGCCTCTAAATCATCTAACGCCGCCAGCTGATCTTGAAATGTCCGGGGTGCATTCTCACCCAAGGGGTTTTTAAAGAAAAAGGCCAGTTCGGGGACCAGCCCCTTGCGGCCAATCATCTGCAGCATGAACAGCCAGCGCGCCAGATCGATCACCATGGGCGCCGCCAGGATCGAATCGCGGCCCTGCAAATCGATCCGCAGGCTCATGGGTAAATTGAACATGCCCAGTAGGTCGATCACGTCCCAGGCCTCTTTGGCGTCTCCCCGGGGCGGGTAATAGTCGATGTGGACCTTGTGGGTCGGCCGGCCGTAGCGCTCTCCAACCTCGTAACCAAGGACATCATCCAGCAGGTTGGTTTTGTTGGCCAATTTGCCCGAGGCTTTTTCAGGAACCATGAGATTGGCCCCATCCTCGTTGCCGAGGATATTCATACTGTACCAGCCATCTACATACAATTGGCGGGCCTTTAGGGCGGATGCCAGGACCACCTTGAAATAGGTCTGACCGGTTTTGCCGTCGTACCCACAGATGGGTACCCCGGCTTCTTCCGCAAGAGCCACCACCGGATCCAGTTCCACCCGGTTGGGGGTAAAGTTAATCACCGGTACGCGGCTGCGAATAGCGGCCAGGACGTAGGCCAGATCCGGCAGCTTCTCAGGGTCGTAGGCCTGGTAGATAGTGGCTGTGTCTGCAACTGCATCTGGAGCAAGTCCGGCGGCGGCCGGGAGCAGGTTGACTAAAACCGGTTTGCTACCTGGGAATTGACTGCAGAGCGCTTCGATATCGGCCTCAAGCTGTTCTACCTGGGAATCGAGGGTGCCGCTTTCCGGTGCTTTGAGAACCGGTACATCTGATAGGGCCGCCGCGTAAGTTTCCAGAATGTTTGCCGGTAGAACCCGGCTTTCTCGAACACAGTCTATGAGATTCTCGTGGCGGGTGTCCCAGCCAGCCACGTATAAGGCCTCAATCGGCAGGACGTCGGTAAATTTGTCACCGGTCGTAAGGCCCCCGGACACGGATTTATCTCCGGCCCGTAGGGCTGCGATCGTCGTCGCCAGGGTTGTACCGATGGCGCCCTTCAGTCCGGCAACGAGCAACAGAATCGACTGGTTTTCGAAATGTTCCGGGATTGTCATGTACTTAGTCCCCCGCTTTGCTTTGTTCCAAAGGATTCAAATACCCGATCCCTACCTCTCCGTCAAGTTGAGTATTTGTCTGAAATCAGATGGAATTGGAGTATGGGCACTGGTGTCGGATCGGGGAAGGCCATCCGGGGCAAAACGGAGGGGCTTATAAAAAAACTTGGTGTCTAATTCAGTTGCTGGCTGCGTGCTGCTGTTTCGAATTCCCGCATCAGTTCATCCATCAGTACCTTTACAGGTACTATCTCTTTCACACGATGTGCATTTTCTCCGGCAAACGCAAATCCATATTTAAATTTTCCCTTGCGGGCGTTGGTCAGCGCCATGGCAATGCAGTAGGGGCTTTTCTCGGGATCACAGGTGCGGATGCAATGATAAGGGCATTTGGCTGGGTTTCTAGTGCCCTTTTTAACTGCATCCAAAAACGGGTTGCGGATGGCCCGTCCTGGCATCCCAACGGGACTTTTGATTACGACGATATCCTTCTCGGCGGCATTCACAAACAGATTCTTAAATTCCGGGTCGGCATCACATTCGTCTGTGGCGACAAACCGGGTGCCGAGCTGCACCCCGGCGGCCCCTATTTTCAGGAACCGGTGAATGTCTTCACCGTTAAAGATACCGCCGGCAGCAATCACCGGTATGGTCCGACCCTGTTCTCTTTCAAACGGTGACACGGCGGCGATGACTTCGGGTACCAGCTTTTCAAGAACATAGGCCGGATCATCCAACTGCTCGGTTTTAAATCCCAAATGTCCGCCAGCCATGGGACCTTCCACAACTACGGCATCCGGTAGTCTTTCATACCGATTCCACCATTTCTTGCAGATCAGCTTCGCCGCCCGTCCGGATGAGACAATCGGCGCCAGTTTGGTCTTAGCACTGTCAGGCAGGTATTCAGGCAGTGACAGGGGCATACCGGCACCGGAAAAAATGATGTCGATGCCCTCCTCAATGGAAACCTTCACCATGTCGGCAAAGTTGGTCAATGCCACCATAATGTTCACCCCGAGGATACCGTCGGTCAATTTCCGGGCCCTGGAGATCTCCTCGCGCAGCCCGCGAATACAGGCGGCCCTCATGTCGGATTTAAGATCCCGCTGCATGAAACCCGGTATGGCGGCCGAGAGCACACCGATACCACCCTGGTTGGCTACCGCAGACGCCAGGCTCGACATGGAGATGCCCACTCCCATACCGCCTTGAACAATAGGTTTTTCACAGATCAAACCGCCGATACGCAGTTTAGTTGTAATCATTTGTTCCTCGACAACGCGCTGAGCCGAATTCGTGAATTGTAAACCCGCGGAAGAATACGCTGGACAAGAGATAGAGGGCAATACGCATCGGTAGTTTTACAATTGTTTTACAGGTATCGATCCATTGCTTCAGTAAGATCACAATGCTGAGCAATGATCTACCTGTCTGGAATTGCTCTATATAAAGTTTATTGCAGACTTTTCGAAAATCGGTCTTATGTTGCAATTAGACAGGAATCAGAGCACAGGGATTCAGAACCTGGGGGTATGATGAAGTCAAGCAACCGATATGCCTGGTTGGGAACGGTTTTGCCGGTACTGGCACTTATGGCGCTGCTCACCGCCTGCAACCAGAACCGCGAGTCCTCCGCAGCTCAGCCGGACAGAAATACTGGGAACCATAAAATGTATGCTCAAACTGAAGCTACTCAAACAATAGATAGAACACCGGCCATTGATAAACTTGCACCGGCCGAATTTAAAACCGCGACCTTCGGCCTCGGGTGATTCTGGGGCATCGAATCCCAGTTTGGGATGCTCGAAGGTGTTATTCGAACCCGGGTGGGGTATGCCGGAGGCAAAACGGAATATCCGGACTACGGTAATATCGGTGATCACACCGAGGCTGTCCAGGTGGACTACGATCCGCGGGTGATCAGCTATGCGGATCTGCTCGAGGTGTTCTGGAACAGTCACAAACCCACCAGCAAGAGCTGGATGCGCCAATACATGAACGCGGTCTTTTATCAAGACGCCGAACAGAAAAAGGTCGGGGCAGCCTCGAAAGTGGCCCTGGCTGAAAAGTTAGGCCGCACCATTCGCACGCCGGTGGCGCCACTGCGTTCTTTTACCCTGGGGGAAAATTACCACCAGAAATACATGCTCAAACGACAGTCGCGCCTGACATCCGAAATGTCGCGGATTTATCCCAAGAACCAGGACTTCATCAACTCCACGGCCGTAGCCCGGCTCAACGGCTATGCCGGTGGTAATGGCAGTGTAAAGCAACTGGCCCTTGAAATCGACAGTTTGGGGTTGAGTGAGAATGGGAAGAGGATACTGAAGCAACTTGTCAGATGATGCATCAATAAAGGTCAGGGGGATCGCGTCTGCCGGATAGACACATTCTATTTTGGATTTTGGATTGCTGATTTTGGATTGCCAAACTTGGATTGTTGATTTTGGATTAAAAACCTGAAAGCAGAGCGGAGCGATTCATTCAATCCAAACTCTAAAATCTGAAATAAGATATGTTGGGTTGCTGTGGTTGGCCTCATCCTGCTATAAACGTCCGATACAGACACTTGTGCTGCACTAATAGCTACATGTACAAAGCTCATATAAATAGAACGTTCCTGTTCACTCTTCTTTCAGTACCCGCAATTGCTATTGGCTTACTAGGATCCGTAAGCGTTGCGGCAGCCAAGACATCGGCAACCCTTGTCGTCCCCCAGGCTGTGGCTGTTGGTTCGCCGTTTCTCGTCGAATTGTCGTCCCCCGGAAAACTGGAAGCAGTTGAAATCGAGTGGTCCGAGCGCTTCATCCGACCGTCGATTGCGCACACTGAGGACACATATAATGCCCTGACCTTGCTGGGAACCGGGATGAATGCCGAACCGGGCGTACGTTCCATTCAGGTCCGCGCCCGGGTCGCCGGCCGGAACAGAACCTACCAGAAGTTCGTCGACATTCTTCCCAAGGATTTCCCCCAAGAAGCTCTTTCTGTGGCCCCGCAAATGAACAAACCGCCCAAAGAAATCCATGGCCGGATAAAACGCGAACTGGCCGCCATGAGAGTGGCGCTGCGCACCGATTCACCGCAGCGGTTGTGGGAGATTCCCTTCCACCGTCCGGTTCCAGGTATCATGTTGAGCCGTTTTGGCTTGCGGCGCACCTTCAACAACGAAACCAAGCGGCGCCACACCGGCCTGGATTTCCGGGCACCGGAGGGAACCCCGATAGAGGCCGTCGCGGCCGGGAAAGTTGTGCTGGTGGGAGAATATTACTTACCGGGCAACACGGTGGTCATCGATCACGGCAACGGGGTGGTTTCCATGGCGATGCACATGTCCAAGGTGATGGTAAAGGTGGGGGAATGGGTGGAACGCGGCCAGGCCTACGGCCGGTCTGGTGCCACCGGTAGGGTCACGGGGGCCCACCTGCATCTTTCCATTGCCGTGCATGGCGTAACGGTCGACCCGGAACCATTATTCGAAATAGATGGACTTACAGGTGTCGCCGCCTCTCTTCAGTCAGAATAAACTTACCGAGTTTCTGATCAACCCCCCATGATGTGATTCAACGCACCCCGCAGCCTGGTAAGCTGGATTTCCGCTGCGCTCCAGCAAGCTTCCGGAAATGCGCTCACTGATCGGTTCAGCTTGTTTCCAGATAGGCATTATGTCATGGTGTTCGCATTTAGAAAACCATTGGACTGGAGATGAAATGGCCACGACCTTATTTAAAAACGGAACTATTGTAGACGGCACCGGCCGACCGGCCATTGTCGGCAGTGTCCTTGTGGAAGATGATCGGATTACCGATATCATTTCAGCCGTGGATGATGTGCCGGCCGCAGACCATGTTGTGGATGCCGAAGGGCTGGTAATCGACCCCGGGTTCATCGACATGCACTCGCATGCCGACTGGGTTTTGCCCTGGGAAGAACATCCCCGGGTGCTTAAGTGTCTCGTTGAGCAGGGCATTACAACGGTCGTGGCCGGCAACTGTGGGTTTCTTCGTGCACCCGGGCGGGGTCCAGTTTCTGGCCCAGACGCGGAAACATTTCCAGAACCAGCGGATCCGTCGCCCAAGGCGACACATCATGGATGTTTTTTGTGTATGACACCACCGACGCCGTGAAGCCATCGACAAAGCCGGGCTTCGTGAAGCGCAGGATTTCGCCGACCCGCTGTTTAGCGGCCCGAAAGCCCGTCTGGTCCCCTACAAAGGCATCAACGGCCTGCGCCGTCATCCGGGCAAAGGTCTTTTCCGGCGTTGACTTTGGCCATCTCTTTTTGATCCGGACCGGAGCGACAAAATAGGTTTTGCCCCGCTCGGTCAGGTCGTACTCGAATCGATTTTCGGGCAAGGCCCTGACCTTAAGAAGATCTGCCTTGACCAGCGCGTCCCAGACAAGCTGCCGGTGGTCAACGACCACCGGAAACTCCTTGGTTACCAACGTCAGCCTGATGTCGCTTTCTTTCAAATGCGCATCAAGCGCCTGTTTGAAATTTTCCCTGTTTGCCACTTTCGCCTCCGGATCGCTTGCCGGTCTTTCCGCCGGTGCACAGGCAGCCATAAACAATATACCCGCCGCTATCCCGATCAGCATTTTCATTTTGCAAATATTTCCTGGGCCTCAATTGTGGAAACCTCCGGTTCCGGCACGGGATCATACCGGGGCCAGACAGTGCCATCTTCAAACAGCGCCAGATCACGGGAAGCTGTCGCGACGGGATCACTTTCGTGTACCCACTCCCCGCCCGCAAAAACCAGGGTTTCTTTCTGATCACCCACAACGGTGGTCAGGGCGTTGTTGATACAGTTTTTAGAACAATAGACGACGTGTTGTTTGCCATAAACGAATGGTTTGCCCACACGGTGTGGCACTACTGCGTTCTGGAAACATCGGACGGCGGTTATTTGCTGGCCGGAGAAGACGGCTCTTTGTGCACCGTTCTGGAAGTCTCGGGGTCGCTTTTGATGAATTCCGACGAAGAGCAGGAGCAGAAATTCGACCATATCCGCCAGGCCCTGCACACCCGCTTGTCGAAAAAGGGTCACCTGATGCAGGTCGTGCTGGATTACAACCCCGAATACGCCTACACGGAGATCGCCAAGAAGCTCACCCCCTCGCGGCTGACAGCCAAGAACATGGGGTTCCGGGCGATAGACAACATTTTCGAAGACTGGGGGGAGTCCGTCGCCGGGTGGTGTGCGGTCGAAAAGATTTACCTGGTGCTCTGGACCCGGCCTTTTGTGCTGCCGCCGCAGGACATCCGGCGGGCAAAGGGAGAAATGCGCAAGAAAAACAGCAAGTATTCCCCGCCCGCCAGTCGGCAGATACAAAATCCGGGGATGATGGTCATGGACATTGTCAATGAGCATCAAAGCTTTGTGGACAATGTCAAGAGCACGTTCAGGACCGTCGGAATCAATATCCGCCGGATGGATTCACACGAGGCCCTTCTGGACATCCGCCGGATCATAGACAAGGAGTTCACCGCCGACACCTGGCGGCCCGCTCTGCCGGGCGACAAGGTCCCGCTGCGGTATCCGGATCCGGATGTTCCCAAGTCAGACCTGCGATCATTTTTATACCCGTCCCTGCGCGAGCAGATATTTCCCCGTGAAGGCCTGAACTACGGCCAGAACTGTATTCGCATCGGCGACCGGCTGCATGCGCCCATGATGATGGTGCTGCCGCCCCAGACACCGGGCGGCTTCGATGCGCTTTTCAACCGGCTACGGGAAAAAAACATCCCCTGGCGGGTCAGCTTTATGCTGGATGCCGACGGTCTGAAATACATGACCTGGAAGCATGTCATGTCAACCGTCCTGCATTTCACTTCCACGGTGAACAAGAAATTCAACGCCTCTATTGATGAACTCAAGGCCCTGGAAATTGACGGAGAGGCCATTATCCGGTTCAGGGCCTGCTTTTCAACATCGGTTTATGCCGACATCCCCGATGCGGAAAGAAAACTGAACATCCGGGCCGCCGAGTTGAGCTCGGCCGTGCAGGCCTGGGGCACGACGGATGTCACCCAGCTGGTCGGCGACCCGCTGCTGGGGTTCTCGTCAACCGTGCCAGCCCTCATGTACGGATCCCCGGCCCCGTCGTGCGCCGCGCCCCTGGACGACATTATCAGGATGATGCCATTCACACGACCCTCGTCGCCGTGGGATTCCGGAAGCGTGATCTTGCGGTCGCCGGACGGTAAAATCATGCCCTTTCACCCTTTTTACCCTGGGAGTTGCCATCCAGGGCGACCCTGCCCGGGCCGCCGGGCCGGTTACCGCGACCTGTGTACAGGCGGCGGCAACCCGCTTTAAGGTGCCCCAGGCGGCCCTGTACGCCATTCTGGATGTCGAGGGGGGACGCGTGGGGGAAGCGTGGTTAAACACCAATGGCAGCTACGATATGGGCCCCATGCAGATAAATTCCCTCTGGCTGCGGGCACTGGCCCGCCAGGGCGTTTCGGAAAACGACCTTATTAATGACGGCTGCCGGAACGTACACGCCGGCGCCTGGATTCTGGCCCGGGAAATGCAGACCCGCAAGGGTATGGCTGGCGTGGGCGCGTATCACTCGAAGACGCCGCGGCACCAGAAGCGGTATCGGGCCGCGATTGTGCGCAGTCTGAGGAAAATAAAAAGCAATCCGGGCATTATTCACCGGATTGTCGCCAGCGCCAATCGGTAAAACTTTTACCGGAGAACAGGGGTGAAAAGTGGTAGACAACAAAGATAACCACACAGATGACCAGCAGGCCGACGACCAGCAAAAACAGGGCTTCTGGGCCCGCTTTTTCGGGCGCAAAAAAAAGGACGACCAAAAAACCCCCGAAGCGACAGCTGTAAACGGGCAGCCCTTGCCGGATACGGTGGAGCCGAGGGTCGCGGCCGAGGAAGGGTATGACACCGAAAATATGATGGGGGTGCCGCATAACGTGCTGTTTTACCGCGGCTGGTACCGGGATCAGTACAAGCGGGCGATGGTGGTTGTTGCCATGCTGTCCCTGGCCCTGATTGTTTCGGTAACAACCAACGTTGTGGTTTACTTCGCAAAGCCCCGGCCGGTTTACTTCGCGGCCACCACCGACCTGCGGCTGGCCAAGATGACGCCGTTGGGCAAGCCGTTGATCAGCCAGGGAGCCCTTTTGAACTGGACCGCCGAAACCGTCACGGAAACGCTTTCCATAGACTTCCTGCACTGGCGCAAGCAACTCATGCGCGTGCGGCCACGCTACTCCCCGGACGCGTTCAAGCAATTGATCGCTTCCCTGAAGTCTTCCGGCAACCTGGGGATGATCCTATCACAGCGTTTGTCGGTGACCAGCACCATTGCCCAAGCACCGGTGATTATCGGGCGGGGTAGTGTCGAGGGGCGGCTGGTCTGGAAAATAGAGTTCCCTGTGCTGGTCTCCTACGAATCGTCAGCGGCTGTAAAAAACAAGCAGGAGTTGGTTGCCACGGTTCTGGTCGAGCGGGTCTCTTCGCTCGAAAAGGTACAGGGTATTCATGTCAAACAGCTTCTGCTCACACAGAAGCGTTAATAAAAAATGAAGGCGCGAGGTGCGCATGGGTTGTAAGCAGCACGCGAAATAGCTAACCAAACCTATTCATTTTGTGTGATTCTCCATTAATATTATTTTTCTTTATAAAACCAATGGAGAATCACATGGAACATATATCAATCGGCGAAG